>Ga0209324_10000249_pt1 | contig 36983 bp, 26 predicted proteins | sample Rifsed19ft3_FD_184015 | JGI IMG/M metagenome (GOLD analysis project Ga0209324, IMG submission 184015) | Soil microbial communities from Rifle, Colorado, USA - sediment 19ft 3 (version 2) | ecosystem: Environmental > Terrestrial > Deep subsurface > Rock core/Sediment | place: Rifle, Colorado...
AGGAAATTGAGGGAAAAATATAGATAAAGGAAATTGAGGGAAAAATATAGATAAAGGAAATTGAGGGAAAAATATAGATAAAGGAAATTGAGGGAAAAATATAGATAAAGGAAATTGAGGGAAAAATATAGATAAAGGAAATTGAGGAATGGATTTGACTAAAATTATAAATATTATATATAGATATTTGGGGATGGAAAATGTTAATTCGAGAATTATTTTATATGGCGACTTTACCTTTCAAACTATTGAAGGAGATTGTATTTGATGTATATATATTATCTGATGGAGAAAAGAAAATTATATATATAACGTCTGTGTCAGCAGGTATAACTCCTTATTATATTAAAAGACTTTATGAAAAAGATGCAAAAATAACTAAACTAAAAAAGATATATATATGGAATCTTAGAAAATTTGTTGACCAACAAAGTGAAGTTATGATAGATATATATAGACCATTTGTGCGTTTTCTTGATGGTGGTCTTTTAGTCCCTTCTCTTGTTGATCAAGTTTTGGATATCGAGAAAAAATCTGTAAATGAAGCAATTAAACTTGGCAGTAGAGAATTGAAAAAGACAAATCAATTTGGTTGTGAGATAATATCGAATGATTCGGATGCATTAAAATTCTTTTATGAAAAGTTGCATGTTCCATATATAAAAAAAAGACATGGTACATATGCATATATTGAAAATTTTGACACAATTAAAAAAATTTATAAGAAAGGAGAGATAGTATTTGCCACATTGAACGGTGAACGTGTTGCTGCTTACCTATGCGAAATAAATGGCGATATTTACTTTTGCAATAGAAATGGTGCATTAGACGAAAGTTTTGTAAAAAAAGGCGCTCTTGTCGCAACATATTATTTTGCAATATTAAGGGCAAAAAAGATAGATTCAAAAAAAGTAAGTTTTGGTAAAAGCAGACCTTTTCTCTCTGATGGAATATTGCGACACAAAAATCAATGGGGAACTAAAATTTATGACGATAAGACTAATAAAAGGTTCATATATTTGAAAAATGTTTTTTTCGAAAATCCATTTATTCATATTGAAGATAAAAAGCTCATTGCAGTTGTTTTTTCTGAGAATGATAAGTTAATGAAAGAATTTGGGGCATCTGGTCTAGAATTTAATATAGTAAAAAATAGAAATTACGAAGGATCTGAAATAGAAATTAAATAGGTATGACAATTCAAGATATATATAATACAGCGAAACTGCCTTTCAAATTATTGAAAGAGATTGTATTTGATGTATATATATTATCTGATAGAAAAAAGAAAATTATATATATAACGTCATTGTCAGCAGGCATAACTCCTTATTATATTGAAAGGCTTTATGACGAAGATCCAAAAATAACAAAAGTAAAAAAGATATATATATGGAATCTTAGAAAATTTGTTGACCAACAAACTGAAGTTTTGATAGATATATATAGACCATTAGTACGTTTGCTCGATGGAGGACTTTTAGTTCCTTCATTTGTTGACCAAGTTTTGGATATAGAAAAAAAATCTGTAAATGACTCTATTAAAATAGATAAAAATAATTGGAAAAGAATAAAAAAATTTAGTCATGAAATTTCTAATGACTATGAAGATCTAAAATTTTTTTATGAAAAAATGTACGTTCCTTATATAAAGAGAAGGTATAAAGATTCTGCAACGATTGAAAGTTTCAATAATATTGAAAAAATTTTTAAAAATGGTGGATTGATATTTGTTATATTTGACGGGGAACGTGTTGCTGCCAGTCTAGACCAAAAGCTCGGTGAAACATATTTTTTATGTAAGGCAGGTGTAATAGACGATTTTTATATAAAAAAAGGTGCTCTGGTCGCGAGTTATTATTTCTCGATATTAAGAGCTAAAGAGGTAAATGCAAAAATTGTTGATTTTGGTACTAGTTTACCATTCCTTATGGATGGAGTTTTGAGACATAAGAATAATTGGGGTACCAGAATACGTGACGATAAATCAAATAAAAGGTTCGTCTATTTAAAAAACTGTACATTCAAAGAACCTTTTATTTATTTTGAAGATGAAAAACTCAAAACATCTGTATCATCTAACAATGATAAATTGTTAGAAGAGTACAGAATGTCTGGTCTGGAATTTAATATAGTATAGAAAAAGAAAAAACATAAACAAAGAAAAAAGGGAACATAGAAAAAGAAAAAAGGATTAAGAGGTTAATTATGAAGACATTTGTTATTGATCTTAATAAATTTGATAACCTGTTTAAAAAAGCAATTAAAACTAAACGAAATTTAGCTATAATATTCATTTTGGTATTATTAATTTCTTTTATAGGAATAGGTATTTCAAGTCTTTCAAGAAATTGTAAGAATCCAAGTGATTCTAGTTTTACTACAGGAAAAGAGATTCTAGGATATTATTCACTTTATATGCCTCAAAGCGATTGGGAAAATATTAGATTTGATAGCGTATCAACACTTGCCCTTTATAATATTGCACCAACATCACGTGGAGATTTTAGAGAAGATTATGATTCTGTTATTGAAAAACAATTAATTACACAGGCCCATAATAATGGGGTAAAAGTAATATTTTCTTTCGGTCCTCCAATTGGAAGTACACGAGTTATAGATTCTATACTCGGAGATACTAATGCAAAAGATAGAATTTTGAATAATATATTAGGTCTCATACAGAGACATAATTTTGATGGGGTAGACATAGACATTGAAGGTATAAATCCTACAAACTCTATTACAGGTACATCAAATAAAATATTAATGACCAATTTTGTGAAAGACCTTAGAACAAAATTAAATACAGTTAATCCTAATTATAGAATTCATCTTGTTATCGGATCTTACTATCAACATGATGACAAAGTTTTTGATGTAAGTGTATTGCAAGATTATGTCGATTATATAATGATGATGGGATATGATTATAACATTGGTTCTATAGCAGGTTCTAATTCTCCTATAGATAGTTACGATGACAATCCTTCAATTCGTGACAGTTTAAATCATTATTCTGGTCTCATGAATAAGAATAAGTTATTACTTGGAGTGCCTTGGTACGGATATGAACGTCAAACAAAAACAGAAAATATATTATCGCCGGCTATAGGAGAAGGTATTCAATATGATTTTCAGGAGATGAAAGACGGAGCATCTCAACATGGCAGAATATGGGATAATACATGGAAGACTCCATGGTATAGATATCAAGTAAATGGTATTTGGTATCAAGGACATTACGATGATATAGAATCTTTGAGTATAAAATATGATCTGGCCAATTCGCAAAATCTTGCTGGAATTGGAATATGGCAACTGGAATATGGAGACAAAGTGTCTGAATTGTGGCAATTAATCAGAGATAAATTTGGAAAATGTCAATAAAATAGAAATAATAGAAGAAGAAATTAAACACATTGATGAAATAGATGGGAAAATATAAAATTTGATAAATTGATAATTATATTAACCGAGGGAGGATAAATGATTGAATATATTTTTAGAATAATTAAAATGCCTTTTGATTTATCGATCAAAACTGCTGAAAAATTATTGCCATATTCTACAAAGAATTATATATGCAACAGTTTCGTTTTTGACATGTATTCGAAAAATTATTTTAGATTAAAATTTCTAAATTGGAAGATCGAAAATAAATTCCATATTATGCCATCAGATATGACTGTACATTGGATATCAACTTATAATTGCAATTTTCGGTGCAAGCACTGTGAGGCAAGCGCAGGAGATAAACGTGTATCTGAATTGTCAACCGATGAAATTTGCAATCTCATAACTGAATTAAGTAGGATGAAGATAAAGAAAATTGTAATCGGTGGAGGTGAATGTCTTCTCAGAAAAGATATTTTCATAATCATTGGACATATCCTGAAAATGGGATTGGAATATGAAATAGAGAGCAATAGTTATTTAGTCTCAAATTTTAAAGAAGAATTTAGAAATATGAAACCCAGAACATATTTTACAAGTATCGATGGATTGGAGAATACAAATGATGAAATTAGAAGACCAGGTGCTTTCAGAAAAACTTTTGAGGCTTTAGAATATTTTAAATCGATAGATGTAGAAACTAGGATTGTTAATACTGTTGTTATTCCTGATAATATTGGACAACTTCCAGAATTAAGAGAAATTATTATGAAATCTGCTGCCACTTTTTGGAGATTTGCTATTCCAATAAATTCAGGAAGAGCCAAGGATGATGACAAATTATATCTGAATGATGGACAGATAAAATATCTTTTTGATTTTATAGAAGAATCGCGCAAAAAATTTGCTGTTGGTATATCCGAAGATGCTGGATATTTAGGTCCTTTGAGCATGAAATTAAGGTCGGTTCCTTTTTTCTGCGGTGCAGGAATTACAAGATGTACAATTTTGCCTAATGGAGAAGTTCTTGCTTGTCAACTGGATTATGATGACAAATATTCAGAAGGAAACATAAGAAATAAATCTTTCAAAGAAATTTGGCGAACAGGTTTCTCTCGTTTTCGAAATCCTCAATTGGAAGAAGGAGAATGTCAAAATTGCGAACATTATAATTCGTGTCGTGGAGGATGTTTGGGTATGCGCATAGGGAATAGACATTGTTATAAACATATTTGGGGAAATAATGGAAATAATGGAAATAATGGAAATAATGGAAATAATGGAAAATAATGGAAAATAATGGAAAATAATGGAAAATAATGGAAAATAATGGAAAATAATGGAAAATAATGGAAATAATGGAAAATAATGGAAATAATGGAAATATGATACATATTGATAAATATTTCGATTAATGATTCATTGTATGAGAGGTAAAAACATGTATTGTTCAAAATGTGGAAAAGAATTGAGAGGTGATATGCAATTTTGCTGGAATTGTGGCAATAAAATAGAAATAATAGAAGAGGAAATTAAACCTATTGAAGAAAAAGAAACAGAAACAGTGGAACCAGAGAAGGAGATATTAGAAAAGACATTTTGTTGGAATTGTAAAGAGGAAATAGACAAGAGAATGGATGTATGTCCAAAATGTGGTACAACCGTTAAACTTGTGATTTCGAAGAATCCTGGTATTGCTGCTGTTTTATCATTTCTTATTCCAGGTCTTGGTCATGCATACAATGGAAAAATAACAATTGGTGTAATATTCCCAATTGTTGAAATATTATTAATAATTATATCGACTTATTTGATTAGAACTAGCAAAATAATAGACGGTTTTATTCTCTTGATTTTGGTAACTGGTATATGGATATATGGTGTATACGACTCATATAAAACCGCAGAAAAGATAAATAACGAAAGATATAAATGAGATAATATTGTGAAAAATGAAGAATTTAGAGGGGTAGTTCATGGAAGTTGTAACAAACATTAAAGAACACGAATGGAAGAAATTTCTAGATACATGTGATACTGCGACTATCTATCATACACCAGAATGGAAAAAAGTAATAGAAAATACTTTTAATTATAGACCATATTATATTTTCGCAAGAAATGATTCTGGAGAGATAGTTGGTATGTTGCCAATGTTTCATGTTAGAAGCAAATTGGCAGGAGAAATATTGTGTTGTGTTCCATTTGCTCACGAGTGTGGTCCTATTGGAGATATGCAAGAAATTTTGGTTGAGGAGGGAATTAATTTATATAGCAATATGGAAAACGGGTCTGGTAAGAATCATTCTAATCGGCAGATTGAAATTAAAAATTCTATAAATACAGGTTTTCAATTAGAGAATACGTTCTCAAATTACACATTAGATTTATCAACTGTTGGAAACACGTGGAATCTTATCCATAAAAGTATTAGAAGATATGTAAAAAAATCTTTAGAAAAAGTTGAAATTTCAAAATCGAATTGCATCGAAGATGCTGAAAATTTTTATGATGTCAATTGTAAAAATAAGAAAGATAAAGGTATTATAACGCATCCAAAAGATTTTTTCTTCAATTTAGTACGTCTGATACCTCCTGAAAATATAGATATATACCTGGCAAAATTAGATGATAAAATTATTGGTGGAACTATGAATCTATCTTTTAAGAATAAAGTTTTCTATGGATTCGGTGCTACAGATCCTCGATATATTGATTATCATCCTTTATATGGGTGTTTATGGAAAAGTATTGAAGATGCTTGCTTAGATGACTATAGAATTTACGATTTTGGAATAGCTTCTTATAATGATATTGGTATGGTAAATTTCAAAAAAAGATGGGGGACTATAGAAAAGAAAATATATTATAGTTATTATCCTGTTACAACTACTGAAAAACAAGCTAGTACAAGATATCATCAAGTTATGACAAAAGTAATCCGGAAAATGCCAATGCAGATTTATAAGAAATTTAGTGATATTTTTTGGATAAATCATTGGGCAAGATATTTCTAAAATTTATAATTTTAGAGAGATATAGAACATAGTTCAAATACTCCTTTTGTTATTCTTTATCTATATCTCCAGATGCGAATACCTGTTATTTGTAGATTAACAACTATTTCAAGATAATATGAATAAAAAAATGACGAGTTGATGAAATAAATGAAAATAGCAATAATCTTGGGAACTAGACCTGAAATAATAAAGATGGAATCTATAATTAGGGAATGCGAGAATATGTCTCTAGATTATTTTATTTTACATACTGGTCAGCATTATTCATATAATATGGACAAGGTGTTTTTTGAAAAACTTAAATTGCCTGAAGCTAGATATAATCTAAATATGGGGTCTGGTAATCATGGAGAACAGACAGGCAAGATGATAATTGGGATAGAGAAAATACTTATGGATGAAAGACCTGATGTAGTTCTTGTAGAAGGAGATACTAATACAGTGTTGGCTGGAGCTATTGCTGCATGTAAACTTCATATTAAGATTGGACATGTAGAAGCAGGATTGAGAAGCTATGATAGAAGAATGCCAGAAGAAATAAACAGAATTCTTACAGATCATTGTTCAGATTATTTATTTGCTCCGACTCGACAATCAAAGGAAATACTATTAAAAGAAGGCATAGAAGAAGAAAAAATATTTGTAACAGGAAATACGATAGTCGATGCGATCTATTATCACAGCAATATTGAGAATAATTTATTGGATAATATTGGATTAAAGGATCGAAAATATATTATTGCGACAATTCATAGAGAAGAAAATGTTGACAATATCAAAAGATTCAAAAGTATATTGGATGGAATGAATTTAGTTTCACAAAAATTAAATATTCCTATAATTTATCCAATACATCCAAGATCAAAGAAGATGATCCAAGAATTCGGAATAAGCATAAATCATAATATTAGGCTTATCGAACCCTTGGATTATTTAAATTTTGTGCAACTTGAAAGACATTCTATTTTGGCTATGACAGATTCTGGAGGGGTACAAGAAGAAACTTGTATTCTAGGCGTTCCATGTGTTACTTTGAGAGATAATACTGAGAGACCAGAAACTATAGAGGTAGGTGCTAATATACTGGCTGGAATAGAACAAAAAAGGATTTTGGATTGCGCTGTTTATATGATAGAAAGAAGAAATAGTTGGAAAAATCCTTTTGGTGATGGATTAGCAGGAAAAAATATAGTTGATATATTGTTGGGAAAAGTTCACAATTAGATCATTATCCTGTTAGTATCGCGAGAAACCATATCCAGGCTCTGATTTTTTAGTTTTTTGTGTATTAGAAGCTATTAGAATAGCGTCGATTTAAAAGATGCGTTGATACAGCTTTTTAGATACACATATACGTAAGCATTAAAACAACATCGACTTTAAAAGAAACACATCCTTGCTATGTACGATGCTTTTCTATAACTTGTGCATAATGCATTTAGTTAAACTTTTTATAATTTGATAAAAATAGAATACCAACAGTAATATATAAAATAGAATACCAACAGTAATATATAAAATAGAATACCAAATAAGATAATACGATGTGATTAATGATGTTATTGATTACAAGTATCACAAACACTCTGTCTATAAGCATCTTTGTGCATCGGAGCATTTCTATTAAAAAAGGCTTAAATACATGAGAGTACTATATTATACATGTAAAAACACGAATGCATTGGGGGTATAATGCGATTGGTTCTATGATTTAGAAATTAAAAAATAGGATAGGATAGATGATTTAGAAAATTAAAAAATAGGATAGGAAAAGAAAAATAAATAGAGGATAGATGAGGCAAAAAATTTTAATATTGATTCTGTTGTTCATCATTCTTACAGGAATGCCTACAGCATTAACAATATCTGCTACTGTTACAATTCTAGAGAATACAACAAATGCAACGGTTCTAGGACAGAATACAACAAATGCAACGGTTCTAGGACAGAATACAACAAATGCAACGGTTCTAGGACAGAATACAACAAATGCAACGGTTCTAGGACAGAATACAACGGTTCAAAATGTCCAACCATCTGGAGAGAATACAGAGGTTCAAAATCTCCAACCATATGGAGAGAATAATTCTTCATTGAATAAAAAGGTTGTTCTTGGATATTATTCAATTTTTGCTGAGAGTGATTGGGAAAATATTAGATTTGATAATTTATCAACGCTTGCTCTTTATAATATAGCACCAACATCAAATGGCTCTCTTAGAGAAGATTATGATTCTGTAATTTCTGATCATATTGACCAATTAATTATAAAAGCACACAATAACGGAGTGAAAGTAGTATTTTCATTCGGTCCTCCAGTCGGAGAGACGGAAATTATAGATTCGTTACTTGGAAATGCATCTGCTAAGAACAATACTTTGAATAATATATTAGGGTTTATACAAAAACACAATTTTGATGGGGTAGACGTAGATATTGAAGGAATAAATCCTACGAATTCTATTACAGGTACATCAAATAAAGTATTAATGACCAATTTTATAAAAGACCTTAGAACAAAATTAAATACTGTAAATTCAAATTATAGTATTTATCTTGTTATAGGTTCTTATTATCAACATGAAGATGAAGTTTTGGACATAGGCAATATTCAAAATTATGTGGATTATATAATGATGATAGGCTATGATTATTATATTGGTCCAATAGCAGGTTCTAATGCTCCTATAGATAGTCATAACGAAGACCCTTCAATACGCGATAGTGTAGGTCATTATTCTGGTCTTATGAATAAGAGTAAGTTATTGCTTGGAGTGGGTTGGTTTGGATATGAGCGAACAACGCAAACAGGAAATCTATCATCAGTAGCTACAGATGACGGCATTCCATATGGGTATCAAGATATGAAAGAGGGAGCTGCCCAATATGGCAGAATATGGGACAATACATGGAAGACTCCATGGTATAAATATCAAGTGAACGGTACTTGGTATCAAGGACATTATGATGATATAGAATCTTTGAGTATAAAATATGACCTAGTTATTTCTCAAAATCTGGCTGGAATTGGAATATGGCAATTAGAATATGGAGATAAAGTACCTGAATTATGGCAATTAATCAATGAAAAATTTGGGAAATAAGAATAAATATTTGAAGTGGGGAACTTAAACAGGGGTTTTACTGTTCTATATTTATATTAAAATTAACTGGAACTTAACAGGGGGTTGTGTTCATATTAAAATTAATGGAAATTTAGTGGTGGTGGTTGGAATTATTTGGATACATTTTCCATTTTTATGGTTCGCATATATATTTCATATAATAGTAAAGAGGAGATGAGATAATGAAAATAGAAAAATTCTTTTAGAACTATGGGGAACAATTGATAGGGGCTTGAATAGACTTATAAAAGATTAATCTCCCATAATTCTAATAATAAAGTAACAAATATCACATTGGCATTGTAACAATAGTGATTTCATGAAGGGGGATAAAAATAAATATTAGGAGAAAATATGTCAATAACTGCAATTATTCCTGCACTTAATGAAGAGATATCAATAGGTAGCATGGTTATTAAAACAAAAAAATATGCAGATAATGTAATAGTGGTGGACGACGGTAGTACTGACGATACTGCTGAAATTGCTCGAATAGCAGGTGCTGATGTAATTGTTCATTCAAAAAATGGAGGAAAAGGAGAGGCGCTTAAAACAGGGTTTCTTGCTGCTTCTCAAAATGGGACAAAAATTATTGTAACAATAGATGCAGATGGTCAACATGACCCTAGCGAGATTCCGGAAGTAATCAAACCGATTGCCTTAAAAGAAGCAGATATGGTGATAGGTAGTAGATATTTAAATGGTAACAATATACCCATTTATAGACGTGTAGGTCAGAGAATACTTGACCATGCGACGAATATGAATAGTGGATTGCATGTGACTGATACACAGAGCGGTTTTAGAGCATTTGCTATTCATACAGTTCCAACTTTCGGATTCAAGAATAATGGTTTTTCTATAGAAAGTGAAATGCTGGCAGATGCTGCAAATGCAGGATTAAAAATCAAAGAAGTAGATATTGGAGTCAGATATGATGTTGATTGCAGTACAGAAAATCCTGTTATACATGGATTTCATGTTTTATTGAATATATTGAGAGATATGGAGTTCAATAGACCATTATATTATTTTACTGTACCTGGAATTATATTAGGAATATCAGGATTAATTTTGGGATTAAGTTTTCTAAGAGTGTTTTATAATGGTGGAAGTCTTTATTTCGGTCCAACATTGTTGATGATGTTGTTGACATTGGTAGGATTGACGATGACTTTTACAGGCATTGTTCTACACTCCATATCAAATTTAATGCAACATAATAAATTTAATAGTAATTCAATAAATCAAGATAAGAAAAAATGAGAAATTGCAAGATAAGAAAAAATGAGAAATTGCAAGATAAGAAAAAATGAGAAATTGCAAGATAAGAAAAAATGAGAAATTGCAAGATAAGAAAAAATGAGAAGATAAGAAAAAATGAGAAATTGCAAGATAAGAAAAAATGAGAAATTGCAAGATAAGAAAAAATGAGAAGATAAGAAAAAATGAGAAATTGCAAGATAAGAAAAAATGAGAAATTGCAAGATAAGGTAATGGTGAGATAAAGGTGATGAGAAATGACAAAAAAATTATGGTTTGTATCTATCATGATTATTATTATGATAGTTGGTACAACAGAGGCTCTTCCAGAATTTCTGGATGCTTTCAATGTAAAATACGATACTAAAGGAATGATGTTAGATAATTGTGACATATGTCACATAAGAGGAAAGCCTCCTCAATCATTGTTCAGTTTCATTCCTGAGATTACAATTAAGAATAAAAAATTATTTACAAGGCAAAAACCTAACAACAATTTAAATGAATATGGAATGCTCTTTAAAAAGAATTTGACATATGGCGTAAATGAAGCATTGACATCAATAGAACCTTTAGATCCAGATAATGACAAAGTATCTAATATCAATGAAATAAATAATTTGACATTTCCTGGAAATAAAACCAGCAAATTGGGCAAACCAAAAAATAAAATTAATCCGTTGACACAGGTAAAATATGTCCCAAATATATCTGCTATAAATAATTATCAACCTCCATAAAAATGAGGTGAAAAAATGAGTTATGAAAATAATAAAAATAGAAAAAATTTGCCAGTTACGTTTTTGTCAGTTTTAATTTTGTCATCAATTTTAATTTTGGTGGGATTTTCATCTTCAGCTATGGCATATGTGCCTGTTACATATACGTGCTGTGTAAACTATTCAAATATAGATGGACCTCAGGTAGAAAATTTCGAGAGCGTACCTCTTGGTGGGACTCAGCTAGAAAATTTCGAGAGCGTTCCTCTTGGCGGTATACAAATAGATGATTTCGAAAATGCAAGTAGTTGGATTCCAGATCCAGGAGTAGAAAATCCAACAGCAGATACAATTAATTACAAAGAAGGTATTCAAGGATTAAAATTGAACGTAACCAATGGAAATAAATATCTAGTAGACAAAGCAATAAATCTTAATCTATCGACAGCAAACGATTTCGGAATTTGGATATATATTCCTGATGCTACTAACTTTAGCTATTTCAGGCTTTATTTTACGTCATCTCCATCTGCAGATTTTAATAGCAGTTATTTTACATATTCCTCTTTCGATGGTTTCACATCTGGATGGCATAAATTAGTTTTCGACAAGAGTAAGTTTTCCAATACGAATAATGAGAATTGGAATAATGTGATGACTAAGATGAGAGTTATCATTTATGCCACTCTAGGAAATAATACAAGTGCTACAATAGACGATTTGAGATACAATGTTAATGATGATTGGATGGTTGAAGGGTCTAGTGTATATCAACAGACGGACACTGTAAACTTCAAGGAAGGAAATGGGGGTTTGAAGTTAGGTTCAAATGCTGGATATAGAGTATCTTCCGACAAGGTTGTAAATTATGATCTTTCTTCAACAAACAATTTAGGAATTTGGTTATATGTTCCAGACCCTTCATCACTTGATTTTATCAGAATTTATCTTACATCGTCTGGTGCTGATTGGAACAGTTATTTCACAGCTTCTGCATATGGAGGATTTAAAACTGGATGGAATAAGTTGGTATTTGACAAAAGTATGTTTTTAAATACTAATAATGAGAGTTGGAACAATAGGACCAATAGAATAAAAATAGCAGTTTATCCTATGCCAGGAAATAAAACAAATGTTACAGTTGACGATTTGAGATATGGTGTAAATAACGATTGGCTTCCAGAAGGAAGTGGTTATATTCAAGATGATACGTCTAATGTAAAGGAAGGATTACAAGGATTAAAACTGGTTGGAATTGCTGACAGTAGATATCCAGATGGAGGTACTATTTATATAGATAAAACAATAAACACCAATTTTTCTGATTTGAAAAATTTTGCAGTTTGGTTGTATGTAGAAAATGGTACCAATACCAATTTTGTTATGATGTATTTAACGTCAGATCAAGATTGGAATAAATTTTTATATAGTAGACAATGGAGCAGTGTAAAAAGAGGCTGGAATAAATTAGTTTTTGGCAAAAATAATTTTGTAAATATTGGAAACGAGAGTTGGAATAATTTAATGACTAGGATGAGAATCCGAACGGCTCCAATAAATGGGAGTGTGGGTATCACATTTGATGACATGAGACGTGACCTTACAGGTGATAGAGCTAGGCTAATGTTTCAATTTGATGATGGAGATTATACTGTTTATGCAAATGCATTTCCAATAATGAAAAGAAATAATCAGACTGGTGTGGCGTTTGTTACAACAGATTTCATGATGTACCCAGATCAAGATCCTACAGATCCATTTGCGATGATGATAGTGCCTCAATTAAAGGAACTACAGGATGCTGGCTGGGATATATCAAGTCATACTTTGGACCATCCAGATCTGACTGGTATTGGAAATCCTGCTGCAGATATAATAGGGGTATCTAACGAGTCTCATCTAATTTCTGAATTAAATGATAGTTATAATTGGCTTATAGCAAATAAATTCCAAAAATCTGCAGGATTTATTGCATATCCTTATGGAAGATTTAATGATCTTGTAATAAATCGTACGAAAGAAAGATATGTACTTGGTAGAAGTACTAATCCGCAAAATGCTTTGCAATATTTTACTCCAGAAGATGATGCTGTACAATATATTCAAGGAACGATAAATGTATATAATGATACATCTATTCAATGGCTTACAGACAGTATTAACGATTCAATAAACTCTAAGTTGTTAGGATTGGTTCTATTCCATGTTATTAGAAATGGTACTACCATTGACCCATATGATTATCTAACTCCTGATTTTCAGGTAATAAGTGATTATGTCAAGAATAGAAGTGATGATGTAGAATTGATTACATATGAAGATTTAGTAATTCCGAAAATCAATAACTTTACTCCTGTGATTAACAAGACAACGAGGATATTGGCAAACGGTTCTTCTGTATTAATTACAGATAATATGTATGATGAATATATGCCAAATATGACTATTGTTCCATCAGTTGATTATGTAGATATTAGAATTACGAAATATAATGAAAGCTATAATGAAACCTTTAATATGAGCGTTGTAGAATTCAATGAGAGTGCTAACAGTAACAATAGTAACAATAGTACAAATGTATCTTATAGTATAGGAGATAGAAAACCGAATCAAAGTTACATGGTATTCATAAATTGGACCAATGGCTCATCTGTACAGACTATAAATGTTATGTCAAATAGTGCTGGATATATTGGTTACGAATCTAAATTATATGGAAATATTGGAAATAGATATCAATCAATTGTTCTTACAAATATATCTAGCTATACACCTCCAATGCCAATAAATGTAAGTTCAGAAACTGGCAATTTCTGGATAAATACAAGTTGGAAGCCTGGAATAGGCAATAAGACAGATGGTTATAATGTTTCTATAAATGGTTCATGGTTTAATTCGACCAATACATCTATAAATTCCAGTCTATATCCACATGCATGGCAGAATAAAACAATATATGCTTATAATGCAACTGGATTTGGTAGATTGAGTCCAGGAGTCAATGATAGCACACAAATTCCAAATAATCCAGTAATTCAACTACCGATTGGAAATAAAGCTATTTTTACAGACCAACTCTTGGTTTTCACGATAAATACAACAGACCTAGATAATGATAATATGACTTATGGCACAAATGCCAGTAAGGGCTCTCTGGATAATATGACAGGTCAATTCTCATGGACTCCAAATTCTTCAGATGTAGGAACGTATAATTGGATTTTCGATTCAAATGATGGATATGGAAGTATTGCAAATGAGGCTATAATGGTAACTGTTGTTTTACCCCTATCGATAGTATCATTTGACCCTACAAACGACCCTATTACAACTATAGGAGTGATACAGACATTTGAAATAGGTCTTAATAAGATGGCAAATATTACATGGTATAGTAATGGTTCTATTGTTAAGACAGAACCTGGTAAAATAACATCCAATTATACAAATTCTACTGCGAATTTAGGAACACATAACATTACTGTATTCGCAGAAGACGGTTATAGTTCTATTTCTAGTTCTGTTTCCAGAATGTGGAATTGGACCGTGATTCCTGTAAAGGAATATAATTTAAGTGGTTATATATTTGACAACTATGGAGTAGGGCTAGACATGGTATCTGTCCAGAACAATAGCCATCAAAATAATACAGACTCTTCAGGCCATTATATGATAAAAGGATTGCAAAATGGAACATATAACTTCAGTTATTCTAAGTCAGGATTTGATACCGACTATTTAGAAGTTACAATTAATGGAGCAGATAATAATAGTGCAAATATATCAATATACGACAATACTCCACCTATACAGGTCAGTGGTCTTTCAAACGATATACCGACACAAACGACTATAAATTTGACTTGGAATAATATCACAGATGCAAACTTCTATGAGGTTTTCAGAGATTCGGCGAGTATTGGTAATTCGGCGAGTATTGGTAATACTAAGAACAATTATTGGAATGATAATGGACTAACTCCAGATACTTTATATGGATATAATGTTAGGGCTAATGATTCATACAATAATTGGGGATTGAATTCTTCAATATTGAATGTTAATACCGCTCAACATTTACTATCAATTTTATCATCATCTCCTATAACAGATCCTACAACTTCCATTGGAGCGTCTCAGACATTTGAAATAGCTCTTAATAAAGCGGCTAACATTACATGGTTTAGTAATGAATCTAAAGTAAAGACAGACTCTGGTATTACGATATCCAATTATACAAATTCTACTGCAACTGAAGGTATATATAATGTTACTGCTCTCGCAGAGGACGGGTATAGTTCTGTTTCAAGAGTGTGGAATTGGACTGTTAATGCTTGCAACAATTATTGGGATGTTAATAGAGATGGAATTATTGACATTAGAGATATAGTAATTGTTGGCCAGCATTTCGGACAAATAACATCTGCACCATATCCATTATATGATGTTAATGGAGATGGTATTATAGATATACGTGATATAGTAATTGTCGGACAACATTTCGGACAATCGAGTTGTTGGTAGAAAGGAGGGAAAGATGGAATATATATAACAAAAATATTATTAATAAAATAGGAATGAATAAGAAAATATAAATATGATCAAAAAAAGGGAGACATGAAATATGAGACGAAATAATATAATGAAAATCTGTATGTTGATAGTATTGGTAGGAATTATCATAGGAACTGCATCTGCAACGGTGCTTGTAAAAGTTGAACCTTCGATTACCCATGTAGACATTAATGATCCATTTAGTGTAGACATAACTGTTGAACCTATTGGAGATACAGTTGCGGGTGTGAATGCTGATATAATTTTTAATCAATCTGCTATGCAGGTTACAAGCATTTCAGGTGGGAACATATTGAATATATTCAATCCTGGAACTTACGATAATTCTGCTGGAACTATTACCAATTATTGGGCATCATGCTTTTCACCAGGATGTGGAGCAACGACCAAGGGAACATTTATGACCATTAACTTTGTAGCAATAGCCCCTGGAGATACATTGGTAGAGATAGTTCCACATCCACCAAAGGCAATAGTAAGTGATCCTTCTGGATATGCATTAGAATATGTGTTAAATCCGGGTGAGGTGATAGCTCCAATTCCAGAATTAAATACTGGCATTTTAACATCAATAGGAATATTTGGATTGGTATTATTAACAAGGAGAAATAGAAAAAAAATTAAAGAAAAATTAAATGATAGGTGATGTAAAATATTAAAAAAACGCTTTCTGAACTATATAGTTAAAGATTTTACAAAATAAAAAAATGATAATAACGAATAAAAAATGACTAGACACAATTTTATAATTTATTCTTTAATATTTGGGAGTATTTTCTCATGGTCCATCTCTATAATGAAAAGTTATCCTAATATGGGAGATTTTGGATTGGTTCATTCATTATCATTTTTTTATTTTATATCTTTGGCAATGTTATTATGTTCATTTTTATTGGCAATTAAGTACGAATCCGAAAATGGAGGGAGAATAAAATACTTTATAATTATTCTATTACTTATTTCATTCATTTTTCTGACACCTGTTCTAATCGAAGAAACAGCTAGATTTAGGTATGCATATAAGGTATACGGTTATACAGATTATATTAATAGAAATGGTGAAATAAATCCTTTTGATGTTTGGTATCATAATTGGCCAGGGGCATTTTTCTTGATATCAATGTTATCAAAATTTATTGAGTCGAATGACTTTTTATTTATGACATATTTTCCTTTTATAATTGAAATTTTGTATTTTTTCCCATTATATATATTCTTGAAGACATTATTTCAAGATGAAAAAAAGGTTTGGTTGGGAATTTGGCTTTTTTATATTTTTAATTTTATAAATCAAGATTATATGAGTCCTCAAGCATTGGCATATTTATTTTATTTGATATTTTTATCAATTGTGGTCAAGATAGGAATGAATAAGAATTATGATATTAATGGAGATATGCCATTCAAATTTATCTGTATACTTTTATTTACCGGGTTGGTTATTACACACATGATGACACCCATGATCATATTATCCATTTTAATTTTTTCAGTTTTATTTCTACCCAATTCTAAAAGGTTTTTATACAAATATATTTTGGTATGCACATTTATATTGATTGGATGGACGTATTATGGTGCGCATAATTATCTTAATTCATATTTATTAGATTTCATTGATAAATCTTATGAAATGGATCTAATTTTAGAACAAAATTTGGAGAATAGAGTGGTTGGTTCTCCGGCACATTTGATTGTATCAAGATTAATGATATTTACGGCATTCATATCCATATTTTTTTCTGCGATTGGAATTTTTCTATCATATTATAAAAAAGACAAAATATTTACAACTATCAATTTACAAATGATTGCACTGATTGGGGCGATTTTGTTATCTGCATTTTCATCATCATATGGAGGAGAATTGATTATGAGAGTATTTCTTTTCACACTTCCATTTGTATCCTTTTTCATACCTCAGATTTTTGGATATTCAAATACGAAAATATTCTTGATATTACTTATCATTTTATTGACTCCTTTGAACATTGTTTCTCATTATGGAAATGAGAAATATGATTATGTGTCAAAAGCAGAAATTGTATCATATGACTTTTTTTACAATAAAATAGATGATGGAAATATAACAGGAGGTTTTCCTTCATATGCATATAAATTTCCAGAAAGATATAATTATTTATATTTTAAAAATATGGAATGGAATGGTAATGAATATACTGTGAAAACAGGGAATCATTACAATATTATGATAGCTAGAGGAGATAAAGTGGAATACGAGCTATTTAATAATAATGTTTCATACATCAATGATATTCAAAATAATATATTGAACAGTAATAATTATGTATATTTCTATTCTAATGGAGATATGAATATGTATAAGAACGTAAATAATTGAATAGAGATTAATAATTGAATAGAAATTAATAATGAAATTTGAAATTAATGAAAAAGAATAATGAAAAATAAAAAAACGTTATGGTTGTCGTCGATAATGAAATATGAAAATAATAAAGAAAATAATAAATTTGGCAAATTTGACAAATTATTTTTATTTTTCATATTCTTTATTTCAATACTAATGATAATAATAAGACCTAATAATATGATATGGTCAATAATCCCATTATATGGGGGCGGTGCAATAACTTCTGTAACTATAGATCCTCTAACGCCAAATATAATTTATGCAGGATCAGATTTGTCAGGTCCTTATAAAAGCATAGATTTTGGAAATAGTTGGAAGCCTATTAGGAACGGTTTAAAAAATGAAGCAGATTGGAGTGTTGCAACTTTAACAATCAATCCTAAAAATCATAATCAGATATTTATGGGAACAGGAGTGGTATTTGATCATCCTACAGGAGATTATGGAGGTCTCTTTAGAAGTGATGATGCTGGCCAAAGTTGGAATTTAGTGACCAGATCATTAAAGTTTTCAGGACATGGCGATACAAGGCAATTTGGAGATGGTTTAATAATTTTCGACAAGAAAAATAATAATATAATGTATGCAGCCACAATATGGGATGGAATTTTTAAAAGTGTCGATAAAGGTAATAATTGGTATTATACTGGATTGTCTGGATTATATATTACTGGATTGGTTATGAATGATGAAAGTATTTTTGCATCTGTCGCAAAGAGAGAAAAAATTAATTCAATAGTAAATGATTCTATATTAATTGATTCTGTATCAGGAATATATAAAAGCATAGACGATGGAAATAGCTGGACCAAGATATTTAATGGTTCAGTTCAGAAATTTGTTGTTAGAGGAAATACGATTTACGCAGCAGTCGCTGGTTCAGGAATTTTTAAAAGTACTGATGGTGGAATTTCATGGACAGCTAGAAATAATGGTATTTCTATAGAGGGGATTAATGCTCTTGTTGGTCTAACAATAGATCCGTCAAATCCAAATGTTTTATATGTAATATCAAATTTATGGTCTAACAAGTCAATAACGAGTATATATAAAACTGTGAATGGAGGAGGTTTCTGGGAAAATGTACCATACGACGAATCTAATATAAATGTAAACAACTTATGGAGCAATGATTATTCACGGTTTTCGTCTGGGGCTCATAGTATAACTATAGATCCGAATAATTCTAATAGAATTTATCTTGCAGATTCATATACTGTTTGGAAAAGTAATGATGGTGGAAATACATGGTTCACAGGTGCCAAAGGACTCGAGACAACAGTAACCAATGTCATCAAGGTTCATCCTTCAATTCCAGGACTTATTGTAATAGGAACAAATGATATATTAGGTTTTATATCAACAGATGGAGGGAGGTCTAATAAAAACTTATGGGGTTGGAGAAAAGGTGATATCATTGATTCAGATATATGGGATGTTGCATATAAAAAATCTGATAATGAAACATCAAAAGCAGTTATCTATGTTACAACAGGAAGAAATGGTGTTGGACATTTATGGAAAAGTTCTGATGGAGGCATTTCTTGGAAAATTTTAAATAGTTTACCATATTCTGGAGAAAAAAAGGCAATTGCAGTAGACCAAACACATTCGAATATAATATATGTAGCTGCTAGAAACTATGATATCTATAAGAGTACAAATAATGGAAAAAGCTGGGTTCGTCTTACTAAAGGATTTCCAAAAAATTCAGATATTATAAAAATTATTATAGACCCAAAGAATCATACGAATTTATATGCATTGGACATAAGATATGGTATCTATAAGAGTATAGATGGAGGTTCCTCTTGGAAATTATCAAATAAAGGTATTCCAAATTTAGAGCCTAATGATTTTAGATGTCTAGCTATAGATTCAAATAATACTAATATTATTTATGGAGGAGGTGAAGTTTATGGGCTATACAAAAGTATTGATTCTGGAAATAATTGGTCTGTAATACTTTCCAATTTTAGTTGCGGAGGGATTTTTGTATCACCAATAAATTCTGCGGTATATGTTGGAGGAATGGCAGAATGGTGGTTAAATTCAAATACAGGATTAATGGTTTCAAAAGATGAAGGTGCTAATTGGTCTCAACTAGGAGATTTGATAAACAATATACCTTTACCATATGTATTAAATATAGAAGAAGATCCTTTCAATACAGGCCATATATATGTGGGAACTGAAGGAGGTGGAAATTATATGTTGCGACATTAGATTTTTTTGAGAATTATTATTTGCGATTTGTAAGCTCTCATTGTCTGTATATTAATTGTCTGAGAGAAATTCATTATAGGCTTTCGTCGGTTGAGAGATTTTTTATAGGCTAAGATATTTTGCCTTCGTTGTCTGATAAAATAAAAACGGCAGACTTATGGATTTAAAGGAGAAAATTAAGGAAAGGGAGATGTAAAAAATGGAAGATAATAGAAGAGTGAGCATTATTATAAGTACGTATTCAAAAGGTAGATATGATGATCTAATAGATCTATTGGGGAGAATAAATTCTCAGACTTATGATAATATGGAGACGATTATAATAGTAGACAATAATAAGATGTTATACGATATAATTGTTGAAAATATAGTTAAAAACAAAATGTTCGAAAGACTAGATATAAAAGTTGTTATCAATACAACAAATGTTGGTCTTTCGTACAATAGAAACATAGGAATAAATAATTCTACAGGAGATATAATTGCATTCATAGATGATGATGCAATCCCAGATTATGGATGGATAGAAAATATTGTCAGAACATTTAATATCAATTACAAAGAAATAGGTGCAATTTCTGGTTATATGTCCCCATTATGGAGAGAAAATGATAATTCTATGCACTGGTTTCCTAAAGAATTATTTTGGATGGTTGGATGTTCTTATGTGATGACACCAGACCATCAGTGCGAGGTTGAAAGGGGTTTTGGTTCTAATATGGCAATTAAAAAAGACACGTTTGACAAGGTTGGTCTATTTAATGAAGAATTAGGAGTCAAAGGAAATAAATGGGTGGGAGGAGAAGATACTGACATGTATCTTAGAATAAAAAATAGTGGTATGAAAATAATGTTCACTCCTGATGCGATAGTATTCCATAAGATTCATAAATCTAAGATTGGTATAATCAATCTAATAAAAAGAGCTTTCAATGGGGGATTTTCTGTTGCTATGATGAAATCCATATGCAAATATGAAATAAAGATTTCTACAGAGAATGACTATTTCAAGAAATTGCTTTTTGAATTTTATCCTTCTAAAATTAAAAATTTGATAATAAGACCTTCTAAATTAGTATCAAAACAATTGTTCACAGTTTCAGTAGTGATACTATCCGAAGGTCTGGGTTATTTATGGTATAAATTCTCTCGTTAATCAAAAATAATAATAATCACGATAACAAAAATAATAATAATAATCACGATAACAAAAATAATAATAATAATCACGATAACAAAAATAATAATAATAATCACGATAACAAAAATAATATAACAAAAATGATAACAAAAATAATATAACAAAAATGATAACAAAAATAATATAACAAAAATGATAACAAAAATAATATAACAAAAATGATAATAAGACAAAGATTACATTAAAAGATTATAAAATTTGTAGATGACATGGATTCTCTAATAAAAAATTCAATTTATTTAATGGCCACAAATCTAGTGACCAGTTTCATAGGTTTTTTCTTTTGGATATTCGCTGCAAGATATTATACACCAGATGACATAGGTATGACTTCAGCAATATTTTCGAGTATCAGTTTAATTTCTATGATTGGTTCTTTAGGTCTTAATAGAGCATTGATATATTATTTACCGAGAGATGATAATAAAAATAAGATAATAGATACTTGTTTGACTACAGGTATTATTTCATCAATATTTTTCTCAATAGTATTTATTTTAGGACTTAAAATATGGTCTCCAGAATTAATATCTATTTTGAATAATTTTATGAATATAACAATATTTATGCTCATTACAGTAGGTATATCATTCTCATTATTAGTAGGAGCGACTTTCACTGCAGAAAAAAGATCATCACTACACATGGTCAAAGAATCCATTTTCCATTTTATTAAAATATTTCCACTTTTTATTTTTGTAAGTTACGGAACAATGGGAATCCTTATGTCATTATTAATAGGATTATTGATTTCTATAATTTTAGGCATGGTTTTTCTTTTTAAAATATGGAATTATGTACCTAAATTTAAGATAGATCCTATTATAAAGAATATGGCAAGTTTTTCTGCAGGTAATTATATTGCTGATTTACTGAATAATCTTCCCAAATTAATTCTTCCTATCTTAATATTAAATCTAATTTCTGTAAAGTCGGCAGGCTATTTTTACATAGCCATAATGGTAGCAGGTTTATTATATGGAATTTCTCATGGAATATCAAATTCATTCTTGGCAGAATCATATGAGGAGACTAAATTTTGGTCCAATGTTGATAAATCTATAAGGTTCAATATGATTTTATTGATTCCTGGTATATTCATGTTTATAATTTTTGGAAAAATTGTATTGAATATTTTCAATCCTAGCTATGGAGAAAATGCCACTGTGTCATTGATAATTTTAGTGGTAGCAAGCATACCGTTGTCATTAATCAATATATACAATACGATAAAAAATGCTCAAAACGATATAATGAGTATGATAAAGATGAATCTAATTGTAGCTATTATCACTATGAGTCTATCTATTTTATTAATAAGATTCAATATCGAAGGTATTGCAATATCTTATCTGATAGCAAATTTGATAGGAGCGATTATAGTTATAAATGAAATAGAAAGACCAAAGGAATTCACCATGAAATTATTAAATGATGTAAAAAAGGATGTTAGACATTTTACTAGGTATGAAAATATCGAAAACTTTGTATTTGCTTCGAAAAGATAATGTAAAAATATAATGATGATAAGATAATGTAAAAATATAATGATGATAAGATTAGATAAAATATTGCATTAATATCTAGACTATGAATTGATTTTATAGTCTGGTATTAAAGGAGAGAACATATGAACAAAAGAATGAAAAGTTCGAAGATAAGAGCAGACGAAAAAACAAATAGAGCAGATAAAAGAAAGAATCGTACAACAATTGATAAGATTGGAACAATGATAACAATGGTCATAGCACTTTTGTTGACATCAACGGTGACATTAGTAGTGGCAACGGAAAATATAGTCCCAAACCCAGGTTTTGAAAATGGTGTTAATACTCCATTTAACTGGAATTTAATTTCTAATAATGGAAATGTTCCGAGTTGGGATTCTTCTTATCATAGTGGATCGAAATCAATAAAAATAGGCGCATCAAGAATTAATGCTAAAAGCGGTTATATAAAATCAGATCCGATCAAAGTAGATCCTATTACAGACTATACATTTGCAACTTGGATAAAAACATCAGGCATCAGAGATAAAAGTCCCACAATAAGAGTCAGAGAATTTGATACAAATATGAATCTACTACGTCAAGACAACTTAGTATTTACAAAAGGTTCATACAATTGGAGAAATAAGAAATTGAGTATTAAGACACTGGCAGATACAAATTACATTGATATATATGCAGATACTACAGGTAGAGGAACATTTTGGATTGACGATGTTGAAGTAATTCCGTTACTAACAATTCCTACACCACCCACACCAACGTCCACACCGACACCTACACCAACATCCACACCGACACCTACACCAACGACACCTACACCAACATCCACACAGACACCTACACCAACATCCACACAGACACCTACACCAATGCCACCACCTCAAACAGACTGGAATCTTGTATGGAATGATGAATTTGATGGAGGATCTATAGATACAAATAAATGGGATATTTTTGAAGGTTCTGCAGATGGTAATACATGCTATATGCCAAATGCTGTTACAGTGAGTGATGGCCAGGCGCATTTTGCCATAACAAGAACTAATACAACATGCATTGATTATGGAAATGGAAATGGTGAAGGAAAACAGGTCAGCCATAATTATGCTGGAGGAGGAATTGGTAATTATCAAGGTCCTCGAAATGGTTATGTACAATCTGCAGGAAGATGGGAGACGAGAGCAAGATTCCCACTAGGAAAGGGTACAACTGCGTATATAGCTCTTTGGCCTGCTAATAATATATGGACAGCAGAAGTTGATTTTGCTGAGGCAGCAGGCTTATATCCAAGAGAAATGACTTTTACACAACACTGGAATGGAAATATTGCCGACAAATCAGAGGAAGTAAGTATAGATACTGATATTAGCCAATTTCACACATATGCAGTTGAAATGGAAAATGGTCAGTTAAAATGGTATGTAGACGACAATTTGATTGCGACACAAGTTCAACATTTTGGAACTACACCAATGGGATTCACTGCAGGTTCATGGGCAGGAAATTGTGCCAATTCTTGGCCAGGTTGTCCATCAAATACACCTTTGCCAGCATATCTTGATATTGATTATATGAGAATATATAGTCGATAAAAGGAGATATTGAATGAATTGAGATTTCTCAATTCATTTCTATTTTTAGAGCTGATTTTCGTAATTTAATTTAAGGGGTATAATATGAAAAATAAATGTAATACAATAATCATTAAGGGGATAATTGTCCAGGGGATTCCAATAGATACAAGATTTGTTGGCACACATATAGTTATGTACAATGTGAAAGATGCTGCTGGTAATTCTGCAGATGAGGTTATAAGAATAGTCAGCATAGCAAATGCTCCAACCCCTCCAGTCCCCGAATTGGGTACATTTTTCCTGACTATTACAGGGATAATAGGATTATTTGGTATTGTAAGATTGAGTAAAAAAAGTAAATAGATAAAAATTTATTTTACTAAAACGGGAGGGTTAAAGATATCAAATTAATTGAATTAATGAATTAGTATAAAATAAGTGGCATTGTAAGTATCGTTAAAGACTTTGAGACATTGTTGATGATGTTATTAACTTTAGTAGGTTCGGCTATTACAGTCTTTATTGAGACTGATACAAAATAGGATAGATTTTAATAATGAGAAGAAAATATAATTTTAGCAAAGTAGATTATTGCGAAACATGAGTAACTGTATTGACGGAATAAGTCAATAAAAGCGATATGAAATTGGAATTTTATCAATTTAAAGAATTATATATGCCTATAATTGGTATAATATTCGGAGAATTAATGATGCTACATGGTGACGTATATTATGCTCTAACAATTCGTTTAATTATTTTATTGGCAATAATTTTTAAAGTTATTACTAAAGAATTTAAAGAGACAAAAATAATATTACAAAACATCGTATTATTGATTTTATTACAATTAATAAACATGTCGACACCAAGAGGCGATGATATTATTAAAAATTATTTGTTGATATATGGCGTTATGATTTTGCCCATATTGTTAATAATAAAGAATTTGGAAACAAAAAATTTTAGGAAACATTTTTATTACATAATTGTTACCATTTTGATAGGAACTTTATCGACCATATTTGATTATAGAATGTTATCAGCACATCATGATGTTAAAGACATATTATATTTTAACGGAAATATTTTAGTCGTATTTTTATTATTATTGGTGTCAATTTCATTCTTATTATCAGAGACTAAATATTGGAACAAAATTATTGATATATGTACCAACTCATTAATACCGGTATATATAGTGATTATGATTTCTAGAATCAAATAAATAAAAAAAATAAAAAATTGGAAGTTTAGGAGGAAAATATATGAAAATTAGTATGATGTTAATATCTATTGTCGTTATCGTTATGATAATAGGTACTGTTTCTGCTCATCCAGAAATCCTGGATGGGTTTAATACGAAGTATAACACTTTTGGAACAAAGCTAGATACATGTGACACGTGTCACATTCCTAACAAGCCACAGAAGCCTGTATGTGAAGAGGTTTGCCATGTTCCTAATAAACCCTCGAAGGAGGTTAGTAATTTAAATCCATACGGAGTGAGTATAAAAAATAATTTGAATATAGAGATAAGTCAGGCATTATCTAAAATAGAGAATTTAGATTCAGATGGAGATAAATTTGCCGATATAGACGAAATCCATAATTTGACATTTCCTGGGAACAAAAATGACAAGCAGGAAAAAAATAATAAAAGTATTTTGTCAAAAGTAGATAACATTTTAGGAATATTAAAAATCTAAAGTAAGAAATATTATTTTTTTCAACTTGGGAGGTAGTAATAATGAATATAGCAAATATCGGTATCATAGGAAGCGGTATTGTAGGTTCTGCTACTGGAATAGGTTTTCAACAATTGGGGAACAAGGTATCTTTCTTTGATATTGATGAAAATAGAATAGAAAATTTGATAAAACAAGGTTTTCAGGCTACGACAGACATAGAATTTTTGGTAGATACTTCTGAAATTTTCTTTATATGTGTTCCTACACCAGACAATAATGGAAATATAGATCTAAGTATAATAAAATCTGCTACAGAGGAACTTTCTAAAAAATGTAAAAATCGAGAAGACTATTTTATGATCGTGATAAAAAGTACTGTCATTCCAATGACTACTGAAAATATAATCATACCATTAATTGAAAAATTATCGAATAAAAAAGTTGGACTTGATTTCGGAGTTTGCTTTAATCCAGAATTTTTAAGAGATACCAATTCATATGAAGATTTTATGAATCCAGATAGAATAGTCATAGGAGAATACGATAAGAAATCTGGAGATATTATTGAAGAATTGTATTCCCATTTTAATTGTCCAATGATAAGAACAAATCTTAGAACTTCAGAAATGGCAAAATATGCCAACAATTGCTTCTATGCAGCTAAAATTAGCTTTTTTAATGAAATGCATCTAATGTGCCAAAAAATCGGTATAGATTCTAATATTATAAGAAAAATAGTACAAACTGATAAATTTTATGGAATCCATCCTTGGGAACATGGCCATAGTTTTGGGGGGAAATGTTTGCCGAAAGACTTGAATGCGATAATACATATGTTTAACGAGGGTCATATTTATGAACCGGTGCTATTAAAGGCTGTCAGGGATATTAATAATAAAATAGACAATATAATAGGAGGTAAGCAATGAAATTATGTCTGGTTTGCTCGCATGGAGGACATTTCGCTCAAATGATGAAGTTACTTGATGCTTTTAAAAGTCATGAATTTTTTATCGTCACATTCCAATCTGAAGGAACGAAGCATCTTGAAAATGCTTATTTTGTTAAATTCGAAGGATGGGATTCAAGAGGAAAATTACTATTAGTAAAGACGATATTATCTTCTATAAAAATATTAATTAGTGAAAAACCGGATATAATTATTACTACTGGCGCTGGAGAGATAGCAGTTCCTTTTTGCTATGTTGGCAAATCGTTGGGTATTAAAATTATATTTATAGATACTTTATCGAGAATAACAACGTCATCAGCAGCCGGAAGATTGATTTATCCTGTTGCAGATTTATTTTTAGTCCAATGGGAATCTCTTTTGAAAGAATATGGTCCTAAAGCAAAATATTGGGGGCAAGTTATATGATATTTGTGACCATAGGTATGATGTATGGATTCGACAGATTAATTAGAAAAATGGATGAAATTGCTGGGATGATCGAAGAAGAAGTAATAATGCAGATCGGAGTAGGTACGTATAAACCAGAAAATGGAAAATATTTCGAATTTCTTTCGAAGAAAGATATGGATAATTTTTATAATAGTGCGAGAATTATTGTATGTCATTCTGGAGTAGGTTCTATAATTTCAGCACTGGATTATAATAAGCCTATCGTAGTCGTTCCTAGGCTCCATAGTTATGGAGAGGTTATCGACGATCATCAAATTGAGATAGCTAAAAAATTAGAAGACAAAGGAAAAATTCATGTTGTAAATAATTTAGATAAATTAGAAAATGTCATAAATAATATTAATGGAGAATACAATAATTTTAATAAGAAAAACGAACTAATGAACAACGGAGAATATAATAATTTTTATAAAAAAAACGAACTAATTGACAATCTAAGGGAATACTTAGATACATTAAATATAAAAAAATAAAAGAAGGGATTTTCATTGGACTATATTCTCATTACGCCGGCCAAAAATGAAGATAATAATATATCAACACTTATAAAATCTATTATAAACCAGTCGATTAGACCAAAAGCTTGGTTAATAGTAGACGATGGTAGTACAGATTCAACTTCACAAATAATACAAAAAAGCATTGAAGAGAATTCATGGATAATGAGCATAAGATTGGACGATAATAAAAGAGATATTGGCTTACATATAGCGAAAGTTTTAGAATTAGGATTTGAGTATTTAAAAAATTATTGCGCAAAAGATATTTCATACAATTTCGTTGGCATTATAGATGCTGACATGATACCTGAACAGACATATTTTGAACAATTGTTAAAACATTTTTATATGAATTCCAAATTGGGTATTGCTAGTGGAGGAGTATATTATAATAATATGAATAAATTAATATGGGAAAAATCCAGAAGTGATCATGCAAGAGGGGGAGCTAGACTTATTAGAAACGATTGTCTGGAAGACATAGGACATATTCCTGTATATGTTGCATGGGATACAGTTATGAATGTAAAGGCAAAAAAACATGGATGGGAGGTCCGACAATTCAAAGATGTAATTTCAATACAGTCTAGAAAAACAAATTCTGGTCAAGGTTTATGGAAAGGATGGGTTTTGTTTGGCGAAAGAATGTATTATATGAATTATCATCCAATTCTAATGATTGGTGCAACTTTTTCTGCATTGATAAAGAAACCACACTTTATATGTATACCACTTTTATATGGATATTTCATAAGTATGATCAAAAAAAAAGACCAAATAAACGATAAAGAAATAAGAGATTATTTTTGGAATGACAGAATTAAGGAAATAATTAAAAATTTGAAGTATTATATTTAAAATTATGGATAATTTAATAAAATTAAATGATTGGAAAATCAGAAGATTTTTAATATTTGTGTTATCGATACAGATAGCTTTTTGGTCAATTCAATTTTTTGATACAAATTTTTATGTAGAATTTATATTGACATTAATTTATATCACATTTATTCCGGGAGTAACCATACTCAGAATTTTAAGAATATATAAAGTTGATAATATTGAAACAATTGTATATTCCATCGGATTGAGTATTTCAATGTTGATGTTTATAGGATTATTTATGAATACAGTTTATCCTTTTTTGGGTATAGATAAACCAATTTCTATTAGATATATTATAATAACGTTAGGTTTGTTTACGTCGATATTATTTATTATAAGTTTTATAAGAGATAAAGAAACACTTAAAGATGAAGAGTCACATGAAAGATACAAATTTATGACAAAAATGTCATTTACTACCTCGACAAAACTGGTCATAATTCTATTAATATCAATTTTTTTATCTTCGATATATGGAACATATTTAGCTAATTTTTATCAGGACAATTTTGTCTTGATGCTCATGATAAGTCTAATTGCTATAACAGTTATTTTAATAACGACAATGAATATAACAGAAAAAATTTTGCCTATATCGATTTTTATAATATCATTATCATTACTATATCATGATGCATTAATTTCATCCTACATAACAGGATGGGATATTCAAACTGAATATTATTTATCTAATCTCGTTCTGAACAATTCATTATGGGATATGACTATTGGTTCAAATGTAAATGCTATGCTTTCTATAGTGATGCTTGCACCAATATTTGTCCTTTTATATAATATGAAACTAATTTGGATTTTTAAGGTAATTTTTCCTATATTATTTTCATTAGTTCCAGTTGGTTTATTTAAAGTGTTCCAAAAACAGACAAATGATAAAGTTGCCTTTTTATCATGTTTCTATTTCATGTCGATGTTGACTTTTTATTCAGAAATGATAAGTTTAGGAAGGCAGCAGATTGCAGAATTATTTCTTGTCCTCATATTAGTGGCTATGACAAGTGAAAATATAAATAATACAAATAAAGCGATAATGTATATGATTTTTGGAATTTCTCTAATCGTTTCGCATTATGGATTGTCATATATATTTTTATTTTCTATGATAGTTATATATTTGTTTTTTTCTAGAATATATGGAAGAGATATTGTATCACACAGATTTATCTTTTTATATATTATATTTGCATTGACATGGTATATTTACGTGGCGGATAGTTCTATAGTTTTAACGATTGCGAAAATAGGCAATCATATAAAGGAAAGTATATTTGAATTATTTAATCCAAATAGTGTGGAAGGTATGAATACTATTGTAAGAAAAGAAGTTTCACCTATGAGAGAAATTACGAAATATCTTAATATTATAACTCAATTTTTTATTATGATAGGTATTTTTATGATAGCAAAATATAAATATATATTTGAAAAAATGAAATTAAACTTTCAATTTCAAAAAAATTATATGAATTTCTCATATACCAACATGATGATATTAATTTTAGGTATAATCGTTCCGTTCGTGGCAAGCTCTTTAAATACCACTAGATTATACCAAATTGCACTCATTTTTTTAGCACCATTTTCAATAATTGGAGGATTGACATTAACATATTTGATTAATATAGGCGTCAAAAATTCACTGACGATGCTCTCGATATTTTTTGCCATTTTTTTACTTTTCAATACAGGATTTATGTACGTAATTAAGGCTGAACCTTCAGCATCGATTTCGCTGAATTATACCGCAGATAATTATGCCAGATTTAGTGAATCTGAAGTCACGACTGCTATATGGATAAAAGAAACAAAAGCAAATAAAAATGATTCGAAAGTTTATTCTGATGCATACAGAGATTTATTACTTTCAAGCATGATAGGTAATTCAACAAGCCGTAAAGTTGAACGAAATTATCTCGTTGGGAATGAAAATGAAGAAGAAATAATTACTCAACCAGTACAAAATAATTATATATTTTTAGGAAATGAAAATATAATGAACGGAAAAATGACTTTGTTGACTCGAGATTATAAACGTATTAAAATAGACTTTAAAAATTCGACATTTTATAACAAAATTTTAAATATGAGTAAAATATATGACACAGGAGATACACAAATATTGTTAAGATGAAAAATAAGATATTAAGATAATGGAGATGTAGATGAACAAATATCTAAATAAAATGGAAAAGATGATATAATGGATAAAGGGATATATATGATAAATGGAAAAAAATTGGCAAAAATAATTGTTTTGTTTACTTTTATGGTATCTATACATATGATGAAGGTAGACGCATTAGTTCCTGTTACATATAAGTGTTGTCAAAATTATACTGATAATAACGGGATTCAGCTAGACGATTTCGAAAATAAAGATTTTGGCGGGATTCAATTAAATGATTTCGAAAATTTATCAGAGTGGATAGTAGGTGGAGGTTATCAAGAGATTGATACTGTTAATGTTCATAATGGACAACAAGGTTTAAAATTGTTTGCTTCAAATGGAAATAGATCATATACAGATAAAGCAATAGACAATAATTTTTCGACAACAAATAATTTTGGAATTTGGATTTTTGTAAATGATACGAGTAGTTTAGATTTTGCTGTTGTGTATCTTACTTCGACCAATTGGAGTAATAAATATTTTTCATCTAGAAGATTATATCTTCACAATGGTTGGAACAAATTAATCATTGAAAAAAGCGATTTTAATTACAATGTTGGAGGAGAAAACTGGAATAATATTATGAAAAGAATAAGGATATCGATATATCCTAAACCTAGTCAAGCAGCGAATGTAACACTGGATGATTTAAGATTTGATGTAAATTACGACTGGACAGGAGCTTCTCAAGAGATTGATACAATTAATGTTCGCGACGGTCAACAAGGATTAAAATTGGTTAGTGTAAATGGAGCATCATCATATACAGACAAGCCTATAAATAACAATTTTTCAAACATAAACAATTTTGCTATCTGGGTCTATGTAGATAATGCCAGTAATTCTGATATGCTTTTTATATATATAACATCAACAGGGTCGACATTTAACAAATATTTTTTCGATAACTCTTATAGAGTTTTAAAAACTGGTTGGAATAGGTTAGTACTTAATAAACAAAATTTTGTAAATACTGGCGGAGAGAGTTGGAATAATGTGATGAATAGGATAAGAATCCGTATATATCCTATGGCAGGGAAGAATGTTAATGTTACATTGGACGACTTAAGATATGATATAACGGGAAAAAGAGCCAAATTGATTTTAGCGTTTGATGATGGAGAAACAGATACTTTAACGGAAGCATATCCAGTTCTAAGTGCGAATGATCAACATGGAGTATCATTTGTTGTTCCATATTACGTAGAAGATACAGATAGATGGTATATGAATTTGGCAAATTTGAGAACTTTACAAAATGCCGGATGGGACATCTCTAGTCATACTTATAATCATACAGATTTAGCGACACTAAGCGATTCAATGCTGATTTCTGAATTAAATGATAGTTATGATTGGCTTGTCAAAAATAAATTCCAAAAGACTGCAGGATTTGTAGCATATCCGTTTGGAACATTCAATGATGTTACATTGGACAAGGTGAAAAAGAGATATATATTAGGTAGAGCAACGAAACCAGAGTCTGCCCAACAACATTTCACACCTGATGATGAAGCCATCCAATATATACAAAGAATAATAGGAGTATATAATGATACGACAGTTCAAAGCGTAAAAAACCAGATAAATGATACTATAAATTCTAAATTATTGGGAATATTGATGTTCCATACTATAGCAAAATCTAATCCTACACAAGATAGATATACTTATCTAACTCGAGATCTCAAAAGTATAAGTGATTATATTAAAAGTAGAAGTGGTGATGTAGATGTTATAACGTATTCTGAATATGTTATTCCAAATATTAGAAATTTTACACCGGTTATTAATAAGACAACCAGGATATATTCCAACGGAACTTCGATCTTAATGACTGATAATAAATATGATGAATATATGCCAAACATGACAGTATTTCCATTGTTCGACTCTATCGAAATTGGTATTGCAACATACAATGAGACAGGAGGACTTATTATAATTAACGAAAATAGTTTAAGCAGTAATTTACAGGTTTCATATGATATAGGGGATAGAATACCAAATCAGACATATAATGTAAAGATTTATTGGGCAAATGGTACAAAATATCAAGATTTCAATGTATTGGCCAATACTGCCGGTCATATCACATATGATTCAGTTGGATTTGTAAATCCAAGATATCAGGTGATAGATAAAACTGTACCTCTATCTATAGTATCATATCTTCCGGTAAATGATCCTACTACGATAATTGGTATACCTCAAACATTTGTAATAGGTCTCAATAAGACGGCTAATGTCACATGGTATATTAATGGTTCTATTGTTCAACAAAACTCAAGTGTCACAAGTGTAAATTATACCAATTCTTCTGCAGGTGAAGGGATATATAATGTTACCGCAATCGCTGAGGATGGTTTTAATTCAGTTTCAAAAATGTGGAATTGGACAGTAAATCCAATAGATCAAGCAAGATATAATGTAACTGGTTATGTATCAGATAATAATGATATAGGACTGGAAGGTGTCTCAGTACAGAATAATAGCCATAACAATATATCAGATATTAGTGGCTATTACATGATAACAGGACTATCAAATGGTACATACAACTTTAGTTATTCTAAGATTGGATATGATACTGGCTATTTAGAAGTGACTATTAATGTAGCAGACAATAATAGTGCGAATATATCGATATACGACAACACACCTCCTATGCAAGTTACTGAATTGGTAAATGATATTCCGACTCAAACAACAATAAATTTGACTTGGAATTCTGTTGCTGATTCAAACTATTATCAAGTATTTAGAGATTCTACGAGCATTGGATACACCAAGAATAACTATTGGAATGACACTGGATTAACTTCTGATACTTCATATCAATATAATGTTAGAGCAAATGATTCATATAATAATTGGGGTCAAAATTCCTCAATCTTGAATGTTAAGACTGACGTTCAACATTATTGGCTATCAATAATATCTTCATTGCCTATTAGTGATCCTACAACAATATTTGGTGAATCTCAAACATTTGAAATAGACCTCAACATGACTGCTAATGTCACGTGGTATATTAACGGTTCCGTTGTGCAAACAGATGCTGGCTTAGCTGCGATATATTCAAATTCTACTGCGAATGAAGGAATATATAATGTTACTGCAATTGCTGAAGATGGTTATGGCTCAGTCACGAGAATGTGGAATTGGACTGTAATTCCTGGGGCTCAGCCAAAATATAATCTGAGCGGGTACGTCTACAATAATTATGGTTTGGGATTGGAAGGAGTATTGGTACAGAACAGCAGTTATCAGAGTTCAACAGAAAGTTCTGGTTATTATCTAATAACAGAATTATCTAACGATATATATAACTTTAGTTATTCTAAGACTGGATTTATTACGTCATATCAAAATGTCGCAATTAATGGATTAGACAAGAGTGTTAATGTGATATTAAGTCCCGTTCCAATTCCAAACCTAATTACTGCGACAATATTTCCAGCCAATACAACTCCACAATCGATAATTGATATAAACGTTAGTATATCAAATAATGATGGGGTAGAAGTGAAAGCAGATAATATTCTCCTAACAAATAATAATGGATTTTGGATTGGTAGTAAAACTGCACCATCTTCTATAGGAAACTATATATTAAATATTACTGCCAAAGATGTTGTTGGTAATAATTATCAGACAAATATTCCCTACAAAGTGTTAAATCGTCAAGGAGGAGCAAGTATATCAATAATACCAAGAACAAACAATGTGATGTCTGGAAATTCGGTAACTCCTATCATCAAGGTAAAAAATACTCAGAATATAGATGATAAATTTAGGACGTACATAAGTATTGATGGTATTCCTGTTGCAAATCAGCCAAGTCTTGGCTGGTTTGGTTGGACAGAAAAATTCATATATATAAGAGCTGGACAAGAAATAAGTATTCCGATTATCATATCTGTTCCTAGTGGAATATCTGGAACGAAGACGTTCCGTGCGCGGTTAGATTCAACGATTTTAACAAAGGTATATTCTGATACAGGAAGTTTAAGAATAACGTAATGGTAAAATTTAAGGAAAATAGGAAAAGAAATGTTTAATAAATTTGGAATGTTGGGAATATTGATGATAATGACCTGATCTGGAATTAAATAAAAAAAATTGTTTAGAGAATGGTGAAAATATGAATAGTGCAGACACGGAAAAAATGAAACATACGGCGAACAACAAAAAAAATAGAGCAGATAAAAGAAAAAACCGTTTTATACGGCAAGTTGCATCTATATGCACTTTAGTTTTGATATTGGCGATGCCTGCAAATGCAGGATGGTATCCAGAAAGTGTTACGAATCTAAAGAATGATAGTTATGCAAGTAATTATATTAATTGGACATGGAAAGATCCAATAAATACTAGCAATTTCAAATTACGAGTATACATAGATGGAAAATTCATAAAAAATGTTCAAAGCGGTGTTCAGTACTATAATGCTTCTAATCTAGAGCCAAATACTCAATATACAATCGGTATACAAACCGTCGATATAAGAAGATATAAAGCTAGTCCTTTGATTAAAGATACAGAAAGGACACAAGCTCCAACAAATATATCAATACAAGCTCCAACAGATAGAATAGATAAATTCGGTATTAGACAGATCTATTCTACAGCATATGAAGGTAGAGAATGGTATTCAAAATGGGATAATGACCATAATCGAACTTTTGGAAATTCAATGGACCCTGATGATTCAGAATTCATAACTAAAAATGGAGATGGAGAATATAAAACAGATGGAAATGGAATTTTAAAGATATCTGGAACAGTTCCAAGGATGTATGTGATGAAATCCGATCTAACAGGACATTGGCAAAATGTCGAAATTACTATATATGGACAAAGAATTTCAGATAGCGGAATAGATTGGGGAGGAATCAATGCAATTGCAAGAACAAATCACGCAATAGATACAAACTATTGTGATACAAGAGGTTATGGAGGAAGATTCACATATGAAGGGATTATTGATTTCGAAAAAGAGACGAAACATGATGATACTAATGGATATTATCAGGTCGGAGGTAATACATATTGGTCGGAAGGTATGATTAAAAACAAATGGATAGGTTATAAGTTCGTCATCTATGACTTGAACGATGGAAATGTAAAACTCGAATTGTGGGAGGATGAAACAGACGGTATCAATGGAGGGTCATGGAAAAAAGTAAATGAATTTGTAGATAATGGAAATAATTTCGGAGTTGGATATACTGCATGCAAATCTGGTATAAATCCGGCTTTGAGATTAACAAATTCTGATATTAGACCTG
>Ga0209324_10000251_pt1 | contig 36852 bp, 38 predicted proteins | sample Rifsed19ft3_FD_184015 | JGI IMG/M metagenome (GOLD analysis project Ga0209324, IMG submission 184015) | Soil microbial communities from Rifle, Colorado, USA - sediment 19ft 3 (version 2) | ecosystem: Environmental > Terrestrial > Deep subsurface > Rock core/Sediment | place: Rifle, Colorado...
TTAAAACTAGACGAGTATGGATTTGGAAACCAAACAGTGGAATTTAATAAAAAAATTGCAAATCTTGCAGTTGAAGCAGGTTCCAAATTTACTGACAAGCCGCGTTATGTGATTGGTTCTATGGGTCCTACTGGATTTTTACCAAGCTCAAATGATCCAGATCTTGGACAAATCCCGCTTGACAAAATAAGACAAGCATTCGAACTACAAGCAGAAGGTCTAATCCTTGGTGGGGTAGATGCGTTACTTATTGAAACAAGTCAAGACATCTTAGAAGTAAAGCTTGCAATAGAAGGATGTCATAATGCTATACAAAAAACCGGAAAAAAAGTTCCAATAATTGCAAACACAACTCTTGATCAATACGGAAAAATGTTACTTGGAACTAACATTCAAGCTGCATACACTACAGTTTCAGATATGGGAATTGATGTCTTTGGATTAAACTGTTCTACAGGACCAATTGAAATGACTCCAAGTATTAGGTGGCTAAACGAACAAAATACACACAAATTACTTGTTGTCCCAAATGCAGGAATGCCAGAAAATGTTGGAGGACACGCAGAATACAAAATGACTCCAGACGATATGGCAAAGGCACTAAAAGATTTTATTTCAAAATATGGAAAAATCCGAATAATAGGTGGATGCTGTGGAACAAATCCTCAACATATAGCTGCACTCAGGAAAGTAATTGATGAAAAAGCTTAATCCAATTAGGGTTAAGTATTTAGAAAAATCGCAATAATAGATAACATTGAGTACTCCAAGAGTTAGTTCTGCATTAAAGGCAGTTGAGCTAAAGCAGTTACCCCCACCAATGATTATTGGTGAGCGAGTAAACACCCAAGGTTCACGCAAAGCAAAACAGATGGTGCTAAATGATGACTTTGATGGACTAGTTGGTTTAGCTAGATCCCAGGTAGAGGAAGGAGCACATTGTATTGATGTATGTGTTGCAACAACTGAACGAGCTGATGAAAAAGAGTTTATGCTAAAACTTGTAAAAAAAATAAGTCTAGAAGTTGATGCACCACTTGTAATTGACTCTACAGATCCCGATGTGATAAAATCTGCAATTGAACAAATTCCTGGAAGACCAATAATTAATTCAATTAATCTAGAAGGGGATGGCGCGCGTTTTAAAAAATTAGCACCACTGATGGCAAAATATGGTGTTCCAGCTATCGCACTATGTATTGGTCCTAAAGGAATGGCAAAGACTCCTCAAGAAAAATTACAAACAGCTGAACTTTTGCTAGAGACAGGAAAACAATATGGATTAAAACCAGAACAATTCATCTTCGATGTACTAACTTTTACTCTAGCTACTGGAGAGGCTGAATTTTTAGACGCTGGCAAAAACACATTAGAAGGAATAAAACTAGTCAAAGAAAAATTACCACGTTCGTATACTGTCCTTGGTCTTAGCAATATCAGCTTTGGACTGACTCCATACGCAAGAAAAATTCTAAATTCAGTATTTTTGTATCATGCAGTCAAAGCAGGTCTTGATTGTGCTATAGTTAATGCCAAAGAAATCATCCCGTATGGTGAAATTGATGAAAAAGAGAAAAAACTAGCAGAAGATCTCATTTTTAATAAACAACCAAACGCTCTTTCAGATCTTATCATACACATTGAAAAAGCAGGTACTCAAGCTGGTTCACCTACCAAAAAGGTTGACATTGATCCTTCATGGAATGCAGGAAAAAAATCCAACTTTAGAATTGTTAATCGTCTAAAGGACGGAATACAAAAAGACATAGTTACAGCTATTGCTGAAAAAATTTCAAAAACAGATTTGTTAATTGAAAAAGATGGAATTCTTACCCTTGATGTGCCAAAAGAGATGACACACGAAGGTGCAATCAAGACTCTAAATGAGGATTTACTTCCTGCCATGAAAGAAGTTGGAGACAAGTTTGGGGCAGGTGAGTTGATTTTGCCTTTTGTTCTAAAGTCAGCTGAATGCATGAAGGCTGCTGTAGTTGAGCTTGAAAAATATTTGCTAAAAGAAGAAGGCACAAGCAAAGGTAAGCTGGTACTAGGAACTGTATATGGTGACGTCCATGATATCGGAAAGAATCTTGTAAAAACAATTTTTGAAAATAACGGGTATACTGTATATGATTTAGGAAAGCAAGTCCCATTGCAAAAATTCCTAGAAAAAATCGATGAAGTTAAACCCAACGCAATAGGATTGTCTGCTTTACTAGTATCAACATCAAAACAAATGCAGTTTTTTGTAGAGCATGCAAGAAAAACCAACATGAAAATTCCTGTCTTATGTGGTGGTGCTGCTATTAACACTAACTACATCAACAGAATTGCAAAAGAAGGTGGAATATACGAGTCTGGAGTGTTTTATTGTAATACAATGTTTGAAGGACTAAAAACAATGGACAAACTAGTTTCTGATGAAAAAGATGATCTTCTCAAAACATGGAAGGAAAGATTAGAAAAGTGGAAAGAAACTTCTAAAGAACCAACTGGCTCTACAGGCCTTCCACATAGTGCAGTAAAGCCTGTAACTCCACCTGTTGCACCGAGCTTAAACACACCTATTCGCTTAAAGTCGTTACAAATTAACATGGACGAGGTATGGAATCTAATTGATAAGAGATCCCTTTTCAAATTGTCTTGGGGTCTTCGAGGAAAAGCAGGAAAAGACTCTGAAGAAGATCATGAAAGGTTACTTGAAGAATGGAAAATAAGGATAAAAGATGAGAGTCTTTTTGAACCGCAATCAGTGCATGGCTATTTCAAATGTCATAACAAAGATGGAAAATTAGAAGTGGAACATCCCAGTGGTGAAAAAATCATCTTTGACTTTCCTAGATCATCGAAGAACAAACATCTCTGTCTTTCAGATTATTTTGGAAAAGATGACATTGTTGCATTTCAATGCGTTACTGTAGGGAACAAAGTTCCTGAAATCATTGAACAATGGAATAAACACGACAAGTATACTGATGCGTACTATCTACATGGATTGGCAGTAGAGTTTACAGAGGCATTGGCTGAATGGATAAACCGTAAAATAAAATCAGAATTAAACATTGGAGAAAATCGGGGTCTAAGGTATAGCTGGGGATATCCAAGCTGTCCAGATGTGATGCAACACAATCTTGTGTGGAAATTACTAGAACCAGAAAAGTCAGGCATGACCCTCACAGAATCAGGTCAAATAATACCGGAACAGTCAACTGCAGCAATTGTAGTTCATCATCCAGAAGCAGAATATTTTGTTCTATAATTTGCCAAGGATCTCTTTTGCATAATTGAAATCATTAGGGGAGGTGATAAGCACTTCTCCAGCAATTTGGTGAACTTGCTTTATGAAATCTTCAACTGAATTTTTGTATTCTGACCAATCTAATTTTAGAAATTTAGCAGATTTGGCATTTTTTTCAGAAGGTAACAATACACAGGGAATTATTTTAAATCCACTAGGTTTGAGCTTATCGACAATTCTTGAAACCTCGTCTGCAGAATGAATTACCTGTGTGATAAATCCTGTAGGTTCGGCGTCTATTTTCTTTTGAATCTTATCAAAGCTAGGATTACTTGGCAGCGATAGAAAGATATCTATTTTTTTGTCAAAACCCAACTCCTTAAAGTATTTCACAGTACTGCTTGGGATTAATCCCGAATCTTTCTGTTCGTTTGGAGATGGATCCCCTTTTAGAATCAATACTCCATTTAACCCGCCTGATACTGCATCTTCCATTAACTGCCTAAGTGTAGTAAGATTCTTGTCCCTTACACGTAAACTCACAGTTATCTCAATTTTTTGATTTGATTTTCGAATTAACGTACCAGTGGTTATGGGAGAAATTCTAGGAATCCCTAGAACCGAATCGGTAAAATGAATGCCATCACAACGAGTACTAATTTCGGAAACCCTCAGTTTTACTTTATCTAATAATTTTAGAGTATCTTCCTGTGATAAATTGGAATTTTGTGTAATTTTAGGTGGATTAATCTCATATCGTAAAGTCATTAGAGTGCTTTCAAATTTACTTGATTAAAACCTTTGAACGATAAAATCAATAACGGAGTGGTGTTTTTTATTACAATATGGATACAACTATACTAAAGGCTCAATTATCAAGTAAAATATTTCCTGAACCAAAACATGATGGAAAAACAAAGCTTGCATCTGTACTTGTAATTATTTATGGTATAGAACCAAAAATATTGATGATTGAAAAATCAAGACACCTAAACAATCATGCAGGAGAAATTGCTTTTCCAGGTGGCAAGTGGACAGACGATGATATTGATTTGTTAGATACTGCACTTCGTGAAACTGAGGAAGAAATAGGTTTAACTATTTCAAGAGATGATGTGATTGCTCAATTAGCAAACGTAAAGACTCTCAATTCTGGCTATACCATTACTCCATTTGTTTGTATTATTGATAAGATTCCTCAACTTAAAACTGATTCTGAAGTTGAGTCAATACTGCATATACCAATGATTCCATTATTACAAACTCTAGATGATGACCGTGACCCAAGTCATCAATCCCTTCAAGAAATGTATACATTCACTTACAATGACAAAATTGTATGGGGAGCTTCAGCAAGAATCTTAAAACAACTTGTAAATCGTTTAGCAATATGAGATTCATTTAAAAAGAGCTTGACTTGCCTGAATTTTTATGGCGGCACGCAAGCATTCTGGAAGGAAGAATCGATTGATAAAAAAACAAAAACAAGCCTCTTCTGTTCCAGCATGGGTTATTCTAAGAACCAAGAGATCAGTTAGAACAAATCCAAAGAGAAGATCTTGGAGATCAACAGACGTAGAGGTTGGTTAAATGTCTCAGGAACTAGAACGTGTCTATACAATAAACTTGGGAAAGGTATTGCTCTCACCAAATAATCAAAGAGCAAAAAGAGCAGTCAATATGGTAAAAGAATATGCCAGACATCATATGAAAACTGAAGAAATCAAGATTGAAGAAGCTGTTAATCATCAGATCTGGAAACGTGGAATAAAACATCCTCCTAGAAAAATTAGAGTCAGGATGACAAAAACAGATGAAGGTTTTGTTTTAGTTTCTCCATATGAAAAGGAAATAGAAGAAGCTGTACAACCAACCAAAGAAAAGAAAACACCTGCAGTAGAGGAAAAACCAGAACCTGAAACTAAGCAAATAGAAACAAGTAAAGAAGTAAAAGAGGAACCAACACCAAAAGCTAAAGAATCAAAACCAAAGGCTAAAGAACCAACACCAAAAGCTAAAGAATCAAAACCAAAGGCTAAAGAACCAACACCAAAAGCTAAAGAATCAAAACCAAAATCCAAGGATTCAAAAAAGGCAGCAAGTAAAAAAGATAAGCCAAAAAAGAAATCTAAATAAAATTATTTTATTCTAATTGATATAATTCAAGTTCACAGTCAATACTGCATTCAGGTTGTTCCCAATCAAGAGTATTTTCTTTGGAAATGACTCCCAAGGGATCATATCTATCAAAATGTGTCTCACCTTGGACCGAAGATAGCATGACGACTTTGGATTTTTCGGCAGTGCTAATTGAGGAGATAACACTTGTACTCTCTTGACTAAAAACACTGCTTGCAATATTTGTAATAGAGTTTAGTACTCCTACAGCAACATTATTTCCTCCAAGAACATAGAGTATGGAGCGCTTTACACTACTTGGCGGTGCATCCTCATAGAGCATCCTTAACGAATCTTTCAATGATTCTTCTACATTTTGAACATCTTTACTTGTGGACAAAATGTTAGTCTCTTGAGGAATTGATGTAGTTCCTAATGAGCTAATTACCTTAAAGATTGCCTCATTTGAGATTTTGTGACAAGCAGTGGGGCTCAAATCTGGATTACTGTCAAGTAAAGCATCATTATCTAGTACTACTGTGCATCCTGAATATTCTCTGAGTCGTTTTAATGAAATACCTGATTGAAATATTCTATCTTTTTCAAATTTGAAAGGCATTATTGCAAAAGAAATTACATTTTTGTTTTCTTCGTTGCATAAATGGGATATCACAGGAGCTATTGCAGCACCTGCTTTGCCAGCCAAATTTGCAAGAATAACTATGGTGGAATATCTTGAAACCTCATTTTTTATATTCTCAGAAACTTGGTATGTTGAACCTCTTATTAGTTGAACAGAGGGATTTAACACAGATTTAGTGGATATACTAATTGAGTTACAATCTGAATTCAGGTCTTTTTGGTCATTACTTATCAAAAGGCAATCAGAATTGAGGAATTCTTTTGCTTTGGTGGCTAATTTTGTTCCAACTCCGCCTATGCCTACAATTAGAATCGGTTCTGATATCTGAAAGTTCATTCATCCTATTCTGTCAAATACGATAAAAAACCTTCTTACGTAGCTTTAATCCAATTTTCGATCTAAAAATTTTAACTTGCGATCTTTCCTATTAGGCAATGTTTAGTAGCATCAATTATTTCCACTTGATGCACTTGGCCGATCTCAACTTTGTCTTTAACTAGAATTGATTTGTAGGCAAAGTTTCTTCCTTGTATACCTGTCTCAGACTTTTCATCAAATAATACTTCTCCCTTCCAGCCTATCCATTTCAGATTATTTTCAAATGAAATCTGGCTTGAAACATCAAATACTATTTTACTTCTACGTTTAACTTCTGAAACATCAATTTGAGTATAGTCTGCGGCTTTGGTTCCTGGTCGAGGGCTGTATCTAGAAAGATTCACAATATCTGGCCTTGTATCATTTAACAAATCAATAGTTTGTTTGAAATCTTCTTGAGTTTCTGAGGGAAATCCAACAATTATGTCTGTGGCTATGGTGAATTTAGAAAATTTCTTCCTAAATTTGTATACCACATCCGTAAAGGTTTTCGCAGTATGCCCACGCTTCATATCATTGAGTATTTTGTCACTTCCACTCTGTACAGGAATATGAAGAAATTTGAAGACTTTGTCATTATCGAATGATTTGAGAAGGCCTTCACGAATTCTTGGCATATACATTGGGTTCATCATCCCAACTCTAATTTTGAACTTGGAAGGAATCTCGATAACTGCATTAATTAAAGAAGACAAATCTTCTCCAATATCTAGTCCATAGCAACCATTGTCAGTTGAGGTAAGCCATACCTCTTTACACCCATCTTTAATCTCGATTGCTACCTGTCTAACAATATCTCCTATCCTATAACTTTGTAAATCTCCTTTTGATAATTTTGTTTGACAGAATGTACATTCGCTCATACAACCACTTGCTATCTCAACAATACCGACGGCAGGATTTAGCCTCACCTTAGGAAGCCCGATTTTGGACAAATCAGAGTCTTCAAGCTGTATCATCCTGCCTCCACTCAGAGTTGTGCTAATCACCTCTAGGGTTTTTCCCAAGGAATTTGGCCCCAATAAACTAGCATTTTGGGAAAATTTTTCTACCGTTTTTTGCTCTGCTTTTGGTAAACAGCCAGCAACTACTAGAGGTTTTGATTTGAGATTTTTTATTCTATTAACCATTTTGTTTGCAGTAGCATCCTTTACTGAACAAGTTACGATTAGGTTCAAATCTGAATCTGAAGAATTGGCGGCTAGAGTATGCCCCCCATTTACAATCAGACCTGAAATCATCTCAGAATCTGCAAAACTAGCAGAGCATCCATAAGCTTCTACCCAGATTTTTGCCATCTAGTATTTCATCCTAAAAGAGAATTGATTTCTTTTACAGTCAACAATTTCTTTGATATGACCAATTCTCTAATGGTCTTTCCAGTTTTCAATGATTCCTTGAACAACTCTGCTGATTTTAGGTATCCGATTTTTGGAGCAAGTAATGTTACAATTACTGGATTGTTTTCTATATTTTTTAGTAATTTTTCCTTATTTGCAGTTAGCCCATCAATTAGATTTACAGAAAATATTGGAAGAAAATTGTTTAACATATCTGTTGACTCTAAAATACACTTTAACATACCTGGTAACATTACATTCAATTCAAACTGCCCACTTTGCGCAGCATATGAAACTGCAGTATCATTTCCTAAAATATTGAAACAAATCATATTCATACATTCAGCAAGAGATGGGTTTACCTTTCCAGGCATTATTGATGAACCTGCATGTACTGCAGGAATTCCAATTTCTGACATTCCAGCAACAGGTCCTGATGCCATTAATCTAATATCATTTGCAAGTTTGTTGATCTCTAGAGCCAAATTTCGTAGTGCTGATGAGACAGTAGCTACTGCAAATTTACTTTGTAAGGAATACTGCATATCCTTTTCAGGTTTTACTGGAAGTTTTGAAATGTTTGCAAGTTGCGTAATTGCAAATTTTCTATACCCCCTTGGAGCATTTGCGCCAGTTCCAACTGCTGTGCCTCCAAGTGCAACATATTCTAATTCTTTACTTGCACCAACTAGGAAATTTTTGGCTTTAGTAATGGAGGTTGCATATGCTCCAAACTCACTGCCTAAAGTTACTGGTAATGCATCCATTAGGTGAGTCCTACCAATTTTTTTAAAATTTGAAAACTCTTTTGCTTTTCGGCTTAATGATTTTATCAGACCATCTATTGCAGGAATAGTTTTTTTGAGATTCATTAGGATTGCAACATGCATAGCAGTTGGAAATGTATCATTACTAGACTGTGACATGTTTACATGATCGTTTGGATGAAGATACTCATACTGTCCTTTCTTTTTTCCTAAACCTATGAGGGCAATATTGGCTATCACCTCATTAGTATTCATGTTAAATGCAGTTCCAGCGCCAGAGTTTATTGCATCTACTACAAATTGATCAAGAAATTTTCCAGCTAAAATTTTGTCACATGCATTGATAATTGCCATTCCTAGTTTTTTATCAATGGCGCTAACTTTGAGGTTAGCAAGAGCAGCTGACCTCTTGACCATCACAAATGCGTTTATCAAATTAGGATGAGACCTATTTCCAGTCACATGATACTGCATTAGAGCCCTGCCTGTAAAAGGACCATAATAGGCATCAGATGGGATTTTTACATTTCCTAGCGAATCTCTATCAATTCTAAATTTCAAATCAAATTTCCTTAGAATTGCTATTATTCATTCTTTTTCTACAGAAATTTCATCATTTATTTTTTGAAAATAATGGGAATTATTATATAAGCTATGGATCGAACCGAATCCAATGAATAAGCGATATAGCATGTTATTCACTATTGCAGCAGTTGCAATAGTTAGTGCTACGCTATTCGGAAGCACATACACACAAACCCAAATTGGTGGAACTACATTAGAAGCATCAAGTACTAAAGATGACTTGATGCAAAAGATCCACGATATGGGCGGATTAGAACTAGTAATGCCACAAGCTTTTGCAGAAACTGATTGTGGTGCACTAGAAAATTCTGGTCGTATGGTACATGACTTTCAACTAACTGGTGAAAGTGTTGATCTACCAATATTAGGCCACACAGCAGATAGTCCAAAGACTTATTCTGCAATGACCTTTAGTCAACAGATTCCAGGACCAACTGTGCGAGTAACACAGGGTGACATCATCAAGATGACTCTCACAATTCCATCAGATGAAGTTACTGCACACGGAAATGATATGCACGCATCTCAAATGTCGTCAGGAAACTTTGGAAAAGTTCTACCTGGAACTTCCAAGACTTACTGCTACATTGCAGAGTCTGCGGGTGTATTCAAATACCACTGTTCTGGAGTTGACTTGCTCGGAATGGACCAACATGTTCTTTCAGGCATGTATGGAATCGCCATTGTTGATCCAGCAAATGGATACAAAAAACTGATGGTTGAAAAGACCTCAGGAAGTGGCGAGCTTGCCAGAAAACTCTATGACGCTGACGCGTTGGAATTCCAATTACAGTACAATCAGTTGTACTTGACTGATGCAGGTACCTATGATGCAGGAGCTATGTTCCAACATCACAACACTCACACTGTTGTAAATGGACTATCATTTCCATATGTTCCAAACATGGTACACAACCTACTCCTAACTGGTAACCCAGGCAAGAACATATTCGTAGCTCAACCATGGAACGCACTTGAACTCAAGCAATATCAATCACAACTGTTCTATGTTGAACTTGATCAACATGTGAGAATCTTTGTTGAAAACCATGGTAACGAACCACTCTTCTTCCACATTGTTGGAGAAATTCTTGACAGAGTTACCCAAGGTAACAGAGTGCAATCGGGAGCAACTGAAACATGGTTGCTTGGTGGCTCACAAAACATGATTGTTGATTTGGTGTTTGACGAACCAGGAACATATGCAGCAGTTAACCATGACTATGCAGCAATTTACACTGGTGCAGTCACAGTCTTTGTAGCTGGTGATCCATTTGATCTAAACCCAAGACTTGTTGCTGCAGGAGTAATTCCATCCCCAGTACCATCCTACGCATACGCATTGGGTAATCCAAGTGACGCTGTACCTCCAATGGGTAAAAACAGCATTGCACACCCAGCAGTAAATGTTCATGGTATGTACACTGATGAACGTGCATCCGAAATAGAAGCACAAGGCGCAATTCCCTTATGGGACGTTGTACCAACACTACCGCCAATCTAGGTAGTCTAACCCCTCCACCTTTTTCTATTTTTAAAATTATAATTTTGATTTAGCAACTATATTCTTCGCTATCATTATTCATCATTTCCCAAAATTCCAATCCTGAATATTGATTAGTTACAGAAAATGGAATAAAACCAATTATTGGAGTATGAATCTCAGTAACAATTTCTAGTTTTGTTGGGTCAATGCGTATTGGTCCTGTACCACTGAACTGAGCATCATAATGTAATGAAAGGTATTGAACTTCTTCAAAAGAATCAGAACGAAATTTTCCTCGTGTTGTTATATCTGAATTGGGCTCTAAGACTATTCCTTGTACACTAAATGTCCCTTTGTTATTTCCCTCATAGAATATTATGATGTTAAAGTCATTGAAGCTTGCATAGAATGGTAAAGGATTACAAATCGAAATCATTCCGTCATTAATTAACTTAAAATATCTAAATCCCTCTTGATCTGTAACTCTAAGTTGTATTTGATCAGCTGTATAGATATTCAAAGCTGTAAAGACTAAGGTACCAGCTATTACTATTGAAGCAATAATTACTATTACAGAGTGCTTGTTCATTTTTGAAACCTATTAAACAATAATAATTCCTACTTTAATCAAATATTCTAATGACTTTACATATTCTTGATCTGAAATTTTTCCATCAAGCCACCAAGTAGTACTTGTTTTAATCCATTGAGGAATTTTTACTTCGTTACTTTCTTCTTGATTTCCAACTTCAGGAATAACAATAATGTTTTCTTTAATTAGAAACTCAATTCCCATCGCAAATTCATTATCAGAAATCAGTTCACTAGTCCAATGCCTTGATAATTCTTTTATCCAAGATGGAATTACTATGTTTCCAGAATCAATCAATTCAAATTCAGTTGTGTCTGAGCTTCCTGAATATTCAATATTCAAAGTATACATTCCTTGAGGATAAACAGATGATTCAAATGGATACGGTGAAGGAACTACTGTTTTTGATTCTGTAATGGATATAGGAATAGCACTACTGCTTTTACCTGATTCATCAATTATGTGTAGAGTTGCCAGCTCGCCTGTTATTTCTGAAACTTCAACTGTAAAGGTAAGAAAATCACCATAACTGTATGTGTTTTTATCCGTATCTATTTTGACAATAGGTGCGGCATAGACATTTGGTATTCCTACCAAACTCGTTATAATAAATAGTGATAAAATAACAAATATTGTCCTCTCTTTCAACTTACAAATAATGGTTTTAGAGTAATAAATACCCCAAAGCTTTCATCTATTAATTAAATCTGCTCAATGAGAGATTTCATATCAGTCTATTGTACTAAATGTTCAAGCAACCTTAAAATTTTCAAAACTATTAATTTACTTGTGAAAAATTCAACAATAGGTATCGTCATCTTTGGATTAATTTTGATTTTATTTAATATGGGTCAGACTGCAAATGCTGATGTATCGACTAAAGAAGATGTTAGTAGAAATGGAGGTGTATTTATTCCAGAAAATGAATTTATCAGATACGTTGATGTAGGCGGTGTTTATACTGTTATTGGTGCAATAAAAAATTCTGAGGATTTTCCAATTGTTCCAACAGTTCTTATACAAATCCAAGACGGTGAAAATCTGATAAAAAAATCATTCACGTTTGTTAATATTATGCCAGGAAATACTTTGCCATTTAAAGTAAAATTTCCTAATTTAACAAGCCCGTCTATTGTATTATTAGAACCAAAAATCTCTTATCTTCCTGGAACAGAACGCTCCATTCCTGTTGAGGTTCTTTACGATGATTCACTTATCAAACATGAGGATGGACACCTAACGGGTCGCATAATTAACAATGGCGACCGCCCAATAACTAATATCAAAGTTTATGCATTAATTCATGGTCTTGATAATAAGGTTCTTGACATGGGACAAAGCATTGAAAGAATTGATCAAATTCTTCCTGGTGAGATAAAAGAATTTACAATGTATCCTGATGCGGCAATTACAGATCAAATTTCTTACTATAGTTGTTTTGCAGTTGGTGACTCCACAGTAATTCCTCAATTTGCTATCAGAAATGGAGCCAGATTTGATTATCGTTATGATTCTTACACATGGTATTCTAACGCTAAATTCAATGATGAAGGGACCGAACTTTCAATGACAACTCTTAATAGCTTTCCACTTGAAACCTACGCAAATTTTGAATTCTCTGCTAGTTCAGAAGATGAAAAATTCCAAGTTTACGTAAATGAAAAACCAAAAACAAATATTCAAAGCAAAGATGAGTGGGGAAACTGGCACGTTGCATTTACGGTAGAACCAAGAGAATCTGGCAATGTTTTGATAACAGGGTTTTCAAAGGATTGGCAACCTCCAAAAGAAATTGCTATTCCTGATTGGGTTCGAAATAATGCAGCTTGGTGGTCAGAAGGCAAAATTTTAGATAGTGATTTTGCCTCTGGAATTGAATTTATGATAAAGGCAGGAATAATCAAAGTTCCAACAACTGAGAGTGGAGATATAACCGAAGAAAAGAAAATTCCTAATTGGATAAAAAACAACGCAGGATGGTGGGCAGATGATCTGATTTCTGATGACGACTTTGTAAAAGGAATACAATATTTAGTAGAAAATAAAATAATTAGAGTCTAGATTTAGATACAAAAGTTGAAAAATAAGTCTAAATTCATTTTTTGTAATAACTTCTCATAATGATTATATTCAGTGAATAAAGGCACCCTTGCATGGGATTTAGTGAATCTGTTTTAATTTGTGATCAAGTTAATCCAATTCTTAATAAAATCTTAAAAGAAAATGGATTGAATCTCACATATGAGCCAGAAATTACTCCAGAACAAATCAAAGAAAAGATTGGAGAATTTAATATTGTAATTGTCAGAAGTAGAACTACACTAACAAAAGAAATGATTGACAAGGCAAATAATTGTAAGATTATTGCACGTGTAGGTGTTGGGTTAGATAACATTGATTTGGATGCAGCCAAAGCAAAAAATATCCGGGTTATCAACGCAGTTGAAGGTGCAATGAATGCCGTGGCAGAACAAGTTTTAGGTTTAATGATATCTCTAGCAAGACAAATTCCACTAGCAGATAGAGAAATACGAAATGGAAATTGGCTCAAAAAAGAATTGATGGGAACTGAACTTAGAGGAAAATATCTTGGAATTGTAGGATTAGGCAACATTGGTAAAAAACTTGGGAGATTGGCCAAGGCATTAAACATGAATATTATTGGTTATGATGTAATTCCTATTGATGAAGAATTTTCAAAAGAGGTTGGCTTGATGAAAACTGATTTAGATACACTTTTGCAAAGCTCTGATTATGTTTCATTACATGTTCCATTGTTAGACTCGACATATCATCTCATTAATGCTAAAAAATTATCTACAATGAAAAAAACAGCAAATATCATCAATACTTCTAGAGGTGGAGTAATAGATGAAGAAGCGCTATATGATGCTCTAAAGAATGGTAATCTAGGTGGTGCAGCCTTGGACGTTTTTGAAAAGGAACCCGCTACTGGAAATAAACTTGCCACATTGCCAAACGTAATTTTAACCCCTCATATTGCAGCTCAGACAAAAGAAGCTCAGTCTCTAGCTGCAAATGTTATAGCAGAAAAGATAATACAGATCTTACGAGGCGTAATTTAAGATTGAATTCAAAAGTAGCCAGTCTTTCAATGTTTTTACTTTTGTTAATGCCATTTTCTGCTTATGCCGCAGCAGGTTCTGTTTCAGTAGATGTTGATGGCCAAGAATACGTAATTGGTATCGATACTGAAGGTGTAGAGGTTCAAAGTATTGAAGGTGATGGCGAACTTGCTTTGTTATTGACAGTTAATGCTACAGGTTCATCTGGAACTTTGGAAATTACTTTTGACAGGGAATTTTTTGATTCAACATTTCAAGGAGATGATGATTCATTTTTCGTGATTTTAGATGGTTTCGATGAAGCAGTTTTTGAGGAGACCAAAACTGATTCTACAAGAACCCTTTTGATTGAAATTCCATCAGGAACGCAGGAAATAGAGATTATCGGTTCCCACATATTGGATGGCACATTTGGTAAAATTCTAAGTGGAACTGAACCTGCAGTTACTGAAGAACCTGCAGTTACTGAAGAACCTGCAGTTACTGAAGAACCTGCAGTTACTGAAGAACCTGCAGTTACTGAAGAACCAAAAGTAATAGAAGAAGAATCTACCAAATGTGGTCCTGGAACTGTGCTAAAGGATGGTGCATGTGTATTAACAGATGCATGTGGGCCAGGAACTCATCTTGAAGATGGTGTTTGTGTACTTGATAAACCTGGATCTAGTTCTTCAGCAGAACGTCCACCCATAAGTCAATTAATCTATGGAGCAGCAGCTGCTTTTGTAATTTCTTTTATTGTAATAATCTTCCTTTGGATTATTAGTAGAGGCAGCAGAGAACAAAAACAACTGCTTAAATAATTTTTTTTATTTCTTTTGTTCAAAGTTGTGCATAACTTTGTCGTATTCTTGTTTCATTTTTTTAAATTCGTTCTTTACAGCATTTAGCTCATTAAGAGTTGCTTGATTCTTTGAATTTAACAAAACTACAAGAGAATTTATTGCTCCGAAAATTTTCTCAGATTCATTTTTTGGTGCCAGAGATTTTAATTCTTTTTGTATACCTTCTGCTACATCCTCTTCTTTTTCTATTTCTGATTGGGGTGAATTTTCAATTGTTTCTACAAGTACAATCTCTGATTTTATTCCATCTATCTGCTTGTCTTTATTTGTAAGTTCAACTTTTGCTTGATTAATTTGATTGGAAAAATGTTCTATTTTTTCTTTAATTAATTCACGTTCATTTTGTATTTGTTCTAACACTTTTTGTACATCGGCAACTTTTATTTTGTTGTAATCCATTCTATCTAACTGCTCTTTACTAGTATACTTTGGATTTAGAGCTGCGATATCATTATCAAATCTATCTTGTTTTGATACAATTTTATCAAGATGATTTTTTTTCTCCGCTAAATGTGCATTTAGAAATTTCAAATACTGTGCTGTGTTACTAAATTTATCTTTGAATTCTTTTGTTTTGTTGTTATAATTATCTTCCATCTTCACAAATTTGTTTCTATTAAAAGTAATTGCTCTATCTGGTACTGCGATAATTTCTTCAGAAATAATTTTTTCTCCAATGGTTGGTTGAAAACGTGACCATGTATCATCATCAGGTTTTGCATTAAACCTGAAATCTGTAAGGTCGTCTGGAACATATGACTTTTTTCTGTTGATATGTTTTTTTTCCAAGATGATAAATTTTGATTACATATAATATGACTAGCTTGTAGTCACAAAAGGACAAACAACGATTAAGTGAATTTTAATCATTTAACTCAAGGAATTTTTTGTATGTCTTACATGAACAGACATGCGTTCATGTTGAATTATTATAGATATTATTAGTATGCAAAGTTCAGATATTTTAGATGAGAGCCCTATTGTTAAGGAGCTTTCAAACGTTGCATCTCAAGCCTTTCATGAATTAGAGATAACAAAACAAAGTCTTAAAGAAAAAGAACTAGAATTAATAGAAATTGCTGAAATTTCTAATCAGAAAATACATGCAGCAGTAAAAACAAACCAAGATTTACAAAACAAAGTACAAATTTTAATGGATTTTTCTAATACTCTGGAAACAAAAAACAAAGAATTAGAACAGAAAAATAATGAACTTGCGATAAGAGAAAATACGTACAATAAATTAAATCATGAGCTCAAAGAACAATTGCTGAATGTTTCAAAAACAGAAAAAGATCTAGAGTTAAGAAAAAAATATTTAGAAAAACAAGTCGAATTAAAGACTGATGCATTAATAAAATCCCAAAAAATGGCTATAATTGGGGAGCTTACCTCTCGACTTGCACATGACTTGCGAAATCCACTGTCAGTTATTAAAACTGCACATGGTATAATGAAAGAAAAACCAAAGATGGATGTAAAACAACGACTAGAGTATAATGCTAGAATTGATAGGGCGCTACTAAGAATAATACATTTGGTTAATGATGTTTTGGGTTTTGTTAGAGTTACAGATTTAGATCTCAATGAATCTTCTGTTCAATCTCTAATAGACTCTGCAATAGATTCTATCGATGTACCTAAACAAATTGAGATAATCAAACCCACAGATGATTTTAAAATTAATTGTGATTTTAGAAAACTTGAAGCTGTTTTTGCCAATCTATTAACTAACAGCATTCAAGCAATAGAGAAAGAGGGTAAAATAGAATTACGATTAAGTAGTGATAATGATTCAATAAAATTAGAAATAGAAGATACTGGATCTGGGATTCCAAAATCGATAATGCCAAAAATATTTGATCCATTATTTACTACTAAATCTAACGGAACAGGTTTAGGTTTGGCAATATGTAAAACCATAATCGAACAACATGGTGGAACAATTACTGTAAAATCAAATCCAACTACCTTCACAATTATTCTTCCAAAGAATCAGTAAATCCCTCATAAAATATGAATTAAAAATCTACTTTTCCAATAAAGAATATCATATTACAGATATTAAGGGGATTTTCATAGTGGCGATATGCCTCGTAATCAGGACCTCATTTGGCTAAACCTGTGGAAGGATAATGCTCCTAGCATTAGAGAAAAAGCTGTAGGTTGGCGTAAAGAAGACGCATTAACTAGAATTGAGAAACCTAGTAGAATTCAGAAAGCAAGAAGATTAGGGTATAAAGCAAAACAAGGAATTGTAGTTATTCGAATGCGTGTTGGAACAGGAGGCATGAGGAGGAAACGACCAAGATCTGGACGACGACCTAAACATCTTGGTGTGACAAGAATTAAGGCAGATGTGAGTATGAAAGAGGTTGCAGAGCGTAGAGTTTTGGAAAGACATCCAAATATGAAATTACTTGGTTCTTATTTTCTTTACAAAGATGGAATGTATTATTGGCATGAAGTTATTTTAGCTGATCCCTCTCACCCAAGAATTGCTAAAGATAAAGAGTTGCGCAAAAGACTTATTCCTGCGTAGTAAAAGTTGTATCCACTATTTTTCTCAGTCATTTTATTACTTGTAGTTGTTCCTTCAGCATTCGGACAGATTTCAGATCGAACAGGTCTAAACCAAGATTTTACAATTGAAACTGGTGGATATGCTTTTACAGTTGACGTGACTTCAAATTTTAATGTTGAAGATGTAGAATTTAGCAGTGATGACAAACGGTTAACTTTTTACATTAACAGTGGGCTTGAAAATAATTTAGCAGAGATTCAAATTCCAAAAAATCTAACTAATGGAAATTTTACTTTCATGCTAAATGATCAAGAAATTTTTCCTATTGTAAAGACTAGTGAAAAAATTTCCTTTATCACTGTAGAATTTGAAGGAGCTGGAAAAAACAAACTTGATATTATAGGAACCACTTATCTTCCAGAATTTTCTAAAATTGCTCCTTTGATCTTATTTGCATCACTTGTAGTTACAATTTTTGCTAGAAAAATAAAAAAACTTGGTAATTATTCATTTAACAAAGATTGAATCAGTGGCTCTAGTGCCCCATTTTGTCCAAATGAAACATCTCTGAGAATCCCTTTTCTGTCTACAACAATTGTGGAGGGTGTTCCATTAAGGGAATACTCTTCAAATGTTTCCGCAGAATATTCTTTAGATTTTAAATATTCCTTGACTCTGTGAATTATTTGGTTTCTATAATCTTCTGACTGGGAATCAAAATCTGGAATTTGCTTATTAATAAAATTCTTTATTCTTAATTCGCTAATATCGTCAGTTTCTTTAACTAAAGAATCCATTCCAACAGGAAAAGGTATTTTGTAAGGTAATTTGCTATCGTTTAGTTTTCCATATTGACTTAGTCCTTCTTTTGTATCTCCAATTACTTCTCCTGTTTTTAGTAAAAGTTCAAGATTTTCTTTGGTGTTTTTATCAAAATCTTCAAATGCAGTAGCTACGCCTAGAACGGTTACTCCTTCTGAATGATATTTGTTATAGATATTAATTGCCTCGGGAATTCCATAGAGAAAACAACCTGGACAATTTACCTGGAAAACTTCGACTAGGACAATGTGATCCTTTTCTTTATCGAAATTTGTGGGTAATCCTTGAATCCATTGTGAAATTTTGAGGTTTGGGGCCTTTTCACCTATTTTTACACTCACAATAATTTTTGCTTGAAAATCTATTAAATAGATAACTATCTTGAAAATCTAACTAATAGAATAATATAGGCGGCAAAAATTTATTCATAAATTGAGTGTAGTTACTGAAGACAGATTAAGACTTTTTTCTGAAATGGAAGAAAAATATGAACAAAAAGATGCCGATTACTTTGTAAAACTAATAGTTCATGATGATTTTGTTATACGAACCCGTGCTACCTGCATTCTTGTTGATTTAGGAGGTGAGGATAAAGTCCAACATGTTGCCAAAGTTCTCAGAAATGATTCAAATGAGTTAGTAAGACACGAAGCTGCTTTTTCACTTGGTCAAATGGGTTACAGTAGTGGAATAAAACCACTTGAAGATGCAACTAAAAATGATCCTAGTATGTTTGTCCGTCATGAAGCTGCAATAGCGCTTGGTGTCATCGGTTCAAAAGAAGCTATTCCAACACTTGAGGAAGCGTTAAAAGATCCTGACAAGCCTGTAGTAGAGTCAGCAGTTGTTGCATTATCCAACATTGACTTTATGGATAAATTAAGCAAAAACGAAAAATTTGCAAAACTAACTGGTGGCTAAAGAGCAGTTACTTTACTTTCTAGTTCTGTTGACTCAAACTTGTAGATTTGTTCAACATTAGAATCCTCAAAGATTTCAGATTCATGCGTAATTATGATAAACTGCATTGGATTTTGAGCATTTGTAAGATTCGACAACTGAGACAAAACCTCAACGAGCGCCTTTCTACGTTCAGCATCAAGGTGAGTTGTAGGTTCATCAAGAATCATTAAATTAAGATTTGATGCCCCAAGTAAACTTGCCATTCCTAACCTTAAAGCCAGTGCAATACTTACTTGTTCACCACCACTAAGAGACTCTAAATCCAAAACTTCTTTCTTAGAAAAACATGTAATTATAACATCTCTCGTTTTTTCTTTAAGTAATATTCTTTGAATTTTTGTATTCAACAAAGTAAGATATTCAGATGCTCTTATGGAAATTGTATTAAGAGCCCATGAACGAAGACTCGTTGCTACCGGTCCGTCTCTGTTAAATACATTAGTTTGTATAGAATTAAGCTCCTCGGAATAATTTCTTACAACTCTGAGTTCCGATATTACGTTTTCAATAATTTTGATCTGACTTTCATTTTTGTTTATGTTTTCAGATATAGCTCCTAACTTTTGGTCAATCTGTGAAAGATTAGTTTGCATGTTATTCATAGAACTTTTAAGATTTTTAAACTCAGTCTCATCAAATCCTTTTGTTTCTTCTTCTAATTTAGAAATTGAATTGAAAAGCATTTTTGTATGTGAATCAAGATCAGCAACTTCCATTAAATTTCCAGATGTAATTGTAAGTGGAATTTTTTGTGTATTTTTTTTCTTTAATTCAATTTCTTTTTGTATTATTTTTAATTCATTTTGATCTTTGATAGAATAAGCTCGAAGTATTGCTTGGGCTTCTCTTATATTTTGAAGTTTTTCAGAAAACTCAATCCGTTCAGCATTGTAACTTTCTAGCTCTTTTTCTAATGAATTAACCTCTTTTTCTATTGTTGCTATTTCCTCTTTCAGATGTTTTTCTTGAAACAATGGATTTAATTTATCAACAACAGAATCACACACTGGACATTTATTGTCTTTGAGCTGAAGTTTTGTGGCTAGGGATTGTTTTTCAATTAGAGATATCTTTTGATTTGTTAACTGTTGAATCTTTTTTTGAGAATCAATTATTTCTGCTTCCACATTTTTGAGTTCAGTTTCTAGTTTCTGTTTTGGTTCAACATGTTCAAAACACCCTTCACATTCACGAATTTTACGTTCTTTTTCATTAATTTCATGCTGAATTTCTTTAATTGCCGCTTTGGCGTAGGTAGAAAGTTCATTTCTTCGTGACTCTAGCTGGTTTATTTTATCAATCTTTGGAGCTTCAATCTCAAACTTTATCCTAAGATCTGCACTTTCTTTTTCATATTGATATTTTTTTGATAAGTATTCTTTTTTGAGCGGTTTTAATTCTTTTAATTCATCATAAAATTTTTCTAAATCTTTTGATAAAATTTCAATCTGTGTGTCATCATAACCTATATTTTCTCTTATATTTTCACGAAAGTCTTTGGAAATAATTTTCATTGCTTCTGCAGCAACATCTAATTTATCAATACCAATAATTGCATTGAGAAGTTCCTTAAACTCTTTTGGTTTTGCTTTGATAATTGCGTTGAGCTCACCTTGTTGTACTATGGATGCAATCTTTAATTTTTCAAAATCTAATCCTATTCTCTTTTCTACTTCTGATGTCATCGATTCCCCAAACTGCTTTCTTTCTCCAGCCGCAATTTGAATCCAATTTCCATTAACATTTTCAGAAAATTTTGCTGCTAATCCTCCTTTTGTATCAATCTTTCTCTCCGCTCGATATTGTTTTCCATTTAGATTAAAAGTAACTTTAGCAAATGCATGATTTGTTCCTCTTTTGATCAAACCCTTGTTTGATTTTCTCGTGTGTTGTCCAAACAAAGCAAATGTAATTGCATCAATAATACTAGATTTTCCTGCACCATTATTTCCAACAAATACAGTAACTCCATTATCAAACTCTAATGTTGTATCTGAATGTGATAGAAAATTTCCTAATTCAACTGCTGTAATCATTTCTGTTTTTCCTTTTTGAATCTCTTATAGTCTTCAATTACTATCTGTGTAGCATCTTTAAGCTGCTTTGAAGATAACAGTGGCAGTAATTCTTTTACTGCAAAAGATGCGAGCTGTTCTGAACCAAGAGCATCTATTGAAAGTCTGAATAATTCTTCATCAATCATGTTAGGTCTCTCCAAGAAGACAGATGAGTCAATACCCTCCTTATTGATAATACTCCAAAAACATCTCAAAGAAAGAGAATTTAGGCGTGAAATTTGTGCCTGAATTACTTCTGTTTCTATTTTTTCTCCATGTATTTTTAGTTCAACTATGGGCTTGCGCTCAAAATTCACTAGTTTTTCTGAAATTTCATCTACTGATTTGATAAGATCATCATATATCATCTTGAATGAAAACTGTGGTCTTGTATCAATCTCTATCCAATTCGATTTTGCCTCCGCCCCAGAAATGTCCACTTCAAAGAATCCTTTTTTTGTTTCCTTGATTCCTTCACTTGTTGTTAATTCTATAGAACCAGGATATGCAATTGGACCGTTTAGATGATTGAATTGTTTTATGTCATGGTCATGCAGGTGACCCATTGCATAGTATGTGAAGTTTTTTGGAAGATCAGTTGACAATAATTCTCCTGCATACTTGTTAAATTCAGTTATTCCTTGATGCAACACAAGAATCTTATGTCCTGAATGGTTCTTTGCAATTTCATCAATCTCTGAAAACTTTTCTTCAAATTGCGGAATCTCACTTTTTCTCATCTTGTCAAATCCTGCCAAAAGTATGTTTTTGTATTTTATCGGTTTTCCTTGACCGATATATCGTGAAAATTCCAAATTATGATATACATATGGAATTGGCGTTGTACGGATTCTACTGATATCGTGTTCTCCTAATACAAAAAACGAATCAATCTTGTTTTGTTTTAATCGTTTTAATGCATTTGCCATTTGAACTATTGCGGTTCCATTAGGATTAGGAAAATGAAAAATATCTCCTGCAAAAATGACAAAATCAACATGATCTTTTATTGATGTGTCTATTGCTTGATTGAATGCATGGTATACATCTTGTTCTCTTTCTTCTGAACCATACTGTACGAGACCTAGATGCGTATCTGAAATATGTGAGAATATCATTTAATCCAACAACAGATCTTTTTGAACTAACTGCTGAGTTGATTCTACTGCAATTTCACTCATCTTTTCAGCTTTTGCCCATTCACTTACTGCACTTTGGTCTCCCCCCATTATCTTCTCTTTTACTTCTTCAATGTGGACTAGAGATGGAAGATTTACCCACTGGCCTACCATAATAGAATCCCCTACATTAAGTGAAGTGAGCTGACTGATAAGCTCACGGCTTGTAGATTCTGTAGCTGAGGCAATTTGGTGTTGGTCATCTTCTTGGATTATTTTCATTATGGCAAAGGAGCCCATCTGACTGAGCACATTCAAATCCACACTTCGCGGTCTCTGAGATACTATTCCCAAACCCATGCCAAACTTGCGACCTTCTCTAGCTATCTTTGCGGCCCAATATTTCGCACCAGTATCATGTTCCTTGGGAATAAAGACATGTGCCTCTTCAATTATCACAAAGATTGGTGAATTGAATCTGTAGGTTCCTAGTTTTTTTGATTTACCATGTCTTGCTAGACTTGCATCTTTTCTGTCTTTGAGAATCTGTTGCAGGTAAAATGCTAATGCGACATTAGCCTGTTTTTCACTAAGTTCTGAAATATTCAAAATATTTGCTCGACCTTCCTTGATGAAACTGATTGGATCCCCCATATCAGGATCTAAAATTTCTCCAAATCTTCTCTGAGCTTCATCAATGATATCTTGTACTCTATATGCCGAATTTCTGTATTCTTTGAATTTTTTATCTTCTGAATTTGCAATGAATTCAACTTCTTCTTCAAGTTTTGTCCAAAATTCTTTTGATTCTTTTACTTTATTGGTAAAAGCCATTCTCAAGACTCTTTGTTGAACATTTGCACTATCTCTAATCTCTAAAACTTCAGAAAGTTGTTCATGATCAAGAAGCCGTGGATTAATTTTTGCATCAACTACATTGATTTTCGGAATGTTAAGAGAAGTATAATCATTATGATAATCAAAAATTACAACAGTTCCTTTAATCTTTGCAATCTCTTTTGTAAGCAATGACACAAGGTTACTTTTTCCCATTCCAGTCATTGCTAAAATTCCCAAATGTCTTGAAACAATTTTGTCAAGATTAACACATGCATCAATTGTTTGGTTTCGAAGAAGATTTCCTATTTTTATCCATCCCTCTTTTGAAGGACTAAATATTGTTTCCAAATCTTGTTTTGTTGGTTGTATAATGGAAGTACCTGGGATGGGTGGCACAGCAGGAATGATAGATTGACCTCTTTGAAGTTTATCTAAAAATCCCAAGATTCCAATATGCGCAGTATATGTTTTGTCTCTTCTATTCATTTCAGCAATCTCAATGCTTTCTGCAGCCTCATCAAAATTACGAACATCAGCAAATGCTGCACTAGACACTGATGACTTTTCAACTAAACCTAAAATCCTTCCTTCATCTGAATCAATAATGACATACTCGCCAACAGATACAGGTCTAGATGCAAGTGCAGTAACGAAGGTTGGTTTTGATTCTCCAATTACATATCCAATGTTCAACCTAAAACCTCCCTTGAACCAACTTCGTTGCTAAGCCCCAAAAGACTTACCATCTTTGAAAGTTCCCTATCAGAAATTTTACAGTTGTTGTGTGCTAGTTTTAGAGCATAAGGATACCCTCCAACACTATTCGTGAAGATCTTATTCATTACTGATTTTATCTCATCTTGATCATGATTTTCTCCCAAGAATTCAAGCTTGATTATTGGAGTTGAATCACTTAATCTAACAAAGGCCGATGAAATAATTTTGTCTTTTCCATATTTTTTTTCAACAAAAGTTTTACTAAATCCTGGATTTTTAGTCACGTGATTATAATAAAAAATATCTCCAGCGAGTGAACCCAATCTCTCAAACTGTTTTTTGGTGTTTGATGTCTTTGAAATAAAAATAACATTATCATTCTTTTTCATCGCTTTTACTATCGCAGTATCCAAAGATGATTGACGTGTCATAAACTGAGAGTGAAGTGACCCATCCATTAGAACCAAATCAACTAAATCAACACTTTGCTCACATGCCTCAATCTCCATCTTACTTGCAATTCTTGAAAGCTCAACATCAGAACCTAATCCAGAGTCATGACAATCTACTAAGACTTCGCCATTTGATTTAATCGAGACTGCAGTAACTGCCCAAAGCTCAATTCCCTGGAACTTGGTGTTGTTAAAACTACTGTCAATCCCAGCTGTAACTACTTGTTCTTTGGTAGGTGAATAATCTATCCAGTTTTCCTTTGCTTTTTGTAATATCTGTTCAAATTTTGGCCCTTTTAAGACTGAAAGCATTTGGTCTCTATTTTTTATAGCATCTTTGTAAACTGTATTTAGCACACGAATACTTTGTTGGATTAAATAAAATCTTTAGGTTATACCGAACTTTAGCTAATAATAGACTACAATTAATTACAAGAAATCACTAAATCGTACAGCATGAAGAAAATTGGCCTTTTAGGATGCGGAGCAATAGGAACTCAGATAGCACTAGCTATAGATTCAGGGAAAATTCCAGCTCAACTAACCCAAATCTATGACCAATCAAAAGAATCCTCAGAGAAGTTAGTATCAAAACTAAAAAACAAGCCAACTATAGTTGAAAACTCGCATCTCTTATCATTAGGCCCAGTCGATCTAGTAGTAGAAGCAGCATCCCAACAAGCAGTAAAAGATGTAGCACTATCTATCTTACAAAATAAAAAAGATATTATGATAATGAGTGTTGGTGCACTTTTGGATGAATCAATTTTTGAAGTATTAACTAATGCATGCAAAGAATTTAAAAAACAAATCTATTTGCCATCAGGTGCTATTGCAGGCCTGGATGCAATAAAATCAGTCAAAGACGAGCTTGATTCTTTAACTCTAGTTACTACCAAGCACCCAAGATCACTCAAAGGAGCAAAATTTTTTGAAACCTCTGATATTAATCTAGATTCAATTAAAAAACAAACTACTATCTTTGAAGGCAATGCAGCCGAAGTCGTAAAACTATTTCCTGCAAACATCAATGTAGCTGCACTTTTGAGTCTTGCAGGATTAGGTAGCAAAAACACCAAAGTAATGGTAATCGCAGATCCTAATACCAATAAAAATACGCATGTAATTCAAGCTCAAGGAAAATTTGGAAAAATCTCAATTACCGTTGAAAACATTCCAGACCAAAATAATCCTAAAACAAGCAGATTGGCAATTCTTTCTGCAATAGAGCGTTTACGCGAAATATGCACAGATGATATCAGAATTGGAACCTAATTTGGCAAATATTGCCATTATAGTGAATTTTGCCGAATTTTTATGATACCATCTTATTCTTTAAATTGTTAAAAAACTAATTTTTTCGATCATGCTAGTTCAACATGCAACACAACTCAAAGAAGAGATTCTCAAACTCAAAAAACAAAAAGATGTAGTCATCTTAGCACATAACTATCAAGTACCTGATGTCCAAGATGTAGCTGATTTTGTTGGAGATTCTTTAAGTCTATCTAGACAAGCAGCTAAGGTAGAAAACAAGACAATATTGTTTTGTGGAGTCCATTTTATGGCAGAGACTGCTGCGATTATCAGCCCTCAGAAGAAAGTATTGATTCCTGATTTAGAAGCTGGATGCTCTCTATCTGATTCTATAACTGTAAACGATTTAAGAAAATGGAAAAAAGAACATCCAGGTGCAATTTCCGTTGGTTACGTTAACACTACAGCTGAGATTAAAGCAGAACTTGATTATTGTTGTACCTCATCTAACGCAGTCAATGTAGTCAAGGCAATCCCAGAAGATAAAGAAATTCTCTTTCTCCCAGATATGTTCTTGGGTTCTTATGTTGCAAAAATGACAGGAAAGAAAAATATGTACATTTGGGCAGGAGAATGTCACGTACATGCCGGAATTAGTCCCTCTGACGTCCACAAAAAACTTGATGATCTTGTTAATGCCGAGTTTGTTATACACCCTGAATGTAGTTGTACCACATCAATGCTATATGATGTAGCATCTGGTGATTACAAAAACAGACAGGTTCAAATTCTGTCAACTGAGGGTATGATGAATTATGTAAAAAATTCCAGTGCACAACAATTTGTTGTTGCCACGGAAACAGGAATCCTGTATAGGATGAGACAACAAAATCCAGGAAAAACCTTTGTTCCTGCCTCAGAAAAAGCTGAATGTCAATACATGAAAATGATTACACCTGAAAAGGTTTACAACTCATTGATGGAAGACAAATACGAAGTAAAAGTTCCTAAAGAAATAGCAGATAAGGCACGTCTTGCTATTGAAAGAATGCTTTCTGTCAGCTAATTTTTTTAAAAATAATTACTAGGAGAGTTCAGGTGCAGAAATAAGTTGATATTCGTTCCCATCCTGATCTTTAATAGTACTCATCGTCCCACCCCATTCTTGTTTTTGTGGTTGGGAGATACTCACACCTTTTGCTTTGAGTTCTGCAAAAGTTCCTTGAATGTCGTTTGTGTAAAACCACAATCCTGTTGGTGTACCAATTGATCTCTTTGCAGCATTAGCAACTTCGGGTGGCATAATTTGGGGATTTGGTTCCATCAAAGAAATCGTACTTTCAGAATTTGGAGGAGCTACTTCTAACCATCGCATAGGGCCAAATTGCATATCTACTTTTTTTTGAAGACCAAGTTTATTCACATAAAATTCTAGTGCAGATGCTTGATTAGATACCATTACTACTTTACCGCCAATTGTATCAATCATAAATTAATTGCATAACTATCACATATAATCATTAACTCTAGCCTCTATGGTATTTCCAAACTAAAATCAATTCCAGTAACAGCATTTGTAATTTCTCCAACCGAAATCATATCTATCCCAGTTTTAGCATAAACCCCTACATTTTTTTCATTAATTCCACCAGATGCTTCTAGTTTAACATGTTTACGAAGTTTAGATTTTTTTAGTCTGTTAACCGTATTGATAATTTCTTTTGGTGAAAAATTATCAAGCATAATTATATTTACTCCTGTACTTGCTGCCAAAAGTGCATCTTCTTGATTCTCAACTTCCACTTCTATTTTTTTATATTTTTTTCGAGCTTTGATAATCAATCTTGGTAATGAACCTGCTACAGCTATATGATTATCCTTTATCATTATCATTTGATCTAGTGACATTCTATGTTTTTCTCCTCCTCCAATTTTTACTGCTTCTTTATCAAAAAATCGTAATCCTGGCGCAGTCTTTCTAGTGGCATAAAGTTTTACTCTGGGATTAACAGCATTAATTTTTTCAACAAGTTTTTTAGTTTTTGTTGCAATTCCACTCATTCTTGATAGTAAATTCAGAGCTGTTCTTTCACAAGAAAGAACTGATTGAGCAAAACCTGTTATCTCTAGTATTGTTTGATTTGGTCTTGCCTTATTCCCATCCTTTTTGATTATTCGCACTGTACATCCTTTAGATAAAAAAATCTCCTTTACGTAATTTACTCCTGCAATAATTCCATCTTGTCTTGAAATTATTCGAGCCTTTATTTTTTTTCTCGGTAAGAGATTGCTCGTGATATCTCCTTTTCCTAAATCTTCAGATAAAAATTTTGCAAGATCTTTTTTTGGACGATTGTCCAACTTATGTTACCTTTAATGCGTATTTTCCTTTTTGGGTAATTCCCAAAGTTTTGGCAATGTGTGAGTTTTCTGGATCTACAATTAATGCTACTCCATTCCAGTCTGGCGTGAGATCTGATGATTTGCATACTGGACAAACCTTTCCAATAGTAACATATTTGCACTTTCTACATGCCATTTCTCTAACCATATCTATTTTTCCTTTACTTCAACTGGTTTTTTTTGCTTGTCTGCTTCTTTCTCTTTAGTTTTTTCACCAGATTTTGTATCACTTGATTTTTTAATTTCTTCAGCAATCCATTCATCTGCTCCCAAAAACGGCTGCCTACATGTAATTCCAATCTTTCCCATAGATGCAGCCTTTCCCAACGACACAGCAGTAATTCTAGTTCGTATTGTAGACCCTACTTTTAAAGTTCGACCACTTTGATTAGCAAGTATTACTCCTGACTGAACATCGCTTTTTAGATAATCATCCATGACTTGTGAAAGATGTAAAAGTGCATCTGTAGGACCAATCCTTACAAAAGCTCCAAAGTCTGTAATGTCGACAAGCTCTCCTTGGACAATTTCTTGAAGTTTTGGATAAAATGTTAAAGCATCAAATTCTACTATGTGATAAGTTCCACCATCGCCCGCAATCATTTTTCCCATCGATTCTACCTTTGCGTCCATAATCATTATGATGTATCCCAAATCTGCATTGATCATACTTTCGTATTTTGACTTTAAGATATTGAGTGCAGCCTTCTTGAGTGTGGTGCCAAACAAGCTTGGTGGAATTCTGACAACATCTTGTAAGGTAGATATAGAAAACAACTGTGCAGTCCTTCACAGATTTGAATTTATGAATCTTTGGGTAAAAATTACTAAATTTTAATATCTTCTAGTATAAAATTCAAAAAAAGGCCAAATTATTCTCAAGTTTTGGAATAAGCTGACTTATCTTTAAATAATGTAAATAGGATTTTTTTATCCATGGTTGGCGTTGATCAAGTTTTAGAAAAACTCAGTACTGTAATTGATCCTGATCTTAAAAAAGACATTGTCTCTATGGGTATGATAAAAGATTTGGAACTTAACTCTGGCAACTTGAAATTCACCCTTGAATTAACTACCCCGGCATGTCCTTTCAACGTAGAAATCGAAGATGATGTTAGAAAAGTCATTGGTGAACTTGATGGAATTAATAACTTTGACATGAAAGTTACTGCAAAAGTTATGGAAGGACGTTCACTTGATGCAGATACTGCAATGGCAACAGTGAAGAACATCATAGGCGTGGCAAGTGGAAAGGGCGGAGTAGGAAAATCAACTGTCTCTCTTAATTTAGCATTGGCATTATCTCAAACCGGTGCTAAGGTTGGTCTACTAGACGCAGATGTATACGGTCCAAGCATACCTTTGATGTTAGGTATGGATAAAGTTAACATGGAAGTAGCTGACAATAAACTTCAACCTGCAGAATCAAACGGACTAAAAGTTGTTTCATTTGGATTTTTTGCCGAACAAGAACACCAAGCAGCAATTTACAGAGGACCAATTATCTCTGGTATCTTAAAACAATTTTTAGTTGATACAAACTGGAGTGATCTTGATTATCTTATTGTAGATCTTCCTCCAGGAACAGGGGATATACCACTGACTCTTGCTCAAACTATTCCGATAACTGGGATTCTAGTTGTAACAACCCCCCAAGATGTTGCAAGTAATGTAGCAGTAAAAGCACTTGGAATGTTCAATAAACTTAATGTTCCAATACTTGGAGTTGTAGAAAATATGAGCTCTTTTGTTTGTCCAAACTGCAATGAAAATCATTATATTTTTGGTCAAGGTGGAGCAAAAAAAATTAGTGAAAAATACAACATTCCATTTGTTGGAGAGATTCCTCTAAACTCTGGTATCATGGAAGGTTCTGACAAAGGAAAACCAGTTATGATCACAGCTCCTCAATCTCCTAGTGCTGAAGCTTTTAGGAAAACTGCAAAAAATATTGCAGCACAATGCAGTATTCTTGCAGCAAGGCTTCAAGAAGAAATGAAAGCAGAAGCCACACCATCAACAAACTAGGGAAAAAGATTCTTGTGAAATTACCCGAAAACCTTCGTAACCAACTAAAAACTCCATTTGGAATTCTTCTACCTGATAGCCAAGTAACTAAAGAAAATGTTTTGAAACATATCTCCTCTGATTCCTTCATCATAACAGTTGGGGATGCAACTACAGAAAAGATGTTAAAATTTGGAATTACTCCCTCATTGCAAATAATTGACGCTTTAGAAAAAAGATCCAAACGAGAGCCTCCATCTATAGATATGGTGGCTACCCTCATATCCTGTAATAACCCTGCAGGTGAAATCACTACTGAAAGTATAACAGCAATAAAAAATTCATTCAGATCAAAACCACCTGTTAGAATTACCATTAATGGTGAGGAGGATCTATTAGTAATCCCAGCATGCCTCTACGCCCCAAACAATTCTGTTGTAATGTATGGACAACCAAACGAGGGACTAGTTATAGTTCAAATTGAAGATAAAATAAGAAAAAAAACACAATTAATACTTGATTCTATGAATTAATGGGGTATGATGAGACGGTGGCTGTATGATTAATGATTACACTACTAATATCTCTGACCCTATTGATTCATCTTTAACCGAATCAAAATGAACAAACTTTGAAGCTAGAATTGACATTTATCAATATACCATGTTTTGATAAAAAGCCTACATGAAGTTAGATCCTGAAATTAAACTTGAAATATTTGAGAAGGTTGGAATTTATTCTAACAGATTCTCTATTCCAGAACCAAAAGTTCTACTTACAACAAGAGAGGTTTTAGATATGCCAAAGGAAATGACAGAAGGAAGAAGAACCTCTGCTTACAAATACTATGGGGTCTCTTACTTACGACAAAACTTAATTTTCATAAATATTAAGAAGATTTCTGATGACAAATCATTAGACAATACAATTGTACATGAGCTGATCCATATGCGGTTCCCATACCTAAGTCACGGAAAACGATTTAACAAACTTGTAAGACAAGGACTGAGAGGAAAAACTTTTCCTCCTTACAAAAAAAGAAAATGAAAACTTTACCATTTTTCTATCAATGATTTATATTTAACACAAATAGGCATGGTATAAAATGGAACTCCAAGAGCTTCTACCTATAGGAGCTGCCATTGTATCTTTTATTGTAGCAGCTGGTTTTGCTGCATGGGTCTCTAAACAACAAGCAGGAACAAAAGAGATGGTGGATATCTCAAATGCCGTAAAAACTGGTGCATCTGCTTTTCTGAAACGAGAGATGAAAATTATCATTCCTATTGCTATTGCTTTATCTATAATTATTGGCCTATTTCTTCAATTATCAAATGGGATTGCCTTTGCAGTTGGTGCAGGACTTTCAGCTGTAGCTGGAATAATTTCATTAAAAATCACTGTCAAGGCTGCAGTACGATCAGCTAATGCTACTCAAATTGGTCTTGGGAAAACATTTGCTTTAGCATTTAGAGGTGGGGCTACTGTGGGTTTGGCAGTTCCAGCTATGGCACTATTAGCAATTACATTACTATATCTTGTCTACCCTAATCCAATTACTATTGCAGGAGTAGGAATAGGAGCTAGCCTTATTGCACTTTTCATTAGAATTGGTGGAGGTATTTTTACAAAAGCTGCAGATATGGCTGCAGACCTGGTTGGAAAAGTTGAGGCAAATATTCCTGAAGATGATCCAAGGAATCCTGCAACAATTGCAGACAATGTAGGTGATAATGTAGGTGATGCAGCAGGCATGGGTTCAGATGTATACGAGTCCTATATTGTAACTATTCTTGCATCAATCTTAATTGCTGCGCTTATTGGCTCTCCTGAGAATTTTCTATATCCAATTTTAATTGGAGCATCAGGTATGATTGCATCAATAATTGGGGCTGCGTCAATAGGTACTAAGAAAATTACAGATGTCATGAAACCACTTACCAGAGCTTTTTTTATTTCCGCAGGAGTTGCAATCGCATTAAACTTTGTCTTCACTTATTTGTATCTTGGTCAAACGAATCTAGCATATACCCTGTTTGGTTGTACAGTAATTGGTGTTATACTAGTTCCAGTAATTCAAAGAATTACTGACTACTATACAAGTTACAAATTCCCTCCTGTTAGAGAAATTGCAGATTCTGCAAAATGGGGATATGCATCTCTTACATTAACTGGAATAATCAAAGGCATGCAGTCCACAGGACCCTTTATGATTACCTTGATTCTAGCAATCATTATTTCATTTGCATTAGCATATTCTGCATCACCGGATCCTTCCCAAGCTCTACTTTATGGAATCTTTGGAACTTCTCTTACTGCTATGGCAATGTTGAGTCTTGCTGGAATCGTTCTAAGCATCGATGCATTCGGACCTATTGCTGACAATGCAGGTGGAATTGTTGAGATGACTGGAATGGGTGAAGAGAATCGTAAAATAACTGATGAAATTGATGCGGTTGGAAATACTACAAAAGCAGTTACCAAAGGATTTGCTATAGCCAGTGCTGGATTGGCAGCTTTAGCGATGATTCAGGCATTTCAATTCGAAGCAGCACATACATTTGAAACCGTTTTTGATTACAGCCTTTCAAACGTAACTCTAATTGTGGGACTTTTAGTAGGTGGATTAATTCCATTCATTATTACTGGACAATTAATCAATGGTGTATCTAGAGCAGCTTCAAAATTGGTTGACGAAGTTCGACGTCAATTCAAAAATGATCCTGAAATTTTGACTGGTAAATCAAAACCCGATTATGCAAAATGTGTTGATATTGCAACAGTAGCTTCAGTTAAAGAATTATGGAAATCTGCATCAATTGCAATTGCAGCTCCAATAATTCTCGGAATTATCTTAGGCCCGCCTTCTGTCGTAGGCCTATTAATGGGAGCAGTGGTAACTGGAATTCCTCTTGCATATCATCTAGCAAATACTGGCGGTGCTTGGGATAATGCAAAAAAACTCATTGAAGTTAAAGGACAAAAAGGCACAGAAGAACATAAGGTAGCAGTAGTAGGTGATATAATCGGAGATCCCTACAAGGATACTGCAGGCCCTGCATTGAATACTGTAATAAAACTACTCAACACTATCGCAATTGTATTTGTACCAATATTCGTTGGACTAATAGTGCTAGGTCGATAAGTCTTCAGACTTTTTTTCATCTACTATTATAGTCATGTCAAGCTCATCAATTTGAGATTCGATTGCTTTTCTGAGCGAATCATTATGTTCTGAACAGAATTTAAAGAAACCATCAACTGTTTCAAAACAACCACAGACCCATCTAGTTTTTTTGTCTCCTTCAACGGATAATCTTGCATAAGGATGTAATTCCATATGTTATTTGATAACATATGTATAAAAAAAGTTTACAATATTTCTTTAAAAAATTAAAAAAATTTATGGACAGCCTTCCATCTTTTGGATGAAAAATCCATCTTTTTCAATTGCCTGCGCAACAGGTTCAGGAGCCCCTTGGGAATGACAAAATTGGCATTCTTCTGTTGTGACTTTGGCGTCCCCTTCTCCTATGGTTAATAACCACTTTTTTGCATAATCAATTGCTTTTTGATGGTCTTGTTTGTTTGTGATTACATCAAAATGCATTGTATGGCCATCGGCTGCCTTGACGTATGTATCATATACATGAATTTCCATGTCATATATTGAAAGTAAGGGATATTTATTTCAAAGAATTATGTCAATCGTGAAACACAAGATTGAAGTTGAGATTCCAAAATTAAATAATATAGATTTAGAATTAGATGATACTACCTCTCCAAAAACAGTAAAATCATTTCTAAAAAACTTACCTTTTACAGTAGGAACGAACTTGTGGGGCGAGGAAGTCTATACTGATGAATCTCAAATAGATATGGGAGAAGAAAATGCAAAACCTACCGTAGAATTGTTTGATGTAGCCTATTGGCCCACAGGTAAGGCAATCTGTTTATTTTATGGACCAACTCCTATCGGAGATAAGAATGAGATTAGACCATATTCTCCAGTTAATATAATTGGAAAAATACTAAACGCTGACAAGAAAATTTTATTAGAATTAAAAAATGGAACTAAGGTTACTTTTAGGAAAAAAAATTCTACCTGATAATTGGTATCTCTATTACTTTAGATTCAAACATGTAAGCTTTGAAACTCTTTGTAATGTCTGAGAAAATCACCCATGCAACTGGATTAATCTCCATAAATTTTTTATCAGTTGCAGAGGGATATGGATCTGAGCTAGGATGGGAATGAAAGATGCCGATTACGTCCAATCCCTTTTCTTCAGCCTCTTTATAACCAAGAATCAATTGTTCATTAGAAATTGTAAAATTTACTGGTGACTCTTCAACATTTTCTGCAAGAAATACATCTCTAACGATAAGTTTATCGTTTTCTTTCTTTCCAAACAATAATGCACATGATTCGTTTGGCTTCTTATCAGTAGCCTCTTTAAAAAGAAATTGTCGTTGTACTTCTGTTAAAACTAATTGCAAAACTATTCGGTAGTAACTGAACCTGTCATCCATGGGTGTACAATGCAGTAATAATCAACTGTTTCTGCAGAACTAAATGTGTGCTCAAACGATGAACCTGCATTAAGAATACTAGAGTCAAATATTCCTGATGGCCCTAATTCTAGAGTTCCGCTAGTCACAGTGTGTATCATCTCATCATTATTTGTCCACTTTACAGTGGTTCCAATAGAAACTGTAATGTCTTGTGGATCATAGTAAAGTTGATCAATCTTTTGCGTGCTTGCTCCTACAGGAATAATAACATCTACTATAACAGGTTCCTTTGATTCTTCAATAACTATAGTTGCTGTCATCCAAGGATGAACTATACACATGTATTCGTATTCGCCTAAAGCAAGTTCAGAAGTATCTAACAGGAATTTAGAACCAGGATCTATTAGACTTGAATCAAATGTTTCGCCAAAATCAAGTGAACTTGTAACAGTATGGGCTACATTATCATTATTTGTCCATTCAATTAGATTTCCTTGTGGGACATTCACTACATCCGGTTCATAATCGGGATTTCCTTGTTTTGAGGAATCTGGAAGAATGGAAATAGACTGATGTGCCATTACTGGCATAACTTCAGTCATCTCTTCAATTATTTCCTCTACTGACTCTTCTCCAATTAGATAGGGTTCAGGACCTGCAAAACCAAATCCAATATATGTTGCAACTCCAGCAACAGCACCTAAAATGAAAATTATGGATACAGGCTTTGCATATATTGGATACTTCGTGGCAACATAAGCAATTAAAATTGCAGGAATAGCAATAATCAACATAATCCCAGCAAACACTGGTACTGTTGAAATTGTATTAATTGCAACTGCAACCATACCAAAAGATAACGCAATTGATATGATTACCAAAGTTGTAGCTTTGGCTTTGTTAGTTGTTGAGACGCCTCCTTCTAAAATTCCTGCAGACAAGAAAATTAAACCAAAGAACATTGTAAGACCAGTAAGTGCATGCATTCCATCAACGAATGTATGCGCAATTCCAGAATATGCTATGAAAACACCAGCAATCCCGATAGCCGTAAGACCCATTCCAGGCATCATTAGATCCCAGTTACTCATTCGTGCTAGCTAGAATTTCTGAGATAATTAATTCTTTTGAAACTACCGAGATCCCAGTCGCAGAAATTAAATGCCTTTTAATTCACCTAAAAATGATTTTAAGGAGAATTTAGGCACGTGTTTCTTGAATATTTTCTTAGACTTTCTTATCGAATGCGTAAATGAGTGTGGAAATAATGTATTTTCGTAGTAATACGTAAATATTAAATGCCATTTAGTCAGTTTTACTATGATGCCGAAATTTCCAGTACTAATGTTATTTTTAATGTCAATCTTACTAGCAGGTGTTGTTACTCCAACAATAAACGGTTTTCAAATCCTAGGGTCTGTTCCAACAAATACCTACATTGACTTTGCTTTTGCCCAAACAGAAGACACTGAGGAAACAGATGATACTACTGAAGATGAAACAGATGATACTACTGAAGATGAAACAGAAGATGTCGATGATGAAGATGACATTAGGAGTCTAGGACAAGAAGTTTCTGCCTTTGTACACGATACCCAAGACCAATTTAGAACACAAAAAGAAGAGACAAAAGCAATAATCAAACAATGCAGAGACATACTTGAAAATGTCGCTCCAGAAGAAAGAGCAGACATCAAAAAGCTATGCAGAGAAGACCTCGATGAAGTTAGAGAGTCATACAAACAACTTCGGCGTACATATCAAGATGTTTTCGAGGAGTTTAGAGTCCCTGTCAGAGCAATAATGAGTGGTGATGATAGCGTATCTACAATTGATGCGATTAATTTACGAGCCCAACAAGAAGAATTCAAAGACAGAATTCATGATCTTCGTATTCAAATGCGAGAAGAGCTCAAGGCCGAAGTTGATGTTCTTCGTAAACAGATGAGAGAAGAAAGAGAAAAGATGAGAGAAGAAATGCAAAAAATTAGAGAGGAAAGTGGAGACAAACTCAAAGAAGAACTACAGTCAATGAGAGAAAAGATGAAGGAAGAGAGAGAGCAGATGAAAGAGGAACAAGAAAAGATGAAGGAAGAGAG
>Ga0209324_10000260_pt1 | contig 36420 bp, 33 predicted proteins | sample Rifsed19ft3_FD_184015 | JGI IMG/M metagenome (GOLD analysis project Ga0209324, IMG submission 184015) | Soil microbial communities from Rifle, Colorado, USA - sediment 19ft 3 (version 2) | ecosystem: Environmental > Terrestrial > Deep subsurface > Rock core/Sediment | place: Rifle, Colorado...
GGGCTCGACCACAAGGGGCTGGTTCGCGGGCATAAAGGGCCTGATGAAGGCCGCCAGGGCTGGCCGGGACATCGCCTTCACCCCTGACGGGCCAAAGGGGCCTGCTCAAAAGGCGCAGATGGGCGCTGTGCAGATAGCGAAGGCAACGGGCCTGCCCATCGTGCCGGTTACTTTCAGCGCCTCAAAAAAAAAACCTTTGCGAGCTGGGACAGCTTCATACTGCCGTATCCCTTTTCCAGAGGGGTCTTTATCTGCGGCGAGCCTGTAGAGGTCGGTGCTGACGCAGGGCCCTCAGAGATGGAAGCGGCCCGGGTAAGGCTCGAGGAGGCTCTCGTTGAAATCACCGCCGCGGCGGACTCTCACTTCAAAAGATAGCGTCACTTCCCAGATGGCATATTTTCTCTACAACATCCTCATCCACCTCTCGGTCATAGTCCTTATCCCCTATTTCCTTTTGAAGATGCTGACCGCTAAAAAGTACCGGGAGGGCATACCCGAGAGGTTCGGCTTCGTTGACAAGTCCAAGCTCAAGAACCTCAAGGGCGGCAAGGTTGTCTGGGTCCACGCGGTCTCGGTCGGCGAGACCAAGGCGGTGCTCCCGGTCCTGCGTCTCTTGAAAAGGAAGAGGCCGGATATTAAAATCGTCTTCTCGACAGTGACGGCGACCGGCAATCGCACCGCCGAGAAAGAGGGCAAGGGGCTCATCGACGCGCTCATTTATTTTCCGCTTGATCTGCCATGGGCGGTAAGGCGCGTTGCCCGAATGATCAGGCCCGCCATGTTCATAGTCGTTGAAAAGGAGATATGGCCGAACGCCTTCAGGACCATGTACGATATGGGCGCGCCGGTCATCATCGTGAACGGGACCATCTCGGACAGGACGGCCAGAAGGTATGGCCACCTCGCCTTTTTCTTCAGGGGCGTATTTTCAAAGGTGAGCCTTTTTCTGGCGCGCACGGATGACGACCTTAAAAAGGCTCTGTCATCCGGCGTGAAAGCCGAAAGGGCGCAGGTTTCAGGCAACATCAAATTCGACCTTGCGCCTTCTCTCATGGACAGCCAGTTTGTCGCGAAATTGAAAGAAGCGATAGGCGTTGCCCCAGGCACAAAGGTCATAACCGCAGGCTCGACCCACCCGGGCGAAGAGGAGATGGTACTCGACGCTTTCAAGGCCCTTTCGGCCGAGTTTGACAATTTGAAGCTCGTTATCGCGCCGCGCCACCCTGAGAGGTTCTCCGAGGTGGAGGGAATAATCAAAAAGGCGGGGTTTGATTTCGCCCGCCGCTCAAAGGGCGGGCGCGCCGAAGTGGTGCTCCTTGATTCCATCGGCGAGCTTATGACGGTCTATTCATTTTCGGACATCGCCATAGTGGGCGGCTCTCTTGTGCCGGGCATAGGCGGGCATAACCTGCTGGAGCCAGCGTACTTCGGCAAGCCTGTCGTGTACGGGGCGCACCTTACGACATACCTTGGCATGGCCGAACTGCTTGAAAAAGAAGGCGGCGGAATAAGGACGGGCGGCGAAAAAGAACTCGCCGAAGCCTTGAAGGCGCTCCTTTCAAACGAGTTTAACATGAAGAGGACCGGCGCGAACGCGAAGAAGGTCGTAGAAGAGAACCGCGGCGCGGCCGAGCGCACGGCAGCCGCCGTTGAAAGACTTCTGAGGAGCTGACCGTGACCGTCCGTTCATGGATAGATGACGCAATGAGGAAAAAAGAGGCCGGGTTTTTCGGCCACGGCGTCCTGTACCCGCTTTCCGTTGTTTACGGGTTTGCCGTAAGGACAAGGGCGCTTCTCTACAGTCTTAACATACTGCCGTCTCACAGCCTCCCTAGAAAAGTAATATCAATCGGCAATATCACCGTTGGAGGCACTGGCAAGACACCAGTCACGATATTCTTCGCAGAGTTCTTCCGGAAGAACGGAAAGAAGGTGGCGATTCTGAGCCGCGGCTACAAGGGCAGCGCCAAAGGGGTTGCCATAGTTTCTGACGGAAAGGAAGTGCTCCTCAGCCCCGTAGAATCAGGAGATGAACCGTATCTCATGGCTGTCCGGCTCAAGGGCATACCTGTCGTGACTTGTGCTGATAGGGTGAAGGGCGGCCAATTCATAATCGAACGCTTTTCGCCGGACATAATAATACTCGACGACGCTTTCCAGCACATAAGGCTCAAGCGTGATGTAAACATAGCGCTCCTTGATTCGGTCGAGGGTTTTGGCGCGGGCTACCTTTTGCCCAGGGGGATTTTGAGGGAGCCTGTCTCAGCCTTGAGGAGGGCGGACTTCGCGCTCGTCAAGGGCGGGCCGCCCAAGGGCAAAGAGTGGGAAGCGCTCCAGAAGTACTCGGTCCCCTGCATGTCTTTTACCTACAGGCCTTCCGTCGCATACGAAATAAATACCGGAGAAGAACTGGCAGCGGCGTCGCTTGTCTTCAAGACAGCGGTCCCGGTCTGCGGCATAGCGAACCCGTCCTCGTTTCTTGATACGCTCTCAAGTCTCGGGGTCAAGCTTGGCCGCCCACTTGTCTTTTCCGATCACCACGCGTACGGTGAAAAAGAGATAAGCGAAATTGAAAAAGCCGGCGCGGCGGCGGGCATGGTCATTACGACTGAAAAGGACGGGGTGAAACTCAAAGGCAGGACAAAGGGCGTGAAAATATACGCGCTCAGGATAGACGCCGAGCTGGACCCGGGACAGTTCGCCAATTACCTCTCGCCCATTCTCCGGGGGGTCTGGTGATGCTCCTTCTTTTGAAGTCCCTCTCGTTTATCCTTGGTCACATCCCGCGCCTGGTGGCTTACGGCCTCGGGAGCCTGTTGGGCATGCTTGCCTGCCGTTTTCTCAAGAGGCACAGGAGGACCGCTCTCGAAAACCTCGAAAGGGCCTTTGGGGAAAGCCTCACCCGGCCTGAGCGGGAGCGCCTCGTAAAAAGGCTTTTTAAAAACCTCGGGGTGATGTTCTTCGAGTTCAACAGGATGGCCTGGCTTAAAAGGGAAGAGGTCGACAAATTTATCGAGTTCAAGGGGCTCGACAGTATTGAAAAGGCACTTCAGAAAGGCAAGGGAGTCATTCTTCTTACGGCTCACTACGGCAACTGGGAGCTGCTTCACGCGGCGCTCGGCCATAAGGGCTACGGCCTGGAGCTGGTCGTAAGGAGGCTCGACTCGCCGTTTTTCGAGAAGTTCGTGCGGTGGGTAAGGACGAGGTCGGGAATAAATATCGTCTATAAGGTCAAGGCCATGCTTCCTCTTGTGAGGCGTCTTAATGCCAACGCGGTTGCCATGATACTGGTCGACCAGAACGCGGTGAAGCAGGAGGGCTTTTTTGTAGACTTCTTCGGCGTCCCGGCCTCAACGAACAAGGGCCCGGCCCTGCTGGCGCACAAGACCGGCGCGCCGGTGCTGCCTGTCTTCATCGTGAGGGACGGGACGAGGCACAGGGTTGAGGTCTGGGATGAGCTGGCGCTTGCCAATACCGGTAACAAGGAAAAGGACGCAGAGGAGAACACCGCCGCGTTTACAAAGGCGGTTGAAAAGGCGATACGCCTGCACCCTGACCAGTGGTTCTGGGTGCATAGGCGGTGGAAGACAAGGCCTCAGGCAGGTCGTTCAGGTTGCTGAAAACCCATAGCGAGCGAATTCCCCGCAGCTTGCTGCGGGTAAAGCGAGCGAATAGAAAATCGATAACTTCCTTAGGTTTCGAAGCTCCCTGCGGCTTTGCCGAGGGGAGCTTCAAAAAGCCCCATCTGCGTTGTCGTCATCAAAGCTCGTCATTGCGGCGTACAAACAACGAACGCCTCATGCCTCGCTTTTCGACTCCTTGCATCTGGAACTTTTCTCACCGTCTGCAAATTGATTCGGGCTGAATATTATGTGCGTCTCACTTTTCGCATCAGTACTCTCGCTCAGAACATTTTTGAACAACCTCTATTTCAGAAAGCTATCCCAGTTGACATGATTATTTAACAGGAGTATCATATTAATTAGATAAAAGGCGCATCTGATGGAGATGAGCTTCAAGTCGTTTCCGCTAGGGGTCCTTCCGAAGCGGGGTGTGCAAGCCGACCGGGTTATGCGTGAGCATCACTCGAAGCCGGAAGCCTGAACCGCCTCTTTGGGCTACCACCTGCAAAATCTCTCTTCTCCTCAAGGTGCGCCTTTTATATTTCTGTTTTTTTACCCTTCAAAATCATCCTGAAAAAACAAATTAATATCGTCTGGCCTGATTTGCAAGGCCGGGGTTTTTTTGATATAATTAAAATGAAAGACAGGCGTTTATCAGGACTGACGACAGGGTCAGAAACCCTCCATCCGCAGGGTGCGTACAAACCACCTAAAGTGGCATTGGGGTAAAGCCCGAAGAGCCGACGGATTGGAAAAAAACAGCCCTCCAAGCGCCTGTTTTTTATGTGACTATCACTTCAAAAGCGAATAAAAAAGGGGCCATCAGGCCCCTTTCGTTATTTCCTCTTTACCGTTATTCCTTATCCAGTTCCGTTTCCAGTTCCGTCGCGCTGTCCTGCCTGACGGAGACCTTTTCCGTAACCGGGTGGAATCCTTTCTGTTTAAGCGTGATCTCGTACACTCCGGGCGCGAGGTCGAGCGACAAAGGCGTAAGCCCGTAATAGATGCCGCCCATGTACACTTTCGAGCGCTGCGGAGATGTGTTTACTGTGACCCTGCCTGTGGCTTTAACGGACGGCTTGGTGTCCTTCCCCGGAGCGGGCGTAGTTCCGGCGCTCACCAGATTTTCGCCAGCTGCGGCTATCGACCTTCTTATGATCTTCTGAAGGGATGCGGCTATATAGTTGGATATGCTGGCCCTCGAGTTGCCCATGACCCCGGCAAACCTCTCTCCCTGTTCCGATTCAACTCCTGACCAGATGGGCTTATCGGTTTTTGCTTCTTTAAATTCAGAAGCTATCTCGATAGCTACGATATCCCTTGAGCCGATATCAAGCCTGAAGTCGCGCACCTCCCCTGAGACGGAATACAGGGCCTTGTCTGCCTCATCGACAACCGTGAACCCGGCAATGGCGAGCTCTTTTTTGTAGGCCCTGGCTACCGTATCCGTGACATTTTCCGAGATTGTAAGTTCATCTCCTGTCATGTCAGTGACCGTGGCCTCGACCCTGCCGATAGTCCTCGGGTCTTTGAAGGGGCTTTTTGAAAGGTCCCTTTTATCTTCGAACGGCGAGACGAATACCTGGACAGGCTTACTGGATTTGAACTGGCCTTCTGTCTTTGGTTCGTACTTTACTTCGAGCGGCCCTGCGCAGCCCGTGAATATCAACGCGAGCAGCGCTAAAAACGGGAAGAGTTTTTTGTGAATTTGGCCTGCCATGTGTGGTACCTCGATTTTTTCTTAAATATACAGAAGCGAATCTTTCCAGGCAATAAAAAAAGGGAGGACCAAGTGGCCCTCCCTTTTCTGAAAGCGTCAGCCTCTTTTAGAAGGCCGAGAATATCTGGAAAGTATGAAGAGCGTCGCCGTTGGCGTTGGCGTCAAAGCTGTCGCCATCGTGGAAAGACGAGTTCCAGACCAGGTTCACATTCTGGGCGAGTTGATAGTTCGCGCCGAGAGTGTACGCTGTCTGTGAGCCGGCGGTGGTGTTGCCGTTCATGCCAGCCACGGAGCCGCTCGCGTCACCGGAAAGGAATCCGGCGGCAAGAGTGAGCCTGCCAGGGATGACTCCAACTTCGACCAATGTGCCGAACGCTGAGTTGTCATCCGTAGTGCTTGTATTGAAAATGTTGGCAGTATCTCCTGCGTCGCTCTTGCCGGCCTTGCCGTAGCTGAGGTACACGCCTACAGGATAGCCAGCCACAATGCCCTGTGCCTGAGCGTCCAGGGCCCATGCGTCAGCGCTTTCATACAGGGTAGCCGCGCTGGTGTTTTTGGATTCGCCGCCCCACCACTGGACTCCAGCGCCGAGGTCCCAGCCCGCGTAGGTCGGGGTGAAGGCGAGCCTTGCGTAATGAAGATACGGGCCAGCGTCAGTGTCGCCGTGGTTGTGCGCCCACATCGTGTAGTTGGCGTGATAAAGTTCCCTGTGAACGACAAAGGCGATACCGGTTGCAGAGGTGTCGGTGCCAAGGAACTGCTGGGCCGACATCTGCTCCCTGTGCTCTATGGGGCGGTTTATCCTGACAGCGCCTGTGTTCAGGAGCTCATAGCCGTAGGCAGGACCGGCTGCGTCAGTGGTAAAGGGTATCACGGACAACTTGGTGTCATCGCCTATGGTGTAGGTGAAGGGCATTTTGAAGGATGTGAAACGGCTGTCTCCATCCTTGAGGGATGATTCAAGGAGGAAACCGACATGCTCACCGACTCGGCCGCCTATGAGAAGGGCTGCCTCGTCAGGGAACTGGAGCTCGCCCTTGTTAGTGCCGGTCTCAGTGTCTCCGTTTGTCTTCTGATACCTTACCTTGGCAAGTAAAGAGGCGTTGAGGGTAGAAGGCAGTGAAAGGAAGTCGCCTTCAATGAGGCTCTGACCGCCGACCATCGTATATCCGCCTGCTTTGAATGCGCGGCCAAATGCGTTAAGCGTCGGGAAATGCTGGAAATGACAGGAATTGCACGCCATGCCGGTCTGCCTGGCGAAAGCCGGTACTGCCGAGGCCTCGCGCGGCACATAGAGCGAGAGCGCGAATAGAAACAGCGCGGCCACAGCTATGGATAACTTTGTTCTCATCACAACAACCTCCTTTGGAATGGTGGATATGGACAGCTTTGAACGCAACTGGTGGGGGACCGGGATGAGATGGGTCACCTCCTTCAGAGTAAAAAATTTCTCAAATTATATCAATAGCTTCTCAATTGTCAAGGAACTGGCACTCAGGACCGCGCTTTTTTTAAGGCTCGCCTCTCGTAATGTGACGATTTTCCGACAGCGAGCACTTTATAATATCGGCTATTATTGACAGAACCTTAATTATTTGATAATTTTGCTTTGTATTTTAGCCCTTTCACACTCCCACGGGCCCGAGTGGCGGAATTGGCAGACGCACGGGACTTAAAATCCCGAGGTGGCAACACCGTGCCGGTTCGACCCCGGCCTCGGGCACCATTTGAAATCAACTACTTACGCTCTTTCCCCGAAAGCCACATTTCTCGTCATTTCGAATTCGTGCTTACAGCGTGCTTATTTTGGAAGAGGTGGTTGATGGCGTTTATCGCTGTTTTGCTGTGCTGCTGAGATAGATGAGCGTACTTCATCACCATCGAGAGCGTCTTCCACCTGCCCAGCCTTTGGAGCGTATAAAGGTCTACCCCTGACATCACCATATGGCTTGCCCATGTATGCCTCAAGTCATGGAACCTGAAGTTCTTTATCCCGACCTTCTTGAGTGCCGCCTTGAACGACGCCCTTATGTCATCAATGGGGCCATCACCTTTCGGGTTCGGGAACATGTAGTCTGAGCCGTGCGCTTTCAGGTAGTCCTTTAGAACGTCCTTAAGGTACTCGTTCATTGGCACCTTGCCTCTATCCCCATTCTTGGTCATCTCAATGTTTATGATGGCGGTCCTGAGGTCTACGTCCTTGACCTTCAGATGCAGGACTTCCCTTAACCTCATCCCGGTATTTAAGGCTATCGCAAGGACAACCCTCGTATACCCCTTGCTTACGTCCATAAGAGCTGCTATTTCGTGCTCCTCAAGATAACGCTCAATAGACCGCTCCTTGAACAGTTTCGTGCCCTTGACAGGATTGTGGTCAGCCTTACCCCACCGGATGTTCATGGTGTAGAGGTGCCTCAAAAGAGCCAGTTCACGATTGATGCTGGTATAGGATACATCCTTCTCGTCCTTGGTCGGATGCTTGGCCTTAATCTCGTCTTTCCTCTTCATCTTGTACTTCTCGACATGCCATGAGTTGATTTCGTTCAGCCGTTTTGAGCCGAAGAAAGGCTTCAGGTGCTTGGAACTTGTGATATCCCTGCCATGCGATCTCTTATGGGCCTCGGAGTAAGCAAGGTAATCCTCAATAGCCTTGTCGAAGACCGGATACTTCTTCGTCTGGGCAAGGTTGAACTTACCCTGCGAGATATCCCCTTCCCGTGACTTCAGGGCTTCACGGGCCATACGCTCGGTGACACCATCTTTTTGCCTGCCAACTTTCTCCCTGACCTGCTTGCCGTTGGTATAGTACGAGATGTACCATGAAACGCCGCCCTTCCATTCTCTTTTAAAGACAGACCCCATAAACACCCTTTATAAAACTTGGATTTCACCTTCGACAATACGGCGATAATATATATGATGTCGAAAACAGCATTTTTTTAAATTGCAGAGGAAAAAATCAGTCCTCTTCTGGCAACATAATCGTTATAACGGGTTCTGCTTCATCCCCAGGCCCACATACTGCCTTTAGCGTCACAAGCTCCTGATTGCAGAAGAGCGTAAAGTAGACCTTAAAGAGCATTATGTCTCCTGCATTCTGCTTAGCGGTGTTCCTGAACATCCAAAGGACATCCCAAAGCCTCCCCTTTTCACTTTGCCCTAACTCCCTGTCCCTCTCGCATGGGACTACATATGCCCACCAGACCGTACCCGTGATTGCTACAGGATAAATAATCCCTGCTTCCCGTCCAGTCTCACTGACATCAATAAGCACTCCATCCTCAATCGCCTGTTTTCTGGTGTATTTGTAGATCACATAATCCTCTTCCATGCTTTTCTCCTTCTTGTTCTTAAAATCTGTTACAAGGTCGATTGTTTTAATAATATTCAGGGGCTTTCAAATATGGAAATGGTTTCAGATGTCTGAATTTAAATATATCGATGTGAACGAATGGAGAGAGTAGTTTAAATGAAGCGGCTTTAAGATTTTATTTCGGGATTTGAATAAACCTACTTATAATGAAATTATGAATAAGGAACTCAACCCATCTTCTATCTTTGATATCCTTTCAAAGGAAACCATTGGAGCTTTTAAGCTCACTGATAAGGAACTAAAAATAATAGAATTCCTACTGAGTAATCTTTTAGAAGGGAGAGATAGCGCCAAAGCTTATGATCTTTTGGCGAAGACTGAAGGTAGGCAGTTTTCTGCTTTTAAATCCTATAAGCACATTTCCCGGCTTATACAAGCCGGTATCTTAGAGGCCATAAATCTCGCCTCTGAGCACCCTTTAGAAATCCTATACACAAGAATTAAGCTCTCCAATAATTTCTTATCCTTATGTTTTGAAGGTACTGAAGAGAATGAGTCCGATATCTCACCTTACTCCGACAATCACGAGTATCTTTCTGACCAAATCAAACGCATTGACCTTATTTATGAGATAAATGAGTACTCTTTTCTTAAAAGTGGCTCAGGCTCAAGCACATCCAGTATCGGTAAAATGAGGTTGGCTGCACTCGAAAAACGAATATCCCAAAGGTTAGAAAAAACAGAGCGGGTATTCCCCTTAGAACAATTCAAGAAGCATAAGGGGTTAAACTGTTTCGAGGAACTGGCGGTTGTGGCTGTGCTTAAAAGGGAGATGATAAATGCTGAGCACTTTGAGGCTCAAGAGCTATTCGGTCTCATAGAACAGTACCCCTTTGAAACAAAGGTGGATATGCGTACTTCGAAGGACCGCCTTTTAAAGAAAAATATATTAGAAGTTCGGCTCAACAATCATACGAATACGATTAATCTCACAGAAAAGGTTAAGAAGGCCTTACTGGGTGATATTCATATTCCTAATAGAAGGGCTGTCGATAAATTTTTTGAAATTAAAAAGTCATCGGTTTCCCTATTTGATGTAATCCTCCATGCAGAAACACAAGAAGAGATCAACCTTGTCTGTCATAAGATAAAAGGTGAAGTTGCAAGGAAATTGAAAAAATGGGGCGTTCTAAGGAACTTCCAGCATAAATCCTCTAATCAAAACGCGACAATCCTCTTTTATGGTTCTCCTGGTACTGGGAAGACTTTGACGGCCTATGCGGTTGCAGCTCATCTGAAAAAGGAGCTTCTCATCTTTGACTGCTCAAGGGTGTTAGGGATGTGGGTTGGACAGAGTGAGAAGGGTACACGGATGATATTTGACGAGTACAGGAGGATTTTTAAAGGTCAGCGAAATCCGCCTGTTCTTCTTCTTAACGAGGCAGACCAGTTTTTACATAAAAGGATTGAGGCAACAAGGTCAACAGACCATATGTACAATCAAATGCAGAACATCTTCCTTGAGCAGATGGAGAACTTTGAAGGGGTGCTTATAGCAACTACCAATCTTCCTGGCAGCATGGATTCTGCATTCTCCAGGAGATTCGACCATAAGATAGAGTTCAAAAGGCCGGGGCCAGAAGAACGCCTCAAGCTATGGCAAGTTCATATACCTGAAAAAGTCCCTTTGGATGGAAGCATAGACCTATGGGAGCTTGCCACAAGGTACGAATTCTCAGGAGGGCAGATATCTTTGATTGTAAGGAACGCTCTTGCAAGGGCTGCACAAAATGGGGATAGATTGACCCAGGATGACCTCATATGGGCTTGTACGGCTGAGCTGGCTGGTAATTTTGATGCAGGGGTAAGGATTCCTATAGGGTTTTAGAAATGGTTCAGCCAAAAACGCTCTGCTCGTCTCATAAACCTATTGAGAATCAAAATCTCGGCTTAAATCACCGCTCAAGAATTTTTACTGCAATCTCATGAATGAGCTTAATATCCTCAGTGGATTTGGTTTTTAGATATTTGATAAGGTCGTCCAAGGCCTTGCTGGGCTTTTCCTTTATGGGAGCTTCTTCAAGTAATTCGGAGAGGGGTATCTTTAAGGAATCAGAGATCTGCTTGAGTGTAGAGATGGTTGGGATGGAAGTACCACGCTCAATCTTTCCAATGCTATCCTCGCTAAGGTTTACCAGCTCGGCAAACTGGCTCTGAGTAAGCCTCATCGATTTTCTTAAATTTTTCAGCCTGGTAGCGATATCCTTTGCCATCTGGCCCCCTGGTCATTGGCATTGAAACAGAAATTTGCGCTCAATAACAGGGAGTCTAAGGCGGATTTAAATATTGACAGTAAGGCGGATTTTAGTGTATGAAGATTTGGTTTATATCTTCTTCCTTAAGCGGCGTTAAAAAAAGTCGATAAGATTCCTAGTATTTCAATGTAAGTTCCATAAGAAGTTTATTCGTAAATGCATGATTTTGAAGGGGCTTAAAGATGAATTTGAAAAGATATGCAGTGAAAATAGTAGCCATCCTTCTTCTACTCTTTTCATACGAAAACACAAGTTATGCTACATCTGAGGAAAAAAATAGTGAAGAATGGCTTACTATTGATGAATTAATTTCCATTCCAGAAAAATACGAAAATATGGCCGTAAATGTCACTGGATATCTAGGATTTATGGAATTGTTTTCTGGATGGGATGGCGGCAGCCCGAAATTCAGTATAAGAATATTTCTAAATAAAGACAAAGAAGCTCAAGAAGGCATTCCTTTAACAGAGCACAACCTATCGTCCGAGGCACAACAGGAATTGATGAATTTGAAGCCCTCTTCAGAATTGACCGTAAGAGGAATTGTAAAAAAAACAACAGAGAATCATAAAGGATCTACTTTCATTTTAGAACTCTTAGAAATGCCCCAAAAAGGTATTCAGGCTGAATCTGTCAAAAAAGCAAAATTGGCTCAAGTAAAAAAATATGATGCCCTGAAGGGATATGAAAAATTTGCTCAATTAGTGTTAATTGCTTCTGCTAAATCTTTGGATAGTTCTGTTATACATGCAATCAACAAAAAGAAGATGAATACGGACAATTTTGTTATTTTTTCATCAGATTCTTTTGGACAAGTCGATTTAGAGTCCTGGCCCGAAACATACAGATACAGACAGGAAAATCAAAAATTCAGCTTTTATTCCTGGTTCCCAGTAAAAAATGATACTTATCGTGCAATGCCTTCAATGTTTATATCTGATGTAAACATACCCAAAAGGAGGTATCAGCAAGTTTTAGGGAAACTAATTAAAACGACCAAGGTCAAACAAGTTAAGATAATGCCAGATTCGATTCTTGAAACCTTTGATGATGTGAGAGGGTATAAGCGGGTAGAAGATTTTCTGAATGAATCAATTGATATGCCTGTCTTCAAGGTAATAGCGGTATGCGGTTTTAATGGTGTAGACCTCGATAGAGGCACTGTGCCAGATAAAGCTTTGATGAGCTTGGTATGTACCTATAATCCCAAGGAGGTTAAAGAGCTCACAAAGTAATGCAGGAGTCATTAATATGGGCGCATTTAATTCTAATGTATAAGGGAAAAGGACTGGTATGAAAAAAATCACAATATTTTGGCTAGGTTGCCTTTTACTTCTGATTAGTTTTGGTGATGTGTTAGCCGCTGATGCAACAATATTGTATAAAAAGGGAAATGACTCTTACAAGCAATATGACCCTAAAAATCGTACTACTAATAAATTCCTAGACAATGCACTCGAATACCTCAATAAAGCAATCCAAGCAGACTCTAATTATGGACAGGCCTATTTCACACGCGGTCATGTATATGTTGGTAAAAAAATATTCAATAAAGCAATCAATGATTATAGTAAAGCTATCTCGCTTGATTTCATAGCAGATAGTCAAACATCATCAGATGATACAAGAACTTACGTCTATACAAGTCGTGGAATTGCATATCTTCTTAGTGGAGAAAGGAAAAAAGGTGCATCTGATTTATTGACAGCATGTGGGCTGGGAAATACGGAAGCAAATGAAGCAGCATGTGAAATAGCTCAAAAAATGCTTGTCAGGTAGTAAAATAAAGAACAAGGGTAACTGTGATGAACAGAAGAGTACAAAACAAAAATAGCAAATCAAGCAGATCTATTTGGGAATACACGTTATTTCCCGTTTTGCTGTTGATAGTAATTGTCGGTTGCTCAAATGAATTTAAAAATCCAGAAAAGGTTATCCAGTCTTATTACAAGGCTGTGTGGTCAAGCAATCCAAAATTCGAGGAAGGATATAAATATATTTCTTCAGAATCAAAAAAACAGATGGATTTATCAGCCTTCATTAATTCGTATTCCGGTTCAAATGAGCAAAGAGAACTAACAAAAATAGCGGAAATCGACTCAAAAATACCGAATCATCAACTAATCAAAATTACTTTTACTCAGATTACAGATTCTAAAAGTGTTCAAGGCGAAACTATGTATTATACCCTCATAAAAGAAGGTGGTAATTGGAAAATTGTAATGCTTGGTTCGTTGGAACAGAACCTCAGAGAGAAAAGCGGAAGTGCTTTCTATCATGATGCAATTAAAATTGCAGAACAAATCCTATTACTTGATCCGTATAATATGACTGCCTACGGTGAACTTGCTTATATTTATTATCGTATAAATACACCAGAAAAGGCCGTCGCCAATATCAAAAAGGCATACGTTATTGCACCTGATGTCTTCGTCCAGGAACTTTCAAATATTTTAAAGGCATGCCCAAGCGATGATTGCATCTATTCTGGACTGGGCACTTTTTATGAAACCAATGAAGTCAAATGGCTTGTCGAGAGTAAGGATTTCGATAAAGCCCATGCGTTATTGGATTCACTTAAATCAAGCCTAACAGAATATGCTTACAATAATTTGAATAAAATGATTTATGATAAAGAATACCCTGCAGTTTCCACGACAATAAACCAACTTACTGCTGATCTTGGCAAGTTAGAGTTTACCGAAGCCTGGGATTTATGGATGCGGAAGAAAATTAAACGTGTTAAGGTCCCTGCATATTTTAGCTCTAGCGTTGATAGGATGAGAAGGGAATTAACGGCATATAGCTCAGGTTGTGCTGAAGGTTCGAGTATGAGCGTGTTTTATGAGAAAACTAATTTGGAAACCCTCTTCACCTCGAAAGATCCTAAGTGTTCTGAACAATATATGGTAACTGGCGAGCTTAAATTTTTTAGCAACACGGGTTCACCATATATTCAAGCTGAGGAAATTAACTAAATACGGTAAGTCTTATATAGCGAAGATAGAAACTTTGTGGAGGAATCAGATGAGGTGTCCAAATTGTGACAGAGCTGTATCAAATACAGTTAAGGATTGCAGATGTGGTTGGAATTTTGAAGCTAAGGTATTGTTAGAAAAAAAACCCTTATCAAAATTCGAAAATAATGAAATTCAATCAGAAAAGAATATCGATACGTCTGAAGTGTTAGTGGCCGATGACTCTAAAGAAAGCTATAGTGCTTTATCTTTTTATACCTCAATACTAAAAGGGGTAGGTGTTCTACTGATTATTATTGGAATCATAATTGCTATATCCGGAGTTTTTCAACTTGGAGATGGAGGCTACATAGGCATTGGAAGTATATTCAGCGGAATTGCTACCGCTTTTGGTGGCTTGGTATCAATGGCCATAGGAGAATTAATCTGCGTACTAATGGCCACAGAAGGAAATACTCGTAAAATCGCCGCAATATTGGAAGCTAAAAAAATCTGAAAAGGAAAATAATTCCTTTTGTGCTATTTTTTGTCTTTGCCTTTACAGACTACGCCCAGGCAAAGGATAATGAGTGTGATTTGGTAGCAAAAAGGATATGTACTGACAGCAAAGTAAGGGAATCAATTAATTGGAAGGACTGGCATGCATTAGCTTTAGATAGTATTTTGGGGAAAATCTCTGCTGATTATGTTTATGCGTATAGCGCTGACGAGGTCTGTACTAGGTTCAAAAATGCTGCTGAAATGATTCGCGATTCAAACAACCAACTTTCTAATTTTCAAAAGGATGTGATTCGAGGAGCATGCGTTGATAGTTCTAAATCTCTCGACATGTTCCTCTATTATGGAGTAATAAAGTGAAAATTGGTTTATATTTTTGTTCCCTTAAAACATCCCTTATGGCTTGCTTGTAGTTTGCTTATAGTTTTACTTTTTGCATGTTATTGAACTGATTGCATCTTCTCTTTGCACGAACTAGTATTACTCCAGTCAGTCTTTTCCCACTTAAGGCTCACCTTAATCCTCCTTGCAAGGACTTCCGCATGCGTTCTGGCGCTCTCCTTATTTGGAAATTTGCCATGCGTTGCAGTACAGTTCTGGTCAAAAAACAATTTATACGAATATAGGCTTTTATGCTGTTCTAACCTGTGACATAAAATCATTGCTTTGATTTGCATTTGATTTATTTTTGTCCATCCACTTCATCATTGAGAATCCATAAGCTCACATCACAATAATGAATCCTTTCTAAAATATATAATGAGCTTATTTCCATTTTTTATTTTAAACTAGAAGCATTTTAAAAGTCGGATGTTCTTCAAATTCTTTTCTCATGCTTGTTTTTTATTCTTATAGGCATATCAAAGAGGTCAGTCTTGGAGAGCAGGAAGACTGAGGCTTGACGAAACGCATCAGGCACATGTTTTCCTATGGCAGAAAGAAATTGAATGTGCAGACAGTCATCTACTTCGTTTAATAAAGTGTTCAGGGAAGTGTTTTGATATGGTCGTGAAGGAAGTGACGGTAGTGGAGGCTTTGCGGTCAGCGGAAAGATTATATTTCTTCTCAAAGAAGTTCTTTTAAAGGTTTTCAGATTATGTCTTTTTGAAGCACTGCAAAAATGTGGGGTGGAGACTCTCTCGGTTCCAAGGAAGCTTTGCTTCCGAAGGAATCAGAGAGGTCTCAAGGTGTGAGGGTTTTTTCTCACACCTTAAACCATAAAATTTTTTAAATAACTTATCTCGTCAGGAAGGCTTTGTTTTTAGGCTCCAGGTCAAACAGTTGACACAATTGTGCTTGGAAAAATCTAGTACGATTTGTAGAAGTTTTTTAGAATGGAAGCTAGTTTGGTTTCCCCCCCTGCGGGAGGGGACAGTCCGAAGGACTGTCTGTTCAATTCTTTCTTGTGAGTGAAAGAAGTTGAACCTGTTTTTTCGTACACTGAAACTAATATTATGGAGAAAAGAGAAATGAAAAACTTGGTTCCAACCAGATTTCTCTACCTGTACTCGTGATAGGATGCACTATCACTGGCGGGTTTGTTTGCTTGACTATTGCCGGCTTCTACAGGATTTGAGGATGTTTACTCATCGGCCATCCACAACCTTGCTATTGCATTGACCCAGAGTATCCCCTATTGAGGACCCCAACCCCAGCTTCTGAAAGGAGTTGACAGAGTGTTTGTTTTCTCTGCGTGCGTTATTCTTATAGTAATCCATAGGCATTTTAAAAGTGCTATGAATTCAGACTTTTTTCCAGGTCCTCCCAGGTATGGTCTGAATTATAAAACAGGAAAATGGAGTCTTGAATCGGAAAAAGAAGGATAGTGTGGACGAGCAGGAGGTCAGTAGCTGAACGGAACCTACTTGGAACAGGTTTCCCTATGGCTGGGACTTCTAAAACGAGCAGGTGCCGAGAGGGGAGTTTATCTCGAAGTCCAGCCAGCCCTGAAGCTCTTCATCACAACCGTCACTCCAGTAACTCCTCTCGATTTAGATATTTCAGAACTGGAACCTGCTGTGTCTATCTTGTTAATTTTGATCGTATAGAATGGTTGAGTCTGTTGTGCATGCTACATGTATCCTTTTATTGGTCAAGTAACACACCCACACCATATATAAAGGCTCTTCCATGCACTCTAATTTGCTAGCTTGTGAAATATAAACTGATTCAGAATCCCCTTTTTTATGGATTGATTAGACAAATGTAATATATTTTCAAATAAAATAAAAATTCCTTCCTCCTAACCTTAAGGAGTACCCATATATCTCTGGAATGCCATTAATATACTTTATGCCGGTACAATAATCAGGATTATATGTTTTGGGTTGCGTGTAATAAACTGGTGAGTTTGTTAGACTGGCATAAACGCACATTGCCAAGGAAATAGGTTTTGGACCATAAGGAGCGAAAATCGCATTCTTCGTTCCGTCGGAGGTTTCATTGCAAATATGTGAAAAGGTAGTTGATACATCTAGTGCGCCTACCCGTATAATTTGATTACTTGATTGGAGAGGAAAATATTTCTCGATTTGCCTAACAAATTCCCAGGTCCTTTGGTATGTTGGAGGGCCAGGTGGAAAAGGGAAGAAGAGTTTCACTGACGCTTTACTATACTCATTTCTGAGCAATTCAGGAAGGCCAAATGCAATAAACCCAACTCCAACGAGTGCAACTTTAACTTCTGGTTCCGGAAACTTCTGAGGGCCAAAAAGTGGTAGAGGCAGCCATGTTTGTGGGTCTTCTGCCAAGTCATTTTGCGAATATTTCTCTGGTACAGTATAAGTAATAATTAAGTTTTCAATTTCTGACGAACGCATCAGTAAGCGTACAATTGGAAAGAAAAACCGTTTAGGAAAGGATGAAATATCCATAATAATATTACCAGTAGATTTTTTAATAAATTGTTCGATGCTATCTACTAATTTATTATAATTCTCGAAAAGTTCATGTTCTTCAATTTCACTTGTTTTACCACCCAGAGATATAAAATCTCGCCTACGTTTTTCAAGGATTTCGGACGTTATTTTGGTGAATTTAGACGGAGGATCATTTATTTGTAAAAAAAATAAATTGCCAAGGTGGTCATAGGCCTTAATTAAATGGAAGCTAGCAAGGCATCTTTCTTCTGTTGATAGGCAACCCAAAAGACTCCACTTTTTATTCTGGATTTTATTAAAGATCCAAGCAAGCTGTCCCCAAGGCCTAAAATGATTCCCGAGCATTCTTAATCCTTATTTTTTTTGATAGGGAAAAGAATTAGTTGTTTTTCGTTGGATGGTTTTTTGGATTGGGTGTTGGATTTTACGGGCAAACCTTCTGTTGTTGCGTTAGCATCGGAAATCCACTTACGGACATCTTGAACGTTTACATACATTGGTTCCTTTGTGTGTATAACAGGTATCCTAAAATAAGGCGAAAGGATTGGATTAAGATACCACTTCTTTCTTTTTGCTTTATCTTTTGTTTTTGTAGTATGCGGGGCATCATGTAAGTCGCCGAAATCAACGGCATCATCCAAAAAACGTCTCACCTCATTGTCAGAAGATAACTCACTCTCCTTTAATGAAAAACCATTGTGTCCAGGATTAGACATTGCGGAGTCTTCATACATTCTTTTATGAAACATGGTTCCTATATATTCAAAAAACCTTTTCCGCTCATTTCCTCCTGCTTCGATGGCGATCTTTTCGTACCAGTGCGCGCTTGCCTCATAAATACCTACAGCTTGAGTGACCGGATTTATTTCTGGCATTTTGTAGTTTTGTATTTCTATACCACGCATATCGCGTAGCCAAGCATCCCAAATGTGTTGACATATGCTAATAAAGGCTAAAATATTCCCTCCGCTGAGTGAAATAATATCATCCACACCTGACCATAACATCCGCTCGCCGCATCTTCCGGCAATTTGCATTAAGGCTTGATATGTTCTTTCTTTTTTCCAATATTGTTTTTCCCAGGGGAATGGTCTGTCTTGTGTGATTTTAAAAATAACTTCTTTTTTTTCTTTTCCAAGTTGCCTGGGCCATGCTTCTGCAAGTCTGGCACAAAAAGGATCGTTATCTGCAAGGTTGTTTAAGAAGTCCACCCATGGCTTTGGCCAACTACTTTCAATTTGGATGATTCTTCTTGGTGAGGTACCAGCATATTTTTTAGCCAAATTTGACGGAGTTAAACCTGAACCAAAAACATTTTTAATTTTTATAGGGAATTTTTCATGAGGGAAAAAATCCATCAAGCGGCGGCTAAATACATCATCTGCAAAAGCTGGGAATATTCCTCGGCTGCTCTCTTGTCTCCGAAGAAGTTCATCCAAGTCGATTATTTTATAATCGCGAGATTCCTCTAAGGAAGAATCTGTACTGTAGATCCGCAACTCGTCCCGCCAGCCGTACCTTCTAGATCCGATTCTATAGGATACCCGGGAATCCCTTCTGCCGATTGCCTTATTTATTACCTGCTTATATAAAGGGCCCAAATTGCTGCTTAAACCTTCTAATCGGCCAAGCTGCTCAAATTGGTCGATTCTGATGTAAAAATTCACATCTTTCGGGACTATCCCATGTTCACGAAATTTTTGTGCTGTAATAGATATAGGTATGCCAACGCTAGTTTTAGTTTGTCTTATGTCTGATGGAATCTCTTCCTTGTTATAGTTTAAGAAAGCCCGATATGACGTTATACGTTCAAACAACCGTTGTTTTAACGAAGGAATATCTTTAATTCCCTCAAAATACCCAAACCAGCAATCATCGGCTGCAAGAGCTATGGCAGCCTCATTGAACCGTGTTTTGTCCGTTATAATTCCAAGCTCTCTGGCGATTTTGCCATCTAATTCATTTGAGAGTTTTTCGATAGAATTTATAATATCAGCTACAATCCAATAATTAAAAAAATCACCGAAATAAATCGGTAGGTGTTCTTTTTCATCTGTTTTTTCAGTTATTATCGGTCTTTGTCCAAAATCCAAAATGCCACACATGGTGAGGTTTATGCCAGCGCCAATAAATTTAGAGAATTCTCCTTTTATAGGAAAGTCTTCGTTAGCTTTTGCATATGCTATGCGTATTTCTGGTTTTAATAAACCTAGAAGCATACTTTTCCCACTGCCTTGTACTCCCTTAAGGATTACATTGCCGGGTTGAAAAAGAGCTAAAGTTTGCTCAACAAGAAATGGGCTAAACAACTTAACGAATCGGTCAGGTCCAATCGTTTCCGTTACATATAGTTCGTGAAATGGGTTTATTCTTATGTCCATTTTAGATCCTTGTAGACCTTGGGAATAAGGAATTCCAGTATCTTGAAGAATGGTGAACTATTGGCAATGTATTGTTTGGACAATTGGAATACATAACAATCAATCCACCAGTCGAGCCAAAGCCAAAAGGGCCGTAAGGTCGTTCTTCATAGTCATGTGGCCCAGCACTTCCAACGACCTTATTATACGAATTCACAACTAAATCCCTAATTGCGGGAGCAAAAGCATATTCATTAGGTATGGAAGTGTCTAATATAAATATTTCTGTAGCTAACGATATTACCGGTGAGAACGTAATATGTTTGTAGGCGCATTCAAGTACTTTGAAGCTCTCTAAAGCCTTAGGACAAATAAGCAATGGCACAACTAATATAGGAATTTTGCAAGGTAATTCAGCGGCAAATTTAATTGCCTTAGAGACCTGGGTACCACTACTTATAAAATCTTCAAGGAGAACAATGCGGTCTATATTTTTTTTCTTTAAATATTTTTCAATTTTTTCCACGCTGCCAAATTTACAAAGTGATAACCAATCCGGCCTTTCGTTAAAACGAGAATGAATGTTATTTACGTGATAAAAGCCATTTATGCGCATGCTGTCGGTAATTGGGCAAATCCAGGTGTTTGCAATAGCAGCCTTTAAACGCTCTTCTGGTGTTTCTTCATCAAAATATATGCCAATTTGATCGCTTATCCACCGTGCTATTTGACCATTATATGCAGCCATAAATAATGTGTCGAATTCATCCCGGCCTATGAAGAACAGATTGGGAACCAATCTAAATAGATTTTTTTTGTCCTCGTCTGAATCAACATTTTCCAGCCAGGTATTAAGGCGCTCCAAGAAATCTGGATGTACGCCTTTTGTTGGCTCATAGTCAGAGAATAACTTCCCTTCTAAATACCGTATCTGAAGATTGATATCGGAGATACCAATATCAGAAGGTGCCCACTTGTTTACTTTTGCTTCTATAGGATCGTTCATGGGTTTAGTCAAGTAGCCCTTCTTTTACAAAATTGGCCAAACACTCTGCAAGGGGAGGTGGTACAGCATTGCCAATTAACCTATATTGTTCCTTTTCCGTACCAGAGAAAATGAATGTATCTGGAAATCCCTGGATTCTTGCAGCCTCTCGTACTGTAAAACCCCTATGCTCAGAAGGATGTAAAAAGAATCTGGGTTCTCCAAATCTTGTATCCACTGTCAAAGAGGGTTTGTCCCAGGATAAACGCCTGAACAGCCCGTTAAACGAATCTTTAAGATCATAGCACCCATCTATTTGTCTAACAAACCCCTTTTCTAGTAAAGAATTTAATGTTTGTAAGACGGAATTCCCAAACAAAGCAACAAGGACTTTCCTTTCAACAGGATCTGCATCACCAAAATCGCGTCTACGTATCTGCCGTCTTAGTTTAAGTAATGTATTGAGGAGTTCCTTTTCCTGTTTAGTGGTTTTGCCGAATACCTCTGGTATATCCCATGTATGGACAGAATTTTCTCCACCCCGTACATTACATAATTTTTGTCCGGGCTTTATTTTTTTTGATATTTTACCTGCAATACTTTGATTTAATGTTTTCTTTTTATTATTAGGGGCTCCACTAATCCCTTTCAACGCATCTTGCAGTGTACCACCGTAAATTTCTGGCAAGAAAATATCTATATCCTTATTTCCTTTCCATGCAAGTAATACAATCCGTTTTCTGATTTGAGCAACACCCATTTTAGTGCCTAAACATTCAATTTCGGCAGTGCGGTATCCTGCGGTTCTTAATTTATTTTTTGCAGTCTCCCAATAGTCACGGTGTTTTCCTGATCTGACACCTGGGACATTCTCTAAGATAAAAACTCTTGGAGATAATTTTAAAGCAATATTTACTGCTGTTAAAAGTAGCTGATTCCTAGGGTCATTAAGCTCTCTTTTGCCTGCAATTGAAAATCCCTGGCACGGAGGACCGGCCAATAAAACATCAGGGCGCAAAGAGGTTGGTAAGTTTTCTTCTGAAAGGTCTTGGATATAACAGGCAGTTTTTAAGTTTCTCTTATGTACTTGCACTGCGATTGGATCAATATCATAAGCTGCAATGCATTTAAAGCCAGTTTTAGAAAAGCCTAAATCGAAGCCACCGCACCCACTAAAAATACTGATGAATTTGTGCATAAGCCGTTTTACAGTTCCGTTTTTGACATTGTATTAATACCAAATAGCTTTTTTAAATTAGTACCCAAGCTTTTACAGGAAAAAGTTTTACATTCCCAGATAACCAGAACATTCCAACCGAGTTTCAAAAGTTTTTTCCGATTAATTCGATCCCTACTTATATTGCCGTGGATTTTTTATTCCAAAAGCACATATTGGTTTGTGGCATCCTTTTACCGCTTCCAATTTTGCATGAGTGCCCATGCCAAAAACAGCCGTGCACAAAAATTACTGTTTTGTATTTTGGCAAAACTATATCGGGGTTGCCCGGAAGGTTCTTTTGATGTAGCCTATAACGAAAGCCGGCCGCAAAAAGGAATTTACGTACTCGTATTTCGGGGCTCGTATCTTTTGAACGGATTTGCCCCATTATTTCACTGCGCTTAGATTTGGGGAAGATATCTGTCAATTCAAAATATATTGATTTGCCTGAGTTTTTTTGAAAAAAGTCTTCTACAACTTTTAATCATTACCATAAAACTGTTTTAAAAGAAAGGGTTATAAAATTTAAGAGGGATTGTTTTTTTTAGGTAAGTGGGCATAAGTTTTTTTTGTTTCAATTGTGCATATAAGGTAGGCTCGATTCCCGGACATCCTTGTTATCTCTGAGAAAGGTATGCGGCTGGGTCTAACATGAAGAACCTACCCGGCTATAAACCGGGCGGTTCTTCATAGTCCAGGCCAAAATCACTTTGAGCGTTTGTTCGTATACAAAGGTTCGACTCCAAGATGCTCTTTGCAGTTCTCAACGGGATATATGGTGAAGAACAGCTGTTTACATTCCTTGCAGGCATGAGTATCAGAGAGTTTTATCCCGATTTTGTGACCACCATAGGGAAGATTATTGAGTACCCGCCATATGTTGGAGGATTGAGGGTGGTATGTCATTTGAACTCCTTCTGCGTATTTTTTTGTTTATCTTCGTAATTTCTAATCAGAAAGCCCCTGCAATTTCCTCAGGGGCTTCTCGCCTTTGGCATTGTCATATAATTCATAAGACTCCTCTTTTTTGAAGTTGAGCTTAAACGCTGAAGGAACCGTCACTACCTTCACTACCTCCCGTAGTGACAGGGGTGACGGTATACGGGCAAACCTCAGCTATCAGCTGCTTTATTTTCTCCTCTTCCCATGTCAAATTTGCATAACCTCCAGTGCCCCTCTCGGTTCTCAGCCTGAGCCTTCTCAGGAGCTGGCTTACCTTTTCCGACGAGTGCCTGAGCTTTTCGGGGAGCGTGCTGTTGAACGCCTCAACAACCTGCGACAAAGGTATCCTGCCGTTCTTGACCTGGTCCTGGACCCTGTCCAGAGCATCTATGAGGCGTTTTTCGTATTCGTCATATTGCTGCCAGGTGTTGCCGTACAGTCCGAGGGCTTGTACTACCTGCCCCAGGAAGAACCTGGTCAAGTCTATGGAAGTCGCAACCGTTTCCTTGTCGATCTGCTCCGGTATCTGGTTCGGTGCTGTCCCTTTGCTGAACTCCTTGAGACAGTGCAGGAGTCCCGCGAACTTCAACGAATAATACCCCGACAACTTTGACGCAAACGGCGTAACCTTTTCTGACAGGAAGGGCTCTAGCCCCTTCATCTCGTCGAAGAAGGATGCCCAAACTTTCAGCGCAGCAGGTTCGAATGATAGTATCCTTGCCTTAACAAAACGCTTTGAATCAAAGACAAGCGGGACCGAGTAGCACCAGTCAACCAGCCTCGCCCAGCTGTCTTGCACATCCTCGGAAAGCCCGGTAGAGCTGAAAGTGATGGGCATTTCCTTCAGGGTAAGGACCAAGAAGCGGGGTAGCAGACCATCTTCGACCTCTTTAAAGGTCGTGGTCATAACCTTTGGCTGGATACCGCCGATAATAGCCGCGCCCGTGTTACCAATATAGCTATTACCCGCAGTCTTCCTGTTTATCTTCCAGGATTTGCAATCGAAGAGTTCGAGGAAATACTGCCTGTCATCCCCGCGCCTGTACTTGTTCATTCCTGAAACAAGTCCGGATATTTCGTCCCTGTACAGCACGACCCCCCTTCTGTTAGTCCGGAAAACATCGCTCAGGGACTCAATGGTAAAATCGGATACCCAGAAATGCGTTGCGGGTTTATACGGCTTCGGCTTTTTCCCATTTTCCACATCAGCTTTGCTTTCAAGCTGTTCCAGTTCCACTCTAGAAAATTCGTCAGCTTGACGCTTTTCTATCGTTTTCATCAGCTCCTTGATAGGGTGCGACTTTCCTGTGCCGCTCCTGGCAATCGCTATCGTCCATAAGAAAGGAGGCACCTCATAGCCCGCTCTCGGGGAGACTCTGATGGAATTCCCCAGGGCGGCGCTCATGATTGTCAGCATGCAAGTGGCCGTAAACTCCGGATCAATGTGAAACGCCGCACTCATCCTGATCACCATTTTTCTGAAGCTCTGAGGGAACTCGTCAAAAGGAAAATTGATGAAGGGCAAAAGCTCTTTGTCGGTGTTTTTGTGCTTGTACGGTTCCTCGACGGGATAACATGTCGAGACCGCAGGTGCTTCCTTTAATTCCGGGGTCGCCTCAACTAACTTTAAAAACTCTGGTACTTTGCTGTCATTTTCCATTCTCGTTTCCTTTCCAGTTAATGATGTCTTCGCCTTCCTGGAGTCCAGGAAGTTCGACTATTTTGATTTTCGCTGTTACGCCATATAAGGCACTCGATATTCTATCCGCGTACTGCTTCCCCGGCTCATCATTGTCCGGGACTACAACCACCTCCTTGTTTTCAAAGAACTGCGTGTAAGATTCTTTCCACGGACTCCTCGCGCCAGAATCGAGGCATGTCCCTACCAACGCCCATTTTTTAAGAAGCTCTACTTTGCCCTCGCCCTCGACAATGAAAACCTGATTCGACTGAACGACCTCCGGCAGGTTATACAGGATGGGGTCGCAGCCGCGTCCCTTAACCCAGATACCGTTTTCCTCGTGTTTGAAAACGAAGGTTTTGCTACGGCCATTAAAGCCGGGCTGTATCTTCTGTTTCATATATAAGGTTTTACCTGTCTGATCCTGATATGGGTAGCTGGCGGTCACCTTCTGCTCCACACCCCATGTCCCGGTAAGTTTTCCTAGCTCATGAAGGGCCGTATTAAAATCGACCCTCTTTTGGCGCATGTAGAACTGAAAGACATTCCCTTTTGTTCCGCACGCAAAACAGTAAAACAAGCCCGTTTTCAAGTTCACGGAGAAGCTGGGGTTCCGGTCATTGTGATCCGGACATAAAGAGTATCCCTGCTTCCCGTCACCCCCCACCCTGAACCTCCTCAGGTGCCTCTCATAAAAGTCCCTGACATCAAGGTTTTGCATAATGCGTTCGCTGGGTTGCATCTGATCCCCTCCTTTGACATTTTGGTTATAAATGTCTACTATTTGATTTCTGAGTCTTTTTACCCTTCAAACCTCCTTTCTGTCTTTATAATGACCATCTGGATAAGCCACAACGCGCCAGAACAAGCTGGCTTGATGGAAATCCAAAACATATTGAGAACCATATACCGGTCGCGCTCCATGCAGCACACGACACGCTGCGCGTCAGGTTTTCATCCGGCGTACCTTTTTTAATCCAAATCCTTATCCGTGAGGCCGGGCAGCCTTGCAATCCAAGTGTCAAGGTCCTTCACGTCAAAGCGGAAGACCGCCTTAGAGCCTCTTGAAATGTTTTTGAACGGGAAGAGTCGCTGGGCGATAAGTGTCCGGATGTAATTCGGGCTAAGCCCCACGTACTCGCTCGCCTCCTTTATATTTAAAAGCCGTTTTTGCATTACCGTCATTTGGTCTGGAAGAGCTCCTGTCTTGTGCCAAAATTGTCGCATGCGGAAATTTTAAAAATGCACAGAATTCAAAATTTCTCACGGCAGCGACGAAATAGTTTGACAGCCTTGTGGTCGAGGGGACCGGCTCATGTGTTGAAGACCTTCACGGTCTTCCCTTAAAATGATTTGTCCCTCTTATATGAAATGGCGAAAAACAGGTTTTTTTAGAATTAATTTGAAAAAATTTAAAAGGGTTTCTAACCCACTGTTTTATCAGCGTATTTTCTTAGAAATTTGTTTTGGAAAGAAGGAGATAGGCAGAGTGTCTGCCCGACATGCATGGCGTGGACACGAGGCCGGTGTCAGATGTGCTTGGTTTGCGAGACGCGGCTTTCATTCCCCTTGCCAGAAGGGGAAGTTCAGGCGTTTGACATATCAATGAAGGGGTGGATGGATTGACCCGAAGTCGTGTTCCGGGATAGTGACGAAGGTTGTAAGGGAAAACGTGCTTGATTCGTGCTTATTATCGGGTTACAAGTAGGTATATCTCGGTAGGTCTTGTTACATCTCAAAAAGCGCATAATCGCAACGATAGTCTATATTCCTAAGTACTTTCAAATAGTTATAGCATTGGACGAGTTAGCACTTAAAATCCCGAGGTGGCAACACCGTGCCGGTTCGACCCCGGCCTCGGGCACCAAATCCCACCCATCAAAAAATGTCAGTTAAGTATATCTCCCCGGTTTTTTTTCATCATGGGGTTACAGGGACCGGTACGTCTGTCAATCCTCTGTTTTATTCATCTTCCTCTAATCTTGGATAATGTATACATTTGTTTGTGTTATCCGAATCGCAGGGAGGGTTTATTATGGACGATAAGAAACACGGCGGGTCTGTTTTTTTGAAAAGGCTCAATGCCATTTTCAAGGTTGCCGATTATGCTATTCTTATAATCGTGGCTATCGGCCTCATATATCTGGCTGGGCAATTGATTTTCGACGCCATGTACGACGCCATCTTCCTGTGGACGCAGCATACGGTGCCGCACCTCCTTAGCGAGATGCTCTTCGCGCTCATTATCATGGAGCTTTTCAAGCAGGTGCGAGGCCTGATAAACCAGCACAAGTTCTCCCTCAACCCGTTCTTTTATATCGGGTTCATCGCGAGCGTCAGGGGGCTTCTCCTTACGCAGATATCGAGTACCATGGGCGATGTCGAAGTGTATCAGGGGATGTTTCAGATGGGCGTGTACGGAGGCCTTATCCTTGTAATGATCGTCTGCTATGTCCTGTACAATAAGCATGCCTGAAAAATAGATGAAAGAATTTTGTCTGGAGTTGAAAAACAAAAGGTCATCCTGAAAACTACTTTTTTGAAATTCTTTATGGGAAATAGCTTCCAACAAAACAGGTTTCAACCTGAAAAAAAGGCATTGCCAAAAGCATTCATCTTTTCAGCGTTCCTGTTTTTATTTTTGGTCCTGACGGCTGGGTGCATGCAGCAGCCTTTGCCTGAGGCTGGCACGCCACCTGCCCATCTTTACGCAGGAAAATGCGGCTTATGCCATGAGCCTTTTCACCCTCAGACGCACACATATATTGGCTGGAAAAAAGTAATCCCCAGGATGGAGCAGAACGCCGAGGCGCACGGCATAACAGAATTCCTGTCCGGAGACGAAAAGGCCTCGATACTCGCTTATCTGGAAAAGCACGCGAGAAAGGGGTTTTAATTAAAAAGGCGGCTAGCACTATTTTGTCTTTTGAGTGCCGTTGACCTTGTACAATGTGGAGCTCATCCACCAGATACCTGTCTCTGCCCTCTTTACCTGCCTTGTAATGACCCCGGATTGTGCTCATTTGAAGTCCGTATCTGTTTTACCCATGAATAAAAGATAGATTCTTTCCGCTTCAGGGAGGCCGGGATTTTCTCTGATCTTTGCCGGCTCTATCCCGGTCCAATTATTCTTTAAAGGAGTTGATAAATAAGGCGTTTTAGGTTATACAATTATTGGAGGTTTACAATTCTATGATAAGGTTAGCCATATTTCTGCTTTTCCTCGGCTCGGGCATGACCGGGCTCATATATCAGTTAGTCTGGACAAAATATCTTACCCTGGTTTTCGGAGTAAGCCTTCTTGCGATAAGCACCGTCCTGACATGCTTCTTCGGGGGGCTCGCCCTGGGGAGCTGGCTTGGTGGCAGGTGGGTAGACAGGTTCGGACGGGGATTTACCCTGTACGGGATGGCTGAAGTGCTGATCGGCCTCTACGCCCTGATATTCCCCTTCATTTTAGATCTCAACAACTCCGTATATACTATCGTCGCAAATAACTCTGAACTTGGGTTCTGGGGGCTCGCGCTCGTAAAATTCGTGCTCTCAGCCTGCATACTCCTGATACCCACCACGCTGATGGGCGCGACCTTGCCGATCCTCAGCAAAACATTTGCCGGGAACCATTCCAGATTCGCGAGGGATATCGGCGGGCTTTATTCCATAAATACCGTAGGCGCCGTAATAGGCGCGGTCATCACGACATTCGTGCTCATCCCCGGGCTCGGCCTTAAGGCGATACTTCTTGTCTCAGGCGCGCTTAACATAGCCATCGGGCTCACTGCCGTGTACCTTGGGCGCAGGCATGATCACAAATTCGAGCAGCCGACTCCGGTCTCAGCGGCACCGGAGGAAAGAGGCGAGACCATACCAAAGGGTTTCGCGCTCCTGCTCGTTCTCACTTTCGGCATATCCGGGTTCACAGGCCTTGCGTACGAGGTTGTGTGGTCAAGGACGCTCGGTTTTATACTTACCGGCACGATTTACGCGTTCACGGCGGTGCTCGCGGCCTTTCTCTCAGGCATAGCCCTGGGCAGCTTCGCCTTTTCCTTGTTCGCGGACAGGTTCAAGAGGCCTTCTACCCTCATCGCGCTGCTTGCGGCGGTCGATGTCCTCATAGGTCTCAGTTCAATCGGGCTCATAAACCTCTATGACGCGATGCCCACATTCGACCTCTACAGCAGGCTTGACGCGACCCAGTCCTGGAGTGAGTTCATCTGGCTCAACTTCTTCACATCGTACCTTACCCTTTTGCTGCCCGCGTTCCTTTTCGGCGCGACCTTCCCCCTCGTGTGCAAGATATATAACTTCAGGCCCGAGGGCGTCGGCAGGAAGATCGGGAATGTATACTCCGTCAATACCGTAGGCGGCATACTCGGCTCATTCGCTGGCGGGTTCATACTTATACCGCTTATAGGCATGCAGAAGACCATCGTGCTCATGGGCCTTCTGAACATCGCCATAGGCGCGGCCATAATGCTCGCCAACCCGTTCGCGAGGCGCTCGGTAAGGTACTGGTCTGTTGCAGCGATGGCGGCAGCCGCTGTCATCGCGATACTGCCGCTTCCGGAGAACATGCCGCTTACGCTCCATAAAAGCCTCTTGAGGACCGGCGAAAGGATAGTCTTTTACAAGGAAGGCCCGGCCGCGACCGTCCTTATAGCCGAGAAGCAGGGGGCCGAGCTTTCGGCTTCCAACAAAAGGCTCTGGATAAACGGAAATGCCGCTACAGCTGCTTTTTACGAGGGGCTGCAGATAAACAGGTTCCAGGGCGTGCTGCCCATGGTCCTGCACCCTGACCCGAAGGATGTGCTGGTCATCTGCTTTGGCTCGGGCACCACCTTCGGCACCCTGAGCCAGTTCCCGGTCAACAGGGTCGATAATGTCGAGATAGCCGCGACCATCATCGAGGGGGCGCACCATTTCTCCAGGGAGAACATGGATGTGCTGAATAATCCGAGGTCGAAACGGAACATAGATGACGGCAGGAGCTTTCTCGCGGCCACTTCGAGGAAATTCGATGTCATAACCGAAGAGCCAATGCACCCCTCGCTCGTGGGCGTGGTAAACCTGTATACAAAAGAGTACTACGAGCTCGCTAAAGCCCATCTCAAGCCCGGCGGCATAATGTCACAGTGGATACCGCTTTACAATGTCTCGGTCGAGGACATGAAGATGCTCGTCAGCACCTTCCAGTCCGTCTTCCCGCACACTACCATATGGCTCGCTAACGCGGATATCTTCATGATAGGCTCCCCGGACAGGACCGTGGTCGATTACTCGAGGGTGCTCGCGAAACTCAACATGCCGAATGTAAAGAGGCTCCTTACGGACATAGACCTCGAGGATCCGAACGAATTCCTCGGCACATTCGTAATGAACGAGGATATGGTGAGGGCCTATGCGAATGGCGCGCCGGTCATGACCGACGACCTGCCTGAAGTCGAGTTCTCCGGGCCGAAAGCTCTCCATATAAATACCATCTCTCCGAACCTGGCCGAGTTCCTCAAATTCAGGGAGCCGGTCGTCAATTACCTTGAATTTCCGGAAAATATGAGTCCCGCAGAGAGGGGCGGGGTTCAGGCGGCTCTGAATAACAGGTATAGCTCTTCATATTATAATATCATTGGAAGGGCTTATTTCGCAGCGTCCAATTTTCAGGAAGCTTTGAAATACTTCAAGGCTTCCCTTGAAATAGACCCTACTGACAGGAACAGCCTCCATTACAGGAACAAGCTCAGATTTTATGACAAGGGAGAATAAAGCTGGCTCCAGAAATTGAAAAAGCATGGAGAAGCGCGTCTTCCAGCTTTGAGAAGGTGTGGCGCATGCAAATAACAACGGGAGCCTCAATCCTCTAACGCAAGGTTTTTGGCGGATTTAAAAAGGCGGCCCCTTAAAAAAGGGGCCGCCTTTCAGATAAACCAGTCTAAAAAATTTATTTTCTCGCGCTTCTTTCCGGCCTCTCCGGCCTTTCAACGCGTTCCATCCTTTCTATCTTTTCCACCCGTTCGGGCCTTTGGGCCTTTTCAACGCGCTCGGGCTTTCCCGTTCTTTCGAGCTTTGTTGTCTTTTCATGCCTTACAAGTTCCTTTTTCGCCTCAGCGTTGACTTTTTCCAGATGCCCGGCAGAGGGCTTGAGGCTCAACTCAAGGTCTCTGGCGATGTTGCCCCAGCCCTCGACCGGAGGCCCCTGGCGCATGGAGATTATCTTGTCGATGTTTTCGGCAGTGATGCCGCCGGGGAGCCTTTCGGCAAGGGACAGGGCGATGGATATCTCTCCATAGCCGAGCTTCTGGGCGCGGAGATCCGTGATAACGGACTCGTCGACATCGAACTCTTTTTCAATCTTGCCGATTACCGCCACCTCCCCGTACGGCGTTGAGGCGTCCTCGTTTATTTCGATTACTTCCTGTTCGATAGTCACTTCTATGTCTGTCGAGGCAAAAACAATAGGGCTTGCCGCAAAGGCTACGGCAGATGTAAATATCAGGCTCGCAAGAATTCTTTTCATCCTTTATTCCTCCTTTTGATGTGCTCTACAATAAAAAACTCGCTCCAGCGGAAAGCCCGTAATCCGGGCTCGTGTCAGTAAGGCCCACTGTGGCTCCGAAAAAGACCCTTGTCCGGCTGTCTGCCTTGAACTCGAAGCTTACCAGAAAATCACGCAGGTTGGAGTTGGACTTCAAAAGCGGGGTGCTCTCCTCGTAAAATGCGCTCATGGTCCACCCCGTCGCGAGTCTGCGAGAAAAACCTGCGTCAAAAGATACCCTGTCCTCGAGGTCAAACCCCGGAGGGTCGCCGATAGCCGTGTAATAGATATCAAGATACCCGGTAAAGCCCGAGGGCAGGGTCTTCGCTAACTCCAGGCCCACTCCCGTGTCAAACTCCCCTGTGCCAAGCCCTTTGGAATCGTCTGCCGTAGGCACCTTTATTTTGGCGGTGAGATTAAGGTCAAAAGGCACTTTCCTGCTTTCGAAAAAAAGGTAATAGCTTCCCTTCAAGACGAGGTCGCCCAAGCCCGAGTTAGTCACTTCAGGGCCGGGGGTGCGCTTTATCTGGAATACTGTGCCGTCAATGGTGACCACCTCTGAGCCGCTCGTCTGGCTTATGTATGGAATAGTCACTGAAAGGTCGCCCTCGTTCAGGAAGTATCTTTTCACGGTGACAGGCATATACAGGGTATCTGTCCTTGAAGATGTCCCGTATTTTCCGGTCTCGAAGTTGGCAGAGGCTGAAATTCTACAGTCTTTGTCCTGTGCCCTTGCTTCCTGTGGAGGCAAAATAGCGCATAAAACGGCAAAAACACCAAAACAGATCTTTTTCGCGGTCATTTATTCCATATCCTTAAAATTCTTACACGAGTTAGTAACATTATAGAAACTGTTTATCCGTGACTTTTGACGGGTAGATGGGAATTTTATCATAAAATACAGGGTGCCCGCCCGCGCTCTCAGGCTCAGAAAAAACTGGTTTACGGCAGATGGCGTGCGTATAATCTATGTTTGAAAAAGGAGCCAGCTATAATGACGCACTCGCACAGACCCTGCCCTTTATGCGGGGCAGACAACAGAAACCGCCCAGCGTCCAGGTATTCCAAAGGCGAATGGCTGATAAAGGAATGTCCGGCGTGTTCCTTTGTGTATCTTGAGAACCCGCCGCCTTATTCCGACCTGGAGGAGAACTTCGCCTGGGAGAAGACCTATGCCAGGGAAGTCGACTACAGGCGCAAGAGAAGTCCTCTTCTGTACTGGATAAGCTCGAAGAACAAGAAATTCAAAGGGAAGTACCTCAAGAGAAATAAACTTCGGGACCTTTTGAAGAGCTTTAATGTCAGGGGCAAAGTCCTTGAGGTCGGCTGCGGGTGCGGGCAGTTTCTGAAAGACCTTGAAGACGGCTGCGTGCCGTTCGGCATAGAGATATCAAAGCAGCTCGCGAAGACCGCCACTGAGGCTGTATCAAAACGCGGAGGGACGGTCATTAACGCCAGCTCTTTGGAGGGTCTTGCCCGCTTTGATGATGGCTCGTTCGACTGCGTCATAATGTCTGCCTACCTCGAGCACGAGATACAGCCGAAAGAGGTGCTTAAAGAGTCGCAGCGCGTACTGAGGCCCAAGGGGCGGCTCATAATAAAGGTCCCGAATTTCAATTCGATCAACAGGCGCATAAGAGATAGAAACTGGTGCGGCTTCAGATACCCCGACCATGTGAATTACTTCACGCCGAAAAGCCTCAAAGAGGTCCTCAAGGGCGCTGGTTTTTCAATCGAGAAGTTCGGGCTTCAGGACAGGCTGCCGACAAGCGACAACATGTGGCTCGTGGCGTTCAAACCCGAGGGCAGATGAGCAGGAGCATGAACCGCCAGGGGCGCGGCGTACTGAAGCAGGCCGCCAGTCCGGTGCTTATACTCCTCAATAAGCCTTTCCAGGTGCTCTGCCAGTTCACCGACAAAGAGGGCCGGGCCACGCTTGCCGATTATGTTGATATACCCGGCGTTTACGCGGCGGGCCGCCTTGATTACGACAGCGAAGGCCTTGTCGCGCTCACCAACTCAGGCCGCCTCCAGCATGTCATATCAGACCCGGCCAACAAACTCCCCAAGACCTACCTGGTCCAGGTAGAGGGCGTGCCAGACGAACAGGCGCTCGCTAAACTCAGGAAGGGCGTCCTTCTGAAGGACGGCATGACAAGGCCCGCCAAGGCCGAACTTCTTGGCCCGGAGCTGGATATCTGGCCCCGAACGCCTCCGATCCGTTTCAGGAAGAGCGTGCCTGACAGCTGGCTCAAGATCACAATAACAGAGGGGAAGAACAGACAGGTGCGCCGGATGACCGCCGCCGTAGGCTACCCGGCCTTGAGGCTAATAAGGGTCAGTATAGGCCAATGGGAGATTGAAGACTTGAAGCCAGGTGAATGGAAAGAAGTGGTGGTGCCGTAAGCGCCGCGCGCTCGTTAATGACCCTTCATCTCACCCGACCCTCCTGAACCCGTCCCTGACAATCACCCCTTCTTTTGAAGCGACCCCGGCTGGCATGTGCGCCGTGGTGTGAGTGATGGACCAACGGCTCTTTTTGTCGAGGGCCAGAATGCCTGCCTGAAAACCAAGAGACAAAGCCCTTTTGAAAGAAATATAAGAGGCTTCTTCAGCTGAGCGGTTTTTCATGTTCATGCAGACCTCTTTGGCGAGGCAGAGCCTCAGTATGTCTTCGCCCCTGCCGGTGCACGCAACAGCGCCGAGCGAGTCGTCGGCGTATATGCCGGAGCCTATCAATGGCGTGTCTCCCACCCGTCCGGGGAGCATGGCAAAGACCCCGCCTGTAGATGAGCCTGCCGCAAGGCAGCCGCTGGAATCGAGCGCTACGGCCCCGACTGTCGAGAAGTACTTTCTGTAAAGCTCTATCGCCTCACCGCCTTTTGCTATTGCCCTGCCGAGCCTCTTCAGCGAACTCTCATTCGGCGGGCCGAGCCGCTCCAAGCCTTCGGCCTCCGCGATTTTTGCCGCGCCAAGATTGGTGAAGACCTTGTGGGCCATGCCCATTGCGAGGCGGCCGAGCAGTATCGGGTTAGCGAAACCTTCAAGTCCGATTACGGCCCCTGCCTGAAGAGAGTTGCCTTCCATTATGGAAGCGTCGAGTCTTCTTATGCCGTCGAGTTGAAGGTTCGCGCCTTTTCCCGCGTTATAAAGGCCCGAGTTCTCCATGTGGACGATGGCGGAAGTGACGGCATCGAGCGCGCTGCCTCCATCGTCAAGCAGACGATAGCTTTTGGCCAGGGTTTTTTCAAGGCCTTTTAATGCGGGTTTGCTGGGCTTTTTAGAGCCAGCTCCGCCATGCGCCAGCAGAAACGGCCTATTCTTCATAGTCGTAAAAGCCGTGTCGTGTTTTTTTCCCGAGCTTCCCGTCTGAAACGAGAGACAAAAGCACGGCTGGCGGCGCGTACTTTTCATCTTCGAGCTTCTCTGATATGTAGAGCATTATATCCCGGCAGACATCGAGGCCGATGAAGTCGGCCAGCTCGAGAGGCCCCATCGGGTGGTTCATGCCGTGCTTCATCGTAGCGTCGATATCTTCTCTCGAGGCGACCCCGCCTTGAAGAAGCCTCATCGCTTCCCCGAGCAGAGCGAACAGGAGCCTGTTCGTCACGAACCCCGGCGTGTCCTTGACTACAGCCGTCACCTTGTCAAGTTCGGCGGCCACCTGGACAATGCGGCGCACGGTCTCCTCTGAGGTCTGTTTTCCTTTAACTACTTCAACGAGTTTCATTACTTTGGGAGGGTTCATGAAGTGCATGCCGGCGAATCTCGAAGGGTCGCTGAGCGCTTCGGCGAGTTCGTCGATTGAGATGGAAGATGTGTTTGTCGCAATCAATGCGTCTTTGCCACAGACGGACTCAATGGCTCTCAAGACATCTTTTTTTATTCCGGTTTCCTCAAAGACCGCTTCGATAATAAGGCCGCAGCTGGAAAGCGCCGAGATGTCAGAGCTTGTTTTCAGGTTTTCCACGACGCTTGGCCAAAGCTCGTCGGCTGTGTGCTCTTTGATTTTGGGCAGCGCGCTCTCTAGTGCGTCTTTTGAGCTGTCAATGAGTACTACGGGACAATTCTTCATGGCAAAGACCTGGGCTATGCCCCGGCCCATTGTGCCAGCGCCAACCACGCCCACGCACCCCAATCCCTTGAGCATCACTGTACCTTTTCAAATTCCGGGTTGCCGTCGATAAATCTGATGTAGCCCATCGTCGCTACAGGGTCGTGCTCGAATACCAGTAGCCATTTGTCATGAGCGGCCTGCGTCAATATCTCTTTTTTGGCTTTGAGCGTATCAAGCGGAAAAAGGTCGTAGCCCATGATAAAGGGAAGCTTCAAGTGGGTCGTCGTAGGTATGATGTCGCCAAGGAAGACGGCTGTTCTGCCTTCTGAGCGGATGCTTACAAGCTGGATGTCCCTGTTGTGTCCTGAGGTCCTGAACACGGCGGCGCCTTTTGCTATCTCTCCGTCGCCTTCGATGAGCTCAAGCACTCCGGCGTCCATGAGCGGCATGAAGTCTTCGGGCCTGTAGCTCGCCCTTGTTCTCTCGTTGGGGTTTGTGGCTGCCTCCCACTCGCCGCGCTGGACAATATATTTCGCGTTCGGAAAGGTTGGTTTTAAAACCCCTTTCTCCCGCATTGTGTTCCCGCCTGCGTGGTCGAAATGGAGATGGGTGCATATGACGATGTCTATGTCGCCGGGCTTCACGCCAAGCTCAGCTAGAGATTTGGTCAGTGTCCTGTCTTTTTCTACGCCGTAGAGCGAGTTGAACTTGCTGTCGCCCTTGTCGCCTATGCCGGTGTCAATGAGTATGTTCGTGCCGTCCGACTGTACCAGAAGCGGGTTGAGCCCGAGCGTGACCCTGTTTTTTTCGTCAGGTGGGTTGGTCTTCTCCCAGATGGCGCGCGGGACTACCCCGAACATAGCCCCGCCGTCGAGCCTGAACGAGCCGTCGCTCACAGGGAAAATATTCATGTCGCCGAATTTCAAGCTTCCTCCTCCATAGCCTTCACAGCCATGCTCATCGCGCCGCCGCCGCCGAGGCATATGGTCGCGAGGCCCAGCTCTTTTTTTCTTTTTCTCAGACCGTGTACGAGCGTCGTCAATATGCGCGCACCGCTCGCGCCGATAGGGTGTCCGAGGGCCACGGCCCCGCCGTGGATGTTCACTATTGAAGGGTCGAGAGAGAGCTCCTTAATTATCGCGAGGGTCTGCGCGGCAAAGGCTTCGTTCTCTTCCACGAGGTCGAACTCTTCCATTTTCAAGCCGGTCGCGGCGAGGAGTTTTTTCACAGAGCCAGTCGGCGCGATAGTGAACCACTTAGGGTCGGTATGGCTGGACTCGAAGCCGATTATCTCGGCCAGAGGCTTTTTGCCAAGCCTCTT
>Ga0209324_10000262_pt1 | contig 36354 bp, 29 predicted proteins | sample Rifsed19ft3_FD_184015 | JGI IMG/M metagenome (GOLD analysis project Ga0209324, IMG submission 184015) | Soil microbial communities from Rifle, Colorado, USA - sediment 19ft 3 (version 2) | ecosystem: Environmental > Terrestrial > Deep subsurface > Rock core/Sediment | place: Rifle, Colorado...
AATCGCCCTTGAATTTTGCTAGCGGTTCGCGTATATTCAACCTCGAATCTACGGTGATTTTCCCGCAGGGACTTTCACCCATTAGTTAATACCCATGCTGGGCGTACACAATCACCAAAGTCGGGCGGCTGCCATTGCGCCACCTTTGTCATCGTAGGCTACAACCTGCACATCATCATCTATGCCCCGGTTCAACAGTGTCTTGGCTAATGTTTCCTGCTGTGGCAATGGGTGGCGTCCCGTCTTACCAGGAATGATTTGACTGGATAAGTCTTCTTTTAAATGAGCATAAAATGCTTGTTTTATTGAGATAAAATATGTATGCTTTGTGTTAGTAGTGTTTGCTATACATAATTTTATTGAAAAATATAAAGGAGTTGCGAAATGAGAAAATTACCGATGTTGTTTACTTTGAATCTAACTTTAATAACGGTTATTTCTATGCATAGCACATATGCCGGAAAACCAGACAAAAAGCCTCCGGCCGATGTATATATGAAACCCTCACAAGGTACGGCTCCTCAAGAGGCGCCTTCCATTTCCGGCAAAATCGCTGAAACGATGAATAGCGGCGGTTATACGTACCTCTGCATAGAAAAGGATGGCAAAAAGACCTGGGCGGCAATACCTGAAACAAAGGTAACCGTTGGGGAAAACATCTCTTTGCCGCCAGGTTATGAAATGGCCAATTTCACCAGCAAGACACTGAATCGGACGTTTGAGAAAGTCATCTTCACGACAGGTCCCACATCAGCGCAATCACCACATGGAGCACCTGATAAAATGAGTATTCACGGCGGCTCAATGGGCAGTAAGAGCGAAGAAACCACAACGACAGAGAACATAAAGGTGGAAAAGGCAACCGTCCCGAATGCTTACACAGTGGCAGAGATTTTTGGAAAAAAATCTGAACTCGACAAGAAAAGTGTTGTTGTCAGCGGTAAAGTTGTGAAGGTTTCTGCAGGCATTATGGGTAAGAACTGGCTGCACATACAGGACGGAAGCGGAAATGCAAAGGATGGCAATAATGATCTGGTCGTTACCACTCAGGACATTTCCAAAGTAGGGGACGTTGTAACAGCACAGGGAACTCTCTTTAAGGACAAGGACTTTGGAAGTGGTTATAAGTACGATGTAATCATAGAAGAAGCCTCTATTAAAAAATAAAGGCAACGATAGTATTTCTATTGCCGCGGTCTATGAGGTATACATTTACGGCTTACGGGCTGTCTGGGTATAATATGTTCGCAAGTAATTAATGATTTGTCTTGCTGAATCTTCAGAAATGGGTGCTCCATACGTATCGACCATCTTATTGACCACGCCCTCCCAAATAGCGGCTGGAAGCGGAGGCTGCATGGTGATGTACGTGGTGCTGTGACAGAACCTGCAAAATATCTGGATAATCTCGCGGCCATCCCCTTGAGCAAGTTCAGGAGTATAAAGGGGATATACACCCACGCTATACACACCATCGGAAGACTGCTGTGTCTGACCAGGTTGATTAACACTGCCCAGTGTACCCTGACTGTACTGACCGCTACGAATCAAACCCGGGATCTCACTTTCGGCAAAAATGGTCCCACTCAATATGACCAGAAGAAGCCCTGTTATAAAGCATCTCGCCTTTTCCATTTCACTCCCCCCCAGACTAAAACAAAATCCAGCATTCAGAACTGAAAACGTTTCTTGTTTCTCACTTCTGGCTTCTCGTTTACGGTAAGGTGGGTTAAGCCTGTCCTGAGTATACGAAGGGCGAAGCGAACCCACCATTTACAAATACATTGACGGTGGATTCAGCGTAAAAACCAACGCCTTAATCGTTCGACTGATCCTTCGACAAGCGTTCGACTGAGCTCACGCCGAAGGCTCAGGTGCAGTGCCGTTCATGGTGAGCCTGTCGAACCATCACGACGAAGTCCACCCTACTCATAATTTAAAATCGATATCTATACTATTTCGCCGCACCCACAGATACCTCCTGGCGCTCAATCTTGTTCCACAGATAGCCTCCGGGATTCCAGACACCTTCATCAGTCTGGATATTACCTTTCTCGTCGGTCGCCCGCACGGCAAGCACGTACTTGCCAGTACGCTTAGGAATCCATGTACTCTCCCAGGTGCGAAAAGAATATGGGCCGTAATCTTCTCCAAGTTCGGCCTTGGTCCAAAACTTGCCGCCGTCCCATGAGAACTCCACCTTGACCACACGCCCATAGCCACTAAAGGAGATACCCCGCACGGTTACTGGCATCTCTTCAGGGATTTTGCTCGATCCATCCGGAGTAATAATAAACGATCGTACCGGCATCGACCCAATGGGTATCATCTCTACCTTACCTTCATTGACATCTTTTGGGGTGGTATTACCCCGTGGAGTATTGGGAATGCAATAAGCCTTCGCCATCCAATAATTAGTGTCAGGTTCAGTTAATACCCGTATCCAGGTCAGTGCCTTAGTCCAATAAGTCGCAAACTTACCCGGAACTACCAGTCGCACCGGAAATCCGTTAAGCATGGGCAGTGGTTCTCCATTCATCTCATAAGCCACGAAGGTTTCACCTATGACTGGGTCACTGAGACCCAAAGATTTTAAATAACTATGCGAACCCTTGCCCGCCGGCCCTCTGCCATTGTCTAGTCCCTCAAATTGCACCTGAAAAGAACCTGTCTTGGCCCCAGCAGCATTCAACAAATCTTTAAGAAGCACTCCCGTAAAGAGGGCATTACCCATGGCCCCATTCCCCCATTGTCCACCGGGCACCCTCGGCTGGAATCGACTGCGGCTATTGCCAGAGCATTGATTAGCAGCCGCAATGGAGACAGGCTTGAATTGACTCATCAGGTCTGACATGGACAAGGTCAAAGGTTTTTCAACATTTCCCTCCACAAAAAGACGCCAATCAGAAAGACTCACGGCATTCGGAATTTCATCGAGATGCCAACGCACGTAAAAGGCTGCGTTTGGCGTGAAAGAGGTTAGGAAGTAATTTCTCGGTGTTTCAAGCTGGACTGGACGATCAGTGAGCAGAATCAAGGGAAGTTTTTGGGGATAGACGACAAAGGGGCCTACCGATCCCCAGTAAGGATTAGCCTCAGGTCCCGTGACGCCGGGTAACAGCTCAAGAGACTGGCCGGAAATTTGAGCCAAAGCAGGAGACAACTTGCTTATGCCCAACCAGGCCGCTCCTGTCCCGAACGCCTTCAGCAGAAATCTCCGTGACATTAATCCTGATTTTTCTTCTAACATCACCTCACCGCCTGTTTCAGGGAGCAATGTGGGGGTAATTCATGAATTGCCCCTACATACTGACATCAAGGCATTTTCAACCACTAATGTTTTCAAAAAATTAAACTGTCACGAGTTTTTTAACTGTTTTACTCGTGTTTGCTTGTGGTTTGGATTGATTCCAATTTCTGGGAAATAGCGAATTCTGATTCGGCTTCAACGTGCATGCCCTTCTCCTGGTAAAGTAATCCCAGATTTTTATGGGCGCCAATGTCATCAGCATTTATATCCAAAACTTTTTTATAGACTTCAATCGCTTCATCGTGTTTACCAAGCTTTTGGTAGACAAGCCCAAGATTGTAATAGGCGTTTACAAGGTTTGTGTCTATTTCCACCGCCTTTTCCCATTGTGGAATGGCTGTGGTGTACATGTTTTTCTTTGCATAGGCATTGCCTAATTTATAATACACCTCCGCATCGTTGGGATAAACCTCTGTAATCTTTTCCCAGGTTTGTATGGCCTTGTCTGTTAAACCTTTTACATGGTAGGCATCTGCGAGACTGGTAAGGGCATCATAATCATTCGGGTTGATCTCAACAACTTCGGTCCACATAGAAATAGCCCTGTCAAGCTTGCCCTGATTATAAAATGCCACTCCCAGGTTAAAGTATGCATCGGTATTTTTCGGATTTAGCTCGATAGTCTTCTTCCATGCGGAAATGGAACTATCATGCTTACCCTGAGCCGCAAGGAGTTCACCGTAATTATAATATGCATCCGAATATGTGGGTTTGACGTCTATGGCCTTTTTGTATTCAGATAACGCTTCCGCCATCATATCCTTTTCCGTATAAACCTCACCCAGGGTAAAGTGTGCCTCCGCAATTTTCGGGTTAAGCTTTAGTGCCTGCCCTAGTGAAGTTACGGCATCTTCAGGATTGCCTTCTTCGCTATAGAGTAGTCCAAGATTGTAGTGCGCCTCTGCAAAATCAGCCTCCAGTTCCAGTGCTTTTTTAAAGGCATCTGCAGCTTCCCTGAGATCACCCTTTGCATAAAGTGCAATTCCGAGATTATTAAAGGCCTCAGGATAATTTTTGTCTAGCTGAACGGCTGCTTTATGTTCGGTGACAGACTTTCCCAAAAACCCTTGCTCGTAATACAATGCACCAAGATAATTGTGTGCCTCCGCATCCTTAGGATCTAACTCAATTGTTTGTTTGAACTCATTGACGGCCTTGTCAAATACCTTTTTTTTATAATAAGCCATTCCCAGGATAAAATGAGTGTCTGTTGAATTCGGATCAAGTTTGTTCGCCTTTTTTAATGAAGTAATGCATTCATCCTGCATATCTTTTTCATAATAGAGAAGTCCCAGATTATAGTGTGTGTAAGCCACTGATGGATTGAGCTCAAGGCTTTCCTTAAAAGCGGAGAGTGATTCCGTAAAAGCATTTTTCTTTTTGTAAGCTAAACCGAGATCATTGTAAACATCCGCCTTTTCCGCAGTTTGGTTTGTCTTATAATAAGTTACGGCAGCAAGCAACTCAGTAACGGCATCATCATACTTGTCATTCTCATAATATGCCTCTCCCAGATAGTGGTGCAGCTCCCCATCATCTTTTATTCCTTCAGACGCCAGTTTCAATTCCTCCAAAGCCTCTTCTGTCATCCCTTTTTTTAAGTAAGAAATGCCCTCTGTTTTATGCTGTGCTGGTGTAGTTGCGCCTGTGATCTTATCGGTAATTGAATTCAGATACCCCTTTTTTGGCTTCTTTTCAGCCTTTGCATAGTAAGGAGACCGGCATGCTGCCGGAAAAGTAATCAGGAGTAAAATAATCCAAACCTGTTTTTTTATGTTCATTGTCTAGGAATTTTCATTTTATTCATGCGGGTTATACGATGTATGGCATTGAGAATCCCCCTTAGACTTCGTCGTGAGCGCTCAGTCGAACGAAAAGGGGGCGAGGGGGTTGTAAACGTGTCCTCATGAAAATGGGGAATAGCCCAGAAAAAACACAACCCCCTTATCCCCCTTTTTTAAGGGGGACTATAACGGAATAATTTAACACTTAGGAGTTTCAAAATGAGATGCAAATGAATGTATTTTATTAAAATTCGAAAACAAAATAAATTTTGACTTTGCCTTAGTAAACCTGCGTCCTCAATTATTGTGGATTCAATCTATCAAAGTAGTATCCTATTGTCAAATAGTTATTGAATGTGGTTAAGGTGTGTAGTAAAATTTGCATTGCAAAATATAATTTAGGATAAAGCGCAGGAGTAATTCTTATGACAAATAACATAATTATTTTCGATACCACCCTTCGCGATGGAGAACAATCGCCCGGAGCGAGCCTAGATATTAATGAAAAAGTAAACATTGCCAGGCAATTGGCATTATTAAATGTGGATGTTATCGAGGCCGGATTCCCTGTATCATCGCCGGGAGATTTTGAATCGGTCAGCAGGATTGCCCGTGAAATACGGGGTGTTTCTGTTGCAGGTCTTGCCCGTGCAGTTGAGAAGGACATTGACAGCGCTGCCAGGGCGCTTGAAAAGGCAGAAAAACCCAGGATCCACGTCTTCCTGGCTACCTCGGAGATACATCGGAAATACAAGCTTCTCAAGGCAAAGGAGGAGATTCTCAATTTAGCCGTTAAGGGAGTTAAACATGCCTTAAAGTATGTGGACGACGTAGAGTTTTCACCGGAAGACGCCTCTCGAACGGAGTTGGATTTTCTCATCCAGGTTGTAGAGGCCGTTATTGACGCCGGTGCAAGGACAGTTAACATTCCCGACACAGTCGGCTATGCAGTACCTGACCATTATGCCTCCATTATTCTGGGTTTAAAAGAAAACGTGAAAAATATCGGGAAGGCTGTGATCAGCGTTCACTGCCATAATGACCTTGGACTTGCCGTGGCTAATTCACTTGCAGCCGTGAAGGCCGGCGCGCAGCAGGTTGAGTGCACCATCAATGGAATTGGAGAACGGGCTGGAAATGCTGCATTAGAAGAGATCGTTATGGCTCTTAAGACACGACGGGACTTTTACCATTGTTCTACTCGTATTGTTACAAAAGAGTTGATTGCTACCAGCAGGCTGGTAAGTACCCTAACAGGACTGCGAGTACAGAGGAATAAGGCCATTATCGGCGAGAATGCATTTGCACATCAATCCGGAGTGCATCAGGATGGGGTACTCAAGGAACGGTCGACCTATGAGATTATGAAACCAGAAGACGTCGGGCTTCAGAAAACCAGGATTGTACTTGGGAAATTATCAGGGAGACATGCCTTCAAAGAGCGGATTAAGGGACTGGGATATGAATTGTCTGAAGAAGAATTTGAACGTGCTTTTGATGAATTCAAGCACATTGCTGATAAAAAGAAAGAGGTCTTTGATGAAGATATTGAAGCTATTATAGGGATAGAAAAGATGGACGTACCCAATATCTTCCATTTGGAGAGCCTTAGTATCAGTTGCGGTCCTAACGCGGTGCCTACCGCAGGGGTAAGACTCAAGCTGCAAGACGGCCGCGTGGTAAATAATACCACGATTGGAGACGGCCCTATTGATGCGCTTTTCAAGGCAATTGACATATCGACGGGAATATCCGGAAAATTGCAGGATTATAACATTCGTGCTGTCACTGGCGGGAAAGACGCTATGGGTGAGGTTTCCGTGAATGTCGAGGTGAATGGTAAGTCCGTTCGAGGCCGTGCGGTGAGCACAGACATTATTGAGGCCAGCGCAAAGGCTTATTTAAATGCCATCAATAAAGTAACTGCAAAATAACGATAATCGTTCATCTTCGAATAGACACACATTCATGGCGTGGCGTAGCTGCAACTAAAAGAGCTATTCGGTGCTGAATAACAATACTATCGTCTTTTTGACAAATTCGAAATTCAAATATCGAATATCGAACAGAAAATGTCGAATTATTAAGTTTTTTCTCTTCGAAATTCAATATTCCTTGTTCTGCATTCGATATTTTGCCTGAAAAGCTGTAGTTCTTTCTTAAGTTAACACTTATGCCCCTTTATCCCTCTTTTTAGAGGGGAAACACAAAAGATTGAAATCCCTGTACATGTACATAAATATTCTATGATCTGTATACCCATCATTGCAAACAACCTTGCAGACGCCCTTCATGATATGGCAGAGGCATCAATGGTTGCAGATATAGTCGAATTACGCATTGACTATATAAAGAACGTTGACCTGAAACGTTTACTTGAAAAGCGTACAAAGGCTGTGATTGTTACTAACAGGCCTGTTCGGGAAGGAGGCAGGTTTACCGGAAGCGAAGAAGAGAGAATTGCGCTCTTAAAACTTGCTATACGGTTACAGGCCGATTATGTGGATATTGAACATGACAGTATTCAACATATACGTAGGGACACGGTGCACCGTGTCCCTACAAAAATCATTGTGTCCTACCACAATTTCCGTGAAACACCCGATGACTTAACAGATATTTACAAGAGACTCAGTCAGAGTGGCGCCGACATAGTGAAAATTGTTACACACGCCAACAACATTACAGACAACGTCAGAATATATCAACTTCTCCAACAATCCCAAACGCCTACAATCTCCTTCTGTATGGGAGAGCTGGGCATTATAAGCCGTATTTTGTATAAAAGATTCGGCAGCTATTTGACCTTTGCCTCGCTTCAGGCTGGGAAAGAATCTGCCCCTGGCCAGATCAATATCCACGAACTTTTAAACACCTATCAGGTTAGAAGACAGGATAATCACTCGGCAATTTACGGATTGATCGGCAATCCGGTTTCTCATAGCATCAGTCCGATCATTCATAATACGCTTTTTAAGGAACTGAATTTTAACGGCATTTATGTTCCTTTCAAGGTAGATAATATTGGTGATTTTATAAGGGAGTTTAGAGGATTGGATGTTAAAGGTTACAGTGTAACAATTCCTCATAAAGAGTCTGTAGTAAATTATCTGGATGCGATCGACCCAATAGCAAAGAAGATCGGAGCCGTGAATACTATTGTAAACACGGGTGGGCAATTGGTCGGCTTTAATACCGACGGTGAGGCAGCTATCAAAGTATTGGAAGGTGTCAACAGTAGGGGCGAACGGCCGTTCGCCCTTACAAAGGATGTGCATTTGAGAGGAAAGAAGGTTACCCTTGTAGGCGCCGGAGGGGTAGCTCGTGCAATTGCCTTCGGATTAAAGGATCGGCAGGCGCAGATAACGATTATTAATAGAAATTACGAACGTGCGCAATCACTTGCCAGGGACGTTGGATGTCTTGTCAGGAAATTCGATGAGACACAATCACTTGATACGGATATATTGATTAATGCCACGCCTGTGGGTATGTTTCCAAAAATCAATGAAACGCCCATTGACAAGCATAAGTTAAAGCCCAACATGATCGTCTTCGATACTATTTATAACCCTATAGAAACAAAATTATTGAAAGAGGCCAAGGCTCAAGGTTGTAAGACTATAAATGGTTTGTCAATGTTTGTCCATCAGGCGGCGGCACAATTTAAACTCTGGACAGGCCAGATGCCGTCTGTTGAAATAATAGAAAAAATCTCTTGCGAAAATTTGGCAGTAAAGTAATAATCTAGCCACAAATTCATACGAATAAACACAAATGAAGAGAAAAAAAGACAAAAACAACTTATTCCGTTCAAGTCCCCCTTAGAAAAGGGGGATTCAGGGGGTTGTGTTTTTTCCTGTGTTATTTCACAACCCCCTCGCCCCCTTTATTAAGGGGGATTTTGAGGGAGAATTTTTAGAAAGTAAAAGCTTAAATACTTCTGAAAACTTTGTGATTTTGTTATAGAAGACAATCCTTCTGTGAAGTATTTTCTCATTCCTCCCCCATGTCCCCCTCTGGAGGGGGACATGGGGGAGGGCGTCCTTTGCGTCTTTGCGGTGGGCTGAACTGTTACCTTTTTCTTTTGTCTATATTCGCGCAAATTCGTGCCCATTTGTGGCTAAATACGTGTTGTTATAATGGAGGGTGACTGAGTCACTTTTACAGACTTGAATATCATCTTGATTGGTTTTCGTGGCACTGGTAAAACCACTATAGGTAAAATGCTCGCACAACGGCTTGATAAGGAATTTGTTGATGCCGATGAGTATTTAGAGCAAAAGGAAGGAAAGACGGTCAAAGACATTTTTGCAGAAGGCGGAGAAAAGCTGTTTCGGGAGATTGAAACTCAGATCATTGCAGAATTGTGTCTTTTAGATAATAGAGTTGTAGCTACCGGTGGAGGGGCAATCCTTCGTGAAGAAAATGTAAAAACGCTCAAAAAAAGTGGGATCATAATCCTTTTAGAAGCGGATGTTGATACAATCTACAAACGGATTCATAAGGGCACCCTGACAGATCAGAGAAGACCCAGCCTTACCAATCGCAACGCATACGAGGAAATTGAGTATCTGTTAGAATACAGAAGGCCGCTTTACGACAGAACAGCGGATTTCGTTATAAATACAACCAGCATGTCAGCAACCGATGCTGCAAATAAAATAATAACCTTCCTTCACAACCACGTAATGGATCTCAAAGATTAGTAACAGGCATCACAATAACATTTTCTGCCGCAAGTCACAAGAACCCTAAGATTATTCGAGTTTTCTTTTAGTATATTTCTTTTCATGTACTGCCATTTCGTAATCTGACTATTATCAGGTAAATTATTGTCTTGAGTTGTTAATCTCTCGTACCATCTTAAATATTAATCTTTCGTACGATTGAATCATCTTTTCCCGCTCTTTCTTTTCAAAAGATTTTAGGGGTTTGCTTTCTATTTCTTCACCAATTTCGTCGGCTTTCTTTATAAGCGACACGGAAGATCCAACAGCAACAGTAGCTTTTGTTGGAACCACGGGTTTGGGTTGTTCTTTTTGAGGTAATTTGGCGGGAGATTTTTGTCCTGGTACGGATTTCTTTGAAGGTTGGCCCTCGTTGTTCTTGTTTTTCCCTTCACTCATGTTTTTTTCTCCTATACTGAATTAAATTAGGATACCTTATGTAGTGTTTTTTTATTTATAATGCCTGCGCATCGGCAGGTTTGAAACCTGCCCCTGCATGGAAATTCCCCGATACTGCCTATATGTATACAATTAATTATAATCAAAATCAATAATTTATTTATATTGATTCGGATATCTTTGAGTTTGATAGCTGAGATTAAAAAAAGATTGAGAATGCCTTGCGCATAAATTATAATTGTTTGAGATGTTAAAATCGGAACCAAATTAACCCTCTCTTTATTTCCTTGCGAAGGGGGAAAGAAGTAAGGCGAACTTAAGTTCGCTCTACAGGGTAGTGAGAAAACCCGCTTAAAAAGAAGTATTTCAATGTATAGTAAACGACTTAAATAAGTTGACATTGAATACCTGTCTTTCCGGGCAGAGCGAGGAATCTTAAGATTTCTCAGTCGCTCTGTTCCGTCGAAATGACAACTTTCTTTTGACGTTGACTATAATTATACATTGGGGCATAAGCTTGCTTCTTCTCTTAATTACAACGGAAAAATACGAAAAGGATTATATAGGATGGAAGAAGTAAGCATCATTATCCCTGCTTATAATGAAAAAGAGGGAATAACACACGTAATTGAATCGCTGCGTTTATTAAAAGAAAAACACGGCCCACGATGGGAAATTATTGTTGTAGATGACGGTTCTACCGATGGCACATCTGAAATGGTGAGAAAATTTGAAGATGTTATCTTGATCCAACACCCCTTAAATCGGGGTTACGGAGCCGCAATTAAAACAGGTATGCGGCATGCTAAATACAATACCCTTGTCATCTCAGATGCAGATGGGACATATCCTGTAAGCGACATTCCAAAACTCATTGCGCAGTTATCAAAGAGCGATATGGTCGTTGGGGCAAGACATAGCAACAGTTCTAATATACCCATGTCCAGGAGACCGGCAAAATGGATGCTCAACAAACTGGCTAATTATTTGACAGGGACAAAGATACCAGACTTGAATTCCGGATTGAGGGTAATGAAAAAAGATATCGTAATGAATTATGTCCATTTGCTTCCCGATGGTTTTTCCTTCACAACAACGATTACACTCGCCATGCTCACAAATAATTATCGTGTTGAATTCGTTCCTATAGAATATAAAATCCGCTCCGGAAAGTCGAAAATCCGACCTATTCGGGACACGATGAACTTTATCCAGCTTATTATACGGACTGTTTTGTATTTTGACCCTCTCAAGATATTCTTACCGATTAGCGCGTTCTTTTTCATTTCAAGTATAGCAGTTCTTGTACTCAGCTATTTATTCACGCCAAAGATTATGGACATTACCACCGTCATCCTATTTATCTCCGGAGTACAGATTCTAGCCATTGGTATGATAGCCGACCTCATTGACAAAAGAAACCGATAATGAAAATCCTTCTGATTAATCCGCCTTCTGAAAACGAATTGCACGGCAATAACCCTAGTATTATCGAGGAGGAACGAGGTTATAACCCACCTCTTGGAATATTGTATATAGCAGGTTATCTGGAGAAACATACAGACTTCAAGGTTGATGTATTAGATACCCAGGCAGATGAGATAGGATATGATCATTTAAAGGACGTGATTCTAGCAAAATTGCCAGACGTCGTTGGTATTACAGCCATGACCTTTACCCTCATAGACGTCATAAAAGTTATTAACTTGATCAAATCTATTCGTCCGGAAATAAAGGTAGTGCTGGGAGGTCCACACGTCCACATCTATCCGGAAGAAACGATAAATATCCCAGGGGTTGATTTCCTTGTCTTAGGCGAAGGGGAAGTCACCTTTAAAGAACTGGTAGAAAATATAGATAATCCGTCTCGATTAAGAAGTATTCCCGGATTGGTTTTTAAAGAAAATAGCAGGGTCATTAACACAGGCGTCCGGCCGCTCAATGAGGATCTGGACAGCTTGCCATTTCCTGCCCGCCATTTGACGCCGGTTCAGAAATACAGTTCACTCATGGCAAGGAGAATCCCTATCACCACCATGTTTACAAGCCGTGGCTGCCCGTACCGATGCACTTTTTGTGACAGACCCCATCTTGGCAAACATTTTCGTGCACGGTCGGCAATGAACGTGGTAGACGAAATGGCGGAATGCGTAAAACTGGGCATAAACGAATTCCTGATTTACGATGATACTTTCACCATAGACAGACAGCGGGTAATCAATGTTTGCGATGAAATCAAAAGAAGAAAACTCAACATCGGATGGGATATCCGTGCACGGGTAAATAATATTGATAATGACTTGTTAAAAAAACTAAAGGAAGCAAATTGCGAACGTATTCATTATGGCGTGGAATCGGGTAATCCTGAAATACTGAAGATATTAAATAAAGGCATCACGATTGACCGGGTAAGAACCACTTTTAAAGAGACAAAAGATGCGGGTATATCCGTTCTGGCGTATTTTATGATTGGATGTCCGAAAGAAACACGGAAAGAAATTATGGAAACGATTGCATTTGCAAAAGAATTAAAGCCCGATTTTGTACATATCACGATATTTACACCATTCCCCGCTACAGAAATATATAAGATGGGATTACAAGACGGTATTATAAAGGAAGATTTTTGGCGAGAATTTGCTAAAAACCCGGTACCTGGATTTCAGCCAAAGTGCTGGGAAGAGAATTTTACCCGTGAAGAACTTCAGGAACTAATCGTTTATGCCTATAAGAGCTTTTATACGAGACCGAGTTATATTTTAAGGAGATTAACCCATATCCGTTCAATTGGTGAATTTAAACGGATGGCGCGGGCGGGACTGAAGGTCTTTGGAATGAAGTCATGAAAGAGTTTAAACGAACACAATACCGTTGAATGTAAAACAAATATTTTTTAGAAAGGCTATTAATATGGTTACCGTAAATGTAAAAAGTGCAACGGGAGATGTGGCTACTGTAAAAGAACTACTCATAGAAGGACTCAAAGAAGAAAGGAAAAGAATAGAATTTGCCCTGGAGAGAACGAATTCACTAATTAAGACATACGAAGAAAAATACGGAATTTCAACCACAGCTTTTATTGAAAAATTCAGGAAAGGAGAAATAGAAGAGAATGACGAAACCTTTGATTGGTGGGCTGAAACGAAACTTGCAAATGTACTTCAAGAAAAAATAAATACTATTGAAGACATTGAGATATGTCAATAATAACGGAGTACTTGAGTGAGGTAAAAAAACTTATTGATGATACACCGCTCAAGTTATCAACAAAGATATATGAAGAGAATAGAGGAGAAGTTGCTTTGTATCTTAGAGGAGAAATAGTATTTCCCGACTTGAGTGAATTACATTTTAAAGAATATTTTATTGCTGTGCCGTTTTTAAATAAATTAGCTTATTCATATCATTACCATAATAGAAATAAAGAACTAATATTCAGGTTTGATAATGCTGAACATCATCAAGAGATTAAAACGTGTCCATATCATAAACACATAAAAGGTACAGTATTACCAGCAGAAGAAACATCGTTAAAAGAAGTCTTAACCGAAATACTTAATATTTTGCCTAAAAGCTGAAATGAATGAAAATGTAGATTGGATGGAAATAAACCAGACGTTACTGCTTATTTTTTGGAGTATCTCACGGTGAAAGGGGTTTTGGATAAAAAATATGCCGTTGCACGCCAAACAAAGCGGTCGCACATTTACCGGTTAAAGCGCAGGACATTTGAGGTATTAAAAGGCATAAAAACATTCCATCCGGAAAAGCCAGGGTCGATCCTTGATATTGGGACTGCAGATGGTCTCATGTTGTACAATCTGAAAAATATATTTCCCAATGCAACCTGCGTAGGCATTGAATATGCCAGGGATTTGATGGCTTACAGTAAGACGAATTCGATTCATTTAATCCAGGGAGATGCCCTCGTATTACCCATTAAAGATAATGCGTTTGATGTTGTTATTGCCACCGCAATTATTGAACATGTCACTGAACCAATCCAACTCGTCCACGAAGCCTTTCGCGTTCTAAGGAAAGATGGCATTTTTATTGTTACGACACCCCATCCATTCTGGGAAGGGATTGCCACAAATATCGGCCATTTAAAAGGAGAGGAGCATCATGAACTCATTACTTTAAAAAAGCTCATTCCACTGTTTAATACGACTGGTTTCGATGTTGTGAATGCTGAACAATTTATGATATCGCCTATCGGGATGCCTTTTGAATTGACACTCGAAAAGATATTGAAATTCTTTAGATTAAACTTCTTATTATTGAATCAAATAATTGTTGGAAGAAAATAGTAATAACCTTTCACCACTGGGCGCAGCGCGGATGTAGAGGTGAAGATTTTTTTGTTTTTACATACTTACTTATGAGTTGGGTGTTTACTATAATACGATTTAATTTATAGGAGAATATTTTAAGGAATGAGGGCTTTATATTTGAGAATAAGGCAATGGTCAGAAATTCATAAAAAAGAAATTATTTTATTCATTTTATGTCTTTTTGCTTTTGGATACTTTTTCCATGGCGGCGGCGCCAATCAGAATGCCACGTATGACCAAATCAGATCCATTGTTGAATATGGCGACCTTTCAATAAACAGGTTTGGGTCTAACACTGCTGACGTGAGTGTGCACAACGGTTTTATCTTTCCCAATAAGGCCCCAGGTTTAACCTTTCTCAGTATTCCCCCAGGTTTTGTATTGTTCCAGTTAAAAAAGATATTTCTTCATTTTATGGTGGAAGACACCTATTTTCTGATTGTATGTCATCTTATCAGTTGGTTAACGGTAGGTTTCATTTCTGCCATTTTATGTGTTGTGCTATTTCGGTTTATCTCCGATCTAACTCAATCTACTATTACAGCATTTCTTGGAACTATGGGATACGCCTTTGGTACAACAGCTTTCGCTTACTCGACCATGTTATACGCGCATCAAATAGCTGCAGCCTTCTCTTTTACTGCTTTTTACCTTGTTTTTGTTTCAAAAAATAAAGAGAGATGCTACTTCCCAAGTCTCTTCATTAGTGGTTTCTTGGCAGGATATTCTGTGATTACTGAATATCCCTGTATCTTTGTATGGTTTATATTATTTCTTTATGTGTTTTTTCTTTTTTCACATAACAAGAAATATATATGTTTTTATCTCGCTGGGTCTTTGATTCCAGCAATAATTCTGTTGTTTTATAATTATTTATGCTACGGCAATCCCATCCATTTAACATATTTTTCATTCTTTGTAAAGAATGCAGAAATTCAGACTGGCTTTAAAGAAACAGTAAAAACAATTTCCTTCCCAGATATTACAACTTTCTATAAGATTACCTTTGATCCCTACCGAGGTATATTCTTCTATTGCCCCTTTTTATTAACATTTTTCCCTGGCATTTACTTTTTTTTAAAGAAAAAGGGCATTTCCAAAGAATTTCTTGTTTTAATAATAATTATTATATTTTATTTTGTTTTTAATGCTTCATACCAATATTGGTATGGTGGATGGTCATTGGGACCTCGACATTTAGTTGCAACGATACCTTTTATGGTCCTTTTATCATCCTTTTTTATAAAGCAATGTCCAAAGATATCGATATGCGGCACATTAGCATCATTTTTTTTAATGCTTATGGCCGTTTCTGTCACACCAGAAACTCCTTCTGCTAGGTACAGAAACCCTATCGTGGAATTTTATTTCAAGAACTTCTTTGATTCAAATTTGTCACTCAATAAAATGCCTATCTTTACAAGTAATATTTTGGGGGATAAATTTAATTCATTTAATATAGGCACCGTCCTTCATTTGCCTGATGTTTTATCACTAATCCCTTTCTATTTGATTATTATTGTTGGAACGGTTAGTTTTGTAGGCACGGTAAAATTGCAAATTTCAGACATCTTTCATAGTACATTTTTTGTTTCTAAAATAAATTGGGGAGTTGCCACATTGAAAACAAATATAAAGTATTTTAGGCTCAGTTTAATTATTTTTCTCATTAGTATATTAAGCATGCAAATCGTCATCGCAATTTTAGGCAGAGAAGAAACGACTTTCAATAAGGAAAGCAACTATATTATCCAATCTGGATTCTTGGGCTGGTATTATGAAAACAAGGCATTTGACGGCAAACCAAAATTGATTCGGTATGACAATAGGATTTCTTTTAATGACGTCTCCTTTAACGAAATCTTTTCTGGAAAACAATTTAGTGTTATTTGGAGCGGTAGATTATATGCCCCAAGAAGCGGACGCTATAAATTTTATACGGAATCGGATGATGGTTCATTTTTATACATTAACGATAAACTGGTTGTTAATAATGAGGGAGATCATGGGATTAAAACTATAGAAGGAAAGATGCAATTAACCGAAGGATATCATGATATCAAGATCAAATATTTCAATAGTGCGGGAAGCAGTCACATTAAGGTATTTTGGGAAATACCAGATGGCCTAAGGTGTCTACTTGGAGAAGATAATGTTTATAATTACCTAGTGGAGCATAGCCATAACCAAAAAGAGTAACTCGGTACTGAATAACAAATACTCGTAATTTTTAACAGTTTAGCCGCTAGGCAAAGGAAAAGATATGATGGATGAGTTTATTTTAGTGGATCATAGACGTCTTGTAAGTGATAGACGATATAGACATTCATCATAATAAAAAGGGCCATATAGGTATAACAAGCCACTTTAGCAATTGTAGCTGCAATCCGATTTCTAAGAAAATCAAATATCAGGAAAGGAAGGATGCCAATGACAAGGTAACACCTAAACAGCCATGGTGATTTGTATAAATCCCCTGGTAGGATTTCTTTTAAAGGGAGTGCCATAAGTACCAGGAGTATCAAGAGTGCCTTTGCTGTACTGGGTTTTGCAATAAAATCCCTTATAAATAATCCTCCGGCAATTGCCATAAAGGGGTACATAGGGAAAAGATACCAGCCATATGAATAAATATCTGACGATACGGCACACAACGTCATGAGAAAAATAAAGGCCGTTATTGGAACAGTTTGATCCCTTTTTCCCATAGAATAAACTATTACATACCAAAACCATAATAAATATCCCATACCAAAATTTGCAGAGACTTGTGCAAGTCTTGGTTCCTTTATATACCTGAGCACAATATTGAATACTGTCATATGCTGCTCATTTCGTAAGGCCAACATCTTAAAGAACGCCTCTGGATTAATTAGATAATTGTACAATAAATAACTTGCAGCAAGGAGAAACCCAATTCCAGCGGTAATGCCGGCTTCCTTTATAAAACCCTTTCGGCTCAATAGTAATGGATAAATCACAAGTGCACAGATACCTGGTTCTTTACTCCAGAACGACACCCCTGCCAGGAGCCCTGCAAAGATTACGTACATCTTCTTTTTAGATTCAGTATATTTTAAGACACATAATACCCCAGAAATGATAACAAGTGAAAGCAAACAGTCTCCTTTTGCAATTCGTCCAGCGGCAACAATGAGCGGTACCGTGGCGTATATCAAACTGGCAATGATGGAGACTGTATTGGATTTGTATATCTTATAAGAGACGAGAAATACAAGAATAATCGTAAGTGTTGAGAAAAATATAGGAGTCAAATTGAATGTGGTGAACCGACAATCTAAGTAATCTTTAGCACCACAGATAGTTGGTGGAATACCAGCAAAAATAGAAAACAAGGGTGGGTGGTCAATGTAGCCTTTTACAATCCTAAAACTATCACCAAACCATCGAATAAATTTTATATCTTCGGCCTTGTAGGCTGATAGAAAATATGGTGGTTCCCATGATTTAGGCCCATCACCATGGAGGATATGATAACCATTCCATGCCTCTGAATAAGGATCCATCGTATCTCCGTGTGGTGGAACTACACTATAATTGTTAAGCCGTAAAGTAGCGCCGAGAATAACAATGAGAATCAAGGCAACTATAGACCAATTTTGTTTTATATAAGCAAGATATCCTTGGATACGATATGTTATTGTATTCCTTAATACCAGGAAGAAACTAAGGATGATGGAAACGGATGTAATGATAAATCCTACCGCACACCATAATCTAGCCCTTCTTAAGAACCCCGTATCCTCGGAAGGCCTTAAATACCATGAAGAAATGTTTACAAGTTTGCTGTCATCTGGCCTTTGCCAAAGCAAATGTAATGTAGCGTATTTCTTTGGATTAAAATAATTAACTTGTATAGATTTCCAACCCTTCTCCAAATGAACTTCTTTTTTTGAGTCATTCCCTGCATGATATTTGATGATAGGCTTTGAGTCGATAAACAAAAATACATTTCCATTGGTATTTATATTAAAAAGGTATGCACCGTCCTTTGGTATCCAAATAGATCCCCTCCAAAGGATATTGTAGGCAGGTACCTCTGCCGGTGGTTCAAAACGGTAATTATCCCAATAATTTACATAATAAGTCCTCAGTATTCCGTGATTTTTAAATGCAATAGCAGAATCATTTTTCTTGAATACGAGATTTGATTCCTTTATGAGGTTATTGGGTTCGATTCCCAAAATGTATGGTATTGAAGCGTCAGGCGTGTGCAAGTCCTTAGTTTTTGGTTCTTGATAAAATTGTGTGGAAGGAATAACTGTTTCCGCTTCATTTGAAAACTTCCACTTAAGATACAGTATAGACTTACCGCCTTGATCAAAATACTTCAAATGGAGACGGTAAAATCCAGGCTCAAGGAATACCGTTTGCCTTTTTTCCACAACGCCGTGAGATCCCCCATTATCAATGACCCGTCTGCCGTTGAGGAACAGTTCCGACCCATCATCCGAGCCTAATATAAAGGTGTAATCCCGGCGATGCTCGATTTTTAAGAAACCATGCCATTCGATAGTAAATGGTGATTTGTGAGGTTTTTTATCTTCGGAAGGCCACTCGAAATGTATCGGTCTCTCCTCTGTTGTTTCCATGATAAGCCTTCCCTTCGGATACCCTTCATATACCTTTTTACTAAGACCGGAACGCATTTCGGAGTGAGATAGGGTTATGGGACTGAGTGTTATATTTTCCTTTTCGGGAAGGGATAAGTAGTACCCAGTCAATCCATGACTGGGCAATAATAGTTTGATGCCTGTGTATAAGCCTCCTATTAACAGGATAATGAGAAGGGTTATTAAGAAGCCTTTTGATTTTGACAATGGTAAGTTATAGATTACGATATACCTCTAGATAGCAAAGGCAATTTAAATTCACTATTGTTATTCAAAACAATGTTAATATAATATATTAAGAATTGTTTGTAAATAATCAAACGATTTATATGACTTTGTAGAAATATATATGCACACGAAACCAAAAATATTAGCCTTGCTTAAAGCATTTTTTGAGGAATCGGCGCTGGTTTATAAAATTGAAATGGCATTTCTCTATGGCTCATGGGCGCGGGGGTTCCCTAAAAGTTTTTCCGATGTAGACATTGCTATTTTATTTTCGGAAGAACCCGGTACTGAGGATGAAGCATTTACGATCATAACAGATATATCTCTTGTTCTTGGCAAGAGATTGAAATTAGATGTGAATGTTCTCCCAATCTATTCTGATTTCAGGAAGCCCATGCTTTATTACAATGCCATTGTATTGGGTATGCCTGTTTTTGTTGGAAACCAGGGTAGGTATGCCTCCTTAAGAAATCAAGCGATATTCCAAATGGAGGATTTTACTCTTTTTGGTACAAGGTGGCAGTTAGAGATTGCGAAGAAGAACCTTGAGGATATAAAACATGCCTGAATTTAATTATGCCAGAGGCAGGATCGGGGAATCTCTTCAATTTATTACGGGGGAAATTAAGGAATTTGAGTCGGATTACGCCGGTAAAAAGTTTAATAATTATCAAGAGGACAAAAAATTACAAAAATTAATGGATAGAACCGTCGAGAATATTCTCACAGCCTTAATAGAAGTTTGCGGAACGGTGCTTGTACAAGAAGGCATAGGAGTGGAAAATTACGGAGAAGCGCTTGCTTTGTGTAGCAAACTTCTCGGATTATCTCCAGGAGAACAGGAATGTTTATCAAAACTGGCCGTTCAAAGAAATCGACTTGCACATAGGTATCTCAACTTCCGATGGCAGGCAATAAAAACGTATGTTGATAGTAAAGACATTATACTGAAAATAATTGAATCAATTTTAAAAAGAGAAAGAGAAAAAGTTTAGAATAAGGTATCCATGACGTTAGTCGCTCTATTTATTATTATTTCAATTATAACAGGGTTTATACTTACCTATTTTCTATCAGCAAGGTATTCAATCTTTGAAAGGGTTGCGTATGGAACGGTTATTGGGTTAGGATTGCACACATGGATTGTTTATCTATTCTCATTACTGTGGGGACTTTCTGGTAAAAGCATATACCTCTCTGCTGCCTTACTTGTAGTGGTTAGCTCCGTAATTTTATTATCCAAATGGTCATATTTCAAAGAAAAGATCACCACCGAAACAATTGATATACAAACCGATTTCCTTTTGAACAAGATATCCTATTGTGCCCATATTGCAGTGTTTTCGTTCTTCACTACAATATTCTGGCGGCTGTTTTACAGAACAATCATCTGGAAGAAGGATGGGATGTATGTCGGTTTAACAAATAATTACGGCGACCTGCCACTGCATCTGGCATATATTACCTCTTTCGTGTGGGGAAATAACATACCTCCTCAGGATCCGTCGTTTGCGGGTGAGAAACTGGTCTATCCCTTCCTAGCCGATTTTCTATCTGCCGTTTTTCTTAAGCTAGGTTTAGATTTTAGAGACATGCTATTTATTCCCGGTCTTCTCTTAACCGTTGCTTTTTATTGTATACTTTATTACTTTACCTATCATCTAACGAAAAGAAGATTTGCTGCGATAATTTCTGTATTTATCTTTTTTTTTACCGGAGGGTTTGGCTTTTATTACTTCTTCCAGGACCTTTCACATACTTCAGGTAGTTTCTGGTCGTTTCTCACACACTTACCAAGAGATTACACAAAAATAGAACCACTCAATTATTACTGGATTACGCCGTTAACATGTCTCAACGTGCCACAGCGCGCACTTCTCTTTGGGTTCCCTATTACACTGTTAATCTTTACCCTTCTTTATACGGGCATCGAACATAAAAAGTGGAGAGAATTTCTCTTTGCAGGAGTTCTTGCCGGCGTACTGCCGTTCTTCCACTCACACAGTTTCCTGGCCGTGCTGATGGTCACCATACCATTAGGACTTATATTTTGGGACTGGCGCAAGTGGTTTCTGTTTTTTATGCCTGCCTTTATCCTGTCGTTACCGCAGGTGCTCTATCTTTCCGGACACGTGGGCGGTGGAAGTTTTTTCAAATCCAACTTTGGCTGGATGGCGGGTAAGGAACATTTTCTGTGGTTCTGGCTAAAGAATACGAGTCTTTTTTGGCCAGTGCTTATCGGTGGATTTGTAGTCATTTTTTTCAGGAAGAATTGCCGTCCGCCCCTACGGTTGGGATTTTATGTACTGCCGTTCTTCATACTTTTTCTGCTGCCAAATCTGATACTTTTTGCACCGTGGAATTGGGATAATATAAAAATATTAATCTATTGGTTTCTCGGTGTTACACCAATAGCGGCGTTTGCTATGACTTGCTTATATGAAAGCAGGCGGTACAAAATTCTTTCAAGAATAGGATTTTTCATAATTATGGTTTTTTTAACCATTTCAGGGGCAATTGATATTTTTAAGTATGCAATAGCATCTGTTGGCGGCTCAAAGGAATTTTCTGTAGAGGAAATTGCACTTGCAAAACGTATCTCTATGGAAACCCCCGCAGAAGCAATATTCTTAAATGCGCCTGTCCATAACCACCTTGTGTTTTTGTCTGGGAGAAAGACATTGATGGGTTTCCCGGGCCATATATGGAGTCACGGTTATCAAGGGTCTTATCAACGGGAACAGGATGTAAAAATAATGCTGAAAGGCGAACCAAACGCAAAATCACTCATAGATAAATACAAGCCAAGCTACGTAACGATTGGTCCACACGAAAAGCGGATTGGTGCAATCAGTAAATTTTTTGATGCAAACTTTACCCGTGTTATTACAACGAAAAGCTATAAAGTTTATGACCTTACCCAAAAAAAGGACTCCCTTGCCTTATCAAATGAATATGCTCCCGTAACGAATAGGCAAGATTTGACTGACAAAACATACGGATTATGTGTTTGGTATTACGATAATGCCAATTGGCAAGACGAGTCTGTTTTTCAAGATGTTAATGAACACATAGGATTCAATTGGTCGAACGAAGATGAAAAGCCGGTATCAAGCCCTTTTAGCGCTCTATGGAAGGGTTTTATCGATATTAACGCGCCGGGTAAATATACATTCAAGTTAATCTCAGATGATGGCTCATGGCTTTACATAGATGATATTTTGGTGATAGACAACGGTGGCAACCATGCGACGAAATCTGTAACAGGTACGGTTAATTTAGAACCCGGCAAACACAAAATAATGATCAAATATTTTGATGCCGGAGGCGGGGCGATGCTCAGCCTGTTGTGGATGCCACCGAATGGCAGGGAATCAAAGATACCGATAGACAGATTAATGGTAAAGGACTAGCACAGTATAGTCTCAGACCAATAAAAACGTTTGGAACCACAGACTTCGTCGTGAGCGCTCAGTCGAACGATTTCGCAGATTACACAGATGTATGGCAATGCGATCCCGCAGATCGTTTCTGTTTTTATCTGTGCAATCTGTGGTTCTCATAAGCATCTTAAATACTTGACTCATTTATAAAGCTGAATTGCGAATAAAGATTTATAAAGATAAAAAGGGGGGAATTGTTCCATGTCAATGGAATCTAGAGAAGAACGGTATAAGCTGAGAATTCAATTACTCATCGCTTTTTTTGTACCCATTTTCATTGCATCATTAATTCGTTTTTGGGACGTTGACCTCAGACCTCTTCATTCGGACGAGGGAGTAAATAGTACTTTCTTGTTGAATTTATATAATAATAATTATTACCACTACGACCCCTCCAATTATCACGGCCCATTCCTTTATTACATTGGGTTAATTCCTTTTTACATTCTCGGTATCTCAGACTTTTCATTCCGGCTTATGCCAATACTGTTCGGTATTATGGTGGTTGCATTGCTGTATCCTTTACGGAGAAGGATTGGCAAAATGGGTTTACTGACAACAGGATTACTTATTGCCGTCTCTCCGGCAAATTCTTTTTTTTCGAGGGATACCATCCATGAAACCTATCTAGTCTTCTTTTCACTCGCCGTTGTTGTCTCCTTTTTTCTTTACTCTGAAACGAGGAAATCAAGGTATATCTATTTTGCAGCGGCAAGCATTGCAAGCGTTGTTACCATAAAAGAAACATATATCATTACCTTTAGCATTTATGCAATATCTTTAGCAATTGCATATTTGTACGAGATGGTTTCCTTATCAAAGGGTTCACGATTACCCTACTTTAAAGGAATATTCAGCGCCTTTACGAGTGATTGCAAGAAATATAAATATGCCATTGTCATCAGTGTGGGAATATTCCTGCTTATCAATTTTCTGTTTTATTCCTCTTTTCTTACCTATTATAAAGGTATCCATGGTATTTTGACCACCCTTGCGATATGGTCGAAAACCGGCATGCACGACAAAGGCGGCCATGCCAAGCCTTTTATTTATTATTTTAAGGTGCTGTATAAGTTTGAACTTCCTATTCTTGTGCTTGGAATCGCTGGATTTTATTATGCATTCCGGCGCGGGAACAAATTCACCGTATTCGTGTCACTATGGGCAATTCTTGTCTACATCATTTATTCCTTAATACCATACAAGACGCCGTGGTTGATTTTGAACATCATACTTCCCTTCTCCATTCTAGCCGGGATTTTTGTAAATGGCATATTTAGAATACTAAAAAAAAGATGGCACTACGCCATTTTTTATTCAATCTCTATCTGTATTTTTGGTTTCACTTGTTATCAGTCCATTATGTTAAATTTTAAAAATTACGACGATGAACGATACGAACTTGTTTATGTGCAGACCAAACGAGATGTTTATAATTTATTAGACAGAATGAAATCACTCTCAAACTCTTGTGGCAAGAATATGGTCATCAATATTGTTTCTAAAGAATATTGGCCATTACCCTGGTATTTCAGAGAGTATAAAAATGCACGGTTCTGGGGCAACGTTATTGATAATCCCAATGCCCCTGTTATTCTTGTTGATAAGAGTGGAGAAAACAAACTAAAGGAAAAATTAAAGGGAAACTACAAGAAAGAGCGGTTTATATTCCGACCGGGTGTATGGCTTGTAGCTTATATACAAGAAGGTCTGTATAACGCCGTATATGGTAAAGAAGCGGAGTCAAAGGCTGCAGCACTGCCAATTACCAAAGTCTCAAAGGATGAGCTAGAATCGGGTTTATCAGGGAAATATTATTACAACATTGAATGTATAGGAACACCTTTTTTATCCAAGGTGGAAAATAAGGCTATTTCCTTTACCTATAATGATGAAACACAAAAACCCTACAGATCTCCTTTTGGTATTGAGTGGGAAGGATATCTACACATAACACAAAAGGGAGTCTATCAATTTGCGACAAAATCGGATGATGGTTCCGTTGTTTATATCGATGGGAACCTGGTCGTCGACAATGACGACCTTCATGCAATGCGGCATATTTCAGGGGTTGTGTCTCTTGACGAGGGATTCCATCATGTCAGAATAAAATATTTCGACGGAGGGGGAGGGGCCGTTATGGAATTTTTATGGACTCCGCCTGGTGGAAGCGAAGCGCTTGTTCCGGTTCATGTCCTATTTCACAAAAAATGACATCACTTATAATCGCCTTTTAAATCTTTAATTTTTATTCCAATCAGGTCTTTGAACATTTGAAGGGAGTGTTTTATAGGGCTGACCTTACTTAATGTAGAGTTTTCCCAGCGAATAGGGATTTCCTTGATCTTGAAATTATACTTTCGTGATAAATAAAGAGCTTCCACATCAAATGAAAATCCATCGATTTTACATTTGCTAAAAATCGTTTTAACTGCCTCTCGTTTGAATCCTTTAAATCCGCACTGTGTGTCAATTATCCCTTTCAGCAAAACCATATTTACCATGAAATTAAATATCTTCCCCATCTTTTCCCTGTACCACGGTTGATGAACAATAATATCTGCACCAGGCATACTCCTTGATCCGATGACCACATCGTAACCATTTAGAAGGTACGGCAGGCATTTGTCTATTTCCTCAATGGGGGTGGAAAGGTCTGCATCAGTAAAGAAAGCGTATTTACCCCGTGCGGACAACATGCCTTTTCGCACTGAATAACCTTTTCCGCTGTTCTGTTCATTTGTCAAAATGACCAAGTGGTTGTTTGAACTTGCAAAATTCTTTATTATTTGTAAGGTGCTATCCGTGGAGCCATCATCCACTACAATAATTTCGTAAGGAAAGTCTTTTGCGGAGAGATACGCACAAATCTTGCGAAGGGTAGGTAATACCCTTTTCTCCTCGTTATAGGCAGGAATTATTACTGATAGGAAACATTCTTTCATGTATACGTTTTATCGTTTCTGACACAGATGAACACACATTACCTCGATTTAAAACATGAAAAGACAAAATTATTATCTGAGGTATCTGTAAAATCTGCGTCCTAATTAATCAAATTAAAACCGTAGGTCGTTTACACTAAGGATTGCCGTGAGCATAGAGATTACAATTACACCGATGACAGCACCCATGAGCAATATAAGTACGGGTTCTACCATAGTTACCAGTCGCTTCATTCGCTGTTCTGTGTCGGCATCAAAATTATCTGCAACTTTAAGGAGCATTTGATCCAAATTCCCCGTTTCTTCTCCAACTTTTAATAAGTGGACAGCAATTTCTGGTAGAAATCCTTTTTGTGCGAGTGAAACGGTAAGGCTCGCCCCTTCTTTCACATTAGACTTTACATCACCGAGAATGTCAGCAAGATATTGATTGGACAGCACATCTTTAACGATATCCATTGATTTAAGCAGCGGTACCCCGTTTTCCAGCAATGTACCGAGCGTTCTCGCAAATCTGGATATTTGCATCTTCCATAGAAGATTACCAATGAGTGGTAATTTTAACTTTTTTTGATCTACTTTTATTGATGTTTTCTTATCCTTCATCGCTTTTTTATACAAAAAGAATGCAATCACGACGACAATAATAGAAATCCAGCCGTATCTAATGGAGTATCGGCTCATACCCATGAGCATCATGGTAGAAAAAGGAAGAGAAATTCCCATCCCTTCAAATATCTGAGCAAACTTAGGGATAACGTAGACAATGAGAGCACCCACTGACACGAGACCAGTACTGCTTAACAGGAGTGGATAAATCATTGCAGAGATAATTTCACCCCTGACTTTTTGTATGCGTTCCTGAAACGCCCCCAGCCTCTTAAGTACTTGTGGTAATACTCCCCCCTCTTCTCCTGCACGTACCATGTTTATGTAAACACCGGTGAATAGTTTAGTATGGTTTGCGAGTGCTTCAGCAAAGGATTTTCCGGATTTAATCCTATTCAGCAAATCTTCAACAACATTTTTAATTGTGTTATTATCCTGCCCTGATAATAAAATAGACATGCTTCTGTCAATGGGAATACCGCCTTCAAGCAGTGTTGCTAATTCTTGTGTGAAAGGTAAAACGGCTTTCTTGTTTACACGATTGAAAGATATTCCAAATTTCTTATTCTTATCTACTTGTTGAATATTCAAAATGACATGACCAGATTTGCGGAGGTCATTAATCAGTTCTAATTTACTGATTGCCTCTTTTTCCCCTTCAAGAATGCCACTGGATGTCGTTAATAACTTATATTTAAAAGTACTCATAAATAGCTATTTCTTAATGTTGGATCTCATAATAACAATATGTTCTTCCCCGTACCAATCAAGTTTTACTTGATCTTGTTCTATATTTTTTACCTTGTATTCTGCAACCTCTTCGCCTTCTTCGATAAAAATAAAATTATTTTTATTTTTTGTTTTATCGGGATTTTCTATTAATGCCTTTCTGGTATCCCCAAGAATCATGATACCTCGTAAAGTAATCTTTTTAGGGGTGCCCTTTGGCTTTTGCTGATTTTCTTCCGGTTGCGCAGCACCTTCTTCATGTTTGGAATCCGTTTTTGTTTCTGGGGGATTCCAGGCGGTGCGATTGGGAGAAAAAGGGTTATTTGACAGTATGAGTTCATAGTAATCTGTCGTTTTAGCATCCGGGGACAGAGGAGGTAATGAATTTTTCTTTCCCAGGGTTTCTTCTCCCTGCTTTTCTGGTTTCGTTATGTTTTCAGGAGGATGATAAACTAACAGCACACAAGTGATTGCCAGGCAGGCTACTCCTATCAGTAAAGCTAAATTTATTATGGGTAAGTAGTGTTTCCATTGCTTTATTTTTTTACCAAATGTTTCTATAACAAACTGTAACGATTTCGTATTAATGTTAATAGGCTTCATATACGTTACAACTTCTTTCCAATAGAGGCAATTGCTGTTAAGGTAGAAGAAATAGTTGCCCCTTTTACAACATTTAGACCTAAGGTTTTTATTCGCAAATTATCGATAAAAAGTAGTTTGCCGTTATTGTATTCTATATCGTAAAGAAAATTTTGAAGTTTTTGAGAACTATCTAAATCACTTATTTCGAAATTAATTGACATGGCAATAAGATATGGTTTTTTGTTAATTACCTCTTTTTTTAGTGCCGTACTTCTGGACACAACTAATCCATTCTTAGTAGCCAGATTATTTATCATTTCCTGTAATTTAGCAGAGGCAAGTTCTTCCGTTTCTTCTGACAGGAATTTTTCCTGGAGTTTTGCATAATATTGTTCCAGTTCAACCAGCCTGGTCTCATATTGTTTTTTATTAGCTGCAAATGAATAATATTTCATAAGCAGTTTCTTTTGAGTCTCTAATCGCTCTTTTGTTTCATTAATTGATTTAAAAAATGGTGTAATTACAACCCTATCAAGGCTCATATACAAGAGAACGATAAGGGCAACAACCAACAGTATCCTTTCACTTATTTTGAGTCTATAAAATAGTTCTAAGAATCGTCCCATATTCCCTATTTTTCTATGTTTCCTTTAATTCTGAATTTTTCTCTGCCACTCTGTGTTTTTGTTACAGGAGAAGTTAAACCCACACCTGAAAAAAGAGACGAATTCTCTAAAATTGGTATCAAATTCGTCGAAGATACAGCATCTCCCTCTATTTCAAATGCATTGTCCATGATTGTAACGCCCTTTGCCCAGGCGTCATTAGGTAACGTCTTTGCCAACTCTAGGATCACGTCAATCCTGGGAATATATTTTCCTCTTATAGCATTGACCTTGTTAACGGCTTCCTCTAACACTACTATGCGTTCTTGTAATTTCTCAACGATTACAACATCTTTTTTTATTGATTTAACTTGTGCATTTACCGTTTTTAGTATTGCCAGATTATTTATCTTCTGTATGTAAGGAATAAGGAACGAGAAAAATATCAAAACACCGATAAGAAAACATATTAATACAATTTGGGGATTTAGCCGCTTTTTATGTGATTTCACAAGACTCAAATAGCATGGATATTCAGCTAAACCGTAAAGTGCTGCTCCATAGGATTCAGAATTATCATCTAACAATTGATAACGAGTTTTGTATGCATCTGGCAAAAATCCATCGGTAACATGTGTTAACAGTATTTCATCCGTGTGCCTTGATTTAATCTGATTAGTTAATTCAACCTCATTTTTTGCAATCGAAGATAAAACCAAATGGTTATTTTCAAATACATTATAACTGTAATTGCTTGTGTTTTTACTGACTACTACGACCGAACCTTTTCTTTCCTCAAGGATAGGAAGAAAGGCGAAAGGTGAAATAATAACTCGAGAAGGAACAATTTCAAGGGCTTTCAATTTTGATAGAATATTATCCAATTCTGTTTTCTTTATTGCAACAATCAGGATTTTCGTGTCGTGTCTATTTTGCGATAATGAATGAATATCAAAATAAACGTCTTCATTGCTGAAAGGAATAAAACTATCCAGTTGATATCTGAGTGCTTCTCTTAATTCTTTCAAGTTCGAATATGGACAAGTTGTTTCTCTGATAATAGCAAGTTCCCTTGGTAAGGAAAGGATAGTTTCTCCCACAAAATTCTTTTTCTGTATTAGTGCATGTTTTAATTGCAGGGTGTCCTTAAGCATAAAATCTTCTATCTTGAGCGTCTCGTGTGAATATTTAACCAGTTTTTTGCTAACAATTGTTATAATAAGGTCATTCCCATTGATAGACAAGCCAGTTGAACTTTGGGAAAATAAATTGACGAACGGTATTTTATTCATAATGTCAATATGTTAAATACTATTCAGGATATGCCGCAATAATTCTACAATGATCCACGCTTTTGAAAACAACTATTTTATAGGAATTTTTTATTTTGTCTGACGAAGAAATTGAATTGATCGTCATATAGTTTGAGTCGTATACGGTTAAATAATTCATAACCTTTTGGAAATCTGCGCCGATAATGCCAAAGTATCTAAAGATTTCTTTTAAATCATCAATTTTTGCAATTTTCCCTTTTTTTCCCCTGTAGTAAATTATTGCCTTAGCTATTTCTTCGGTGATTGCAGATACACAAAGAAGAACTTCCTTAGATGCAAAGTTGACATTAATTTTGCCTGATCCGTAAATCGTCAGGTGATCTCGTAGCAATTCAAATATCTGTGGGGTAATTCCTTTAATTAAGGTCAATTCTTCTATAGATTCAAACGACCCGTTCTTTGGCTCATATGGCTCTGACAGTGTTGCATAATAGTCTTTTTCTGCGCCGTTGACATGATGTAAATCATCTTCATCGAGCCAATCCAGTATCGAATCAGTTATGGTCTCTGCAGTGAGTTCTTCAAGTTTATAGGCAGTTAGGAATTTAACGAAATTCTCTCTCGTCTCGTCTGTTATTTTATTTACATTAATTTTTCCGCTTTCATCGCTGATAAATACATCGCAATCCCTATCTCCTATTTGTACTGAGTATGGATCACTGCTTGGCGTCCAGGAATCGCCGTTTTTATCTTTTTTACTTGCATCTCTATTTCTGTTCTTTTTCAATTTTTTAATTTTACCGCCTTTGGTTTCTTTTTCCTGCTTTTTTTTTGGCAACATCATCATCTGTGTGGCATAAATACAAGCTCCTCGTGCGACATAAACGTTTTTCACACGTTCCGTAGAAGTAATTTCTGTTTTTATAGCAATTCCAGTGTTCCGGGTAAAACTTAGCGCAATAAACCCAAAGATTACTACTGCCCAGAGGCTAAAAATGAGTACGTAGCCATGATTGGTGATATAAGCTCTTGTGCCTTTCCGTTTTTTGTAACCGACAGCTTTATCGCCTGCGGGATTTTTTCGGTTATTTTTTCTTTCCATTTTAAATCCGTACCTTCAATAATATCGGCATCTAGAGTAGCTACCTGGACTTCTCCTTCATCATCAGTCTCCTCTTCCACGGTGTCAAGATACGCGAATGAAATCATATCAAAGTCCTTAAGGAATATCGTGTAATCCTTATCCGTATTTAATGTGCTTTCAGATTCTTCAGATAATTTAATCAGTATCGTGGGGGTAACCCTGGTTTCCATGTAAATTAGATCCCACAAGCCGTTACCATTTGATTTTACTTTATAATTAGCTATTATCAACCCTTGTCCATAATGTTTTTTAAAAGAAAGAGGGGATACAAAGGAGAGAAAATCTTTTTCACCTGTGAAGTAATTGACTTTCTTTTTTTTGGTCGTTTTGTTTTCCTCGGTAAGGAGGGTATCCTTTCTTGGGATCTTTTGAACACGTAAGGAGGATACCTGTTGCCAGAAAAAATCAAAGGCAGCTTTTTCTTTTGTGGAGTCATTAAACCATGTCTCTTCTCTTTCCATCGAGAACAAACCTGTTCTTATTGCGTAAGCACCTGACATAATCAAGATTGTTCCAATAGAAAGGGCTATGAGTAGTTCAAATAAGGTAAAACCCTCTTTGTGTTTAATCATCGATTTCATTCTCAGATTTTCCGCTATCATTTTCTTCAGCCTTAGATTCTTCACTATCGTTTTCGTCTTCTTCTGATTCTTCAGTGAAAAAAATGGTGTTGATATTTATTCCTTCAACGTGTGTGCTCAGCATTGTAGTTCCTTTGGGTGGAAGTTCTATATCGCTTTCATCTACGTCCGATATATTCATAATACTGATTTTTTTCTGAGCTTCTTTATATTTATCTACTTGTGATACTTTCCATTGAGCACCGTCTTTTGTCACGCCTTCAAAGGTCTTTTCCTCATTCAATTTCGCATATTTTTTACCAAGTATTCCCAGAAAGGCCTCTTCTGTTTTGGTTCTTGCAAGAAGCACTATTTGTGTGTGCTCGTCAATCTTTCCTCTTAATTTTGAGGAATTCCCAATCAAACCAAAAAAAATACCAATAGAAATTCCCACGATTGCCAGTGCGACCATAACTTCTAAAATGGTAAAGCCGTTTTCATACTCAGCTTCAATATTTCTCAACTTCATTTACCCTTTGTGTTATTAGCGGTTCAATTTCTTTTAGCTTCTTTTGAAATGCGTTGGTCAAAGAATCTGCATCTTCCGCATCGTTTGCAATATAGGGGGTTATTAGCATGATCAACTCTGTTCTTTTATTGGCAATGGATGTACTTTTAAATAAATTTCCCAAATAAGGTATGTCCCCTAGGAGGGGTATTTTGCTAATACTTTTTTCATTTTTTTGTTCGATAATTCCACCCAGACTTATGGTATGTCCACTCTTTATCACAAGAGACGTTCCCGCCTTGCGGGTACTAAAGGTCGGTGAAGTACTAACTCCTGTAGTTGTTGTTTCGGCATTACTCACCTCTTGTTTTATTTCTAAAGTTACAAAATCATTTTCTCCAATATGAGGAGTTACGGTCAGGATGATACCGGTATCACGATACTGTACTTGCTCAAATACGACATTGGTACCTGTTGTTTGACCGGAGCTTGTAAGAATAGGCACTTCGCTACCAACCTGTATATTTGCAGGCTGTTCGTCTCTTACGAGAATATGCGGTGCAGATAATATCTTGGTATTAGAATTTGTCGCTAGGATATCCATCAGGACTTCAAAATTCCCTTTCGTAAAACTTATAGCCGGTGTTCCGGCTGTCCTTTTGAGGTCTCCCAGTCCGAATAGTTTTGTGCTTCCCATTTTTAATGCCCACTCTGTGCCGAAATCCAAAGTAGTCTTAAGATCAACTTCTAAAATCAGTACTTCGATAAATACTTGTTGAGGAGTTGCGTCGATTGCCTCTATAATCGCTTTTATACCTTTATAATCGCTTGGCAATGCCTTAATAACGATTGTATTTGTTTTTGCATCAGCCACGATCTTCATTGCCTCAAGCTGTTTCTTCCCCAGCGGTTTAGGCTGCGCAGCCATTTTTTCATTGTAAATCTGTGTTAGAACAGGCACAATCGTTTCGGCTTTTTGATGTTGCACTTTATATACATAAATTTTTAGCTCTTCTTCTAACACTGATGGAGGAACATCCACATTTTTTATCCAAAGGTCAATTTTCGGTAAGAGTTCTGGTACTCTGGTGACGATTAACATCTTGTTAGTGTCAGAAAATGGCACGAAGTTAAATTCGCCCTCACCACCTGCCTTCCCGCCCATCGATTGTGCTATAGCGGCAAGATCTTTTGCCATATTTCTTGCATCGACATATTTGAAATCGTAAAATTTCACGGCTTTACCGGCAAAAAACGGGACATCGAAGGTTTTCACTAAGGTAAGCAGTTTTTCCATGTTTGAGGCGGATTCGATGAGTATGATATAGGGAGAGTCGCCGTGAGTAACTATATTTCCAATCCCTGTCATAAATGGTTTTATAGTAGCATTCAAATTCTTTGGATTTTCATATTGCAGAGGAACTATTTGAATTATTATATCCTTCCCCCAGGGGGGAATTTTATCCCCGGAAATAACAATATTTGTTTCCTGTCTGGATTCTGCTTTAGGAAGTATTCTATATAAATCACCCTCCTTTATTATTGCAAAATCAAACACAAAGAGTAACGTGTTGAGCATCGAAAGGAGTTCTTCTTTATAGACCTGCCCAGTGGCATGAAGATTGATAGTACCTCCGACTCTTTTATCTAAAATATAGTTTACATTAAGAATCTCACCTAAAATAACCTGTAAAACATCCTTTATTTCTGCGTTATCAAAATTTAATGCGACATCGATTTTATCGCCAGTATATTCAGGTTTGTGAAGAGAGGGTTCAGGTTTTTTGTGTTCCTCTGGATATACAAATTCATCCGGTATACCCTCCTTTTTCTCCTCTACAACCGCTTTTTCAGGTGATATTTCATACTCCCAAGGTTTCTTCTCTACCGCCTCCGTTGTTGTAGAAAGTGTTACTGGTTTTTTAAATGGTGCGAAATCAGACTGCTTTACCTGGGTTTCTTTACAACCAATTACAAACATAACAAGAATTGATGCATAGACGCATTTGTTCATCAATAAATCTCCCATTAGTGGGTAAATTATTTATTTATTATACAACCATAATTTTTACTTATGTCATGCATTATAAGGAAGTACAACTAAAATAGCTTATAAAGTATACGCTTTTTACTTCAGGCAGGGCAAAACAGAGTGGTGCGGAAGGGGGGATTTGAACCCCCACCCCGGTATCAGCGGGACTAGCCCCTCAAACTAGCGCGTCTGCCGATTCCGCCACTTCCGCATTTCATAGAATTGTTCGTATCTGATTAAACCAAAAATGCTTAGTAATTTTAACATTACACCATAAAAAGTCAAATATTTTTAATAATACAGTTTATATTTTTTATTATCTGAAAGTGTTATTGTAAGTTTCTTTACTTTTATGTACAGCTATGTACAGCAAAATACATTTTTTGCAATCCTGAATCTCGTTGTTTCCTTATTGCCTTATCCATCATTATCCATAACCACCCGTTATAATTAAAGTTAATATTTTAAAAATCACTATATCACTTTTTGGCATACCATATGTTAGTATCCTGTAACCTTCAGCACCTTCTTTGTCTCTTGATGTTTATTCAGTAATGCATCTAAAAAATAGTAAAAAAGGGCTAGACAAAAATGTATTGCTTTTCTTATATGCATAAGCGCCTTACTTCTTTCGGAGAGTGTTCTCGGAAGTTTGACAAATAACTTAATGGATAGGAGGAAGAGAATATTCTTAAGAAATTTATTTATATCTTGTTGTTGTAGGAGAATTAATGTCTGGAGTGGATGTTTTAAATACTGATGTATGTATACTGCGATGGCAGAAGAGCAGGATAAGGACGAAGGTAAGAAGTCCAATGAATTGATGAGCAATTCTGGTTTAAAAAATATTACACTGTCTGTCACTTCCATAGCGGAAGCAGGAACTTGCAAGAAATGTGGAAAGACCATTGAAGCTTGTGCTTGCCGTAAGGAGCAAAAAAGTAACTTTGAGATTTGCTAACTTCAACTACTAAGCGCTAAAGGTAAGTTTAAGGTTTTCTATAGTTAGGCATTTCTTGAGGAATAAGGGACTGCAAGGATTTTCTAAGATGATTGTTGGGCAGGCACTTCTCGCGACCCCCAACTAAAATGAAATTTGTTTAAAATGATCAATAATATGCTGTTTTCGCATTACTAGTGCTTAATTGCAATAACAAGCGATACATGTTATCGCCTTGTGTAGCAATAGGTACTGGGATTGTAATTTAAAAACACTATTGCTAATTTATGCAACTTAGCACTAGGCAGGTCCGTATTTAATTTGTTGACACATTTAATCTTCAGAAAGGAAAGAATTTATGGAAAAACTAAAAGTAAATATGCAGAGAAAATGGGAATTTTCTTTTAAAAAAAACACTCTGAGTGGAATCCCTCTTCTTCGTGTTGCAGGGATATCTTCAATTATTATTTTTTTACTTTGTCTCTCCTTTTCGACTTGTAATGCTGCATCGCTCCTTTTGGGTTACGGCCCTAGTAATACTGTGTCAGGTTGGTGGATGCACAGGATCACTCCGTCAACAGGGGCTTACACACGTTTATATCGGATGGATGACAATGGCCAAGACCTTGATATTCGGATGATGACTTTTAATACGAGTAATGTAAAGATTTACGGTTACGGCCCTAGTAATACTGTGTCAGGTTGGTGGATGCACAAGATCACTCCGTCAACAGGGGTTTACACACGTTTATATCAAATGGATGACAATGGCCAAGCCCTTGATATTCGGATGATGACTTTTAATACGGCTGATGGAAAAATTTACGGTTACGGTCCTAGTAATACTGTGTCAGGTTGGTGGATGCACAATATCACTCCTTCAACAGGAGCTTATACGCGTTTATTTCAGTTGAATGATAGTGGCCAAGCCCTTGATATTCGGATGATGACTTTTAATCCGAACAACGGGAAAATTTACGGTTACGGTCCTAGTAATACTGTGTCAGGTTGGTGGATGCACAGGATCAATCCGTCAACAGGGGCTTACACGCGTTTATATCAGATGAATGACAATGGCCAAGCCCTTGATATTCGGATGATGACTTTTAATACGGCTGATGGAAAAATTTACGGTTACGGTCCTAGTAATACTGTGTCAGGTTGGTGGATGCACCAGATCGATCCGTCAACAGGGGCTTACACGCGTTTATATAAGATGAATGACAATGGCCAGGCCCTTGATATTCGAATGCTAGAGTACGCAAGCTTCTAGTGTTTTTAGTGAAAAAAGATTGATAAGAGCCTAATAAAAAACACATAACGTCCCTTAGCTCTTATTCAAGCATGATTTTTAAGCGAATGAGGCTAAGTAGTTTGAAATGCCCCTTTTTTACTGGTTAAATAGTAAAGTGGACGGATTTGTCAAGACCATTTTTTATTAATATTTAGATGCATTAATCATGAATCACAGTGTGCAGAAGGGTAACGGAAGGAGCCCGTAGGGCGACTGGAGTTACCCTTCTGCACACTCCGCAATCCATCTTCGCCCATCGCTACCTGT
>Ga0209324_10000263_pt1 | contig 36289 bp, 38 predicted proteins | sample Rifsed19ft3_FD_184015 | JGI IMG/M metagenome (GOLD analysis project Ga0209324, IMG submission 184015) | Soil microbial communities from Rifle, Colorado, USA - sediment 19ft 3 (version 2) | ecosystem: Environmental > Terrestrial > Deep subsurface > Rock core/Sediment | place: Rifle, Colorado...
CGCGCCGCCGCGCTCTCAAGGACCCAGGGGCAGACGTTCGTACGGGTGCACGAGCCGGTGAAGGAGATACGCGCCCTCTTCATCGACGCCATAAAGGCCGCCAAAAAACTCGTCTATATCGAGAACCAGTACTTCAGCTCTCACGCAATATACAGGGCGCTCACAGAGAGGATGGAGGACTCGTCAATGCCCGGGCTCGAGATTGTCCTCGTGCTCCCCAAAAAGCCGAGCGCCCTTGTAGAGGAGATATCGGTAGGCCTCCTTCAGGCGAGGATATTGAGCGTCCTCCGTGAGACCGCGAAGCGCATGGGCCATTCGATCGGCGTCTACTACTCGACATCATTTGACGAGAAGGGCGAGGAAGTACCGGTCTACATACACTCGAAGCTCATGATAATAGACGACCGGTTCCTGACGGCGGGCTCGGCCAATACGACCAACAGGTCCATGGGCCTCGACACCGAGCTGAACATTTCCTGGGAGGCGTGTTCGCTGCGCGATTTGAGGCTCATGCGCTCGATAAGGCGCTTGCGGGCCTCTCTTCTCTCAGAGTTCATTGGCTTTGACGTGAATGTCGACTACAAGAGGCTCGGGAGGATAAAGGGCCTGGTCGAGTACCTCGACCAGATAGCCGGGAGCAGATTGTACAAGCTGCAGAAGCATACGTTAAGCCCGTACCTTGCGGAGAGCGAACTATTGAAGACAATAGACGAGTTCCTCCTTGACCCCGAGAAGGCCGTCATAGAGGAGAACGTATTCGAGATATTCTCTCCGGATATAGTCTCGGTATTCTCAGAGAGCATCGCCTATCTGAAGAAGTATCTCCTCAGGAAAAGGGCGGGGTAGAAGGGACACGAAGCAATCCCGCAAAACAACCTGAAGACCTGAGATTGCCGCGCTTCGCTCGCAATGACAAGACTCTTGCGGGTTCAGGCTTACAGCCTGAACCCGAATATTCGTACATGGCATTACGGAAATTCGGGTTCAATTTACAAAATTGAACCCCGCCTGAGAATAAAAAAAAGCCCGGACTCTCCGTCCGGGCCTCGTAACCTCGATATGTAAGTACTACTTATCTTAAAGCCTTTGGCTTTGCCGGGGCAACCGCAACCTTCCTGCCCTGTATCATGGAGCGGTGCATGAACTCTACGACCTTCTCCGCCGCTTCCCTCGGAACCTCGACAAAGGTGAAGCTCTCGAATATGCTCACCTTCTTTATCTGGTGCCTGGGGATGTCGGATTTCTTGGATATGGCGTTGACGATATCCACCGCGCTCACGCCCTGATCCCTGCCGATGGTCAAGAAGAGGCGGGCCATGCCTGGAGAGGCGCCCGTGTCGTCAAGCGAAACGGCTTCAGATGATGAGGCCGCTTCCTGCGGCCTGTCAAAGCCCTCGAGCTGGAACTTCAGGAGAGCGGCGAGAGCCTCGACCGGCTTTACCTTCTCGGAGAGCTTGTTGGCGAGACCAAGGAACCTGTCGAACCTCTTGTCTTCGATGAACTCGTTTATCTTCTCTTCAAGCGCGTTCACGCGCACTCCCATGACCTCTTCCTTGCTCGGGAGCTTGCCCCTCTTTATAACAGCCTTGGAGGCCGCCTGTATCTGGCGGAGCTGCCTGTCCTCCCTCGGAGTGACGAAGGTTATCGCCACGCCTTCCCTTCCGGCCCTGCCCGTGCGGCCTATCCTGTGCACGTACGACTCGGGGTTCTGCGGGATGGAAAAGTTCACGACATGCGAGATGTTGCTTATGTCAAGGCCGCGGGCCGCGACGTCGGTGGCGACGAGGATGTCTATCTTGGATCCCCTGAACTTCTTTAATACCGTCTCCCTCTGGGCCTGCGTGTAGTCGCCGTGCATTGCGTCGGCGCTGTAGCCCCTGAGCTTCAGGTGCGACGTCACCTCGTCGACCTCCCTCTTGGTGTGGCAGAAGACCAGGAATGTGCCATCGGCGTCGTAGTCGATGAGCCTGGAGAGGGCGTCAACCTTGTCGGAATTGCGCACCTCGTAGACTATCTGGCTTATCTTCGCGGCCGTGAGCGTATCAGCGGCTATGCGGATGCGCTCGGGCGTCTTCATGTAGCGCTTTGAGATCCTGAGGACCTCCTCGGGCATGGTCGCGGAGAAGAGGAGCGTCTGCCTGTCATCGGGCGTCTCCTTCAATATCCTCGTTATGTCCTCGATGAAACCCATGTCGAGCATCTCGTCGGCCTCGTCAAGGACGACGATGCGCACGTCCTTGAGCTTCAAGGTCTTTCTCTCTATGTGGTCGAGGACCCTGCCGGGCGTGCCGACGACCACGTGCACTCCCTTTGCGAGCGCCTTAATCTGCCTCTCTATGGAAGTGCCTCCGTAGACCGGCAGGGCGTGCACCCTCTTGAACTGGCCGAGCTTGTTCATCTCCTCTGCCGCCTGTATGGCAAGCTCCCTCGTGGGCGCGAGTATTATGGCCTGTACCGTGTTTACGCCCTTGTCTATCAGCTCGATTATGGGTATGCCGAAGGCCGCCGTCTTGCCGGTCCCGGTCTGCGCCTGTCCTATGACGTCCTTGCCCGTCAAGAGTACGGGGATTGTCTTTGACTGGATGGGGGTGGGCTCCTCGAAGCCCATCGAGCTCACTGCCTTTAGTAGATCGCTTGATAAGCCGAAATCGCCGAAACTCTTCTTTTCCTTGCTTTCCAATTGATGCCGTCTCCTTTTACCCGCCCGGGGTTCTGAACTTAATACATGAATATAACACAAAAAGGCGTCCTTTGGAAAAAAAATCCCCTTTTAAAAGGGGATTGGTCTCAGGCCTCTTTCGGCCTCGGCAGGGGCAGCCTGGCTCCTGATGTCTGTCTCAGACCATGTTCGAAGAGGCTGCCGCGAGCCACAGGAGCAGGGCCGTGAAGAGGGCTATCATTTCTCCTATCGATCTTCCTCTGCCCATAAAAAACCTCCTCATTAGGCTGCTGAAAAAGTCCATCTGCTTTATTGTCTTCGTCGCGGCAGAAGCGACGTACATGAAGAAGTACGCCTCATTCCTTGCTCCCCGATTTAACTGGGGCCTCGCATATGGAGCTTTTTGAGCAGCCTGAACAAAATGGAGTTTTTCAAGCTGTTTGGCTATGTATTCACAGCATCAGACCAGGACGGCTATTACAACTACTGCGATGACGGCTGCGTTGGCGATGATGTCGAGTATTGCGTTCATGTTCATTCTCCTTTCTTTGTGCGCGGTATCTCCCTTATTCACGCCTCCATTATACTTATCCGTGATTAAGGGAATATTAGACCGGCAGGCCATGCTGCCAGTTTTCAAGGGTGATGATCTCTTTAACAGGGGTGCGAACAGGGGGAGCGTTGCATGAGGTGCGCGAAGAGCTTTGACGCGGTGGTCAGGAGCAGGGTCTTTAAAAGGCTGCCTTGAGCGCTGTCGAAATAACGAGCGTCGCTATCGCCAGGTTTACGCCTATCTCGAGCACATTCTCTATTATCGGATTTTTCATTCATATACCTCCTCTATTTCCGTTTTACGACCCCTATTATACAGGTCCGCGATTAAGGGGAGATTAAACCCTTTAAAAAAGCAACGGGGGCCGCAGGGCCCCCGCTATCGTTTTGTTGATTATTAAGCCTAACAGAGATTCGGCAGGTGTCAAGACTGCTAAGTATTAATGTGAGATAAATACAGTAAGCGCTTGAAAATGAAAGAGAAGAATTACTACCGGCTCTCTTGCGCGGGCGGCTCTGCCGCGGCTGGCTCCGGAGGCAGGGGCGGGTCAGACAGCGCCGGGGCCTCTTCCTTTACCTCCTGCGGCGCTCCCGGGTCAATAGGTTGTACCTCGCCCTCCGCGGGAGAGACGACATCCGATGCAGGCTCTGACTGCACCTCCTCGAACTCGGGTATGACGATGCCGCGCCTGACCATGATATTGTAGATGACGTTCGAGCGCCTCTCGACGTAACGCTGGCTGCCCGAGGCATCGAGCCTCCTCGGGTTGGGCAGCACTGCCGCGAGCCTTGCCGCCTCCATGGGCGAGAGTTCTGCCGCCGATTTGCCGAAGTGATGGCGCGCGGCAGCCTCGACGCCGAATATCCCCTCGCCCCACTCTGCCACGTTGAGGTAGATCTCCAGAATGCGCCGCTTTGAGAGCGTCCGCTCGAGCTTCCAGGTGATGATCGCCTCCCGGAGCTTCCTTATCGGCGACTTTGCCGGCGAGAGATATAGGTTCTTGGCTAACTGCTGGCTTATCGTCGAACCGCCCGCCTTGAACTTCCCGGCCTTCAGGTCCTTCTCGATCGCCTTCTGCATCGCCTCGATGTCAAAGCCCTCGTGGCTCCAGAACTTGTCGTCCTCGGCGATGATGACGGCCTTCGCCATATAGGGCGAGATGCGCGAATAAGGCACCCAGAGCTGGTGGACCTTCCTCTTCTTCTTTTTCGCGGCCCACTCCGCCTCCCTGTACTCCATCATGGCGGTCCTCTTCGGGTTCTCCTTCTTCAGCTTCGATACGCCGGGGATGAACGCGAGATAGAGAACCGCGAGGATGGAGGCGAATATCAGGATGGCGTAGATGGATTTTTTCATTCGGCTCTCAGGTGCCTGAAGACCTGGGGGAACTTTCTGTAGAAAGTTTTAAAGTCTGCGCGAACTCATTCGCAGTTTGAAACCATTGTGAATATTTTGCGTAATGGCTTCAAACAACTTTCACCCCCTCAAAGACTTTTAGTTCCCGTGCTGACCCCCCAATTAGTGCAGGGGGGCAGGACGGGAAGAACTGAAAGTTTTTGGAGAGAGTTTGAGAGAAACTTTTTACAATAAGGTTCTCTCAAGTTTTTGGGCAGTACGTAAAAAGCCCGCAACAGTTGTTGCGGGCTTAATCAATCAATATCAGATCAGGCCAGGGCCTTCTCTGCCTTTCCGTAGAACTCCTCGGCAAGGGCCCTGCAGTCGTCGGCAAGGAGGCCCGTTGCCATCGCGTTCTTCTCGCAATACTTCACGGGGCTGCCCTTCTGGCCGCTCCTGTAGAGGACGAACGGGACCGCGTCGCGCGTATGGGTCTTTATCGCTATGGGCGTCGGGTGGTCGGGGAGGACCATTACGCTGAACTCGCCGAATTTTTCCGCGCCTTTAAGCACAGGGCCGACTATGCGGGAGTCAAAGTCCTCTATGGCCCTCATCTTGTCCTTCAGGTTGCCGTTGTGGCCGGCCTCGTCCGGCGCCTCGACGTGGACGCAGACAAAGTCCTTTGATTCGAGCGCCTTCAACGCGGCCTGGGCCTTGCCCTCGTAGTTGGTGTCTATGTAGCCGGTCGCGCCGGGCACCTTTATAACCTCGAGCCCAGCGTATATGCCTATGCCCTTCATCAGGTCAACCGCCGAGATTATGGCGCCATCTACCCCGAACCTCTCCTTAATGGTCGGCATGGCAGGCGCGCTGCCCTGTCCCCAGAGCCAGATGGATGTCGCGGGCTTCTTGCCTGCCGCTATCCTCTGCCTGTTCACGGGGTGGTCCTTGAGAACGCCCTGCGAGAGCATCATGAGACGCACGAGCTTCTCGGCCCTCTCGCCCCTGGGCAGGTAATCGTCGATGACCTTGTCCGAGATATCGTGCGGCGGAGTTGTCTTCAGGGCCTTCTCTCCGTCCTTCCAGACCATGAGGTGCCTGTAGCTCGTGCCGAGGTAGAGCCTCACGCCCTCGGGCTGCAATGCCCTGTCGAGGTCGGGTATCATCCCCGCCGCGTCCTCGGTCGTGATGTGGCCTGAGCTGTAATCACCCATTATGGTCGAGCCGTCCTTCTCGACGAGCGTGACAAGGTTGCACCTGAACGCGATGTCAGTGGGGCCGAGCTTAACGCCGATGGACGCGGCCTCGAGCGGCGCCCTGCCCGTGTAATACTTCGCGGGCGAGTAGCCGAGCACCGAGAGGTTGGCGACGTCGCTCCCCGGAGAGTAGCCGTCCGGGACGGTCCTGAAGAGCCCGAAGCTGCCCGAGCCGGCGAGGGCGTCCATGTTCGGGGTATTGGCCGCCTCGAGCGGGGTCCTGTTGCCGAGCTCGGCTATGGGGCTGTCGGCCATGCCGTCGCCTATGAGGATAATGTATTTCATCAGAAGCCCATCACCTTCAGTATCTTCTTTGTCTCAGCCGGGACCTTCACAGGCTTCTCGGAGGACTTCAACGCTATATCCGGGTCCTTGAGGCCGTGGCCCGTAAGGGTGCAGACAATGGTGTCGCCGTCGTTCAAGACGCCCTCTCTCTTCATCTTTATCGCTCCGGCGAGGCTCGCCGCCGAGGCCGGCTCGCAGTATACGCCCTCGCGTGCCGCGAGGAGCTTGTAGGCGGAGAGTATCTCGTCGTCCGTAACCGCCTCGATGACGCCGCCGCTCTCGTCACGCGCCCTCAATGCCGAGTCCCAGCTCGCCGGGTTGCCTATCTTTATCGCCGTCGCTATTGTCTCGGGGTGCTCGACGGGCCTGCCCCTGACGATTGGCGCAGCGCCGTCGGCCTGGAAACCCATCATCTTGGGCAGGTGCGTGATTATGTTCTCGTCATGATATTGCTTGTACCCCTTCCAGTAGGCGGTTATGTTGCCCGCGTTCCCGACGGGCAGGAAGTGGTAGGTCGGGGCGTAGCCGAGGTGCTCGCAGACCTCGAAGGCGCCGGTCTTCTGCCCCTCTATCCTGAACGGGTTGATCGAGTTGACCATCTTCACGGGATAGTCTCCGGTTATCTCCTTGACTATGCGGAGCGCGTCGTCGAAGTTGCCCTTTATCTGCAGGACAAGAGCCCCGTGCATTATGGCCTGGGAGAGCTTGCCCATGGCAATGGCGCCGTCCGGCACGAGCACAAAGGCCTTCATGCCAGCCTTTGCCGCGTATGCGGCCGCGGAGGCCGAGGTGTTGCCCGTGGAGGCGCATATGATGGCCTTCGCGCCCTCTTCCCTGGCCTTGGAGACGGCCATGGTCATGCCCCTGTCCTTGAAGGAGCCGGTCGGGTTCAGGCCCTCGTACTTCAACAGGAGCCTTATGTCCGCGAATATGTCCTTCAGATTGGAGCACTCTATGAGCGGCGTGTTCCCTTCAAGGAGGGTAGTTATGGCCTCATCGGCAATCTCAGGGAGAAAGTCCCTGAACTCTCTTATTATGCCGCCCCAAAGCCCTTTCCTAGTTAGCTGCACCAAGGTTCTCCTCTATCCTGATATAGACTATCTTGTCGTGTATTATGTCCATCGTAGATATCTCGGCGATCGCGGCCCTCAGTTCCTTCTCAAGGGCGTTGTGCGTCAATACGACCAGCGGCACCGCGCCGCCTATCTTCCTGTCCCTCTGTATGACAGAGGATATGCTTATGTTGTGAGCTCCGAGGACGCCCGATATCTTCGAGAGCACGCCGGGCTTGTCCATGGCGAGAAACCTGATGTAATAAGGTATCTCGAGAGACTCGGGGTCGCGAAGCTCCACGGCCCTCACCGCTTCCTCAGGGCATGAAAGGGGCGGCACCCTCCGAAGCGACCCGGTGTTCATGTTCCGGGCTATGTCCATTATATCCGCCACGACAGCGCTCGCCGTTGGCATCATGCCCGCGCCCATGCCGTAGAGGAGGACCGAGCCCACGGCGTTGCCCTTCAAATAGATGCCGTTGAAGGCGCCGTCTATGGTCGCGAGCGGATGTTGCGCGGGTATCATCGTGGGATGCACCCTCGCCTCTATCCTGCCGTCCACGGACTTGGTTATGGCGAGGAGCTTTATCCTGTAGCCGAACTCCTTCGCGTACTTGATGTCGAGCTGGCTTATGCTCGTTATGCCCTCTGTGTAGATGTCCTTGATGTCGATATACGTCCCGTAGGCCAGGTTTATGAGAATCGCGAGCTTGTGGGCAGTGTCTATGCCCTCGATGTCGTACGTCGGGTCAGCCTCCGCGTAGCCCTTCTCCTGCGCCCTCCTCAAGACGTCCTCGAACTTGCCGCCCTCGTTGGTCATCTTCGAGAGTATGTAGTTGGCTGTCCCGTTTATGATTCCGTATATCGATTCTATCTTGTTTGCCGCGAGCCCCTCGCGGAGCGCCTTTATTACCGGGATGCCGCCGCCCACGGATGCCTCGAAGCCTATGTCAACGCCCTTCTCCGCCGCCTTCCTGAATATGTCCTTGCCGTGGGTAGAGAGGAGCGCCTTGTTCGCCGTGACAACGTGCTTGCCCTTCTCGAGGGCCTCCATTATGAATTCCCTGGCAATGCCCGTGCCGCCGACGAGCTCGATGACTATCGATATCTCAGGGTCGTTAAGTATGTCCTTCGCGTCCGTGGTGAGCACGCCGTCGTCCACTCTTACGCCCCTGTCCCTGTGAATGTCCCTGTCAGCTACCCTCTTAAGGACCAATTCGCAGCCGAGCTTGTCGCAGATGATGGAGGCGTTCTCCTTCAATACCCTCACGACACCCGTGCCTACGGTGCCGAAGCCGATGAGCCCCACGTTTATCCCGCGCTGAGACTTTGATTGCGCCGTCTTCACAGTCTCCTTCTCAGAGGTTATCATCCAACCACCTTGCTCACCGGTGTCTCGAGCGCCTTCTTTATGCACTTGGCCGCCTGGCGTATCCTGTGCTCGTTCTCGACGAGCGCGAGCCTTACGTACTCGTCGCCGTACTCGCCGAAGCCTATGCCGGGAGAGACAGCGACCTTCGCCTTGTTAAGGAGGAACTTCGAGAACTCTATGGACTTCATATCGCGCAGGTGCTCCGGTATCCTGGCCCATACGAACATGCTGGCCCTCGGCTTCTCTATCTCCCAGCCCGCCTTGCCGAAGCTCTCGATGAGGGCGTTCCTCCTTAGCTCGTATGTCCTGCACATCTCGGTAACGCAGTCCTGAGGCCCGTTCAGGGCGATTATGCCGGCAATCTGGATGGGCTGAAACATGCCGTAATCGAGGTAGCTCTTTATCCGAGTGAGGGCCGCGATGAGCTTCCTGTTGCCAACGGCGAAGCCCACCCTCCAGCCCGGCATGTTGTAGCTCTTCGATAACGTGAAGAACTCGACCCCTACGTCCTTTGCGCCGGGCACCTCCAGGAAGCTCGGGGCCTTGTAGCCGTCGAAGACTATATCGGCGTAGGCAAGGTCGTGGACGACAATGAGGTTGTTCTCCTTTGCGAAGTCCACCACCTTGACGAAGAAGTCCTTCTCAACGACCAGCGTGGTCGGGTTGTGCGGGAAGTTTATGATGAGGAGCTTGGGCTTGGGCCAGGTCTGCTTCACGGCCTTCTGCAGCTCGTCGAAGAAATCCACCCCCGGAAGGAGCGGTATGCTCCTAAGATCGCCGCCCGCTATGATGACCGAATAGGCGTGTATCGGATATGTCGGGTTGGGCACGAAGCAGACGTCGCCCGGGCCTACTATGGCGAGGGCGAGGTGAGCTATGCCCTCCTTGGAGCCTATGGTGGCGACCGCCTCTGTCTCAGGGTCGATGTCCACGTCGTAACGCCTCTTGTACCAGTCGGCGATGGCGCACCTGAGCTTGTATATGCCGCGCGAGGCCGAGTACCTGTGGTTCCTCGGGTTGTGCGCGGCCTCTATGAGCTTGTCCACAATGTGCTTTGGCGTGGGCTGGTCAGGGTTGCCCATGCCGAAGTCTATTATGTCCTCGCCCCTCTTCCTCGCGGCGACTTTAAGCTCCGTTACTATGTTGAAGACATAGGGCGGAAGCCTCTTTATCCTGTGAAACTCTTCCATTAAGGGCACCTCAATATTAGTCGCTTATCTCGCCTAAGAGCAGCTCGGCATTATAGGAGCTTCTTACAAACGGCCCGGAGTATACGTGACGGAAGCCTATCGCCCTGCCGAACTCCTCGTATTCCTTGAAGACGTCAGGCTCCACGTACTCGACGACCTCGAGATTTTCCCTCGTCGGCCTCAGGTACTGCCCGATGGTGACCGCGTCGCAGCCAATGGCCAACAGGTCCTCGAGGAGAGCCTTGACCTCTCCGGCAGACTCGCCCAGGCCGACCATTATGCCGGATTTGGTGAGTCTCCCAGGCCTTTTGGCCCTCCTGATGACCTCAAGCGATCTCCTGTAGTCGGCCTGGGGCCTTACCTTCGGGTAAAGCGACGGGACCGTCTCAAGGTTGTGGTTGAAGATATCCGGGCGGGCCTCGAGGACGATGGAAAGGGCCTGGTCATCCCCGTTGAAATCAGGGGTCAGCACCTCTACTAAAATGCCGGAAATGTTATCCTTTATGGCCTTGATTGTCAAGGCAAATTGGCCAGCTCCGCCGTCCGGAAGGTCGTCCCTGGAGACCGAGGTTATGACCACGTGACGGAGTCCCATCTCCTTTGCCGTGATGGCGATATTAAGAGGCTCATGGGGGTCCACCAGCAGCGGAGCCGCCCTCTTATCGATTGAGCAGAAGCCGCAGGTCCTGGTGCAGACATCACCGAGTATCATGAAGGTGGCGGTGGGCTTTGAGAAGCACTCGCCTATGTTGGGGCAGCGCGCCGATTCGCAGACCGTATGCAGGCCTCTGCTGCGAAGTATGGCTTTTACCTCGTGGAGCCGGCTCGCCGGCCCAAGCCGCTTTTTTGCCCAGGGTGGAAGACGTTTCATTTCTGAAATAGTGGCCAAATGCCTTTAAAATAATATCATAGAATATCATTTTAGGATAAGTTCTGCAATACAACAACTCAGGACAAGAAATGGGGGATACAGGGGGCCTTACTGGAGCGACCTCAACTGCGTGGCGGCGTCCTTGAGGCCGGGGTCGAGGGAGAGGGCCGTCTCAAGCTCCAGCCTGGCCTCTGGCAGCATGCCTTTATCCTTATAGATTATGCCAAGGCCGTAATGGGCCATCGCGAGGTCCGGGGAGAGGTCGAGAGCGGCCTTATACTCCCGGAACGCCTCGTCGAGCAGTCCCATGTAATGATAGGAGAGGCCGAGGTTGTAATGGGCCAGGTAATCCGAGGGATTATAGAGCACCGCCTTCCTGAATTCCTCTATACCCTCCCCCATCTGGCCTGCCTCGAAATATATGCGTCCGAGGTTCAGGCGCCCCTCGAGGCTCTTAGGGTCTTTCGATACCACGTCCTGCCACAGCGTCAGCGGGCTCTTCCAGACCTGGTTTCTCGCCCAGGCGGCAGCGCCGAGCAATACAATGGCCGTTGCGAGGACAACGGCCGCAAGAGGCCTGTAATTCAGGCCCGCCCTCTTCAATATCCAGAATACCCCCGCGCTGAAGGCCCCGAAGGCCCCGACGCTCGGCAGGTATGCCCTGTGCTCGAAGATGAGGTCCTTTATGGGCAGGAACGAAGACTCAACGGAGCTCGTAATGAAGAACCACAGGACCCCCGCTGAAGCGACAAGGGCGAGACCGTCCCTGGACTTGAGCGACCTGTAAAGGACAAAAAGCGCCAGCACAATGACCGAAAGCAGGAAGAGGAAAGAGAGGACGACAGCGGGCTCGAAGAACGAGCGCGACAGAGGCCAGTCATAAAGAATGGTCTGGCCAGTGGGGACAAAGAGGAGCCTTATGTAATGAGTGAGGGCCCTGAACTGCGTCAGAAGATACTCGTACGTGGAGAGGCCGAAGAAGTCCGCGCCCTGTGCCTCGGCGATATCGGCCCCCACGCCCCCGCCCCTGAAGAAGAGGAAAGAGACCGGTATGATGAGCGCTGTCGCGAGCAGGGGCGCTATCTTCACGAGCCTCGCCTTGAATCCCTCCCTGCCGAAGAAGGCGAGCTCGTAGAAGAGGACTACGAATGGCAGCGTGAAGCTTATCTCCTTTGTCTTCATCGCGAAGAGGGCCGCTATGATGGATGTTGCGTAGAACGCCCTGCCGCCTGCCGTCCTCCACCTTATGTAAGAGACAAGCGACAGGAGATAAAAAAGGGTTGCCAGGGACGCGAAGCGCTGGGTCACGTACGTGACCGCCTGGGTCTGTATGGGGTGCGCTGCGAAGAGCAGGGCCGAGGAGATGGAGACGAGCTCGGCGGTGAGCGGATCCACCCCGGCGTTATTCATGGATCCTGCCCGGAACGTAAGCCTCATGAGGAAATATACGAGGAGAGAGTTTATGACGTGTATCGCGACGTTTACGAGGTGGAAGCCGAATACGTCAAAGCCGCCGATTGCGTAATTCAGGGCAAAGGAGAGGAAACCGATATACCTGCTCCCTGTCGGCGGCCAGAAGTTCGACAGGTCCTTTACAGCGTCGTTATAGAGTATGAAGTCCTCGTCGTCGTAGATAAAGGGGGCGTCGAGGATACCCGTGTAGATTGCCGCAACCGATGCGACGACAAGGGCAAGCGCGATAAGAAAGCCGTATCTCTCGATGATAGAGGACTTCATTTTAAAGACAAAGCTCCCTTAAAAAGCGAGAGCTCAGGGGGGCGCCGTCGTTGTCCCTCAGATACCCGAGGTCCTCGGGCCTGTCGATGTCATGCCAGGGCTCGAGAAGGGCCGTCGAGATGCCTGCCTGAGAGGCCTTCTCAAGGGAATCCGCGAGCACCGTGCCGCCGCCCCATTTGATGCCGTCAAAGAGAACGTCAGCCGGTTTTTTGAGGGCTACGAGGTAGTACCCGCCGTCCTTCGCGGGGCCGAAGACCGCGTCACAATCATCGAGTCTGTCGAAGGAATCGGATATGAGCGATATCGGGAGATCTGGCGAGTCAGTCCCTGTCATCGAGACCTTTTCATAGGAGGAGAGTAGTCTGGTGAAGGCGTTGCGCATCCGCTGGCCGAGGAGAGCCCCCTCCTGCCGGAATATCCCGAACCTCTCAGGGACAAGCGCCCTCACCTCTTTTTCCGGAGCGCCGGGGGCGTACGCGGCAAAGACCTCGACGCCTGAAAGGTTTGAGAGCGCGGCGAAGATGTCGCCCAGAAAACACCCGTAAAGCGACGCTGCCTGGGCGTGCGTAAGTGGCGGCACGAGCCTTGTCTTGACCTTGCCCGGCTCCGGGTACTTCATCATGACTACAAGGGCCCTTTGCCCCACTACTTCTTTACCTTGAGCCTTGCCTGCCTCTCTTTTTCCTTCTTCTCCGAGCAATCCGGGCAGGCGTACCTTTTTTCGTGCCTCACCGTGAGCCTGTCGTAGTCCTTGTCAATGGCTACCCTGGTCACGTTGTCCGACTCCTTGCCGCAGAAGTCACACTTTAACATACTCCTCACCTTCTTTCCTGTACACGTTCCTCGGCGCAAGTCCTGAATCAGCGAGCGCCTTTTTCGCGCCTTCGAGCGCCCCGTCCTTTACCTGGATCACAAGCCCGCAGGAGGAATCGAGCGCCTTTGGGACGGGAAGGAGCCTGAACCCGACACCGGCCTTTTTCAGTATCTCTTCGGCCTTCAGGGCCTTATGCGGCGAGCCGAAGCCCAGGATATACTCCATTTGCTGGAAATTAACAGATTTCAATGCATTGCGCAAGAGGCGCAAAAAACACAGGCCTGCCGCGCGTCGCGGCAGGCCTGTGTTAAGAAACAGCACCCTGCTAATTCAGGCTGCTCAAAAAGGTCCGTCATTGCGAGGAGCGCTAAAAACAAGATTCCTCGCTTCGCTCGGAACAGGCTCCGCAATCTCATCTTTATGGATAACCGGCAATTATGCGATTGCCGCGCTTCGCTCGCAATGACTACAAAATACCCTACGGATTATACTGTAGCCCGCTCAAGTCTGTCCTTATAGAGCGGGAACCTCATGCAAAGCTCCTTAACCTCGGCCTTTATTGCCTCGAGCTTCGCCTCGTCCGCCCTGTCCTTCAACGCCCTGTCGATGAAGCCCGCTATTGTCCTCATCTCAGTCTCTTTCATGCCCTTTGTCGTGGCGGCCGGGACGCCTATCCTTACGCCGCTCGTGACAAAGGGGCTACGGGTCTCAAAGGGTATGGTGTTCTTGTTGACGGTTATACCGGCCTTGCCCAGCGCCTCTTCCGCGTCCTTGCCGGTTATGTCCTGCTTCGTGAGGTCCACGAGCATGAGGTGGTTGTCGGTGCCGCCGGACACCAGCGTATAGCCCCTGTTAATGAGCTCCTGCGAGAGCACCTTTGCGTTCGCGAGTATCTGCTTCTGGTACTGGGTGAAGGACTTATCGAGCGCCTCTTTGAAGGCCACGGCCTTCGCGGCGATTATATGCATGAGCGGGCCGCCCTGTATGCCGGGGAATATCTGCTTGTCAACGGCCTTCGCGAACTCCTCGCGGCACATTATCATGCCGCTCCTCGGCCCTCTGAGCGTCTTGTGCGTGGTAGTGGTGACGAACTCGGCGTAGGGCACCGGGCTCGGGTGCAGGCCGGTGGCGACAAGGCCCGCTATATGGGCGATATCGACCATTACCTTCGCGCCTACCTCGTCGGCCACTTCCCTGAAGGCCTTGAAGTCGATTACCCTCGGATAGGCTGACGCGCCCACCACGATGAGCTTGGGCTGGTTCTTTTTGGCCAGGTCCCTTACCTGGTCCATGTCTATCCTGTGGTCGTCTGGGCGCACCCCGTAGAAGACGATATTATAGAGCTGGCCCGAGAAGTTCACCGGGCTTCCGTGGGTGAGGTGGCCGCCGTGCGAGAGGTTCATGCCCATGACCGTATCGCCGGGCTTTACGGTCGCGAAATAGACGGCCATGTTGGCCTGCGAGCCCGAGTGGGGCTGGACGTTGACGTGCTCAGAGCCGAAGAGCTTCTTCGCCCTCTCTATGGCGAGCCTTTCGACAATATCGACGAACTCGCAGCCGCCGTAGTAGCGCTTTCCGGGGTAGCCTTCGGCGTACTTGTTTGTCATCACGCTTCCGGAGGCCTCGAGAACGGCCTCGCTCACAAAGTTCTCGGAGGCTATGAGCTCGAGCTTCCACTCCTGCCTCTGGGTCTCAAGCCGTATGGCTTCGTATACCTCGGGGTCGAATTCCTTCAGGGCCATCTTGTTCTCCGTATTTTGCTGACTTTAAAATGGATAAAATATTACTTTTTGCATTCCTTGACTTCGATAGCCGCTATCTTGTCGAGCCGCTTCTGGTGCCTGCCGCCCTCGAACTTCGTCTCGAGCCAGACTTTCAGCATCTCTCTCGCGATCCCCTTGCCCGAGATCCTGCCGCCTATGACAAGGATATTGGCGTCGTTGTGCTCCTTTGCCATGCGCGCGGAGAAGACGTCGCTCACGAGGGCCGCCCTGACGTTCCTGAACTTGTTGGCAAGTATGCTCATGCCGATGCCGGTGCCGCAGACGAGCACGCCCCTGGGTATCTCGCCTTTCGATACCTTCTCGGAAAGCGGTATGCCGTAGTCCGGGTAATCGACCGACTTGTCGTCGTTAACGCCCATGTCCGTCACCTCTACACCGAGGGAGACGAGGAACTCCTTAAGGTCTTCCTTCAGCTCCCTCCCGGCATGGTCGCTCGCTATGGCTATCTTTTCCATCTATCCGGCCTTTTCCGGGGGAAACCCCATACTCAATTATCCGCCTTTTCCCCGTTCGAGGCAAGACGGAAGAAGCCTATTCGAAGCGCCTGAAGACGAGCACGCCGTTGGTGCCGCCGAAGCCGAAGGAGTTCGAGAGGGCGGCCTTGACCTTCAGCTCCCTCGCCGTGTTCGGGACATAGTCGAGGTCGCACTCGGGGTCCGGCGTGGTGTAGTTAATGGTCGGGGGCAGCACGCCGTTGTAGAGCGAGAGGGCAGTAAAGACAGCCTCTATGCCGCCAGCGGCACCGAGGAGGTGCCCTGTCATGCCCTTGGTCGAGCTTACGGCGAGCTTTTTGGCGTGCTCTCCGAAGACCGTCTTTATGGCCATGGTCTCGTAGAGGTCGTTATAATAGGTCGACGTGCCGTGGGCGTTGATGTAGCCGATGTCCTCGGGGTTGAGGCCAGAGCCCTTCAAGGCCATCTTCATGCACCGGGCAGCGCCCTCGCCGTTCGGCGCGGGCGTCGTCATGTGGTTTGCGTCAGAGTTGAGGCCGTAGCCTACTATCTCGGCGTATATCTTCGCCCCGCGCTTCTTCGCCGATTCCATCTCTTCCAATACGAGAACGCCCGAGCCCTCGCCTATTACGAAGCCGTCCCTGTCCTTGTCAAAGGGCCTGCTCGCGGCCTGCGGGTCGTTGTTCCTGGTCGAGAGCGCCTTCATGGCGTTGAAGCCAGCCACGCATAGCGGGGTAATCGTGGACTCAGTGCCTCCGGCCACCATGACGTCGGCCACGTCGGACTGGATGAGCCTGAAGGCGTCGCCTATGGAATGGGTGCCGGTGGCGCACGCCGTGACGGCGCAGCTGTTAGGCCCCTTCGCGCCTATCTTGATCGATACCTGGCCTGAGGCCAGGTTTATTATCACCATCGGTATGAAGAAGGGGGTTATCCTGTCCGGCCCCTTCTCCTTCAATACGTCGTACCAGTGCTCGATGGCAGGCAGTCCGCCTATTCCGGCCCCTATGTAGACGCCGACGCGCTCGGCGTTCTCCTCGGTCACCTTGAAGCCGGAGTCCTCGAAGGCCATCGTCGAGGCTGCCATCGCGTACTGGATGAAGAGGTCCATCTTCTTGACCTCTTTCTTCTCGATGAACAGGAGCGGGTCGAAGTCCGGGACCTCTCCGGCTATCCTCACGGGGAAGTTCTCGACGTTGAAGCGCGTGATGGCCCTGATGCCGGAACGGCCGCTTGTCGCGGCCTGCCAGCACTTATCCGCCCCTGTGCCGAGCGGGCTTACCATGCCGATGCCAGTTACTGCTACCCTTCTCATTTTCGATTATTCCTGGGTTAGTAAATAAATCCGCCGCAGAGTCGAGGAGTGCCCTCGCCTCCCGGCGGAAACGGAAGAAAGCGGACAGCGCTTGGAGGGCTGGTTTACTTTCCTGCCTTCTTATTGATGTACTCGACCGCGTCCTGGACGGTCTTTATCTTCTCGGCGTCCTCGTCGGGTATCTCTATGCCGAACTCCTCCTCGAAGGCCATGACCATCTCGACAGTGTCGAGCGAGTCGGCGCCGAGGTCGTCTACAAAGGACGCCTGTGAGGTTACTTCGTCCTCGGTCACATCCAACTGGTCTATGATTATCTTCTTAACCTTATTCTCAACAGACATTAGTATCCCTCCTGAAAATGATCTGAAATATGATGTTCTTCGCCAGACCCCACTGTATAACACCTAAGGGGGGAGTTGTCAACCACAGATGAGGCCTACTGCATGGCCATTCCGCCATTTATATCAAGCACATGGCCCGTTATGTAGCCGGCGGCGTTCGAGGCAAGGAAAAGGACGCCGTTTGCAACGTCCGCCGGCCCCCCGAGCCTGCCGAGCGGTATCCTCGCCGTGAGCTCCTCCTTGACCTTGTCCGAGAGGGCGTCGGTCATGGCGGTCTCGATGAAGCCGGGCGCGACCGCGTTGCAGGTGATGTTGCGGCTGGCGAACTCCCTGGCGACGGTCTTTGTGAGGCCTATGAGCCCCGCCTTGCTCGCCGAATAGTTGGCCTGGCCCGCGTTGCCTATCTCGCCTACGATCGAGGCTATGTTGACTATCCTGCCCCAGCGCATCTTGGTCATGTACTTCAAGACGGCCTTGGTGCAGTTGAAGGCGCCCTTCAAGTTGACGTTCATGACAGCGTCCCAGTCGGCGTCGGTCATACGGAGGATGAGGCCGTCCCTGGTTATGCCCGCGTTGTTGACGAGTATATGGATGGCCTCCATCTCCTTGAAGATCTTCTCAGCCATCTCCTCGCATTCCTTGAGGTTCGTCACGTCCCCCTTGAGGGCCATCGCCCTCCTGTCCATGGACTTTATCGATTCGGCGACCTCCTGGGCCTTCTCGAGGTTTACGTCTATGATGGCCACGTCGGCCCCGTATGAGCCGAGCTTCTCGGCAATGGCCCTGCCTATGCCCTGGCCGCCTCCGGTAACGACCGCTATCCTGCCTGATACGTTCATCATGCCCTCCTTTGGAATCCTGCTTTAAGCCCCTATGACGCCGAGCACCTTTTCCAGGTCCGCCGCCTCGGAGAGGCTCACGGCGTTCATCTCCTTCTCTATCCTCCTGGCAAGGCCGGTCAAGACCTTGCCCGGGCCGACCTCTATCATCGTATCCACCCCAGCCGCCTTCATCGCCTGCACGATATCGACCCAGCGCACCGGGCTTGTAAGCTGGAGGCAGAGGAGCTCCCTTATCCGGGAGCTATCTGTAAGGGGCTCTGCCTCGACATTGGTATATACGGGTATATCGAGGCCCTTTATGTCTATCTTATCGAGCTCCTCGCCGAGCCTCTGGCTGGCCTTCTCCATGAGGGGCGAATGCGAGGGCGCGCTCACCTGAAGGGGGATGATGCGCCTGGCGCCCTTGTCCTTTGCCATGCTGGCGGCGATATCGACAGCCGCCGCGTGGCCGGAGATGACTATCTGCTCAGGGCTGTTTATGTTGGCAGGCACGACCTGCGCCGTATCGATGGACGCCGAATCGCATATGGTCTGCACGTCCTCGCGGCTAAGGCCGATAATGGCGCACATCTTGCCCACGCCCGGGGGCACGCTCTCCTGCATATACTTTCCGCGCAGGTGGACGAGCTTAACCGCGTCCCTGAACCCGAGGGCCCCGGCCGCGACAAGGGCCGTGTACTCCCCGAGGCTGTGGCCCGCGAGGCACGCGGGGACAAAGCCGGTCTTTTCCTTCAAAGCCCTGAGCGTCGCTATTGACGAGGTCAGGAGAGCGGGCTGAGTGTACTCTGTCCTGTCAAGGAGGTAGTCCGGGCCCTCGAAGGAGAGCTTTGCGACGTCCATGCCGAGAGCCTCGCTCGCCTCCGCAAAGGCCGCACGCGCTCCCTCGGAGGAATCGAATATGCTCTTTGCCATGCCCACCGACTGCGAGCCCTGGCCGGGGAATACGAAGGCTATCTTGGACATGAAGCGCGGTTCCCCCTTGAATCAAGCTATAAAGTATGCGACAGCACGGTCATTGCGAGGAGCGTTCTTTTGCGACGAAGCAATCTCATGGCGTCAGTTCACCTGAAAAGATGAGATTGCGTCCCGCCACGCTCCGCTCGCGGCTTCGGCTCACGCGCTCGCAATGACTGCTTTTTTTAATCTACCACTTCAACGCGGCGGACGCCCAGGTGAGGCCGCCGCCGAACGCGACGAACAGGATTACGTCGCCGTCCTTTACCCTGCCCTCCCTCACCGCCTCGTCGAGGGCTATGGGGATGGACCCGGCAGAGGTGTTGCCATACCTGTCGAGGTTGGTGAAGACCCTGTCCTCCGTGAGGTTGAGCCGCTCCCGGGCGGCGTTAATTATCCTTAAATTTGCCTGGTGGGGTATGAGAAGGGAGATGTCCTCTGGCGAGAGCCCGGTATCCTCCATCACTTCCTTTATGGCCTGGCCCATGGTGCGCACCGCGAGCTTGAAGGTCTCGTTGCCGTTCATCACGAGGTGAGCCGGACCGCTCGGGTCCTGCTCGAACGGGTTCGGCGGATAGGCGCTCGGGCAATAGAGCATGTCCCAGTGCCTGCCGTCGGAGTGTATGCGGCTTGAGAGCAGGCCCTTCGAGCCCTTCTCAGCAGAGAGGACGACAGCGCCAGCTCCGTCGCCGAAGAGCACGCACGTGGACCTGTCGGTCCAGTCGATGAGCCTGGAGAACCTGTCCACGCCTACGACTATGGCCTTTTTGGCTGCGCCTGATTTTAAATATTTATCCGCCACGTCGAGGGCGTAGAGAAAGCCCGAGCACGCCGCAGAGACGTCGAAGGCGGCTGCCCCGGCCCTTACGCCGAGCTGCGACTGCACAAAGCAGGCGGTAGACGGGAAGGCCATATCGCCGGTGCAGGTCCCCACCACGATGAGGTCTATGTCCTTTGCCGGGAGGCCTGAAGCCTTGAGCGCGGCCTTGGCGGCCTTCGCGGCCATCTCAGAGGTGCCCTCCTCCGCGGCGATCCTGCGCTCTTTTATGCCGGTGCGTGTCGCGATCCACTCGTCGGTTGTCTCGACCATCCTCTCAAGCTCGAGATTGGTGAGCACCCTATCCGGCACGTGGGAGCCTGTCCCTATAACCCTTGACCTCAGCACGCTTCAGCTCCCCGAGGCCTCTATGCGGCCCGTCTTCATCAGATCCTGGTTCTTCTCTATCTCTTCAGAGAGGTGAATGTTCACCCTGAACTTGGCGTACTCATGGGCGCGGAGTATCGCGTTCCTCATGGCCTTGGAGTTCGACCTGCCGTGGCTTATTATGCACACCCCGTCTATGCCGAGAAGCGGCGCTCCGCCGTACTCGGCGTAATCTATCTTTTTCTTCAAATTCCTGAACGCGCCCCTTGAAAGGAGGTAGCCGATGCGGGACCAGAAGCCGGACATTATCTCTTTTTTGAGCATAGTCGTGACGGCCTCGACGAGGCCTTCGCTGAGCTTCAGGACAACGTTGCCGACAAAGCCGTCCGTGACGACCACGTCGACACCGCCCTGGTAAATGTCCCTGCCCTCGATATAACCGATGTAATTTATGGATGCGTTCTTCAAGAGAGCATGCGCCTCCCTGGTGAGGTCGTTGCCCTTGCCCTCCTCCTCTCCGTTGGAGAGGAGACCTACCCTGGGCCTGTCCTTCTTGAGGACATACTTGGCGTAGACCTCGCCCATGAGGGCGAACTGGAAGAGGTGGATGGGCTTGCAGTCGACGTTGCCGCCGGCGTCGAGGACTATTGCGGGGTCCTTCATCGTGGGCAGGCTCACGGCTATCGCGGGCCTGTCCACGCCCTTTACCTTTTTAAGCAGGAATATGCTGGCCGCCATGGCCGCGCCCGAGTTCCCGGCGCTCACGACCGCGCCGGCCTCGCCGCTTCTCACCAGCTCGAAGCAGACGCGCAGGGAGGAGTCCTTCTTTTTGCGGATGGCCTGGGCAGGAGATTCGTCCATGCCCACGACCTCTGAGGCGTGCACAATAGAAATGCCGGGAATGGAGGCTGCCTTATGCCTTGCAAGCTCCTCCTCGATGCGCGCCCTGTCGCCCACGAGTATTATCGGGATATCCAGTTCGCTCGCTGCCCGGATTGCCCCTTCCACAACAACTGCGGGGGCATAGTCCCCGCCCATCGCGTCAACGGCTATCTTCATACCTGTTCGGATGAGAATGCAAAAAAGGATACCGCTTCCAGTCTCTCCGGCCCCGAGGCCGTACTGGAAGCGGGTCTTGTTGAAAGGTGCACGGCCTTAGACGGCCTCTTCCTTCTTTATCACTGTCCTGCCCTTGTATGTGCCGCAGCTCGGGCAGACATGGTGGGGACGCTTGGGCTCGCCGCACTGGGGACAGGTGGAGACTGCGGCAACGGTCAGCGCGTCGTGGCTCCTTCTCTGGCCCCTTTTGCACCTTGAATGTCTCTTCTTAGGATTAGGCATTTGAAAAACCTCTCTTTTTTGTATGGTTCCGGAATCCTATATTTATATAAGATTTGGCCCCGGTCTTCAATAATAAAATGATCTATGAGCTATTTGGCCTTGAAATCCTTGAGCTTCGAGAACTTTGACTCTACCTTGTCCTGGCCACCGCAGCCGCACTGGCCCAGGTTGAGGTCAGCCCCGCATTTGGGGCACAGGCCCTTGCAGGCTTCTGTGCAGAGCGGCTGCATCGGCACCTCCAGCACTATCTGGCCGAGCAGGAGCTCGGTCGTGTCGAGCGTGTCGCCGGATATGAAGTTGACATCCATGTCAGCGGCATGGAGCTCTTTTTCCTTCCCTGTCTCGGTGCCTCTTTCGTAATAAGAGGCAAAGTCAGTGTCAAAAGGAAGGTCGAACTCTTTCAAGCACCTGCCGCAGTTGAGGTGAACGCTGGTCTTTATCTCGCCCGAGATGAAGATGGACCTGCCCCGCTTCGAGACCTCGAGGCGGGCGGCCACGGGCGAAGAGAAGCTGAAGTCCAGCTTGCCCCCGGCGAAGTCGTTAAAGACCGAGCCGTCATCCTTTATATCCAGCGACAGGCCGGAATCAGGTATTTCGTCTAACTTTATCTTCATTTCCCTTTGCGGTATAAAGACCCAAAAGTATACAGGAAATCCTTTGTTTATGTCAATAAAATTTGCTTGACTTGTCCGTTTAAGGTAATTATATTAGATAATCTACGCCGCTTCTGGGGGATCGTCTAACGGCAGGACAACGGGTTCTGAACCCGTTTATCTAGGTTCGAATCCTAGTCCCCCAGCCAATTTTGAAATGAATTAAGGGGTTACAGTGTAGGCTGTAACCCCTTATTGCATTTCGGGGGTTGTTATTGTATCTTAGCTGAGTTGAACGATCCTTTTACCTACAATGAAAAAGGAAAACATGAAAGACACTATCAGGCCATTTTATTCTGAACTTCAGGGGTATTTGGTGGAGGCACCGCCACTAAGTGCCATATCTTCTAACGAAACAAGCTTAGCTAAAAATCTGAATGATTTAATAAGTAAAATTTCGGATATAACAAAAGAGGATTATGCACGTTTTAATGTAAAAATTAGCCCGCCAGTATCTCCCAACCAGTATGATTCTATTGGTTCTCCGGCTTATTTTCAAGTTCAAGAATATAGGAGTAATTTAAGCGGTTTGATTTTACGCCTTCATGGTCAATTCTTTTCAAATGAATCCCACCCTTTTACAGGAAAGCCAAACACAGTAATCAACACGACACAAATGCAGAGCCAATCCGTTGACATTCAACTACTCCTTACTATTCAAAGCAAAATAGATGAGCAATTACCTAAATTCGAAGATAGAAGCAAGGAGAAGAACTTTCTTCAAACATTAAAAGGTTCGCTTGTTAACATTAAAGATGCAGCGCAACTGCTTTCTCATCTGGTTACGACAGCCAAAAACTTAGGACTTTCGACTGACGACCTTTTAAAAATTTTCGGTTGATTATCAAATAATAGGTATAAGATGAAAAAAACTTTAGCAATTCTAATCATGGCTTTCGTCTTAGGTTGCGACAGAATTGATGCTGTTTTCAATCGTTACGAAATTAAACACGAGGATGGAAAAACAATTCGGCTTGATAAGAGGACAGGAGAAATATATCTCATTGAAGGAGACAGACTAGTAAAAATAAAAAGCTTGGAAGAAATAGAAAAAGAAAATGCTGAATTAACTGTTTTAAAATCTTGGCAAGAAATTGGAATTGAGAATTTAGGTAAAGGAGTTACTGCTTCTTTATCAACATCATGGCATGATGGTTTCCTCTATTATCAATTTGACTTACGCCCTTTTCCTAAAGCAAAGATTTCAAGCTTAACAATAACACTACAGGATAAAGATGGATTTAAAATTGCAGACCAGAATATCCACAGGTTAGAGTTGCTAAGTACAGTTGATGCACAGGGTAAGCCATTAGGTTTGAGCAGTAATGAATCTTTACTTCTTTCAAAAGAGAATTACATACGTATAAATTCTTGGAATTTAAGTTGGAAAAATTATTAACTACTCTCGTAACGTCGGTTTGCAAAAAAGCCTCGCAACTGCAGCCTTGTAGGGTGCGCTGCGCGCACCAAAGCATTAATATGCTTCTTAAGAAACCAACCGAATCCGGGCAACAACCGGTTCAAAATAAGTCTTGAATCCCAGTCCCCCAGCCAATTACTTTCTGAAATAAATCAAGGGGTTAGCCAAAACTAACCCCCTCCTTTTTTGAGGGCTCACACGGCCCCCGGAACCTGTAAAAACTTAAAATTAAAACAACTCCCTCTCAGCATTCCTGCGCCTTACCAGCCCCGAAAGCTTAATTCCTCTCGCATAGACCCACTTTGGAAACTGTTCTGCGGCGCTGCCGAAATCGCCCAGATATACGGCCTTCCTAAGAGTCGAGGCTTGCAGATTCCCCGCGTCGCAGTTATATGCGAAATCGATGAGCGCCGCCTGGGCACCCTTTAGGCTCATGGGTTCCCTTTTACACCACCGCACCAGCGAAAATGACCGGTAAAAAAAACATTCTTCGGTAGATACTCCAAATTGCTCTTTCTGATTCTTTTTTCAGACTTTCTGGGTACAAAACCGCCTTTAAGACATTTCTCCCTTAATTATTTCAAAAAAGATTAGCATCCTTGCGATTTCATTTGTCGATTTTTTCTGCTTGACTTCGCTGTCATTAATGATATTTTCTTAATTAAGAAACTTATTAAATAATAAGGAATAAAAAAAGACCTCTATGAACCAAAAAGACTCTATACCAAAAGAAATCTACGAGATACATGCAAATATCTGCCAGTGCCTCGCAAACCCCAAGCGCCTTGAGATCATAAATACCCTTAGGGACAAGGAGCTTTCGGCAACCGAGATCGCCGAAAAGATAGGCATCTCCAGCGCGAACGCCTCTCAGCACCTCGCCATAATGCGCAACAAGGGTATACTCAAAAGCAGGCGTGATGGGGTCAGTATCCATTACTCCCTTGCAAACCCCAAGGTCATCACCGCGTGCGACATAATGAGGGAGGTGCTTTTTGAGTACCTTAACGAAAAGCAGTCGCTTACAAAAAAAGTGAAGTTCTAAAGGAATTTTTATGTCTCACGATTTTTCCAGGGAGTTCTTTGCTATGTCAAAGGCTGCGACATTTGCAGCGGCAATGAAATTTTGCGCAGCAGCGGCAAGAAGGGCTCCTGCCCCATTAGCCAGATGCTCAAATCAGCCATGGGCAAGGCCTTGAAGACCGGAGTCGAACTTACGGGCAGCGAGAAGCCCGGCCCGGTCGGCGAGTGCTATTTGAAATACAAGATATCCCGGTAAACCACCACCTGTACTGCGTTGAGATAAGTTTCGTCACTGAAAGCAGGTTTTCTTCGGAGCCGTCAAAGAGGTCTTATGGCAAATATCGTAATAATAGGCGCATCGACTGGCGGGCTTCCGGCGGCCTACGCGATGAAGGCGGCCCTTGGTTCCGGCCACAGCGTGACCGTAATCTCGAATACGGACACCTTTCACTTTGTCCCGTCAAATCCGTGGGTCGCCGTTGGTTGGAGGTCGAGGAAGGATATAAGCTTTCCCCTGAGGCCGCCGCTTGAGAAAAAGGGCGTAAAACTTATAGCCGAAGCCGCCCTCAGGATAGACCCGGTTAAAAAAGAAATCACTACCTCGTCCGGCGGCGTCGTTCCGTATGATTACCTCCTCATAGCGACAGGCCCGAAGCTCGCGTTCGACGATGTCCCGGGCCTTGGACCTGATGGACACACTGTATCTGTCTGCACAGTCGATCATGCCGAAGATGCGTTCGAACGATACCGGAAATTCCTTGAAACCCCGGGCCCGGTGATTATCGGGGCGGCCCAGGGGGCTTCATGTTTCGGCCCTGCCTACGAGTTCGCCTTCATACTCGATGCCGACCTGCGGAGAAGAAAACTCCGCAGAAAGGTCCCCATAACCTTCATCACCCCGGAACCCTACATAGGCCACATGGGGCTTTCGGGCGTCGGCGACTCAAAGGGCCTCCTTGAGCACGAACTCCGGGAAAGACACATAAGCTGGCATACGAATACGAAAATAAAGAGCGTCGAAAAAGGGAAGATGGCAGTCGATGTGTTGAACGAAGGAGAGCGGGAGCTTCCTTTCGCATACTCGATGATAATACCGTCCTTCAAAGGCGTTGACGCCGTAGCCGCCGTCGAGGGCCTGTGCAATCCCAAGGGGTTTGTCGTGGTGGATAAATTCCAGAGGTCGCCAAGGTACCCGGACATCTACGCGGTCGGCGTCTGTATCGCCATAGCCCCGATGGAGGCGACCGCAGTTCCAACTGGCGTACCCAAGACCGGCTTCATGATCGAGAGCATGGTGGCCGCTACAGTCCGGAATATCAAGGCTTGCATTGAGGGTGGGCAGGCCTCGGCGGTTGCGACATGGAACGCGATCTGCCTCGCCGACATGGGCGACACCGGAGTGGCGTTCGTGGCGATACCGCAGATCCCTCCAAGGGATGTGACATGGGCGAAGAAGGGCCGCTGGGTCCACCTCGCGAAGATAGGCTTTGAAAAATATTTCCTTCGCAAGATGAAAAAAGGCATAAGCGAGCCTTTCTATGAAAGTACGGTCCTGAGCGCCCTGAAAATCAAAAAGCTGGAATAACCCTGCTGAAGCCTTATCCGGAGTTCAGCCGCGAAAAATATGGCTACTTGGGACCCGCAAAAATATGAGGCCTGGTACGAAACCCCGCTCGGGAAGGCCTCCGACAGGTTTGAACGGGAACTTGTCCTTTCTATGGCAGGCGTAAAGGAGGGTGACCGGGTCCTGGACGCTGGCTGCGGCACGGGGATATATTCCCTCGAGCTCGCAAAAAGAGGAGCCTTCGTGGCCGGCCTGGACGCCTCATCCGGGATGCTCGAATTGGCAAGGGCCAAAGCCGGAAGGGCCGGCCTGAATATCGATTTCGTCAAGGCCGACGCGCTTCACATCCCCTTCCCTGACGGACATTTCGATTTGGTCCTTTCCGTCTGCATGCTCTGCTTCGTAAAGGAAAGGGAGGCCGCCATCCTTGAGATGAAGAGGGTATTGAGGCCGGGAGGCAGGATAGTCATAGCCCTTCTTAACAGCCGCTCCCCCTGGGCCTTCTTGAGAAGGGCCAAGGGACTTTTCAGAAAATCTGTTTACAACAACGCGGAATTTTTATCTCCGCGCGCCGTAGAGTCAGAACTCAGGAAGGCGGGGTTCAAGGGTATAGAGACGAGGACCTGCCTCTTTTTCCTGCCCATAGACTCAAAGATTTATCTCGGCTTCTCAGGGCTTCAGGAACGGCTCGGGAGAAGGTTGTTCCCAAAGGCTGGCGCGTTCCTGGTTACGGCCGCAATAAAGGCGTAAGGCTAAATCAAATAAAATCTATCTATCGAGTGTCGCATGAAAAAATTTTCCCTTGTAGAATTTTCAGTAAACAATCCAAAGCTCGTCGTTGTCATAGCGGTGCTGATAACGCTCGGGTTCCTCACTCAGTTCCCGAAGATAAAGACGGACACAAACCCCAAGAACATGCTCCCGCCGACCTCTGACGTAAGGGTCTGGAACGACGCGGTCGACGAGACATTCGGCCTTTATGAGGATACGATAGCCGTCGGCATAACGAGCGATGAAGGGCTTTTGAATGAGCGCACGCTCGGGAAGGTCTTGAGGATCACCAATGAGATACTCCTCATAGACGGCGTTGCGGCAAGGGATGTGAACGGGCTGCCGACCATTACGAATGTCACGGCCGAAGCCGGAGTCCTGAAAGTCGCCCCGCTCATGGCTGAGCTTCCGAAGGACGCGGCCGGAATGGAACGCCTTAAAAAGGACCTCTTTGAGAACCCGCTTTTCACAGGAAGGGTGATATCCGAGGACGGAAAGACGACGGCCATCTACATCCCCCTTGAGGTAGGCGCGAACGGCAAGGCCATAGCCGACAGGATAAGGGAGGTCGTCAAGAAAGAGGGCGGCCCGGAGAAGTACTATATCGCAGGCGACCCGGTGGCGAGGGATACCTTCGGCGCCGAGATGTTCAAGCTCATGGCGATATTCGCCCCCATAGCAGGCGCGATAATGCTCGTTGCAAGGTATCTCATGTTCAAGGACCTGTTCCTGTCCGTCACCTTGATGTTGGACGCCATGATGAGCATAGTCTGGTCAATGGGCCTTCTCATAGCGCTCGGCTTCCCCGTCCACATAATGAGCTCCATGGCCCCGGTCTTCCTCATGGCCATAGCAACCGACAGCATGCATATTTTCAACGAGTTCTACTTCCGCTACAGGGAGAAGAGGGATAAAAAAGCGGCTATCATTGAGACCATGCGTGCAGTGGGCCGGCCCGTGCGTTACACGGCCTTGGCGACAGCCGTCGCGTTCGGGGTATTGCTGTTCATGGATATCGTCCCTGTAAAGGTCTTCGGAGCTGTGGTGGCCTTCGGCACCGTGGCATTGAGGGTCTTGAGCTTCAGCTTCATCCCCGCGATGTTCACCTTTGTAAAAGAGAAAAACCTCAAGAGAGTGGCTTCCGGAGAGGACGCGTCCACCGGCAGGTCTTCCAGATTCCTGCGCGGCCTTGCCTCAGCCGGCGCGCATAGTCCCAAGGCCACTGCCCTCATAGGCATTGTCATCTTCGGGCTGTCGGTCTTCGGAGTGTCCAGAGTCGTCGTAAACAACAATATGGTCGAGTGGTTCAAGGCAGGAAGCCCGGTCCGCTCGGCGGACTCCGCCCTGAACGCCGCGCTCGGGGGCACCTCGCTCGGCTATATAGTGGCCACTGCAAACGAGGAAGAATATATCAAGGACCCTGAAGCCATGAGGCAGATCGAGGGGCTGCAGAGGCGCCTTGAAAAGCTGCCGGTTGTGGGAAAGACAAGCTCAGTCGTCGACTATGTAAAGAGGATAAACAGGGTCCTTCACGACGATGACCCGAAGTACGACACTGTCCCGTCATCAAAAGACGAGATAGGCCAGTACCTGTTCCTGTTCAGCATGTCAGCGAAGCCATCGGATCTTGACAATGTGGTGGACTATCCTTTCCAGAAGGCAAACATCTGGGTGCAGCTCAAGACCTGGGACGCCGAGGCCATGCGAGGCGTCATGAAAGCGGTGGATGAATACAAGCGGGACAACCCGGGAAAACTGGAGTTCAAGCCTGCCGGGATAGCGTACTTCAACCTCGTCTGGAACGACGAGGTCCTCTGGGACATGCTCAAGGGTTTCATCATCGCCCTCGTCGTAATATTTGCCATACTCTCCTTCAACTTCGGCTCGGCCAAATGGGCCGCAATAGGGTATATCCCGCTTCTATTCACTATACTCATCATCTACGGCGCTGTAGGCTTCATGGGCAAGGATTTCGACATGCCTATAGCGGTCCTGAGCTGCCTGTCTCTGGGCATGGCGGTTGACTTCTCCATCCACTTCATAAGCAGACTCAGGCAGAGGCTCTCCGAGGAAGGCCAGGGCGGTATGCCTTCCAGCGAATCCCTGACTGACGCGCTTCTCTGGACGGCCGCAAGGCCCGGCAAGGGCATAATGCGTAACGCCGTCCTTTTCGCCTCGGCCTTCTCAGTCATGCTCTTCGCTCCGCTTACGCCTTACATAACAGTCGGGGCCTTTATCGTCAGCATGATGCTCCTGAGCGCGATACTTACCATTATCTATCTCCCGGCCCTTATCGTGTTGTTCAGGGGCCGCCTCTTTGGAGGTAATTGATGTATCCTTGTAGAGGCCGGTATTCGACTCATGTAAAATGGAGGTCAGCCATGCTCAAATATCTGCTTTTACTGGTAGCCGTGCTCCTGCCGCTCAATTCGTTCGCAATAACGCCTGAAGAGGTGATGAAAAGCTCGCAGGCGGCCTTTCTCTACCCGGGCAAGGACTTCAAGGCAAGGATCGTGATGCGGCTTGTGAGCAAATCCGGCTCTGAGAGGGCAAGGGAGCTTACGATGCTCAGGAAGAACTACGGGGAGACCGGAGGAGACCAGAAATATTTCATGTACTTCTTCCTGCCGGCGGATGTAAAGGACATGACCTTCATGGTGTATAAATACCCCGGCAGGGACGACGACCGGTGGCTCTTTGTCCCGGCCCTCAACATGGTAAGGAGGATCGCGGCCCAGGACAGGCGCTCGAGCTTCGTGGGCTCGGATTTCACTTACGAGGACGTATCCGGCAGGGACATAGCCGACGACTCGCACGAGATAACGAAGGAAGAGAAACTCGGAGACTCGGACTGCTATGTCGTCAAGAGCACGCCAAAGGCCGGGGACACTGACTACGGATACAAGCTCTCGTGGATAGACAAAAAGACCTTCCTGCCCCTGAAAGAGGAGTACTTCGACAAGAGGAGCACCCTTTACAAGGTCTTCACCGCCGAGGAGATAAAGGAGATCAAGGGGTTCCCGACCGTCGTGAAAAGGACCATGAAGAACCTCCAGAGCGGGCATTCAACGGAGACGACCTTCACGAAGGTCGACTACAACATAGGCATAGAGGACAGCCTCTTTACCGAAAGATATCTTAAGCAGCCGCCAAGGAAGTGGCTGGACTGAGTACATCTTAAGGACGGCTTAAACCGTGAAACGAATCTTCCAGGCTTTTCTCATGATAGCGTCATGCCTTACGATAGACGCGTATGCCGCTGATTACTCGGTCAACGGGTTCCTCCAGGGCAACTATTCGTTCGGGACAGAGGCCTCGAACCCTGACGGCGGCGACCTCAAGTGGGCAGAGGAAAGAGCGCAATTGAAGGCCGAAGTCGCCCAGGAGCCCGTGCGCCTCTTTCTCAAGGCCGATGTTTTTTACGACCACATTGACAAAAACACTGAGGTCGAGCTCAGGGAAGCCTATATTGACCTCACCGGTGGAAGGTGGGACCTGAGGGCCGGCAGGCAGATAATCACATGGGGCCTCGGCGACCTGATTTTCATAAACGATGTTTTCCCGAAAGACTATGAGGCGTTCTTCTCGGGCAGGCCTCTTGAGTACCTGAAAAAAGGCGTGGACGCGGTCAAGGCCAGTTTCTACCCCGATATGGCCTCTGTCGAGTTTGTTGTAATCCCTTTCTTTGAGCCTAACAACTTTCCTGATGCAAACAGGTTCTGGATGTTCGACCCTATGCCGGGCGTGACGGACAGGGTCCAAAAGGAGCCTGCCTCAAACATCAGGAATACCGAAGTGGCGCTCCGGGCCTATCGTGACATAGCAGGATTTGATGCTTCCGTATATCTTTATAAAGGCTTCTACAGGACGCCTTCGATGCGCCCGGACAGCCTCACTGCTCCAACAAGGATAGAGCTTATATATCCTGAACTTGCAGTCTATGGGGCAAGCCTTCAGAGGGGCGCGTTAGGGGGCGTTTTAGGCTTTGAAGCGGGTTATTACGATTCTCTGGACGACAGGAGAGGCACCGATCCCCTTATACCCAATTCCCAGACCCGATTTCTTTTAAGCTACCAGAGGCAGGTAATCGAGGACCTGAGCATTACAGTCCAGTATTACGGCGAATACATGCACGACTACCCGGAGTACGAAAGGACCCGGATAGCCTCCTTTCCAAAGGAGCCGAAGTTCAGGGATCTCACGTCGCTACGGCTGACATACCTTCTAATGAATCAGAATATGAGGCTCCAGTGGTTCTCCTTCTGGTCTCCCGCGGACAGGGACTATCTTTTGAACCCGGAGGTCAGATACAACTTCTCAGACCATATCTGGACGGCCCTTGGCGCAAACATCTTCGGCGGAAAAAAGGATACGACCCAGTTCGCCTCCCTTGATGAGAACGATAACATCTACGTGCAGGCGCGGTATGAGTTTTAGAGCTGCGTATGGGAATGCACAGGCTTACGCTCATGACGGGGCTCACTGCTACCGTACCTTTCAACCATCTCGAACTCAACCGAACCCGTGCGCCGGCGACTACCTCACCGGCTCCATCGGCCTGTTCGCGGCTGTCCACGACGGCTACGCGCCCCTTAGCCCCACCCCGGGCCCGCCGGAGCTCCCGCTCTTTGCCTTCTCAAGCCCTGGCACTGAGGTCGGCTCAATAAATTTTGATATTGCGCCTGTGCCGGAGCCGTCAACGCTCTTCCTCCTCGGCAGCGGCCTCGGCGGGTTGGCGATGTTGAGGAGATTGAGGAAAAAATAATTTCGCCTGGAATCCCGAATCTTGAAAATAAAAGGGGGTTGGCTTTTTAGCCAACCCCCTTACTGCATTTCAGCCTTGCGCCGGATCAACTCAATAACGTCAGCACGTTCTTCGGCAGGGAGTTCGCCTGCGCGAGCACAGACGTGCCTGCCTGCACCATCACCTGGTTCCTCGTGTACTGTGCTGTCTCGAAGGAGAAATCAGCGTCCCTTATCCGAGATTCGGCTGCCTGGAAGTTCAAGTACGTGACCTGGAGGTTCGAGAGGGCCGCGGTGAGCCTGTTGGTCGACGCGCCGTAGACCGCCCTGGCGTTGTTTACCGCCTTCAGGGCCGTGCTTATGGCGTTGAGCGCGGCCAGGGCCCCGGCTGTCGAGCTCAGGGCGCCCGCCGCAAGGCCGAGCCCGCCGGCCGCTATGGCGTCCTCAGCGGGCGTCACGCTGAAGTTCTGGATGACCGTGTCGTTCTGCGTGATGACTATGTCATGGCCGGTTCCTTGAGTGTCGCTAACGAGCTTGAGGCTGTAGTCCCCCATCGTACCGACGATCGAAGCGGTTACGCCAGCCCCTGTGCCGTTGATGCCGCTTTCAAGGTTGTCCAGGGTGGCCCCGGGGCCGAGGTATATCGACTGGAGCGGGCCTCCGCCGACGGTGAAGCTGAACCAGCCGCCTGTCGTTATCGCGTCCCCGCTGTCCGGCACGGTATCCGTAGAGACCATCTCCTGTGACGTGGAAGGAGAGCCTGCCCAGCCCATCGCGAAGAGCGGGAAGAGAGAGACCGAGAGCTGATCGTTGGCGCTGTTCTTGAAGCCGATGTACATGGTGAGGGCGGCGGTCGTGCCGTTCAACAACTTGTAGCCGCCGAACTCGGTGGTATTCGCTATCCTGTCTATTTCCTGTATGAGCTTATTGTACTCGTCGCTGTAATAGGACCTTCCCGAGGAGTCCAGCGTGCCCTGGGCAGCCGAGGCCGCGAGCTCGCCCATCCTGGTCACGATATTCGTTATCTGCTCGCCTGCCTTGTCCGCGACCTCGAGGGCGCTCACGCCGTCGTTGATGTTCCTGATCGAGGCCTGTATCATCCGGGAATGGCCTCTCAACTGGTCGGCCCTGCCGAGGCCAGCGGCGTCGTCAGCGGCGCTGTTGACGCGAAAGCCCGAGGAGAGCCTCTGCACGCTGACCGTCAATTGAGAGCTGCTAATGGCGAGATTATGCTGCGCAATACCGGCGGCCATATTCGTATTTATTACGAGAGACATCCATCGACCTTCCTTAGCGTAGATTCGGCATCCTTGCCGTCTTCTCTTATGGCGCTGACCCCCGTCCCACTTTCAAGCGCGCTCTACGTATAAATATCGACATGGAATCATGAAAACTTTAAATATTCCGGTGGGCGGAAAAGCAGGCTTGCAAGGCTATTTTGCTTTTAAAACAGGCTGATTTGGATAAAGACAAAGGGGGTGGGTCGTTGAGCCAACCCCCTTGTTGCACTTCAGGAGTGGTTTAGGGTATCGTAGCTGAGCGGTACAATCGGATCTTTGGCTGCATGGCTGACTTTGGAACCGCTCAAAAAAAGATGGTGTGCACAGCGCATCCTGGAAGACTGAATAAACGATACAGGCTCGATCTTGGTGGGCGCAGCCCACCCTACTCAACTGATTTCGGAACCGTCTCAAAAAAAGACGGCGCATAGCAACGCACATACAAGTGAGGTTATTCTTAGCGCGAGGTTTTAAAAGATGAACAGATTATTTCATCAAACTTTGCCGATACTAGATATTGCTTTTACTACCCTTGAACGCCAAGTGCCACCACCACAGCTTGTAAACAGGGCAAGCGGCCCTACATTCAGATATATCGAACAATCTGTATATCAAGCTATTATTTTGAAGCTGGTTCGTGTTGTAAGTGGATTGCGGGCGGCCTTATTATTATTAGAGCATGGATTTGTTCAGGAACAAGCCGTATATCATCGAGTAATAGATGAACTTAATGAAGATATCCTGTTCCTTGTGTATGGAATTACAAATGATGAAATTACACCCTTGCACAAGAGATTTCTGAAGGCATTTTACGAAGAAGAATTTGACGAGTCGGATAATCCACTAACTTCTCCTCAAAAGCGGGATATGATTCCACGAAAGAAAATACGTGCCTACTTGGCAAAAATTGAAGGCGCCTATTCAAATCCGAGTGATACCATGGAAGTATTAAGAACTTTAAGCAAAGCATATTCTGGGTTTGTTCATGCAGCCTCAATTCATATAATGGATATGTATGGAGGCAATCCCCGTAGATTCCATTTGTCAGGTATGCTTGGCACACCTAGGATAAAGGAATATTCAGACGATTTATGGAATTATTATTACAGGTGTCTTTTATCTTTCGTCTTTGCAGCTAAGGCATTTGGCGACAAAAAGCTAGTTGATTACTTAGAGGTATATATTAAGCAATATGAGTCGATATCAGGAACAAGCTACTCAAAAGATATAAAAGAAAAACCGTAGGTTCATAGATTGCGCCGTGCGCACCAAAAAAGGCCTTTTGCGCGCTGCCGCACTTTTTTGGGCGTAAGCCTTGTAGGGTGGGCTGTGCCCACCATCTTCGTCCCCCTTTCAATCGAACCCTGAAAGAGACAACTTAAATTCCTTCCCTAAACCATTTTTTAAAAAAGCGGTCGGCTTATGAGCCGACCGCTTTTTTATTTTGGCTGCCCTTTTAAACGCATGACTAACCCGATTTGGTAGGCACAGCCCACCCCGCAAGGCTGAATGTCATTCTGAGCGTAGCGAAGAATCTCGGGGTATGCATATTTCAAGCGCCGAGATCCTTCGGTCGCTTCGCTCCCTCAAAATTACATCCCCAAATCAGTTTATCGACTTTATGTACTCCACCAGGGCCTCGAGGTCGTCCTCGGGTATGTTTTTGTTGGCCGGCATGCTGACTACGAAGCTCGGGTATTTCTTGGCCGCGCCCTGCCGTCCGTTCTTTATGACCTCCGCGATATCGGCGTTTGAGGCGCCCCTCACCCAGTCGTTCCCCTTTAGGGCCGGGGCCATTACAGAGCCGCCGCCGTCCGGGCCGTGGCAAGGAGAGCACTTCGATTTATAGATGGCAGCGCCAATGGCCGCGCCCTTGCCCTTTTCTCCCGCAGGCTCTTTTTCAACCGCCTTTTCCTCCGGGGCAGCCGGAGGCGGCTCCTTTATCTCTTGCGCGCTGTCCTTCTTCTCCGGCTCCGCGGGAGCGGCGGGCGGCGCCTCCTTTATCTCAGCCGGCCTTTCAACGGCGGGGCCCTGGCTTATTGTCTCCCTTGCCTCCTGAGCGGGCTCCTTCTTCTCCGCACCCCCCGCCATGAAAGCCGCGCAGAGCGCGAAGATCAGCATCAATCCGGTCCTCTTCATTCCAAATACCTCCCCGAAATATGTATACTCAATATATTTTGAAGTTCTCTATCCAGCCGGTCGATACCTTCATCGACCTGTCGGTGCCGTTATGGAGGCCTCGCACAGGGCCGTGAAAATCGGTGGGCTTGGGGATGTCTATATGCGTATCGGCGATGGGCACGCTGCGCTCAGGGTCTGCATAGACGCTGAAGCGGAGCCTGCCGTATTTGCCTATTGGCTCCCTTTTTATCCTCCAATAATACGTCCTGCCAAGCTCAAACGGGATATCAGCCCCGTAATAGGTCTCATGCAGGGCAAAGGCCGGGTTGCCGCCGGAGGGCGTGGTCTCCCAATACCAGTAATCGAGTACCGGGCGGAAGACGTTGTCGCCCGTCTTCTCGCTCATTATCGCGCGGATAAAGGCCGTCTCGACGCCCCACCAATTATTGTCCAGGGCTGTAGAGCTGTTGTCCAGGTACTCGTCCTCTATATACTGCCAGTCGGCCACCATCCAGAGGTCTACCTCGTGCGGGTAACCTGCGAGCCCCTTGCCACCGTCAAAGCGCGAAAAACCTGCCTCGAACTCGTGGCGGAAGTTGCCGTGGCTCTGTCCGTACGGGTACCTCTTGTACGCCCACGCTACGGCGTCAGGGCCGAAGCGCCATTCGGGGTGGTCATAGCCTCCGGGTCCGCCGACCATCTCGACCCAGTCGAGCCTGTTTTTGGAAACCTTGAACCAGTCATATAATGGATAGGCCTTCCATTTTACCCAGAAGTCATTTAATTCGCGGTAGTTGACATCGGGCCAGCGGGGTTCGTCCTTGCCTGACTCGCCCGCAACAATACACCTGTAATAGAAACCGTTCGCCTTGCCCGGTATGATCCTGTCATCAACCGCATATCGATGGTCCGGCTGCCATATTGGCAGGTCCATATTCTTGTACCGCTGGGCAGGCCAGCTCAAGACCCACGAGTCGAAGTCCTCGAACCCGGCCTTCGGCGCCGTAGTTTCTTCGGATGAGGATGTCGAGATGGCAAGAAACAGGAAGAGAATGATCAAAGCTGCGATACGGCGCATCATAATGCCTCAAGTACGACTGTTCATTCCACTGACTTACCAGGACAAGCCAAGACGACCGCTCTCTCCTGGATGCGTAAAAACAACACCTACGGATTATCATAACTATATCGTAAAAACAAGCCGTTACGGGAGAACGGCTTGAAAGCCGTTCTCGCTGCAGGATTTTGGCTGGCAGTGTTTGCGCCGTCTCACCCCATGAGGGCCTTCAACACCTTCACGCCGCTCCTTAAGAGCCCGCGGCTGCTGCTGAAGAGGTCGGCTATCTGGTAGGTGACGAGGAAGAACGACGGATAGAAGAGGCCTGGCCTTGACCAGAGCCAGTCCATGCCTGACTGG
>Ga0209324_10000268_pt1 | contig 36096 bp, 39 predicted proteins | sample Rifsed19ft3_FD_184015 | JGI IMG/M metagenome (GOLD analysis project Ga0209324, IMG submission 184015) | Soil microbial communities from Rifle, Colorado, USA - sediment 19ft 3 (version 2) | ecosystem: Environmental > Terrestrial > Deep subsurface > Rock core/Sediment | place: Rifle, Colorado...
ACTGGTTAACAAATCTTCTTTGATCCGTTCAAGTGTTAAGGTGTTAACCGGATCGATCACAATGGCTAAGAAAAGGATCAAGATAGATCTAGAAGACACTGATGGGGCCAAGTACAACTTTAGTGTGGAAGGTAATGTGACCAGAGATAAGGTACTAAAGATATTCGAATTAATGGATTTGATTAACATTGAAGAACCACAAGTCGGACCGACTCTGGACTCGATAGGTTCTAAGATCTGGAATATTATAGACAAATACTTCCCTATGGGTAAATTCACCTCATCCGAAGTCCTTGAGAAATACGAGGATGATTATGGCGAGCCAATCAAACTTAGTATAATCTCAACATACCTTTCCAGATTTGCCTCAAAAGGCAGGGTAGAAAGGACAAAACAGGGAAGAGAGTGGGCCTACCAAATAGTAAAGATAACACAAAGACAGCCTAATTCATTAATAAAATAATTATCTCATGTAATCAATACTTTCTTTATTATGAGATGATCTTGGCTCATTATGATTTTAACATAATCTCCCTTTTGTAGTTCAAGGAACTTCCTAAACTGTATGGGGATGGAGATTGTGCCACCCGATGTGATTTTGACCAACTCTTCGTTTTGCTGTACAGTCATATTATTAAATAATTAATTTATGTATTAAATGTTTTATTATTTTATAAAATTAATAATTATGTTAACATTTAGGCAAAATTGATGTTTTTTGGTTTTGATTATTGGTGGGGAGTTATTTTTACCAAACCAAGTTTAGATTTTCCCTTGTCAGTTATGTAATAGGTAAATGGTTTAGTTTTCATATTTCTTTCAACAAAACCTTCTTCAAAAAGCTTTTTCATCATCCTTGACGTGTGCTCCCTGGTTCTACCTATTGTGATTTGTATGTCACGTGATGTCATAGGTTTCTCTGTGATTAACTTCAAGACATAATCCGCCGCACTACCAAAATTCATGTTACGCATGCGCTCCTTTTGTGGTTCTTCTTGCACTTGGATCTCCTCATGTTCTAGTTTGGCATGTTTCCTTTCTACCTTAACTGGAATATCTAGAGTGCTCTCATCACTATCTAATTCTAAAGAATCCACGCGTATTTTCATATCAATTAACTGATTCTCATAATATTGAAGGCGGTCTGTATAGGATCTTATCTGTTCAGACTCACTCTTTATGAGAGGTTTGACTTTATTGTATATCACTACAGCAAACAAACCACTAATAAATGCGATAAAAATGCCTATTAGCACACCTACATCGGGGATCTCTACTAACATCACAAAAACTCATAGAAAATCGTGATTTATCATGTTTGAGCAACTTTTTTTCACACAATACACATCAATCACAACATAATCAATATCATACAACCCTATGACATTCAAAACATAAATAACAAAAAATCACAACCTACAGGCACGATTTACTAACGCTTCAATCACAGAGATGATTTCATACTCCCTTTCAGGAAACACATCACTATTTTGTATCACAGAAATCTGTTCAGAGAGTCTATTTATCACATCAATATCCTCAGGAATGAGCACACCTAATCCCTTAAGGAGAATAACTGAATAATACAACCCTAATAATTTATTCCTGGATTGATTTACCTGTCTGTAATATGCCCCTTTTGTTATACTAAAATCGGTTTTCTGTATGTTTAATTGATTTAAAATAATTTCAACTTGTCTCTCTGTAAATAATGATTTTTTTATAATTTGTTTAATTATATTATTAAAAATTGGATTTGGGGACTCAGCCATAGCTATACAATTCTGTATATCCTATCTGTGTTAAACTTTAAAAAGTTCACTATTAACCTGTCTTATGAAAAGCGTAGAGAGTTACCTTAAGGCTACTCTCAAGAAAAAGAAAGCATTACTTTTTGTCCTCATAGATTCAGAGATATCCGAGATAAAATCGATAGTAAAACTTGCAAAAGATGTGGAGAAAATTGGCGCTGCCGCAATCCTTGTTGGCGGATCGTCGGCTACAGATCAACTTAGTATGGCCGAAGTTGTTAAAAATTTAAAAAAATCAATAAAGATTCCAATCATACTTTTCCCTGGAAATGTTACTGGTGTTGTTCCAAATGCCGACGCAATCTTGTTTAGCTCACTTTTGAATTCTGAGAACCCTTACTATATCTCTCAAGCTCAGGCACTTGGAGCCCCAAATGTTCTCAAATTTGGTCTGGAACCACTACCTACAGCCTATATTGTGATAGGTGAAGGAACATCAGCTTGGTTTGTAGGTTCGGTGAGAAGTATACCATTTGACAAGGCAAACATTGCTGCCATGTACTCCCTCTCAGCGCAATTCCTTGGGATGAGATTTGTCTATCTCGAGGCAGGTTCTGGGGCATCCTCCCATGTTAAACCAGAGATGGTACGGGCAGTGCGGAAGGTCTTCAAAGGCTTTTTGATCGTAGGGGGTGGTATACGAAGCTCTCAGACTGCAGGCGAGCTTGTAAAAGCAGGTGCTGATGCCATTGTTATAGGTACCCTTGCAGAAAAGAGAGGCAGCAAAGTCCTAAACGATATTGTAAAAACTATCCAGAGTGTAAAGAAGTAACATGTCTGAGAATGTGGTGTTGCGTTTACGTGAAATTCCAATGCCTGATTATTATGTAGATTATTATACTAAAATCTCAAACACCGTATTTTCTATCTTTGAAAAATCCGCAGCTGCAAAATCCACTTTACATGACTCATCGGTAATGGTAGAACCAAAGATTGCATTTGATCTTGCAGACCGTGTTTCAAAGATGCATGAGATAGATGTGACTGAACGTCTCAGGGCTCTAATACAAACTACCACAAAAGAACTTGCTGCCTTGACACTTGCAGAAGAAATTGCTCTTGGCAAATACACCGGTTCTGATTCGTCACTAGAAGAGAAGCTAGACATGGCAGTAAGAGTGGCTCTTGCCATAGTTACAGAAGGGGTTACCATAGCTCCATTGCAAGGGATTCATGAGGTAAAGATAAAACAAAATCGTGATGGTTCTAATTACCTATCTGTCTCCTTTGCAGGACCAATAAGGTCGGCTGGTGGAACAGAAGCTGCATCTACAATGCTAATTGCAGATCATGTTAGAAAGATAGCAGGCTTAGAAAGATATCAGGCAAACTCGTTTGACGATGAGACGGGTAGGTTTGTTGAAGAATTAAGATTATACGAAAGAGAAGCGGGTAACTTTCAATATCATGTCCCAGACGAAGACATTGTTTCTGTAATATCAAACCTTCCAGTTGAACTAGACGGTGTTGATACTGATCCTATTGAAATTGTTAGTCATAGAAACATGACTCGAATTGGTACAGACAGAGTGCGTGGGGGAGCATTAAGAGTCCTAAATGATGGTTTGATTGGAAAATCTAGAAAATTACTAAAACTCATTGATTTGTATAAATTAGATGGTTGGGGGTGGCTAAAGGATCTCAAAGGGGCAATCCAAACTGGCGATGAGGATGCTGCAGCCCATAGGATGAGAGAAGTCATAACTGGCAGATCTGTACTTTCAATGCCAAAAAAACTTGGGGGGTTTAGACTAAGATATGGCAGAGCTTGTAACACCGGGTTTGCATCAATTGGGATTCATCCTGTTGTTGCTGAAATTCTAAATCATACCATAGCTGTTGGCACACAAATTAAACTTGATACCCCAGGCAAAGCTTCAACCATTGCTTTTGTAGATTCACTTGACACCCCTATCGTAAGACTCGCAAATGGAAATGTTGTAAAAATTAAAAACACCACACATGGAATCAGTCTAAAAGGACAGATTGAAAAAATACTCCATCTTGGTGATATTCTGATTAGTTATGGAGATTTTTTGGAAAACAATGCAGAGCTTATACCAACTGGTTATGTAGAAGAATACTGGGCAGCAGAATTAGAAGAAAAACTCAGAAAATATGAGTCAGAAGACACTCAATTATTGGAATTTCTCTCAAAGACCCCAAGCTTGGACGAGGCAATCAAACTCTCACTAGATTTTGATATTCCTCTTCATCCTCACTACCTATACTTTTGGGAGCAACTATCACCTGATGAGTTTGAACAAATACTCCACCCCCAAAGCGCAGAACCAGAATTAATAACCTACCAAAAAAATGAGAAACAAATACTAGAAAAGCTTGGCGTCCCACACGAAGTTTCTGGGGAATCCATTATACTAAAATCCACAGAAGCTAGGATTTTCTATTATCTGTTATTTAGAAAACCAATCCAGTTTGATAGATCGCTTACTGTGTTACAGATGATCACACAAACCACTAGAATCAAAATTTATAATAAATTTTCAACAGCAATTGGTGTTAGAGTAGGAAGACCAGAAAAAGCTGCTGAAAGGAAAATGAAGCCCCCGGTACACACACTATTTCCTGTAGGCAGTAAGGGTGGCGCATCACGTGATTTGATCAAAGCTTCAAAGCAACCTAACTTTTACTGTAACATCAGTAACAGAATATGCAAAAACTGTAACATGCCATCTATTGGAATAGCGTGCTCAAAATGTGGTAACAAGACATCAGTAATTTTCATTTGCCCTAATTGTAGAGCAGAACTTGACTCTGATTTTTGTGGCAGATGCAAGAAAAAAGGAGCCTTGCATGGCTACAAAGCCTTTCCTCTCAAGGAACAACTACTTTTATCTCAGGAAAAGACAGGCATACGAGCTCAGGAACCGTTTAAGGGGGTACGTGAACTTATCAATCAAGACCGAATTGCAGAACCACTTGAGAAAGGGATCATTAGACAAAGTCTAGGTCTTAGTGTGTTCAAAGATGGAACAATAAGGTTTGACGCAACAAATGCACCACTAACTCATTTCAAACCTAGTTGGGTTGGAACATCACTTGAAAAGCTTGTTGAGTTTGGCTATACTCATGACATTGATGGAAAACCACTTGTTAACGTAGATCAGACTGTTGAGCTTATGATGCAAGATGTAATCATTCCTTATGATTGTGGGGAACATCTGGTAAAGACATCACAATACATCGATAAAGAATTGGAGAAGCTGTATGGTCATCCTGCCTTTTACAAAATTAAAAACAATAATGATCTAACTGGACATTTGATAATTGGATTAGCTCCTCACACGTCAGTTGGAATTGTAGGGCGAATTATAGGATATACCAATACACATGTTTGTTACGGTACACCAGTATGGCATTCTGCAAAAAGACGGGATGCAGATGGAGATGCTGACTCAATAATGCTTTTGATGGACAGCCTGCTTAACTTTTCAAGACAATTTCTATCAGACAGGATAGGTGGTTTGATGGATGCGCCACTATTGATACAACCAATAGTCATACCACAAGAAGTTCAAAGACAAGCACATAACTTTGAGGTTGAAAAAACCCTACCGCTCTCATTTTTCGAAGCAACTCTTGCAAAAGAAAAAGCAAGTGAGGTAAAAGGGATTGAAACTCTTAAATCAAGATTAGAAACAGAAAAACAGTTTTACGGACACTACTTTACACATCAAACATCAACACTTACTACATCCAGATCTCGAAGTGCCTATTCTACATTAGGGTCACTTTTAGAAAAACTTGATATGCAAATTAGAACAGCCGAAATAATTGATGCCGTAGATCCAAATGAAGTAGTATCTATGGTAATGACAACTCATTTGTTACCAGATATTATGGGAAACCTTAGGGCATATTCTGGTCAATCATTTAGGTGTACTACATGTGGTGCTCGCTACAGAAGAATCCCACTATCACAGATTTGTAATGAATGTAGTAGCAAACTCATACAGACAATGACAAGACCTTCTGTGAAAAAATATCTTAAACTTGCAAAGAGATTACTTGGTAAATATCAAGTTGATCCATATCTGAGAGGAAGAGTTGTCGGTCTATTAGATGAATTAGAGTTAGTATTTGGGAAAGAGGAAAGTGAACAGTCTCTTCTAACTGATTATGCTAACGTAGTTTGATGTACTCATAAGCGCCAATCTTGTTATCAAAACAGTAATGTACTTTCTGGTAGTTCTTTCTGAATGACTTGACTTCAGATGCAACTTTCTTTTTGTCTTTTTTATCTACTACCACCTTTTTGATAAATTCTGCAACTTGTTTCATTTCTGACTCTCTCATACCAAGTCTAGTAAGCTCAGCAACTCCAAGTCTTATTCCTCCAGGATGGAAGTAATTTCTACCTGCTTTTATATCACCAGGAATAATTTGTCTATTTACAATTATGTTAGCCTTCTCAAGATCTGCCTCAATTGCACCTCCATCAGCAAATGAAAGCACATTCAATACAATTTGATGAGATTTGGTAAATCCTCGTTTTTCTCCTAAAACTCCAAAACCAAATGAGTTTAAAGCTTGTGCTAGTGCTTTTGCATTCTTTACTACCTGGCTTGCATATTTTTTACCAAACTCGATCATTTCAGCAAACGCGATTGCTTTTCCAGCTACATGATGAAGATGGTGATTGCTAGTCATACCAGGGAAGGTAGCCTTTTTGATCTCCTCAGCATATTTCTCAAAAGATACAATCATTCCTCCTTGTGGCCCAAACAAAGTTTTATGAGTGCTCATGGTCATTGCATCTGCTCCTTCTCTTAATGGATCTTGGAATTGCCCACCAGCAATAAGTCCTGCAACATGCGCACCATCATAGTTGACAAACATCTTGTATCCCTTGAGAAAATCTGCAAGTTCCTTGACAGGATGTGGAAACAAAAAGACAGATCCACCAAACATAGCAAGTTTTGGTAGTCTGCCAGCCTTTTCAAGCTCAACAACTTTTTGCTTTGTCTTATCTACATCAAATGACATCTCTTTCGCGTCAAATGGATAAAATTCAATATCCAATCCATGCACAAGACCCGCTGTACCAGAATGTTCTTTCTTACCATGAGAAATGTGACCTCCAGATGGAATAGACGGTGCAAGCATGATGTCGCCAGGATTTGTAAAAGCAGAATAAATTGAAAGATTTGCTACAACTCCAGAGATTGGCCTTACATCAACAAATTCTGCCCTAAACAATTTTTTTGCAAGCTCGATGCACTTGAATTCTACCTTATCAATATAGGTACAACCAGCATAAACACGCTCACCCGGCCAACCTTCTGCATATCTATTTGCAAAATCCGAAATAGCCGCTTCTCTTACTGCAGGGCTTGAAACATTTTCACTTGCAATGAGAGGAATTGAATTTGCAAACCAATTGTTATGTTCTTTTAGCATAGACAACACCTCTTTGTAAGATTCCCTGGGGGAAGATCGTGTCATGCCCTGTGGGTTGAATTATCCTAATTTAAAAACATCGAAATAAAATTTTTTAAAAATCGGGCGTCGTTATGATTTAAACTTAAAAAAGATATAAAAAGGGAAAAAATGGCTCTAGTACAACATGGGTATGCAAAACGCTCAGGGTGGAATTCCTGTTGTTATATTAAAAGATGGGGCTCAACAGACCAAGGGCCGTGATGCTCAGAAAAACAACATCACCGCGGCCAAACTAATTGCTGAAATTGTACGTACCAGTCTTGGTCCAAGAGGAATGGACAAAATGCTTGTAGATTCTTTGGGCGATGTTACAATTACTAATGATGGTGCTACAATTCTAAAAGAGATTGATGTTCAGCATCCTGCCGCAAAAATGCTTGTTGAAATTTCAAAGACAACCGATAATGAGGTAGGAGATGGAACCACGTCTGCTGTAATTCTTGCAGGTGCACTTTTAGAAAACGCTGAATCGCTGATAAACCAAGAAGTTCATCCAACCATAATTGTAGACGGATATAGAAAAGCAGCACAAAAAACAATTCAATTATTAGAAAAAATGGCAGACAGAGTACAGCCAACTGATAAAGAAATTCTTAGCAAAATTGCAAGAACCGCTATGCAGACAAAACTAGTTAGAAAGGATTCTGCTGGTCTTGCCGATATGATAGTAAAATCTGTGCTTGCAGTAGCAGAAAAAATCGAGGATGGATACAGAGTGGATATTGATGATATTAAAGTGGAAAAGAAAGCTGGTGGCTCTATAAAAGATACTCTTCTCACAAAAGGAATTATTCTTGATAAAGAAGTGGTTCATAGTGGTATGCCAAAAAAGATTTCAAATGCAAAAATCGCTTTAATTAATACTGCTTTAGAGATTGATAAGACTGAATTTGATGCTAAGATCAACATTTCAAGTCCTGACCAAATGAAATCATTCTTGGATGAGGAAAACAAAATGATCAAAAACATGGTTGACAAAGTTATTGCATCAGGCACCAACGTACTGTTCTGTCAAAAAGGAATTGATGATATCGCACAACACTATCTTGCAAAAGCAGGCATACTTACAGTAAGACGAATAAAAGAAAGCGATCTTACAAAACTAGCAAAAGCAACAGATGCTAGAATTGTAACTAACCTTGATGATTTATTTGATAAAGATTTAGGTGCTGCAGAAAACGTTGAAGAAAGAAAAGTTGAGACAGACAGATGGGTTTTCGTAGAAGGTTGTAAACATCCAAAAGCAGTAACAATTCTTGTACGTGGTGGTTCACAAAGAGTCGTTGATGAAGTTGAAAGATCAGTTCATGACGCAATCATGGTTGTTAAAGACGTTATAGAAAAACCGATGATCGTAGCTGGTGGTGGTGCTCCTGAAACCTATGCAGCAACAAAGCTAAGAGAATGGGCAAAAACACTTGAAGGCAGAGAACAACTAGCTGTAGAAAAATTTGCAGACTCTCTTGAAGTTATTCCTATTACTCTTGCAGAAAATGCTGGCATGGATCCAATTGATACTTTAACATCACTACGTTCAAAACAATTGAAAGGAAACAAGTGGACTGGAATAGATGTAATGAAGGGAGTTGTTGCAAGCATGCATTCAACTGATATCTTTGAACCACTTTCTGTAAAAATTCAAATCATCTTATCCGCTACCGAAGTAACATCAATGATTCTTAGAATTGATGACGTAATAGCAATTGCAAAGTCAAGCGGTCCTCCAGGCGGTGGAGAAGGAATGGGTGGAATGGGAGGCATGGGTGGTATGCCTGGTATGGGTGGAATGGGCGGAATGCCACCTATGGATATGTAAGAGCCTTACAAGAAAACTTTTCAATTACACTATAAGGTTTATTTGCGCATTATTCATACAAAATTTTATGCAAAAAAGCAGCACGATTCTTGCTGGAATAAAATATGTGTATTTGGTATTCTTCTTTGCATTACTTTCAGGAATGTTTTATCCAATAATTGAACAAAACGCAAATGCAAATGAAGTTGTTGCTGGCGTATTGATTCTTTTTGTAGGTCTTGGAGGAGCATTATGTCTGTATAAATTCAGTATATCAGAAAAAAGGCAAAAAACTTACTTAATTGCAGGATTTGTAATTCTAACTGTTGCATTATTTCTAGTATTTTCTATTTCTGGTAGGATATAATCTAGATATCAAAATAAAGATAGAATTCATGAGGATGAGGTCGTACGGATACCTCTCTTTCATCTTTTCTTTCTAATTCAATTATCTTGTCAATGACTTCATTTGTAAATATGGAATTGAGGAATTTTCTATCACTTTCAAGAGAATCAAGTGCTTCGCCAAGAGTTGCAGGTAATGATTTGATTCCTTTTGATTCGCGTTCCTCCCTACTCATCTTGTAAATGTCTTCATACACTGCATCTCCTGGCTCCATCTTCTTCTTTATTCCATCTAGTCCTGCAGCAAGTACTGCAGAAAAGACAAGATAAGGATTTGATGAAGGATCTGGTGCTCTAAACTCTAATCGTTTTATCTTTGAATATTTTTCTCCTCTAAAATGTGCGGGGACTCTTACTATTGCAGATCTATTGCTTGGGCTCCATGCAATGTATACAGGAGCTTCATAACCTGGGACTAACCTGTGATACGAATTTGTAGTTGGTGCCACAATAGCAGCTAGTGCTCTTGCATGATTCATTATTCCACCACAAAAATACCTTGCAGTTTGGCTTATCTCTTCTTTATCGTCTTTATCAAAAAAGACATTCTTGTCATCTTTCCAAAGACTAACATTTGTGTGCATGCCAGAACCCGAATCCATAGCAATTGGTTTTGGCATCATTGTTGCCACCTTACCAAATTTCTGTGCAACATTTCTTACAACATACTTGTAGGTTTGTGCACCATCAGCAGTATTTGTTAATTGATCATAACGAATATCAATTTCACACTGGCCAGCAGTTGCAACTTCATGATGATGGTTATCACATAATATTCCAAAATGTTCATTCAAACATTCAACACAATCATTTCTAAATTCTGTTAATGTGTCAGATGGAGTACTTGGATAATACCCCTCTTGCAAACCCATTGGGTATCCAGTTCCTTCTTGACTCCATGGGGCTTCCTTTGATTCGATTGAATATGATTGACCTTTGTATGGTGTGAGAACATCCCAATGAACCTTATCAAAAACGAAAAACTCTACTTCTGGACCCCAAAGGCTAAAATCATATCCCTGAGTTTTGAGGTGCTTTTCAGCCTTTTGTGCTATTGATCGAGGATCGCTCTCAAGTCTACCTTTATCCCATCCCCAGTAAATGTCACAAATTAATCTTGCAGTTTTAGCGTTTGTTATCCATGGAATAGGTGCATAAGTATTTGGATCTGGTTTTAATACAAGATCAGAATCAGCTACATGTGCAAATCCGATAATTGAAGAACCATCAAGCTTTGGTAATCCATCTTGCATTTGTTGTGGTGTAAACAGATTTGCGGAAATTGTCGTATGATGGAATCTTCCAGTAAGTCCTGTAAATTGTAAATCAATAAATTTTACTTGTTCATGTTTTATTTTTGCAAAAACCTCATCGGCTGAATAAGAAACTGCGGTGGGCTCTCCACCAATCACTTTATATGGCAATTTAGCACCTTGATCATAACACGAGGAGTCTACCATTTAAGGATTATTAGGTGTACAAATGTCTGAAATAAAAAAAATTGATGTTAATTCTCTGTACAATATCTTACTACGAGAAATCCAGAATGATTCTGTTCAAGAAATTGATTCACATCTTTACTATTACATATCTGATATGCTTGGCAAATTAAAAAATCAAGGATATGATGGAATTGAATCAAAGATCAAAGACTCACTTGTAAAGATAATAACTGACATGGTCTCACTTCTTTTAAAAATAAGAATTGAAAAAGTTGTAAAATCAAAAGAGATTGACTATTCTAACTTGTTAGATGAAGAGCGATACATACTTGATTCAGATGATGAATTACGTCAGCGAAAAGATATAGTTCTTTCCGCAACACTAAACGGTAGGTTAAAACTTCTTGAAACTGTATCAAAAAATCACAAATTACGTTCTATAGTTGTGAGATTTCTAAAACCAATAGACCAGATTGTAGGCTCGGATCTAGAGAAATATGGCCCATTTGATGCAGAAGACGTAGCTACTCTTCCTTTTGAGAATGCTACTGCTCTCATTGGAAAGAAAATTGCTGTAAAAATTAGCTGGGAAGACTAAAAATTACGTAAACTCCTTTCAACCGTGCATGTCTCATTTGGGAATAGATGTTATCGATTATCTCTTACTTACAATATACCCAGTTGTTGGGCTCTTTGTTATAGAAATTATCTCTAGAGCGTTTAAAATCAAATCGTGGGTAAAACTTGTAATTCAAGGAGTTTTGTGTATAGGATTTACCATAGCATATGTAACTTTGATTGTAGCACACTGGCTTACTGCTATTGTTCTTTTAGCTTTAGCAATAGCACTACTATACCAAGCAAGAATTGCAAAGATAAAACCAGGGCAATCAGTTTACTAAATATGTCAAAACTTTTTGAAAACGATTGTTATAAAAATCAATTTAATCAACATAAATCCCATGATGTTAACAAAACATATTTACACAATATGCTGTGATAAACAGCAGATTTTCATTGATCAAAGATAAAATAGCAATAGTAACAGGTGCAAGTAGTGGTATAGGATATGCTACCGCTTTGGCTTTAGCTAAAGCAGGAGCTAAAGTAGCAATTGCTGCAAGAAGAACTGATCGCCTTCAACAATTAGAAAATGAAATTAAGAAAAGCGGTGGTCAATGCTTAGTTGTTACTTGTGATGTTACAAAACGAAAGGACTGTGAATCATTAATTGATTCTGTGATAAAAAAATGGAGTTGTATAGATATACTAGTTAATAATGCTGGCATAATGCCTCTTAGTTTTGTTAAGAGTCTAAAAATTGATGAATGGGAACAAATGGTGGATGTAAACATAAAAGGTGTTCTATTTTGTACTGGAGCTGCAGTACCGTATATGATAAAACAAAATTCTGGACATATTATTAATCTCTCATCAATTGCAGGTAGAGTTGTCTTTGCTGCCGGTAGTGTTTACTGTGCAACAAAATATGCAGTGAGAGCATTCAGCGAAGGTTTACGACAAGAACTAAGCACTAGAAATAATATCAGAGTAACAACTATTGAACCAGGAATCGTTGCAACAGAGCTTACTAATACAATTACCGACAAGGCGTTAGAATCTTTTATGAAATATGCGCAAACCATAGAAACTCTGAAATCTGAAGACATTGCAAACGCAATAATGTTTGCAGTTGAATCACCACCACATGTCAATGTTAACGAAATCATGGTCAGACCAACTCAACAGGAAAGATAATTTGATCCGGTGTTATCTATTAAACCAACAAACATTCTGATTCTAGGTGGTGGCTTTGGTGGTCTTGCAGCAGCCAATGAGTTACGACAAAATCTTCCTATGGATGTTAAAATTACAATAATTGATAAAAAAGACTATTTTATGATGGGTCTAGTAAAACTTTGGATCTTAAATGGTACTAGAGAATTTGAATTTTCAAAAAAACCGTTACAGCCTATAACAAAAAAAGGCATTGATTTTATTAATGAAGAAATAATAAAAATAGATCCAAAAAAGAAATCTATTACAACAAAATCTAGAGAACTATCATATGATTACTTGATAGTTGCATTAGGCGTAGACCTTGCACCAGAACAGATCAACGGTCTTTCTGAACATGGATTAATTTTATATGAAATTAAAGATGTACCAAAAATTCGTGAAGCTATTAAGAAAACAAGATCTGGCAAAATAGCTTTAGCTATCACTGGCATGCCTTACAAATGTCCACCCGCACCATATGAGGCAGCTCTTCTCATTCGTTCCATGTTAAATGATTTGGGAACAGGTAACTCTGTACAAATTGATTTTTACAGTCCTGCGCCAATAACTTTGCCAGCAGCAGGACCTCAAGTAAGCGAAGAACTATTGCAATTATTAAAATCAAAGAATATCAACTTTCATGGTTTACACAAAACAACTTCAGTTGAAAAGAACACTTTACGTTTTGAAAATTCAGAAACCAACTTTGACCTTCTCATAGCAATTCCACCACATAAGGTTCCTACAGTTATTGTAGATTCTGAACTTGCACAAAAAGGGAAATTCATTTCAGTTGATCGAACATGCAAAACAAATTTTGAAAATGTTTATGCAATTGGTGATGTAAATGAAATAATGGTAACGGATAAAATTGCAGTTCCAAAGGCAGGAATTTTTGCTGAAGGAGAAGGAATCACTGTTGCTAGAAACATAATATCAAAGATACGACAAGAACAAGAAAAGGCAATCTTTGATGGGAAGGGTGGCTGTTTTGTTGAAATGGGTAAGGGGATTGCTGGATACTTGGAAGTTGACATGTTTGTGACTCCTAATCCAATAACTTTACTGAAACAACCTAATGAACAGAATTTTAAAGATAAAGAAAAATTTGAAAAAGACAGACTTACTAAATGGTTATGACTTTCTTTTTTCTCGTGACAAATGATCTAATATTCCTTTGATTCCACTATCAACCTCATCACTTTTACTAATATCCAGTTTTTCTGGGATTGATTCTTTGAAATCATTAGCTTCAAGCTCAACTCTTCTTTTCTCTACACAATCAAGATGATCTTCATCAAACGCTGAAATTTTTTTACAGATAGAACAGATCTTCATTACTTTAAACAACAAGTGACTTGATTTTAATCATTCTAGTTTTGATCCTACGATTTAATAATTTCACTATTGCCAGCAACTTGAGGGGCCGTAGTCTAGCTTGGTCATGATTCTAGCCTGGGGTGCTAGAGGTCGCCGGTTCAAGTCCGGCCGGCCCCATTACAGTTTTTAATATGATGACTCGATTCCTATCCGATATTATCGAATTTCTGTAGGCTTTTCCACAAATACCATGTAGCTACACTACGATATGGTCTCCATCTGTTACCTATCTCTTCTACTTGCTTGGGTGTTGGTAGTTCAGGTAAGGAAAAAGCCATCTGCACCCCCTTTCGTAATCCAAGGTCGCCTGTAGGTAATACATCCAATCTTTCACATGAAAAGATCAAAAACATCTGTGCTGTCCATACTCCTATTCCTTTCACTTGAGTAAGTTCATCAATTATTTCATCGTCTGGCATCTTAGACAAGGATTTGATTTCAATATGGCCATCTTCAATTTTTTTTGCAAGATCCTTTAGATACTCAACTTTCATTTTTGATAGTCCAACAGCACGTAACTTGGAATCTTTTGTTTTTAGAATCTGGGCAGGTTTTGGAAAATTAGGATATAATTTTTTGAATCTACGAAGTATGGTTTCTGCTGCACCACTTGTAAGTTGTTGAGATATTATTGATTCAACCAAAGTAGCAAAGTGATTGTTTCTTTTTTTAATCTGATAATTTCCTATACGCTCAATAATTTTTGTAAGCTTGGGATCTTGTTTTAGAAAAGTAACTGCTTTTGGATTCATTCTTTAATTTGGCTCTGGGTGTATTGTTACTATGGCATTTTTAATCTGACTTCTTATTTTATGTTCAATTTCTGACGTAATATCATGAACTTTTTCAATTGAAAGATTCCCTTCAAAGGAACAATCTATGTCGATCTTGAAAATATCTTGAAGTTGAAGAGTGATAACTCTGCCAATTTTTTTAACTGATGGATATTCTTTGATTGTTTTTGCTATTTGTTCTTCTATAGTAAGATCTTCTATAGGTGGGGTTTTTGGTATTGAGACATAAGGTTCCAAATGCACTGTAATGTGGTTTATGTTGGATACTGCAATTCGAATCTGTTTCTCAATATCATCTGAAACCTTGTGAGCCTCTTCAAGTGACATGTTCCTATCTACTAATACGTGTAAGCTGATGAAAACTCCCTCTTTTGATGTGGATGAATTGACATTATGAACACCTTCTACACCTTTTACAGAAGACGCAATACTGTTTACTTTAGAATCAAGAGGAACATCTTTCCAAGTTGGTTCAAAATGAACAGTTACTTTAGCATTTGAAATTGAATTTATAATATTTTTTTCTACATTACTACTAATTTTATGGGCTTCATCAAAACTTGCAGCTCCACTTAAAGATATTATGACATCGGCAAAAATTTCATGGCCAGATCTGCGCATCTGAATTGATTCAGTATTCATTACTCCTTCGGTGTTGCTAACGATACTTTGGACTTTTTTAACCATGCTTTGGGGAATTGCATCTGTAAGCTCTAGTGCAGTTTTGTGGATTAGTTTTAGAGATAAAATAACAAGAAGTGATCCTAAGACTAATGCTGCAATGATGTCTCCTTGGTTAAATCCAACAGCCACAAGCAAAATTCCAATTATTGCAACCATTGTAGAACCCATATCCATAAATGCATGATAGAGATCTGCTCGGAGAGTAGTTGAGCCTTCAACTTTTTTTAGTGCTCTACCAAGAATCGTGATTCTTACTCCATCAGTACCAAGTGTATATACTGCAGCCCACACAGCAAAGATGCCAGGCAAAACGTGGGGAGGATTTTGAAATCTCTCAATAGATTCGTATATGAAAAAAGCTGCGATGAAAAGAATTACTATTCCTCCAACAAATCCACCCATGGTTTCTATCTTGCCATGACCATATGTATGCTCAAGATCTGGTGGTTTTATTGCCCATCTGGCGGCAAGAAGTAAGATTGCAGTAACAAAAGAGTCCAAGACTGCATGAATGCTATCAGTAATTAATGCAAGACTGTTAGAGTATATTCCTACAGTAAGCTCAACCACGAATGCAGAAATTATTAAAACAAGAGAAATTTTTAGAGTACGAGTTTTCAGATTTTGTATACTCATGTTTTTTCTAACCCCAATACTTGAAGGATTGCTTCAAAGTTTTTGCGTGACTGTTCCTTTTTGTACTTTCTTAAAGATGTGATCAATTTTCCTCTTTGTGGTTCTTTAATTATTTTTTTTACAAGTTTAGAGATTCCAGATCCTATGAAGATGCTTTGAGTTGCTGATGTAACATTTGAAACTCTTCTATTAACACTAGCACTTTCAAAATCTATTATAGAAATTGATTTTCCAACAATCACATGTTTGTGTATATGACTAAGCTCGCCATGATCAAGACGAATCTTATCTAAATTATAACAATCTTCCAGCACTTTTTTTACCACAGATTTAAGTTTGGGAGCGCTTCCTTTGCCCTTTAACTCTCCAATCCAATCAACTATTTTTCTTCCCTCAAGATATTCCATTATCATGAAATTTTTGCTGTTGGCTATGAGCTTTGGGCCTACTCCTACTTCGTTTGCAAGTCTTAAAAGTCGTGCTTCGCTATCCATTTCAGCTCTGCTGGAATCAATTCTACGTATCTTCAAAGCAACCTCTTTTGTTTTGTATTTTGATAAAACCACAACTCCAACGTATCCCTTTCCTAATACATTGAGGGAGTTGAGTATGGCTTGACCTGTAAATGAGATGCCTTTGATGCCAAGTTTTCTAAGCTCTGCAATTCTACTTGTAAGCTCACGTCGGGTTGTCTTTGGATATCCAAGTATTGTAGAATATGGTTCCTCTGCAAGTTTGCTAAGGGGAACCAAAGACAAGTCCATCTGTAGTGATAAGCTCCAATAGAGCCTTTTTAATGGATTTGCTTGTTGTCTGTCTTCCATTTAGTATCTTAAAGTCACGTTTGATGTCTTTGACTAAACCACTTGGTATGCCAGAAGTTAAAAGATTTTTTTTCAAAAGATATTGCAAAAATGTTTTTGCATTATGATATGCACTTTCTTGCAAAGACAAAATTTTACCCGCATCGTTAACCCACATAACCTGACTCTTCTTAGAATTTTTTGCAATATAGTTTTCAGATTCTTTTCTCATAAAAGCATCAGGTCCCCTTCTTATCACATTTTTTTCAATATTTGGTGAGCGCAAAAGAAAGAGTAATGCAGCTTCTGACTTTTCATCTGTAACACAAGATTTCCTTAATACCTCAAAACTTGAAAGATCAAGCTGGCCTGCCACTGCAGTGGTTGCACGCTTTATCTGACCCCAAATTATATCAGGACTGCGTTTCTTGTAATTGAATTTTACAATAACAGTATTATCCAAATTTTTCTTGTTTAATTTTCTTGGTTGTGGCTTGAAAAATGCTAAAGAAGGCTTTTTTAAAAATGCTCTTGAGGCAAGTATGAATCTGCCAACACTTTCGGCCGAGATCGCAGTTCCAAGATTCCTATTGCTATCTATAGGATCTATTATTATGAGAGGAGTATCGAATTTTTTTGTTGGATTTCCTATTACTTGATGTGGCACAAAACTAGATGCTGCCTCAAGCACTCCTAGAAAACTTCCATAATGATGCACAAGCACTTCAGCTACATATCCTCCAAAACCTTCTTTTGCAATTTCTGCACCATAGATTCCAATTCCTATTAGAAATTTTTTGAATAATCTAACCTCGTCTTTTTTTGATTGATCAAGTGATTGTAGTATGAATTTTGTATGAAATGAAGACCTGTCCGCAGCACTCTTCCAACTTCCAATCTCGACATCATAACATGGTACTACGTTTACGCGTGTATGTTCTATTTCGGCCTCAACATATGGGTGTTCTGAGTATCTTACATATGGTTTGAATTTTTTTAGAGAGTCAAAACCAATGGTTTTTCCAATGGACTCGAATGTTTTTTCATCTACATCCTTTTTTAGTTTAACAAAAATATCTAGATCTACTTCTCCTGATAACCAAGTTCCCTTTGCATAAGATCCTCCAATCTCTACACCAGTAACTTCAGAAAACCTTTCTGCTTGTTGTCTTACTAATTGAATCGACAGTTCAGAAATTTTCTTTATCTTTTCTTGTTCTTTTTCAATAGGAATGGAAATTTTCCTTGCTTGTTCTAAAACTTTCATTGTCTTGCTTTTACCACCTGTAAATCAGAGTATATAGGCCCAGTCGGTGTTAAGATACTTTTCTTAAACTTTAACTCAGAAATAGTCTCATGGCCAATCTCTAATGCTCTAAACTTGTTCAACTCTTGAGAAATATCATTAATTCTGCTCTTGATTCTAAATATGGTCAAATGTGGTTTGAATAGCTTGTCACTTCTAAATCCCAAGGGACGTAGCTTTTCTTCAACTTGCACAGCAAGCTCAACAAGATTTTTTGCAGCATCCTTGTCAACACCAATCCACACAACATGTGGGGACTTTGGATTTGGGAAAGCACCAACATCGACGAAATTCATTTCTATTGGACTAAATGAAACAGAACTCAGTGATTCCATTATTTTTGGAGCCATCTCATCTGATATCTCGCCCAAGAAAAGTAATGTAAAATGCATGTTTTCCTTGCTAACTGGTTTTGCCTCAATTTTAAGATCTGATTGTAACTTTGCTATGGCATTTAATGTGGACTCGTTACTGATCTCTACTGCAACAAAAGTTCGCATTACAAATTTTTTGGGTGTGTGTTTATATGATTTCCGGTAGCTTCATAGATTAGAAATAGACTTGGCACACATGGAAAAACTAATCGTCTGTCTTACAGGAATGCCTGGTGCTGGAAAAACTACGATAGCTGATGGCCTAAAATCAAAAGGATTTGATAAAATAACTATGGGTGATGCTGTACGGGCAGAAGCCGCAAGAAGAAAGATTGAACCAACAGGTGCAAATCTTGGCAAACTCATGCTTGAACTACGTGAAAAAAATGGACCAGGCGCAGTTGCTGAGCTAATAAAAGATCAAATCGTGAACTCAAAATATGATGTGATACTAATTGATGGTGTAAGATCAATTGCAGAAGTTGATGTGCTAAAAAAATTTGGAACAGTCAAAATTCTTGCAATTCATGCCTCCTCAGATACGAGATTCAAGTTTCTATCTGGCAGGGGAAGATCTGATGCACCTGAAGATCGTCAAGACTTTGTAAAGCGTGATTCTAGAGAGATGGGGGTGGGCATGAGTGATTCTATTGCACTTGCAGACGAAACTATCTCTAACAATAGTCTCACAATTCCGCAACTAATCGATTCTGCTTACAATATCATAAAAGGTTGGATAAAGTGAAAACTCCACAAATCACATGTAAGATAGAAGCATACGCTGCAGTTAACCCTTCAGAGGATCCAGAAAAAGTGCAACAAGCAATATCCAATGTATTACAAGATATGAATTTCAAATATGAAAGTGGAAGCATCAAAGGCATTTCAAATGATTTGCAATCTCTATCCAAAATTTATGACACCATAAAATCTCGTAAATCTACAAAAACATACAGACGTCAGATGAGATATAATTTACAAGAAGATACTACTTGGTTTTATTTGAACAAGCAGGCTGCATTTGTAAATGTGATTGCACTCTGTGAAGAAGCTGAAGAATCACCTCTGGGCCCAATCAAGATATTATTACATTCAAAAAACATTGATAAAGTAATGGAGTGGCTAGTGCCAGATCTTACTGAACAATCTAATGATTAGAGTACTTCAACTAGTTTCTTCCTAGACTTTTCCCCCGATACAATTCTGACATTAGATTTGGGAACATCAAAATGTTTTGAAATTTTTTGAATCAATTCTTTATTGGCCTTGCCTTTCTGAGGATCAGATACTATTCCAATTGATATCCCGTCTTTGTTTATTTCTAGAAAATCCCTGTGAAATGTAACAGAAACTTTGTAGATCATTTTTGAATAACTGAGACAAGCTCTGGTAATGCCTTTGCAGACGTTGACCGTATTGAAAGATCCATGTTTTGAGACATGGATGTCTCCTCTGGGTTTACCTCAATTATGAGAGCTCCGTTTTGTTTTGCATATATTGGTAACATGTTTGCAGGTGAGACAGACAGCGAAGTTCCTGCAACAACCATTACATCACATAGGCTTGCCTGCATCATTGCTTCTCCCCACACATCTTGAGGAAGCGGTTCGCCAAACCACACCACATCAGGTCTTAGAATATTTCCACACTTGCAAAGTGGTGGAATTTCTGAAAATCTTTTTGTTATCTTGTCTTTAAAATTACAAACTGTACACTTTATTATGATGATACTACCATGTAATTCCGAAACATTTTTACATCCAGCTCTTTGGTGCAATCCATCAATATTCTGAGTCAAGACCCATACCTCTTTGTACTTGGCAAGATCGGCAATTGCTATATGACCTGCGTTTGGCTTTGCTGCAAGAATGTTTTTTCTTCTATCTTCATACCATTCCCACACAAGCTTTGGATCCTGATAAAATGCATCTATGGTTGCAAGCTTCATGGGATCATATTTTCTCCACAATCCGTCATTTCCTCTAAAAGTTGGAATTCCACTTTCCTGTGATATTCCTGCACCAGTAACAAAGACTATCTTTTTGGCTTGATGCAGTTTGTCTGATACTGATTCAAACATATTATTTGATCTCTATTTCTAAAAGATCCTCTGCTGCTATCACGGAATCATGAATAGTTTTTGCTTCCTTTACAAGAGGATCGGTATCATCATATCTGGTTGAAAAATGAGTCAAGATCAAGTTGGAGACCTTGGCATTTCTTGCAAGCTGTGCTGCCTCTTTAGCTGTAGAATGACAATAGTCTGCTGCCTTTTCTTTTAGCTCATCTGCGTATGATGAATCAAAAATAAGATAATCACAACCTCTGAAAAACTCCTCAAGTTTTTTTGTTGGTCTCGTATCTCCTGAAACTCCTATTTTTTTACCACGCCTTTTTTCTCCCATCACATCAGATGGTTTGATTATTTTATTACTTACTTTGACTTCTTTTCCACTTTGAAGTTCATGCCAAAGCTTTCCTTCTGGTATGCCAAGCGCTTTTGCCTTTTCTGGATAAAATCTACCTGGTTTTTCTTTTTCTTGTAAAACGTAAGAATATGCTGGAATAGAATGCATTGCTTCACATGCATGTACTGTGTAAGTTGTGTCATCAAGAATAAGTCCCTCTTTTATGGTTGCAATCTTAACAGGAAATGTTAGTCCAAAATTTAATATCTTCAGATTTGCCGCAATAAAATCTTCTATACCTTTTGGACCGTAGATCTCAATTGATTCAGTCCTACTTTGCAATGACATTGTTTGTAACAACCCCAAGATTCCAACGCAGTGATCTCCATGCAAATGTGTAACAAAGATCTTCATTTTTTTATTCCAACCAAGCTTAGACTTGTGAAATGCAACCTGGGCTCCCTCGCCAGCATCAAACATGAGGATCTCTTTTTCTAAAACTAGGCAGATGCATGTCATACCTCTGTTTTCTGTTGGCTGTGCCGCCGATGTTCCCAAGAATACTAATTTCATTTTACCAAGATAGTCCTAGTCAGGCTTTTGTGCCTATAGATTTCGTATCTTTTAGCTGGTTTTAATTCTATTTGGTCTGCTAGCTCTTTTTTGCACATGAGAGCAAGCTTCTTTTTCTTTGGAAGAATGGATATAAAATCAGAAATTAGCTTTTTTGGTGATTCTGAAGATTTTGAAGATATTCCATATGGCAGGTCAGTAACTATTCCATCAATTTTGTCTTTAATTTTTTTGATGTTTTCGTATCTTGCATTAATGATTTTAGAATTATACCCATTTGTAGCTAGGTTCTTTTTTGTTACTTCACACATCTTTCTATCAAAATCAATACCAATCGATTTGATTCCCATTGATTCAGCTTCTAAAAGTATAGTACCGGTTCCACAAAAAGGATCACATAAAATTTTATCTTCATTTAATCCTGAAAGATTTACCATTGCTCTACTAAGCTTCCAGTTTAGCTCAAAAGGTGATTTGATTATCTTCTTTGGTCTTTTTTGTGCTGGAATTTTGGTAGAATAACCAAGATAGTTTTGGTTATCAGTAAAAATAAGATAAACTGTTAGTGCTGGATTTGTTAGAGAAACTCTGGCTCCAGAAGCTTGTTTGATTGAAGCACCGACTGTTTTTTCTATGCTGGAGAGATCTATTCTTTTTGATGATAAATTAACTGTCCTGCATGCAAACGTGTCTGATTTGTGTAATAGTGCCAAGTCAAGCTCTGAGAAAAGATCAGAGAATGTGTCTACAATCTTTCCTGCAGTTCTTACAAAGGTAGCTCGCTGAGCTACCTTATCCCACGGAACCTTGGAGTTTGTTATGACAAGCTTGGAATCTGTCTCATATGATGTGTTCTTGTCATAGCTTTTTGATATGGAAATAATCTCATCTTTAGCTAATTCTATATTTTCACCTGATACAACAAAAAAGCTCTGCATTAGACAATTGCCTTGGATATGATAGGTGAGACATCAACTATACCTGTCTTACCAGGAATGGTGTTTGTGCTTACTATCTTTGATACACCTGCCTTTCTGATTCTTTTTTCTGCGTCACCAATCAGCAATGCATGTGTGCATGCTGCGTAAATGTTTCTACATTTTTGCTTTTTTAGAAACTCTGCAGCCTTTACTATACTTCCACCAGTGCTTATCATGTCATCAACTAAAATCAAATCTCTCCCAATCACTTGTTTTTGGTTTGCTGATCTGATCTCCACTTTGCCAGTCTTTCGGTCTCTGTGTTTTTTTAGTGCAATGAATCTAGTGCCAAAAAGTCTTGCAAAATATCTAGCTCTTTCGATTCCGCCAAGATCTGGTGAAACAACTAGCGGATCTTTTAGTTTTAATTTTTTGAAATATTTTACTAATTCTGATATTGCGCTGACATTTGTTGCTTGAATCTTGAAATGATTTAATGCCATTTTACTGTGGATATCAACCACAATTACTTTGGTTGCACCAGCAGCTTGTAACATCTTTGCAACTAGAGACATTGTAACAACTTCACCTGGAAGAAATTCTTTGTCTTGTCTTGCGTATCCAAGATATGGTATTACTGCATAGACTTGCGAGGAATGTTTTCTTGCTTTTGCAACAAGTGAGAGTACCTGTATTAGATTGGAATCAACTGGTGGATAGGTAGACTGGACAACTATGATTTTGCCATTTTTTGGCTTGCCAGAAACTGTAATCTTGCTTTCTCCATCTGGGAAGATCCTTAGCTCAGATTTGAGGTATCTTCCATTTAGTTTTGTAGCTATTTTTCTGGCAAGGTCTTCTGAAGCTTTTCCACCTATTATTGTAAAATTACTCAACAAATGTCATCGAGTGATGGCTCATTCTTAAGTTTTGAGATATATCAAATAAATGACTTTCCATAATCACAATGATTAAACCAACACCAACTATTGAGTCAATAAAAATGATATCCTCCCGTTTTACGCTTGGAGATATGCTCTAGGTCGTAAAGGTTATGGCTTAGTATCTAAAAGTTCGCAGATGCAGTTTGAAACTATCAATTGCCTTTTTAAGATAATCTGACGTAGTCATTAATTCATAATTCCATTGTTCATTATCCTCATCCCATCCAACATAGAAACATTCTTTACGAATATCAAAATTTGCGAATGAAGAAATTGAGTGTAATCCCCATAAATGAGATCCACTTACCGTGAGATTCTTGTATTTTATTTTTCCCTTGAAGGTAGATGGTTTTCTCAAGTAGATTCCAATTTGAAAACTCTGACATTCATCTGGTAACTCTCGGAACGCTCTTTTGATTTTAGATATATGTGATTTTGCTCCTCCCTTGCCAAATATTTTTTTAGAAACAAAAAACTTGTTTCCTGATTTTGTGCCAGACAAACAATCTCTAAGTTTTAACGCTTTACCATATTCCTCTACAGCGAACGAATATAGACCAATTGCATTCGCATGCAACCATTTTGGATTAATGAGAAGACGAGCATCACATAACAAGAGTTTTGTCTTGTTTACAGATCGCTTAATTCCTTCTCTTATTTGTCGTTCTGTGAGGAAATAATTTGGAAGGTGTGATCTCGCACTCATGTTTTATAGGTCATCATACTTCGAGTCTACCATTCTGATAAGGTTTATAGCTCCGAAAATACATACTATTTTGAAGTATCATAGAGGTGCAAGTGGGGTAGCATTTTGTAGGTATGATTGCAGTAATTTCTGCCTAGTTCTGCATAGTTTACTAACAATACAGTCGCAATTTTTAATAGCTATACATTTGAGATCATGCCAGATTTGAAAAAGCTACTAGCTTTTACACTATTACTTTTACTCATACCATTTAGCCCAGCTTGGGCAGTATATGATGGCAGTCATCTAAGAGAACCTGAAATTAAAATGACACCAACTTCTGGACCACCTGGAACCAAAATAACAATTACAGTTTCAAACTTTCCAGATATCTCAGACGAACCATATCCATATCCAGACTTTTACATATACCTACCATTTGCAGCGGCTGCTGTTGGAACTAATGTGCCAAGCCAGTGTGGTACAGAGATGTGTTTTCCAATTTACACATACGAAGATGCACAGAAAAAAAACTTTGCAGACAAGACTATCACATTTGCACTTTTTAGCTTGACAAATCCAAAGCCAGTCTATCTAAGTGGATTGCCACACAGCGTCTGTGATATTATAGTAAATTCCAAAGTACAACAAAGCTATTCAGATGTCTGTAATACAAAGAGCCAGCCAACAGGTGAATATGAAATAAAATTTGCATGGGCAACAAAAACAAAACCTGATGAGCCATATTTTATCAAGACACTAAAATTTACAGTAACTGAAGGCACACCTCCTACAGAGCCTGAAGGTCTTCGTCTTGATCAAACTCTAATGGACCTTTACAAGGAAGGTGTGATTAGTGAACAAACCTTTGAAAATGAACTAAAACAATTAGGATACAGCGACGATGAAATACGTCAAGCTAAAGCTGTCTTAGGAAAGCTTCCACATCAGGAGAATGCAGAGCCACCTGCTCCAGATGAAACAATAGAAGAACCAGTAGAAGAAACTGAAGAAACTAAACCAATAGAAGAACCTAAAGACGAGGAGGTCACAACGACAAATCCAGATGAAAAAATAGAAACCACAACACCATCTCCAAAAAACGGTTGTCTTATAGCTACAGCAGCATTTGGTTCTGAGATGGCACCACAGGTTCAGCTACTCAGAGAACTACGTGACAATACCCTTCTAAAGACAAATTCAGGCTCTACATTTATGGCTGGGTTTAATTCAGTCTACTATTCCTTTAGTCCTACTGTGGCAGATTGGGAAAGACAAAACTCCATCTTCAAGGAAATAGTAAAGACAGCAATAACACCATTAATTTCAACGCTTTCAATTCTAAACTATCTCGATATTGATTCTGAAGCTGAAATGATTACATATGGAATTGGGATAATCCTGCTCAATGCAGGCATGTATTTTGTTGCACCTGCTATTGTTTTAGTAAAATTAAACTCACGTGCCAAAAACAAACACAGTACAAAAAGTTAGAAATTAAGCTATACACATACAAACACATTGGACCTAGTTTTTTCTGACATACACGCTGATATCGATGCCTTGGAAACCATTTTAAAAGTTGTATCTAGTGACGATTTTATCAAAAAATATGGCAGCTTTGATAGAATAATAAATCTTGGAGACTTGCTTGAACGAGGAAGTGCCCCAAAACAAGTGCTTACAAGACTAGAATTCTTACAGAAAAACTATCCAATCATATCTGTTATGGGAAACCACGATGAGGCATTTTTATACAAACGAAAAGTAAGTGGAAGCTCAATTGAAAGTTGGGCAGCTCATCAGGAATTAAAAGAGGATGATCTTTCATTTTTTGAACAAAACAAAGACAACACTTTTGGTCAACAACAATTCATTGATAAAAAAAGCAAGCTTTATTGTATTCATGGCGGACCACTTGATCCTCAGAAAATCACTCCCAAAAATGCATATGATGAAGAAAAATGGTTATACCAAAGATCATGGCAGAGACTCTCTGAAGAAGAGTTTGAGTTCTTTAGCTACTCGGGATATCACTACAAAGCATCTTCTGCATTTGATGAAGGAAAAAACCATCTTGGCAACTTTGTAATTTTATGTGGTCATCAACACGAGGAAGCCGTTTTAGTACAAAATGAACAAATTCATGATATTTTTTCCAAGCTTAAAATAACACATGAAAAAGTTTCAGATTTTACACTAGAAAAAAAAGAAATTGAGATTGACAAATCAAACAATTATCTAATAAGGCTTGGTCTTGGTGGGCCAAGTGGATATTACGGAGTTGGCGCACCAAAACCGCACTTTGGAATAGTTCAATATAATCCCAAGAAAGTAACTCTTTTCACAGTGAAATGAGCGCAACAAACTCTCTTAGACAAGATCACATCCAGATCAGGCGACTAGAAAAGGTCATCACCAAGTGTTACAAGGAACTCTATGAAGGAAAAGACATCTCATTTTCAGACATTGAGCAAATCACAGTGATAATGGCAGAATTTTTAGACGCAATACATTATTCCAAAGAAGAAGATGCATACTTTCCATGCGTTGCAAGCTATGATTCTCTCAAAAAGGAAATTAGAGCATTCATGATAGAGCACGAGTTTGGCCGCAGAATAGCAAGAAGTGTAGCAACTCATCTACAAAGATGGAAGCAGGGTCAGGATGCAAGAGAGCCAGTAGCAAGATTTCTTAGAACATATGCCATATACCTAAACGATCACATTACTAAAGAAGAACATTTTTTTGATGTTGCAGAAAAAGAGATCCTTTCAGCAGAAGAAGAAAAGATGATGTATGAAGAGTTTAGATCAGTCACTGCTGTTACAATCAAGATTGATGATATGATAAAATTAATTACTTTACTTGAGGAAAAATCCTGGATGAAAGAATCATGAACAAATATCAAATATCACTCTTACTTTTTGCATTTTTATTTACTTCAGCAAGCGCAGAACCAATTCCTGATTATTACAAACCATATGCTCCTATTACTACTGATAAACAAGTTTATAGCTGGACAGACAAAGTTGGAATCACAATAATTGCACCAAGCTGGAATGAAGATAAAAATGGAATAGACTCAATTGGAGACCAAGAGGGTCACCTTATTAAAATATCAACAGGTGAACATCATCTTGAACCATACAAGTTAACAGAAACCTCAAAAAACAGTGGAGTATTCACTGGTGAAATAATACTAACTGGATTTTTTCATGATGCCAATGGAGATGGTAAAATAGACACCCAACCGCGAACTATTGGTACAGGTCCAACAAGTGGTTTTCTAGAAGCAGACAGAGATGATGGAATTACCATATCATTTGAGTTTGCAGACGGCGTGGTTCTCACACAAAGTGCACAGATAGGTTGGAATGAAGGTAAAATCAATCTTGACAAACCATCGTATCTTCTACATGAGACAGCAAATATACAGATTGTCGATCCTGACATGAATCTAAATCCAGAAGCAAGCGATACCATTCCGGTTGAGATATCATCAGATTCTGACGTGGCTGGAATAACAGTCGATGCAGCAGAAACAAGTGAAAATTCTGGTATTTTTGTAGCAAATGTCTCCTTTACACCATATGATAGGTCTAGTGGAAACAGACTGCATGCAATTTTAGATGACAGACTATATACAAAATATGTAGATCACACATTACCATCACCATATAACATCAATGACGACTTGGACATAATAACAGAATCTGTACTTTCATCCAATACACCATTAGCTGACAAAGTCACACTTGAAAATATAATTTTGGCAGACAGTTTAGGGATGACAATACGAGAGCCAATGTTAGGACAACAACTACAAGTAGTTGCAGAAATTGAAAACAAACAAGATTATGATCAACCTTTCGTTTATCTTGTTCAAGTAAAGGATTCTACTGGTACTGCTGTGGCACTTTCATGGTTTAAGGGTTCTATTACAATAAATCAAAAACTTAGTGTGTCACAGTCTTGGTCTCCAACTGAATCTGGTACATATACCATAGAAACTTTTGTCTGGAAATCTCTTGATAATCCAATACCGCTTGTGCAATCATCAAAAGCCATTTACAAAGTCACACAATAGAATTTTAGAAATTATTCTTTTACTTCAAAGACTGATTTAACTACGGGAAATACATGAATCTCTGTTTCCTTTTCTAACTTGCAAATCGCTTTCATGTTATAGTTCAAGACTGCAAAATTATTATATATGATGAGATTAGTATGCAAACTATACATACTATGATGACTAGTCTGGCAAACTTGCGTGTCCACATTGCCCCAGTAGGCTTTGAGATAGACAGGATAGTGCTATCAGCTAAAAAGATGAAGGCAGATAAGGTCTGGCTTTTGATGCATGACGATCCATCAAAAGATAAAGCTCGTGGTTATATGGAAAAGATCAAGACGGAACTAAAAAAAGAAAAGATCGAGGTTCAAGTAGTATATTCAGATAGGTTTGATCCTTTTAAGATCTTAAAATCTGTTAAAGAAATAGTACAAAAAGAAAAAGAAAATGACATATTTGTAAATGTCTCTTCTGGATCAAAAATTCAAGCAATCGCATGCATGATGGCATGTATGATGTTTAAGGGAAAAAACAAACTGACACCTTACTATGCAGAACCGGAAAATTATGCTACTGTTAAAGGGGCTCAACTTTCTTCTGGACTAAAAACACTGGTTCAGCTTCCAGCATACGAAATTCATACACCAAAATCTGTACTCATTCAAGCATTAAAAATAATAAAAGAACGTGGTGGTAGGATAACTAAAAAAGAGATGGCAGAGCTTGCTTATGAAAATGGACTCTTAATAGTAAATGCAAGAGAAGAGAACTTCCAACAGGCAAGATTTGCAAGTCTTGATAAAAACATAATCCAGCCTCTCTTGCGAGATTGGAAGTTTGTTGAAATTGAACAAATAGGAAGAAATCGCTGGATAAAAATTACACCAGAAGGACTTGGTGCAGAAGAATTTCTTACTTGACTTATGTAGTAAGCTCAGGTTTGAGAGTCCATGCAACAGCTAGTATGACAAATGGGATGGAAATCATAGCAGTAATCTGCAAAATTATGAATAGCGGGCCTTGTCCTACGTTGGGATTTGTTATGATAAATGGTAATGGTAGGGTAATGACAAACCAGATCAGAGAAAGCATCACGATTATTTCTAATTGCTTCTTTTTCTTTGGATTCACAAGGGGAAGTGTGGTACTGATGTATTAATTTGATTGGCCTGAGGCTTATTTAGTAGAGGCTCCGCCATCCAATGCCAAAACTGCACCAGTAGTCCATGAAGAGTCATCTGACGCAAAATACAGAATTGCCTTTGCTACGTCATCTACAGTTCCTATTCTGCCAATAGGATGCTCTGCTACAGCCATTTTTCTTGCTGATTCTGAATCTAGATACGGTTTTGTCATATCTGTCTCAACCATTCCAGGACACACACAATTTACACGAATTTTATATTTTGCATATTCAACGGCCCATGCTTTTGTTAACAGTACTAGCGCTCCTTTTGACGCAGTATATGCATCTGCCTCAAAATTTTCAAACGCTTTGAGTCCAGCATTAGAGGCGACATTTATTATAGCACCACCATTTTTTTCCATAAATGGTATGACTGCTCTAGTAAACCGAAACTGTCCTGTTAAATTCACATCAATTACTTCATTCCATTCTCTATCTGAAATTTGATGTAACGGTTTAACTTGAGGAAAAACTCCTGCATTATTTACCAAAATGTCAATTCTCCCAAATTTATCTACAGTTTTTTTTACAACATTTGAAACATCGTTATCGTTTCTGATATCTCCTGGTATGGAATACACATTCCCAATATCATTTGCTGTTTTTTCTAGTCTATTTGGATCTTTTGCTGTGATAGTGACATGCGCTCCTTCTTGCACAAACATTTTTGCAGTAGCTTTTCCAATGCCACGACTACCCCCTGTAACTATTGCGACCTTCCCAGAAAGTTTCATAAAATCAGAAATCCTTTGTTATTTTTAATTTTAGAGCTTAATTCCAAACGTCAAGCGACGATTTAGTACAAAATTCACTGACGATGCAATCATAATAGATATCAATGCAGCTAGAAGATAATACACTGAAAGTTTTTCTACGAACATGTAATTAAATCCCAGTTGTATTCCCATGCCAACTAGACTTACGCCAATAAATTTTCCATACATAAGAAAATCACGTTGTTTTATAGCAGTATCCCTAAATGTCCAAGTTTTGTTAAGCAAGAAATTGGATGTGATTGAAACATAGATTGCTATGGTGGAAGAAAGGAGATACCATAATCCAACAAATTCAGTCAAAGCAAAAAGAATCCCCAAATTAACTAAGACACCGCTTGCGCCAACCAAATAGTACTTAAAAGCATGTTTTGCAAAAAGTGAGATTCTGCCTAACCTATCTCCTTTATCTAGAGTCATTTGACTATCCAATATTTTATGTATTAATAAGTGATAAAACTTTCAAAAATCTAATATCTTTGCAAATAACTAATAGGCGTAAGTTTAGCATTTTTCGAATATTGATTTTTACTTGAAAAATTTAGTTAAAAATTAACTGAAGTATGAAAAAATCAACATGAAGTGATAAATACTTGAAAGTCATATAGTAAAATATGCAGAAGGATACAAAATCTACTGCTTGAATTGCGTGGTCCCGCAGAACTAAATGTGAACTCCGGCCTTGGAGCCGATTCAAAGAGGTAATCTCTGCCCTTCTGACGGGGGGCCACGCCAATTATGTTTTAATTAAATCAACGGATACGCTGCCAAGTAAATTTCCATGAGGATTTATCACAATTTGTAGTTGTTGATCCTCTGGTACTTGAATCTCTTTTTTACCAAGATAGTCCCATGTATAATAAACCGAAATTCCGGTATCGTGTAAGGTTCCATTTAGCTGAAAATCTTCTGCAAAAGAAAAAGTTGCCCCTTTTAGAGCAATAGAAAAAGTCTCAGGACTATCACCATTTGGTACAAAACTAAATTGATATGTCCCATTTTGAATCACAAAGGTGTCAGTAAAAATTTCATTAGTGTAAAGTTTAGGATCTGCTATTGTTACGTGATAGATAGCAGTTTTTTTGGAATTAGGCTCTAGTGATAATCCTATTGCTATTGCAACAACAACTATAGCTGCAATGCATATTATTTTTTTCATGTAATTAAAAATTATACTATTTTTAAAAAAATTATAGTTTTAGGGATTCCTTCAATCCCTTGTATCTATTTCTGATAGTAACTTCGGTTACTCCTGCTGCCTGTGCAACATCCTTCTGTGTCTTATTTTCCCCATTCATCACACAAGAAAGATACAATGCAGCTGCTGCAAGTCCCATAGGATCCTTTCCTGCAGAAATTTCAATTTCAGCAGCATCTTTTAGAATCAGCAGTGCTCTTCTTTTTGTTTTTTCACTTAATCCAGCTTTACTTGCTATTCTTGCTACACATTTTATTGGATCCACGACAGGCATCTTAAGATCAAGTTCTCTTAGAAGTAATCTGTAGCATCTGGCAACATCTTTTCTTTTAATATTGATCCCATTTGCAACATCAGTCAAAGTTCTTGGTGTTTCAGTATCTCTACATGCAGCATATAATGCAGCTGCAACAAGTCCAGGAATTGACCTTCCTCTTACAAGACCTTTGTCTAAGGCTTTTCTGTAAATGTATGCTGTTTTTTCTATAACTGCATCAGAAAGAGCAAGTTTATCTTTTAACCTATCAAGCTCACTAAATGCCTGTCTAAAGTTTCTGTCTACTGGTTCGTGAACTTGGCTTCTACTATCCCAAGTTCAGACGTTCAATAGTACACTTTTCATAGAAGCAGACAGCGGTTTTCCAGACGCATCTTTATCTGCCGGACCAATTATAGTTGCAAGTCCCATATCGTGCATTGCAAGTGAAGTAGGAGTTCCAGTTCTACTTCGGTCCTCATGTTCTTCTTTAGAAAATGATCTCCATTCAGGACCTGATTCTTCTACTCTTTCAGTGAGGACAAAACCGCAGTTTCCACAAAACATCTCTCCAGTGGTACTGTCAGTTACCATTGGGCCTTTTCCACAACGTGGACAACGACCACCACCTGAACCAAAAGTTTCGCGAGTCATCTTATATCTAATAAAAGTTTCGATCGTAGGACAATAAAAAGATTTAACTATTACCGTTTATTCTATATTTTTAATAAAATCATATTTATAATAAAAATTTTTTAATTAATTAAGTTTTTTATTAGAATTATTTTAATTATTTGATTATCATAAAATTCCATTAATCACATACTTTAATTTGATTCTCAATTGTTTCCTAAATCTGTTTTATTATTTTTGAGTAATACATTTTTCTAAAAATTGATTTCTGATTACAATGAGAGAATCTAAATTTGTCTGATCTGTTTTACTAAAAACTTTCAGATAATTTAGAAAATAACTTTGGCTCAAATTTTTCCTCAAGATACTTAAAGCAAAAACTTAAATACGATTTTTTCAATTCACAGGCATTAAATAAAATGGAAAAATGTCCACTTTGCTGTGAACATCAGCAGTCAACTACTGCACTGGAAGTTCACATAAAGAAAATCCATCCGCAGAGAAATAGTATACAACTGGTGCACTAATCTCTGGTCTGAGGATTGATTGGAAGGATATATCCAAGTTAGGTTATCGATAATTTTACTAAAACTAGTAATTCTCCCTTGATTTGATAATTCTACACTCTGGATTGGAAGTTTGTTAGCTTAATTTAGCGTGCAGTGAACCTCATTTCACACCTTGAATTAATAACCAATTTTTTAAGTGCTTACCATGACAGGTTTCACTAAAAGTTGGACCAAGCCACAGACACCTAGCATTGGTGAACGATTCAATGATGCATTACATCCACAAGGTCCATTAAAACCCAGATTAGAGACAGCAACAAAAAGACTACAGACTCAGATTTCTAAATTAGATGGGATGATTACAAAGCTAAAACAAAAGGATGAAAAACTTTTCAAAAGAATTGTTACTGCAACACAACAACATGATACTACCACTAGTAGAGTTTTATCAAAAGAACTTGCTGAAGTTCGTAAAGTTACCAAGCTCTTAGGCAACGCAAGAATGGCACTAGAACAAATCGAACTTAGATTAACAACATTCCATGATCTTGGTGATACTGTAGTGACTATAATGCCAACCATAGGTCTGATGAAGAGTTTAAGATCATCACTTGTCAGATTCATGCCAGAGGCAGACCAAGAACTAAGCGGTATGACAGAGATGTTAAACGGCCTTATGACAGACACATTCCACAATGGAGACTTTGGAATAGATTCAGAAACAACAAGTGAGGAATCAGAAAAGATTCTCCAAGAAGCAGCGGCAGTAGCAGAGGCAGCAGTAAACGACAAGTTACCTTCTATGCCTGCTGGTCAATCAACTTCTGCACGTTACATCTAGACTGTATTATGTGATAGTCTATAACGTAGATAGGTTCTGAATAAAATAAACGACATCACTAAAATAATTGCAGCAATAAAAAATAGAATTGTATACCCAAACAAATTCGTAAGTTGCCCTGTTACTATAGCTCCAGCAAATACACCAATTCCTGTGATCGAACTGTTCACTCCAAGATATTTTCCTTCAAAACCCTGCGGAATACTTTTAAAAAAAATAACAGAACTTGCTATACTAAAAACGGAAAATGCTATTACCATTAAACATACTGAAATAACCGACACTACAAAAACTCCAATTCCTAACATGAAAGGAATGACCAACCCTGCAATGAGAACAGCAATTATTCTTGGCGCATATGCAATCAATATGGCCCGCTCCTCTCCTAATTTAGATATCAATTTAGGTGCAACAAAAAAAATTGCTATCATTACAGATGTTTGTATAGCATAAATCAAAAAGACAGTTGAATCTGAAAAGTTGAAATATTTTAGAAATGGTGTATATGCGGTAAAATAGATATTACTTCCAAAATAGAAAAGAAAGTTAGCTAAAAATAGGAATCCTATTTCATGTGAGACCTTTCCTTTAAATATCGAAATTATATGCTTATAATCATACAATTCAAGAATCCTGGGAAATATGAGATGAAGATGGGTAAAACTATAGCTTAACCCATGTATTGAATGAGCAATACTACTTCGTTCAAGGTGAAAACGTGATCCTTTAATGGTTGTAGTAAACGCTATGGCAATACCAGTTGATATTGCACAGATCAAAAAATAGGGACTTAAATCGTAATACACACTCCAGATTGTACCAATTATCATAGCACCTAACATTCCAAAAGTTGCAATTATTGAAGTTCTTGCAAATAACCAACTCCATTGATTTTTAGGAGCTGATTCCATTATCAGTAAATGTGTTACTGGATTCTTTCCCACTAGGAAGAATCCAATTATTGGTGAAATAACAAAAAGCATGGTAAGATTTCTTGTAAAATATAACCAAATACAGCAAAGTATTATAAAAAAAAGCGAAACAAGAAGAACTGCTCGTCTTACATGAAATCTGTCTATTACCTTACCCCAAAATAAAGAACCAAAAGCAGCCGCACCATAATGAAGTGCAACTATTAGCGAAACTTCACTTATATCTCCACCAAGAAATATCACATATAATGGAATAACTGTACGTAAGCCTTCTGCAGTTATCTGGGACGGAAGGAGATACCAGATCCACTTTCTCCCAGGAGATAATGACATTGCTTTGGATAATCACACGTTGTCGTATTATTGTATGATACATTTGAATAATTTCTACAGTTTTGTTGATTTTAATTCGATAAAATTTGTATTTTTTAAATGGGAAAAATATTATCATGCAGAGCGTGTCGTAGTAACACGCCAAAGCTTTTGATGGGATCCGATGGATCCAAAAGCCCATGTTGACCTTTGTCAACAATTCTTGGGAGTTTTTCATCCCATAGTGACTTCATCTTCCGCGGAAAGACTATGTCCTGCCCGCGTGCTTTTGTCTGCATGACTCCTATCTTGGGAGGATATTCCTTTGATAGGGACCATCAATACGTGATAAAATTATTTAAGTTTTACTCAAAGAAAATTATTGAAATATAAAATTTTCTAGATAATATAAAGAAACTATATGATAATGTAGCTTTTTTTGTAATTTATTGAATGAACATTTTTATGAATGTAGTGTACAAGAAATACATAACAAGAGAAATCGACCTTTATCAAATGATTTACGAATCAAACTTGGAAAGTAAGCTAGAACAGATACTGATAGGTCTAACTAAAGATAATTCCTCTCCAAAAGTAAAAGATGTAATACACAAGTTTTTGCTTTATGTCCAACATGCATCTGAAAATTTTTGGGTAACTTTCCATAAATCAAAGACAGATCAAGAAAGATTAGAATGCTATTATCAATTTACAAAAAATCAATGTCTAGCAACTGAAGTTTTAATACGTGATTTGAATTCTATTTCTGATGAAAATGAAATAAAAGAAAATCTTAATGCAATCCTAAAGGAAGGTTTCACTTTTTAACTAAACGTACTTTCCATCTTTGATTTTGATTCTTTAAAGTTCTTTATTTTATTGCCTTCTTCATCTACTATGTGATCAATTGATGTGAGTTTTTCACGTAGATTGTTAATTATTACGGCCACATCATCCGCTTCTTTTTCTACATCTGATCTCTTCTGAGCCAGGTTCTTAATGCCCTGTTTTTCCTCATCAATGTATTGAGTTACTTTGTTCAACTTTTCCTTCAGATTTTTAATATCTACTGATTCATCCTCAATGTTTTTTTCAAGTTTGGTGCGTTTATCTTTTAGATTTTTTATCATAAGTCCAACGTAATCTATTGCTTCTTCAAGTTTGGCACGTTTATCCATA
>Ga0209324_10000269_pt1 | contig 36085 bp, 30 predicted proteins | sample Rifsed19ft3_FD_184015 | JGI IMG/M metagenome (GOLD analysis project Ga0209324, IMG submission 184015) | Soil microbial communities from Rifle, Colorado, USA - sediment 19ft 3 (version 2) | ecosystem: Environmental > Terrestrial > Deep subsurface > Rock core/Sediment | place: Rifle, Colorado...
TCCGTTAACCACTCCTTCCCGCAAATATGTTAACTATTCTAGTTAACTTTGATATTATTTCAATGAATTATAGACACCATAACATATAAGGGGTGTGTATGACACTGATAAATGCTTCATCCATACGCGAACTGGTGGCCTTGATTTATATTGATATTTTTCAGAAAAACTAAACTAATACAAGATAAGAGGTGGTAACGTATGCCTGAAGAAGAAGTTGTGCTGATTAGCGGTGTAAGGACGGCTGTGGGTAAGTTTGGACACGTATTCAAGGAAGTGCCTGCTCAACAGCTAGGTGCCATGGTAATAAAGGAGGCTGTAAAGAGGGCAGGTATTCAGATGCAGCGCGTGGAAGAGGTCATCATGGGGAATGCGATCTCCGCGGGTCTTGGCCAAAACCCTGCCAGACAGGCCGCAATTTATGCAGGGCTTCCTGTTGAAATAGGTTCGTTTACCGTGAATAAAGTATGTGGTTCCGGCTTTAAGGCTGTTATGCTTGCTGCTCAGGCTATAAAGGCGGGTGACGCAGATATAATAGTTGCAGGCGGAATGGAGAATATGAGCGCTGCCCCCCATTTAATCAGAGGTCTGCGGTGGGGTGTGAAGTTTGGAGACACCTCCATTACCGATGCAATGGTCTATGACGGTTTATGGGATGTCTATAACTGTTACCACATGGGAATTACCGGAGAAAGGGTAGCGCAGAAATTCGGCATAACCAGAGAGGAGGCAGACAAGTTCGGACTGATGAGCCATCAAAAGGCTTTGTATGCAACAAAAAGCGGAAAGTTTAAAGAAGAGATAATACCTGTCGAAGTACAGGGCGTTCCTGTTGAAAAAGACGAGGGTATAAGAGAAGATACTTCCTTAGAGAAACTGGCAAAACTCCCTCCTGTTTTCCAAAAAGGCGGAATTCTCACCGCTGGTAACAGTTCACAACTCAGCGATGGCGCTGCGGCGCTGGTAGTAGCTTCGGCACGAAAAGCCAGAGAACTCGGCATAAAACCACTTGCCAAAATAATAGATTATGCAACCGGAGGAACAAAGCCTGAAGATATTATGGAAGCCCCTATTCCTGCGGTCAGAAAACTTTTAGGGAAAACGGGCTTTACTATAAATGATATGGATCTCATTGAGTATAACGAACCTTATGCCTCTGCTTCTATAGTAGTCTCAAGGGCGTTGGAGATCGATCCCCAAAAACTCAACGTAAATGGCGGGGCTATAGCCCTGGGACACCCAATAGGGTGCAGCGGTGCGAGGATACTGGTAACACTGGTATATGCCCTGAAAGAAAGAGGACTGAAAAGAGGACTTGCTACCCTCTGCATGGGCGGGGGAAATGCATTGGCAATGATAATCGAGAGATGTAAATAATTGCAAGGGCAGGTTTCGAACCTGCCCCTACTATATAAGGAATATTATGAACATACAAAAAATAGGAATAATCGGCGCAGGGACTATGGGAGGCGGCATAGCTCAGGTGGCGGCCCAGAGCGGCTATGAGGTGGTTCTGAAAGATATAAGTGAAGAATATGTAAGGGCTGGATTGGCGAAAATAAAAGAACGATTGGGGAAAAGGGTGGGTGAAGGAAAACTTGAAATATTTGAGAAAGAGAGAATCCTCTCAAATATAAAAACCACTACAAGCCTGGAAGAGTGTAGAAATGCCGATCTCGTAATCGAGGCAGTAGTAGAAAAAGAAGACATAAAAAAACATATTTTTAAAGAGCTGGATACGATATGCAATGACGAAACAATTTTCGTCTCAAACACCTCTTCTATCTCCATAACGAGGCTTGCAGAAATTACGAAAAGGCCGGAGCGGTTCGCAGGCATGCATTTCATGAACCCTGCTTATGCAATGAAACTTGTCGAAGTAGTCAAAGGTCTGCATACATCCGATGAAACAGTAGACATAATAACTGCCGTTGCTGGAATAATGGGAAAGATACCCGTTGTTGTTAACGATTCACCTGGCTTTGTCTCAAACCGCATACTTATGCCTATGATAAACGATGCAATCTACTGTTTGCAGGAAGGAGTCGCTTCCAGAGAAAGTATTGACAATGTTATGAGGCTGGGTGCAAACCATCCCATGGGTCCGCTCGAACTTGCGGATTTTGTTGGACTGGATGTCTGCCTGGAAATACTTGAGATACTTCATGCGGAGTTAGGTGAGAAATACAGACCCTGCCCACTGCTGCGAAAAATGGTAGCAGGCGGTAAATTGGGGAGAAAAAGCGGAGAAGGATTTTATGAGTACCGGAAATGAGCATATAAAGGTCAAGAAGAAAAAAGAAATCGGGATCATTACCTTAAACAGGCCGGAGGCCAGAAACGCCCTGAACAGGAAAATGCTCCATGAACTGGGAGACGCCCTTACTGAGCTTGAAAATGACTTGCAGATAAGGGTTATTATTATAGCTGGAAATAAAGACTTCTGCGCCGGCGCTGATATAAAGGAAATGAATGCAATAAAACCTGAGGAAATAGAGACCTTTTGCAGGTGGGGGCATAAAGTATTCGATCAATTGGAAGGTATGGGAAAACCGGTAATTGCTGCAATAACTGGCTTTGCCCTGGGTGGCGGATGCGAATTAGCCCTTGCTTGTGATATAAGAATAGCAGGTGAAAGCACCCAGTTTGGTCAGCCTGAAGTGAACCTCGGTCTTATTCCAGGTTTCGGAGGGACGCAGAGGCTCAGTAGACTTATTGGTGTTGCAAAGGCAAAGGAAATGATTCTAACTGGTAAAATTATAGATGCAAAAGAGGCTGAATCTATTGGACTAGTCAACGGGGTAGTAAAGGATGAAGAATTAATGATAGCGGCAGAAGAAATGGCTCAGGTTATAGCGCAAAAAGCCCCCATTGCCGTTAAGATGGCAAAGAAATTGATTAACGAAAATCAGGAAATAATAAAAGGTTTAGAAAAAGAAATAGAATTCTTTGCCCGGTGCTTTGCAACGCAAGATCGACTGGAAGGCATAAACGCCTTTTTGGAGAAGAGAAAGCCCAAGTTTAAGGGAATATGATTTTTGCCGTTAATCCAAATAGAGATATAGACGACCTTAATTGCAGATATAATACCAGAATGGAAGGATAAACGAACTCAGGTTCGGATATGAACGAGTCATATGAAAATGCTGGCCATATTCGGAGATTAAAATAATTGAAAATACACACTGTGACACAATCGTATTCCGAAGTCAAAACATACAATATTCTTGATAATATTCTTTCAAAATACGGATATAAAATAATGGCTTCCGTAAGGTTATGTGATGTTCTAAAGCTTGATAACGGAGAGAAATTAGATAAATATGCAGATAGCTTATACAGATATGGGCATTTTGATTTTTTAGTTTGCGGCAAAGAAAAGGGGATTCCTTTGGTACCTATTTTTGCCGTAGAGTTTGATAGCCCTCATCATGACAATGATCCAATACAGATAAGAAGAGATGAATATAAAAATAGCTTTTGTAAAAATACAGGCTTAAATATGTTAAGGATAACCGATGAGCAGTTAGCAGAACACGAAAAAGTATCTCTACTTGCCTATATGTTAGAAAGATACATGTCATGGCAGAAAGAATATCCTCAAATTATGGCTGAAATTAATGAGAGGTTTAATGAAACTGCTTTAGAAGACCCGCTTATCGTTGAGATGCGGGAATCTGGAATTTTAGATACTTCTTATGACCCTTCATTTATTTTTGATATTAGACATCCATTTCCACCTGTACTCACAATCACTCACCGTCTTTTGAGAAAAATAATTTTTACTCTCAGATCAAACAGACAAATGAATGAGTATTTAAAAAAGGAAACCCCTCCTTTCGTTTATTTATGTGAAGTGTTTCCAAGCTCGGAGGGCAGTAGCATACCCTCTAATCGGTGGTCATATAGTGCAATTGGTTATTTAACTAAAAGAAAAGGCAAGATCGATGGCCCTTACAAAATGACATACAGTGCAAAAGGCATCGTATCAGAACCACCTGGCTTTGTTGAAGTCATTTATACTGTTGAGAAAACCGCGAAATTAAAATGGGGGTGTTCAGTTGGCAGGACATTTGGTAATATTCCCCCATTTGGTGAAATACATGACATTTTTTTTGTGATTTACCAGGCGTTCATATTCCAGACATAGCAGAACAACTTGCTGAATATCTTTGCTTGCGCGAAATAGAAAGATGGGCAGAAACAAATTTGAGTATCTCATAATGTATTGCCAGCATCCTCATATAATAAAGCGCAAACAGTTGGCACCCAAACCTATCGGCTTCGTTTGTGCTCAGCTGTTATGCGAAACACATCTTCGTGCGGGTTCAGGTTTGCAACCTGAACCCTTGATTTGATTTATTTCAATAATTTTTTACCTTGCAAAATATTTGGGTTCAAGTTGCAAACTTGAACCCGCAAGTAGTGGGATGTGTAAATGAACATCGTTTACAATGACAAGACAGGCCTTCTTTACATCAGGTTTGATGACAGGAAACAGGATGTCATAAACCGTAGTTTGTAAAATACCACAGGGTTTATCTGAGAGCAATTACCCGAAACAAAAGCGTCCTTATAGGCCTGAAAGGCCGTAAGGATATAGCAGAGGGTGAAGCCCTCTGACAAAAGAGAGAAAAAAAATATCAAACCCCGAAGGGGCGAAAGAAAAAGGAGTTTGATTTTGGATGGCAGGATGGATATGGGGCATTTTCGATAAGCAAATCATCGGAAAATGCGGTGATTCAATATATTCAAAACCAACAAGATCACCATCGTAAAAAATCTTTTCAAGAGGAATTTGTCGAGTCCCTCAACAAATATGGCATTGAATATGATGAAAATTATATATGGAAATAAGGGGATGTCCTTTCGCCCCTTTGGGGCTTATGCTTTCTGTTATTTACAATTTCAGGGGGCTTCACCCCCTGCTATATTCTTACGACCTTTCAGGTCTTTTGACAGAGACATGACTGGACTTATAGTATTTCCCCGTGCTGGTGCAGGTTTTCTTGAATAGTTTTAATTAACCGGTATTTTAGGAAAGACATCTACTTCAGGGGTTGTCTAAAAAGGTTATTCCCGTGTTATTGCGAAGGAGGAACGACTGAAGCAATCCCTAACAACCCCCGTGAATCCCCCTTTGGTAAGGGGGACTAATTTGATGTTCAGGAATTTTAAACTTTTGGATTCCCCTCTAAAAAGAGGGGACAAAGGGGTGTGTAAATTTGCCGTAACACACCCCCAACCCCTCTTTCTAGAGGGGAGCTTAAAAGTTGCTGTCAAAGGCAGCCTAATTTAGTTACAAAAGTTACAAGTACGAATTTTCAACATTTGTATTTATCCGCGTTTATCTGTGTCCCTCTGTGGTTGAAGAATTCAATAAAATTAAAAATGGCTGAAAAGTTTGATGCTATCATCGTTGGGGCAGGACCCGCTGGCAGTTCGGCAGCCTATTCGCTTGCAAAGATGGGGTTCAACGTCCTGATGGTTGAACGGGGCAAGTATCCAGGGGCAAAAAACGTGATGGGCGGTCGGATGTATACGTATGCCTTAAACAGACTCATCCCTGACTTCTGGAAAGAAGCCCCCGTGGAGCGATGTGTTACTCATGAAAAACTGACTTTGCTGTCCAATAAATCTTCCGTTACGTTTGATTTTCAGGATGAGGAACTTCTTGACCCACCGAACAGCTTTACGATCCTCAGGGCAAGGTTTGACCCGTGGTTTGCGAATAAAGCCGTTGAAGCAGGTGCTACCCTGATATCAAACATCAGGATTGACGATCTTTTGTGGAAGGACAAAAGGGTTGTTGGTATCGTTGCAGGCACGGATAAGCTCGAAGCGAACGTCGTTATTGCTGCAGACGGCGCTGTCTCCCTTATGGCAGAGAAGGCAGGCCTTAAGAAATTCCTGGCAAAAGAATTTGCGATCGGCATGAAGGAGATCATAGAACTGCCAGAAAAAACGATTGAGGATAGATTCAATCTTGCCAACGGAGAAGGCGCTGCCCAGCTTTTTATAGGGCAGTGCACGAGGCAAATCCCGGGAGGGGCTTTTGTTTATACTAACAAGACAAGTCTTTCTCTCGGTATCGTAGTCTATATAAATCAGCTCATTGAAAGTAAAGTCGAAGCTTATGAGCTCATGAGGGAATTCAACTCAAATCCAGCAATAGCGAAACTGATTGAAGGCGGCAAACTATTAGAATATTCTGCACATGTCATCCCCGAAGCCTCACGCACAGGGCTTTTCACTGATGGTCTGCTTGTTGTAGGAGACGCCGCAGGCCTGTTGGTAAATAGTGGTATTACGCTGAGAGGCATGGATATGGCTATTGCCTCTGGAATGGCCGCTGCGGAGGCTATAAAAACTGCGATTGAAAAAAATGATTTTTCAAAGAAAAGCCTTTCGCATTATGAGCGTCTGCTGAAAAACGATTTTGTGCTTGCGGACATGCGCACCTTTGAAAGATCACCTGCATTTCTGCAAAATACAAGGCTTTACTCGTTATACCCCGAACTTGCATGCAAACTTTTCCATAGATTAGCTGTAGTAAAAGGACCGAAGAAACGGTTATTTGATGAGCTGTTAGAAGAAACAAAGGGGAAGCGGATTCAGATAATTCGGGATTTGATAAGATGCTTAAGGGCTTTATAGTATCGCGACACATAATTTTACAAAATTTACGATTTACGAATTACGATTTTAGACTTCGTCGTGAGCGCTCCATCGAATGATTGAAAAATTGTAAATCTGAAATCGTAAATCTAAAATCTTAATTTATTTCCTGTTATTTTGTTTATGATTGTGCTGTATCATGAATATCAGTATTGAAGATCAACTTGGGCTCATAAGCTTTGAGGTTGATAAGGAAAAGCATATAAAAGTAGAGACGAGCATATGCAGGCAGTGCATAGATAAGCCATGCCTCAGATTTTGTCCATCAAAGAGGTTTACCCTTGAAAAAGGAGAAATCATACACAATTATGAGGGATGCCTTGAGTGCGGTAGCTGCAAGTTTGCCTGTCCCAAGGATGCTGTGGAATTTAGCTATCCAAGAGGGGGATATGGGGTGTATTATAAATATGGATAAAAGACTTTGAAACCACAGACTTCGTCGTGAGCGCTCAGTCGAACGATTGTACAGGTGGCTCAGATAGAAAGATTTTAGGAAATTATTGCAAAATCTGTGGAATCCGAGAAATCTGTGGTTACTTTCTTATTGCGTTCGTTAACGCTGGCACTATATCGTAAAGATCCCCTACAATCCCATAATCACACGCCTTGAAGATAGGTGCGTTGGGGTCGTTGTTTATCGCAATAATCGTCTTCGCATCCCTTATGCCTGCGATATGCTGTACCTGACCAGAGATGCCAATGGCTACATAGAGTTTGGGCTTGACCTTATGACCTGATAATCCTACCCAGTGTTCTTCGGGTAACCATTTTAAGTCCGCAGCAACGGATCTCGAACAGCCCACAACGCCGCCGAGCGCTTTTGCAAGTGATTCAATAAGAACGAGGTCTTCTTTTTTCTTAAGCCCTCTCCCTGCAGAAACGATTATATCAGCCTCTTCTATTCTGAGTTCTTTAGGTGTTTTGTCCTTTATTTCCAGCATCCGCGCTCTCGGTTCTGCCAGCTTCGGGGTGGTTTTAATTATTTCACCTGTTCTTGCAGTATCTAACTTTTTTCCAAATCTTCTCGGCGGCACGGTAACTATTTGGGGGTTACGTAAAAACCTCTGGGTAGCGATAAATCTGCCACCCAGGACAAAGCGCTTTACAATAAGCTTTTCATGTTCTAAAGAAAAATCAACGCAGTCCGTAGCACAGCCTGCTCCAAATTTCTGGGCAATCCTCGGGGCGACTTCCTTACCCAGTCTGGTTCCACCGATCAGGAGGATTTCTGGTTTGTGCTGGTTTATAAGTGAAAATAGGCAATCCACTACGATATCTGCATGCAATTCTGAATCGATAGAATAAATTTTATCAGCTCCGCAAAAAATATAGGTGTTCTCTACATCATTGTGTTTGATTATTGAAATCGCGGCGAGTTCTAATCGTAAAGAGTCTGCAATTTCCCTTCCTTTTGCAAGGATTTCAATGGCCGTTTCGTAGTCTTCTGAAAATGTAAAAATCATATATTTTTTGTTGAATGCCAAAAAATATTATAAAAATACAATACAATTTATCTAAGGAAAGACAGGAAGATTCATGAGTTCCCGTGTTACTTAGCCGTAAGATGGCTGGCTGGTTCAACCGTCCACGATTGAACCAAAATGTTTCGTTCCAGACTACAAACTTGAATCAGCGTAGTTTCCATATAATAACACTTAAATAGATTCTGTTAATATAAGCTTAGCAAGTTCCCCGATATCCTTCAGGATTACCTCTTTTCGTTTCATTTCAATAGCCGTAATGCTTAAAGTCTCAACCCCCGCCTCTTGTTTCTCTATGCTTACTTCGGTTATTTTCTTTTTTGAAGCGCCCAGAATCTGCAATAATGTGGGAATCCTTGGCTCATTGATTTCTTTGGTAACAGTTACTAAGGCAGGCAGTCGTGCTTTAGCCACTTCGTATCTGTTTTCGAGATTTCTTTCAACAACAACTTCATTATCTTTTAGCTCCATTTTCCTTGCATACGTTAACACAGGAATTCCAAGCGCCTGAGCGAGTCTCGGGCCTATCTGAAAGGAAAATTCATCGATGGATGCTTCGCCGCACAGAATAAGGTCGTACTTCATCTTGTGAATAATTTCAGCCAGGATAGTTGCAGTGCCCAGAGAATCACTATCTGCACTGTAAATAACGGCTTCATCGGCGCCCATAGCCAGGGCTTCCTTCGCGGCCTCTTTTGTACCCCCGATTAAAGCTAAAACGGTCCCCCCGTGTTTCTCTTTAATCCTGAGTGCCTCTTCAAGTGCATTCTTATCGAAGTCGCTGATCTTTCTAGCGACTCCTTCTGTAATGGGGTATTTGGTGGTGGTATCTACCTTTATCTGACCCAGATCATATATCTGCTTTATGCACACAATAATATCCATAATCAGTTTTCCGCTATCGGTTTATTATGGTAAAGGAATATCTTTTAAAGTGCGAAGCACGAAATTCGAAACAATTTCAAAATTACAAATTCAAATGCTCCAAACCTCGTTTCCAATTTCTGTCATTTGCTATTAGAATGTGTTTCGGATTTCGATATTTGAATTTCGGATTTGTCAAAAAACGACCAAAAGTATTTGTTGTTCAGTACCGAGTAGCTTTTTCATAGATGCGGCTAAGTAACACCTATGAAGTCTCTTTGCTTTTAGTAAGGAGCAAATTCTTTCCCTAAAAGTTCCCTGCTAATGATTAGTTTCATGATATTCTGTGCGCCTTCTGCCCCCATTATATATGAAGCCACACCCCGTAAACCCTTTTCCAGTCCTGCCTCTTTTGTATAGCCGTAAGCACCATGCCATATCAATACATCCTTAATAATATCAAAGGCTACTGTCGGTGCTACAAGCTTTGCCGAAGCTACGGCTTTATTTATTTCTTTATGACTGAATCTGTTTTTCGTGTACATCTGGTCAAGCATCCAGGCAGCCTTATAGACAAGCAATCTGGCAGATTCAAGTTTCATGTAATTCTCTGCCACTTGAAACTGCATTCCTTCAAATTTTGCCAGAGGAGAACCGAAAGCCCGTCTCTCTTTTATATACTCAATTCCAGACTCTAAGGCTTTCTCGGCAGCGCCAATACACGCTGCAGCTACCAGTGGCCTTGCGCAGTTAAAACCCTCCATAGCATAGTAAAAGCCTTTATTCCAATCACCTATAAGATAATGTGCCGGTATCGCCACATTTTTTATGATTATGGCGCCGGTAGATATTCCGTCTCTACCCATCTGTTTAAAGACGTTGGTAGTTATTCCCGGAACATCTTTTACCGGAAGATAACAAAGTGATAGACCTTTGTGTGCAAGTTCCGGGCTTGTCTTTACAACTGTTACATAACCTCCTCCGTATTTCGTGGCTTCTCTGACACCGCTTATAAAGGTTTTTGAGCCGTTTACCACCAACCTTTCTCCCTCTTTTGTCATCGTAGTAGACATAGCGGCCACATCCGAACCTCCAGCCGCCTCAGTTGAAGCTATTCCCAGAAAGGTCTTCCCTTTTGTAACGTCAGGCAAGAGTTCTTCTTTTGCCTTTTTGCTCCCGTATCTGTCTATCAGGAATCCCCAGCCGGCTTCTACCAGATAATAAACAGCAGCAGCCATGCTGATATCGGCACGGGCTATTTCTTCGGTCGCTATTGCAGCCGTAATGAAGTCTGCGCCAGATCCGCCGTATTCTTGCGGGATAGTGATACCAAGGAGTCCAAAAGCTGCCATGTCATCCAGAACTTCTCGGGGAATCTCCCCCTTCTCGTCAATTTCATTAGCTTTCGGCGCAATCTTTTTTTCGCAGAACTCTCTCACAGACTTTCTAAAAAGTTCTTGTTCTTCCGTAAATGAAAAATCCATAGTTATAATTTCCTTATTAAGTTAATATCTGCACATCCCAAAAAATCGATATTTAATACTGAAAAATAACAGAGAAACCCTTGAAAAATGAATCCCATGATGTATACTCTCTCTAGAGTATTACCATGTAAAGACTTCTTTTTTTGTGATAGTTTAGTTTTTTGAAAATTTTTAATAATTACAATGATTTACCGCACAGTGTAGGGGCAGGGTTCAAACCTGTCCCTACGGTAAATACGATGAATGCATGAATGTTATTTTCCAAATCCGTACAAATCCCCTTATTGGGGTTGTCCAAAAAGTCCATAAACCGTATGACAGGTAGTGGCTGAAGATTTTCAGCCACTACCTACAGTATGATCATAGGATTTTTTGGACTACCCCACTTCGTCGCGAGCTCAGTCGAGCGATTGTGGGGAATTACGTATTATATTTTCGGTTGCGGCTGTGCTGCGCTATAAATTGTCTATGAAGAATAATAAAAGAAAAAACCACCTGTCTTGAGAACTTTGTTATCAACTTAACATATTTGATTAGATACTCAAGCATAATCTTAATCATAAATATCAACCAAAAATGAAATAAGTGCCGAGTGCCAAGCGCAAGTTACATTACACCCGCCACTCGCCACGTGGCACTTGTCACTATGGTGGCTTGATGTTACTTATGCAGTGTTGTAAAATAACTATAAACGTATCCGAAAGTTTCATATGATAAAAGGCGTTAATCTTTTTAGCGGCATTGGGAGAAAACTACTGTGCTGGTTTTTAACCCTATCTATTTTGCCGATTATGGTGGTTGCCATCCTTACGTATCAGTATGCACGCGAAACCATCAAAAACGAACTCCTGAATGAAGAGTCTTTCCTTGCTGAAGGCATCAAGAATCACATCGAGACCATCCTGAATGCGGGTGAATACTCGTCACAGTTTTTTGCTTCCGACGAGTTTATACGAAGACACTTAGAGATACTGAATCATAATCCGAATGATCTGCGCATTGTCAGCAAATTCAATGATTACATGGTATACAAAACGAATTTAAATAAAGACTTTTATGAAACCTTTGTCTTAAATCAGGCGGGAATTATTGTGGCCTCGAGCAATGAAAAGAGTATTGGCCGGATAGAATTTGGCGCAGATTATTTCGCCTATGGCAAAGGAGGTCCTTATGTCAAGGATGTATATAGAGATGAAAATACAGGAGAGTTTTCGATAGCTTTTGCAGCGCCTGTGCTAAAAAAACGCGGCGGAAAGTTTTTAGGTGTGCTGGTGATACGGTATAATGCAAACAAGTTAAATGAGATCACTGCTGGGAAAAAGGTTGATGTGAAAGAAGATGTGGGTACGTTTCTGAGAAGGGGTAAGACGAGTGAAGCATATATTGTAAATGAAAATCATCTTATGATTACGGGGTCGAGGTTTAAGGAGCGCGCTATTTTAAGCCAGTTAGTCAATACCGAACCTGTAACTGTTGCGCTGAACTCAGGGAAAGAGGTGGTAGGTGTATATAAAAATTACATGGGCAGGGATGTTATTGGTGCAACACGATATTTGAAAAACACGGGGTGGGTTTTACTGGTAGAAACGAATGAGTCGGAGGCATATTCTCCCATTTCCAAGTTCAAATATCGGGCAATTACTGTTGTGGGAATATGCATCGTTGGTGTTGTATTTGTTTCATTCTTTGTCTCAAGAGGGATTATTAACCCCATCATTCTTCTTGTTAAGGGAATGAAACGGGTGGCTGAAGGTGACTTAAATTTCCGGGTTGAAAGCCATTTGAAAGACGAATTAGGCGAACTAACGGCATCGTTTAATCATATGACTGATGATATCAAGGATGCACGTGAAAAACTCCTGAGATTAAAGGCCGATCTTGAAGAGAGAAAAGAATATTTGGAGAGTATCTTAAAATATGCGAACGAATTGATATTTACATTGGATATTCAAGGGAACTTTACGTTTATCAACCCAAAAATTAAAGAATGGGGTTATAATGAAAAGGAATTGGTCGGACAGCCTCTCATTTCAATCTTGTTTGATAAGAGACATGAAAATGCCGATCAGATTATTTATAATGGTTTCAGAAGAATATTTGAGGTTGAGGTATTGGACAAACAAAAGAATATCCGGAATGTGTTACTGAGCACGTCTCTCTTGAAAAATAAGGAGGGGCAACCGGTAAGTGTCCTGGGGACTGCCAATGATGTTACAGAACTAAGAAAGCTGGAACAAAAGCTCGTGCAGGCTGACAGGCTGGCGTCAATAGGTCAATTAGTGGCAGGTATTGCCCACGAGATCAACAACCCGATCGGGGTAATTTATCTTTACAGCACAGAAAGCATGAGACTTTTCGAGAGAGTTACGAATTCTTTAAAACTCATAACCTCCATTCCTATTTCTGAAAATACAAAGCGATTGAATGATTTTATTACATCCCTGGATAGTAAAACACCTGCTGAATTTGAAAAGGCTGCGTTGCGAAAGGAACTTTTATGTATTGCAGATGATTTGGACAAATACTGCAAGGAATTGGCACAAATATATACTGTTATTGGAAAGACCAGATCCTATTTGCACGAATACTTAGAAGGCTCTGTGAAAGAGTCCATACGATGTAAAGACTTAATTAGCGGTCTGCTCGATTTCTCAAGGCAGAAAGAACCAGAAATGTCCATCTCCAATGTGAATAATTTGATAGATAATGTACTCAGTATCGTAGAGAAACAATACAGGAAAGAGAAGATAGAAGTGGTTCGTGTACTCGACCTGAATGTTCCTGACGTTATGATGGATGCCCGTCAAATGGAACAGGTTATCATTAATATTGCCAACAACGCCGTATTTGCCATGAAAGAAGCGTTAGGAAATGATGAGCATATTGGCGTGCATCGAAAGGGTCTATTGACGGTGGGGTCCCGTTTTCACAAGGATAAGGGTTGTGTTGAAATATTTATTACAGATACAGGCGTGGGTATTAGCAAAAATGATTTGAGGAAAATATTCGATCCGTTTTTTACCACAAGGAAAGACGGGAAAGGCACGGGTCTGGGTTTGAGCATCAGTTACGGGATTGTAAAGATGCATGACGGCAGCATTGAGGTGGAGAGTGAGATCGGCAAGGGTACTATCTTTAGAATATCATTACCATTAGAGGCAAAAAAAGAACAAGGGATGCGCGTGGTTAAGCTATAAACCTTTTATTATAGATTATTTGCCACGAAGGCAGAAAGTTACAAAGGAAGACTTTATTGGTGAGGAGTTAAATTATATGCTTATAGAATACATCAACAAGGCAATGAGTAAAGCAGTGTACGATAAACTAGAAGATGGTAGTTTTTCTGGTAATATTTTACAATGTCCAACTGTTGTTGCTTTTGGAGAAACGCTGTATCAATGCCAGCAAGAACTGAGATACTCTCTTGAAGGGTGGCTGATCGTAAAAATTAGGCATGGTGATAAATTGCCCGTTATTGATAAAATCAATCTAAACAAAAAGATACCCGCTCTTAAAGAGGCAATAGTTCATAGGTAACAAAACATGGGTAAATGGAATCCATGTAAGCGAAGAGATTTTATAAAGAAATTGAGGGAAATTGGTTTTGAACCACCCGAACCAGGTGGTCGCCATTTCTATATGCGTTACGGTACATACACATTCACTCTGCCAAGGAATAAAGAATATTCTGTCCCGCAAATCAAGATGCTTCTCAAGGAAATTGAACGTGGTATAAATAAAAAAATCTCCCCTGAAGAGTGGAAAATTCTTTAGAGAATGTCAAAAATGAAGACAGACGGCACAAAAATTTTAGTGGTTGATGATGAGATTGGTTACAGAAAGGTGCTCAACAATGCCCTGACGGAGCGTGGCTTTAACGTCAAAACGGCTGCGTCTGGCGAGGAGGCCATGGAGGAACTCAAAAAGCAGGAATTCCCCATTGTCATTGTAGACATGAAACTTCCCGGCGGCATTGATGGCCTGGAATTACTGCAAAGGGTTAAAGGAATGCACAATTCCTCGGTGTTGATAATGACCGCTTACGGCGGCATAGAGACGGCTGTAGAGGCAATGAGGCGGGGCGCATTCAATTATATTACAAAGCCCTTCAACCTCGATGAAATCATCCTCAACATCGACCGCATGATTGCGCAGCAGAGGATTATTGAAGAAAACAAGTACCTGCACTCAGAACTGGAGAAGGTCTATGGATTAAAAAAGATTGTGGGAAGCTCTAAGGAAATACAGAAGGTACTGGACATGATTTCAAGAGTTGCCTTTAGCTCCGCTACGGTGCTGATTACCGGCGAGAGTGGCACAGGAAAGGAGCTTGTTGCCAGGGCAATTCATTTTACGGGAAATAGGAAGGACGAGAAATTTGTAGTAATTAATTGCGCCACGTTATCCGAGAATCTCCTTGAGAGTGAATTATTCGGACACGTAAAGGGCGCATTTACCGGCGCTATCAAAGACAAAAAAGGCCTTTTTGCAGAGGCGGATGGCGGCACCCTGTTTATGGATGAGATTGGTGATATCCCCAAATCGGTGCAGGCAAAGATTCTGAGGGTTTTGCAGGAAGGTGAGTTTATTTCACTTGGGGACACCGTTACCAAGAAGGTGGATGTGCGTATCGTTGCCGCAACAAACCAGGACTTGTTACAACGGGTACAGGAAAAGGAATTTCGCGAAGACTTGTATTATCGGTTAAATGTGATCAATATCAAGATGCCTCCATTACGCGATAGGAAAGAAGATATTCCGCTCCTGTTGAAACATTTTGTCGAAAAGTATAACAAAAAGGAAAACAGGCAGATCAAAGGGATTTCGCCCGAAGTAGAAAAGGAATTTTACAATTACAACTGGCCTGGCAATGTCCGTGAACTGGAAAACGCCATAGAAAGGGCAATTACCCTTACTACGGAAGACATAATATCCTTAAACGTTATTTTGCCGTTGGTAAAAAAAGAGGGAGGGACGGAGTTTGTTGGCGATGATTTACTTTCCCAGCCTTATAAAGAGGCGCGGAGAAAGGCGCTTGATGCATTCAATATAAAATACATAACGAATGTGTTGAATAAAAATAGTGGTAATGTAACAAACGCCGCGAAAGCGAGCGAAATAGAGCGTCAATACCTCCAGCGCATGCTGAAAAGATATAACATTAAATCTAAAGATATTTTTTAAATACGATTCTGTAAGTTACCATTAATGAAAAAGGAGGTCTTTCTATGCCAGAGTTAAAAGTGCCTATATCAGCAGATGAAATCATAGAAGCAGTAAAGAGAATGAAGAAAAAGGACAGGGAGGCTTTCATCGAGGATCTGCTTGCCATTACCTCTCCTGATTACCTGCAAAGCATAGGTGAGGCAAGAGAAGAGTATAAAGCGGGCAAAACGAAATCGGGCATAGAAAAGAAATATACAGGCGGCTGAAATAAAGCAAAGATTTTTAATCTGTATAATCTGTGTGCTATTTTTTGGTTGTGGCTTCGCCACGCTGTGGTCTCTGTGGCTAACTTTGAAATTCACTATTCAATATTTTATTATTTGACAATTGAAATATGAATATCCTCTTGTTTTTCTGTGAGGATTGAAGTGTTAAAAACCCTTCGTTATTGAACAATGGGTGACTCTATTCCTTAATCTTGCGTATGTCGGGAATTTTCCCTTAAATTGCCACATGATATTCAACGGGTCGCTTTCCGTAAATTGCGTATGCTAAACAGAGCAATCTCATTAAACGATTTAAGGATTCTGCCCGCCAATTGTTTAGAAAAACTAAGCGGTAACCGCAAAGGGCAGTATAGTATTCGCATTAACGACAAGTGGCGTATCTGTTTTGAATGGAAAGAAAACAATGCGCTTAATGTAGAAATAGTTGATTATCACTAGGAGGGAACATATTATGAACAAACAAAAAATCAAACCAGTGCATCCGGGTGAAATTCTCTTAGAGGAATTTCTAAAACCAATGGGGATTAGTCAGAATAAGCTGGCTGTTGATATTGGTGTACCTCCACGCCGTATAAATGAGATTGTACGTGAAAAACGTAGAATTACAGCAGGAACCGCTTTGCGTTTAGGACGTTATTTTGGAATATCCGCGCAGTTCTGGCTGGGATTACAGATGGATTATGACCTTGATATGGAAGAGGACAGGCTGGGCGATCAATTAAAGCAAAATGTTCGAGAATGTGCTATTCTGAAATAATTGTAACATTAGTATCCTTAATTTTTGTCAAAATTAGCAGATTTTGTTCCCAGGGAATTTCGCTAACAAGTTGTAAGAGATTTGGATAATTCTTGTACTCAGGCTATTTTTGCACCTTTCCATACCCCTTTGTCTTCCAATCCTTATCATAAATCGTAATATAATCATCTTTAATAATCATACGCTCTTTTACGTTTCCCTTACTATCGTATATATCGATTACCTGGCGTCCTGTTTGATTATCTTCAACAGGTGGCAAGGACGCGCAACCGACAATCATGAGGCATAAGATTGATACAACTACACTTTTTATTGTCATTTTATACCCTCCTAACCAATTTTAAGATTCCCTGCAAATCTACATATATGCCTTTCAGTGAATATTGATTCAACGTCTTCACCGCATAACTTGAACTTCTCACTTGTAATTTTCAATATGTTTCCGATATTATGGGGAAGAATGGTTAGGTAAGGAGAGAAGTATTAATCGAATTAGTCCATACAATGCATACAAACTGAAAGACACTATTCTGTGACAACGGTACTGAACGAAACCAAACTAAACTAAACAACCTTGCCAATGAAATCTGGAAATCTGCCGTGCGGCTGCGCGGCAAATTTAAGGCCTACGAATACCAGAGCGTTATCTTGTCCATTATTGTTATACGGCGGTTGGAATGTGTCCTGATTGACTGGCGGAAAAAGAAGGCTGAAGAGATTTGGAAGAAAAGACCTGACATCAATGTAACAAACGTTGCCAGGGAAAGCGAAATAGAGCGTCAATATTTCCAGCGCATGTTGAAAAGATACAACATTAAATCAAAAGATATTATCAGCTAGTGCAACATTATCTCAAAATTATAGCTGATAAAGTGCAATAATTTTAATCTGAAGGATTAGAATTAGCTTAAAGCGAAAAGATAGGAGTAATTTTTTTTGGGTATTTATATGCGAACCTATTTGTGCATATTATTATTTCTCACAATTTGCAGTTCAAACGTCGTAGTATTTGCTAATAGTAAGCCAAATCATATAACATCTCTTAACTATAATCCTAATCCTGCCGCGGAAAAATGGATTTTGGAACGAATTGCTGCTGGGCAAGTTGCCGACCTCTCTTTAGTATTTTCAGATGAAAAGGAACGTGTTATTAGTTCTCTTTTTCTTGAAAATATCTTAACAAATTCTATAAAAGAAATAAAAATAAGTCGTCAGGAGATAAAGATTTTCCATGCTTTGATATATGATTCAATTAACTTAGAAAATCTAGTAATTCCATATGAAGTTTATCTTAATTATTGCCGTTTTGAGAATAACGTAAATTTTTCAAATAGCCATTTTCAAAAAGGACTATCTTTTGAGGGCTGTTCGTTCAAAGATGCGAACTTTAATGGATTAAAGGTGGAAAAGTCTGCCATATTGAGTAAAGCAGTTTTTAGTGAATCAGTAGGTTTTATGTGTGCAGATATTGCCGGCCAATTTGTTGCTAACGAAACATATTTCAAAAGTGTTGAAAAATCAGTAAACTTCAATGGTATGAAAGTTGGAATTGCCGCCTTTTTCAACAAGGCCTTTTTTGCTGGTCCTGCAAACTTTGGACACACAAACGTAACTGGTAATTTTGAGGCTAGTGAGGTTCAATTCAAAAACGTAAAAGAGATGGCAAGCTTTAATGGTATGAAGGTAGGACATGTCGCAATATTCCATAAAGCTGTTTTTGAAGGGCCTGTTAATTTTGTTAATGCAGAGATTTCAGTTAGTTTCGAGTGTCACGAGGCTCAGTTTAATAATTCAGAATTTGTAACAGACTTTAATAGCATGAAAGTTGGGCATACAGCCTTTTTCAACAAAGCGGTATTTGCGGGACCTGTAAACTTTGGTAACGTTAATATTTCCTGCAATTTCGAAGCTGATGAGTCACAATTCAAAAACAAAGAAAAAATGATAAATTTCAATGGTATGAAAGTTGGTGGTACTGTTTTGTTCCGTAAGTCTTGTTTTGCAGGACCAGTTGAATTTTTTGGTGCAGACATTGATGGACAATTTATAGGCAATGAAATTGTTTTCAATAATCCTAATCAAGTAATAAAATTCATCGGCATGAAAGTGAAGGGTGTTGTCTTATTTCATAAGGCTATTTTTGCAGGATTAGTAGATTTTAGAGAAGTTGAAATATCCAGTAATATTGAGTTTGCTGAGACGCAATTTAAAAATATCGAAATTGTAGCAAATTTTAACACGATAAAAGTAAATGGCTCAATTTTATTTGTTAACACAGATTTTTCAGGAACAATATATTTAAGTGACGCGAGTCTTCTTGATTTAATTATAAAAAGTAATAAAGAAAGCTATCAACCATTGTCTTCCCTTGATATATCGCGGACAGTTATTACACGTAGACTTCAAATTGAAAATATAAAACTTCTGGATATGATTGCAACTTCACTCTGTGTGAAGGGTGATACAACATTGAGGAATGTCAGCATTGAACGAGGAGCAATGTTAGATTATAGTAATTTTCAGACAATTTCCATATTAGACATATCGTGGCCAAAGACATTGAAGTTGAATGGTATGACTTACCAGAATATTAAGGCTGAACCTGAAGAACAATCATTACAAGTGCTGTTGAATATGATAAATCATTCTGTTTATAGTAAAGATGTGTATACAAATTTGGAGGAATTTTTCAAACTTCAGGGATATACGGAAAAGGCAGATAAGATTTTTATTGCGCAGAAACATAGAGAACGTAAAGAAATTTTAAAAAGATTTTCTCTTTCGTGGTGGTGGAATCTATTTTTTGACATTTCTGTTCAATACGGACGTAGTCCCGGTCGTGTCCTTTATGTAATTGCTGGTGTAGTAGGCTTTGGTTGCTTCATATTCTGGCAGAGGGATGGGATGGAACCAATAAGGCTCGAAGACGCATGCCGTCATTACAATGGCTTCTGGTATAGCTTGGGTCTCTTCACTCCTTTCGTTGATTTGGGGAGTGTGAGAATATGGCAACCAAAAAAAGAGCGTTGGTTTGCTAGGAACTACATGCATGCGCATAAAATATTGGGATGGTTACTAATACCTATTGCTCTTGCTGCTTTTACTGGGATTATCAAATAAACGATGGTTAATTTTATAGTTAAACATAATGATTGGCACAGTCTCATAAGCATTAAAAACAGTTATCGATGATATGAGTGCAACCACTTAATCATTTGCCTCCAATTCATTTCCACCCGTAGGAGCATGGCGTGCCATGCCCCTACATTTTTAGCACCGTATATTTCCTTTTATCCTTCAATATATCAAGCAAACACCGATCTCACCTTGCTTATAAGACTGCGAGGATTGCAATTTTTCATATTGCAACCTTCCGATAACAATGGCAGGATGAATGCCAAGTTCTTGGGCAAATGAGATAACCTCGTTTCTTGAAAAATAGGATCTGATGCGATTTACAAAATCTTTAAATCGATCCGATGGGATAAGCAGGTCGCGTGTAGCCTGATTGACCTTTCTCTCTACCTCACTTTCTGGTTCTTCTGTAATATCCCTGTCAATAAATCTCATAGTGTCTTTGGATATCTCCAATATATGCACCAGTTCGTGCATTAAGGTGAACCAGAAATTATCGACACTGTCTATCCTGAGCGAAAGGGCAACTACTGGAGATTTTTTGTCTAGCCAGAATGTTGCGCCGTCTATGCGTGTCTGTGGTAAGTGTGCTATAAAAACAAGACGAATGCCAAGTTCACAGACTTTCTCGGGGACATGACTGGTATTGTTATTATTCAATGAAAGTAAATTTAAAGTGCAACCAAATTGTTTCCACTTCTTATGTTTTTGTAGTCATTTTTTATGTAGTTATAATTTAGATACTTATGATTATTATTTGGGATTTAACATGAAACGAATTGTTTGCAGTTAGATTATCAAAGATATTTACAAAAAATATTTTATTTTTTATAACTCCATAAAATGAAAACGCTTAGAGCAATCTAAGCGTTTTTTATTTTTATGGGCATCGGCGTTGCTTAACAATACTGGCGAAATAGTAAATTTTCGAGAGGATTAGGAAGGGATGATGACAAAAAGAATATTGATTGTTGATGACGAAGAAGGATACAGAAAGGTACTGCTGAATTCATTAACAGATAGCGGCTACGAAACGAAGGCGGTGAAAAATGGTTTCGAGGCATTGGAGGAGATTAAAAGGCAAAGATACTCAATTATATTACTGGACGTGAAGATGCCAGGGATGGACGGCATCGAATTGTTAGAACTGATACAAGGGACAAGATTTTCTTCTCATGCCCACATAGTGATGATTACAGCCTACACAGACAAGGATATTGCAAAGGAGGCAGTGAGAAAAGGCGCAAAAAAGGTGATTACCAAACCTTTTAGTATGGATGATATCGAGGCGTGTCTTGGTGAACTTTAGATTCAGTCCACCGCAGAGACGCAGACTTCGTCGTGAGCGCTCAGTCGAACGAGGACGCAGAGAAAAACAGGTTATTTTAATGTTTAGGAATGTTCATTTTATTTAAGCGGGTTATAGGGTGTATGGCATAGAAAATCCCCCTTAAAAAAGGGGGCTAAGGGGTTGTAAACTTGTCCTCATGGAAATGGGGAATAGCAAAAAAACACAACCCCCTGAATCCCCCTTTATTAAGGGGGACTTAAACGGAACAATTTAACTCAGGAGAGGTGAAATATGATAAAGATGTTTAAGCATCGCATAGTTTTTGTTATTGCTACGTTTGTATTTTTTGGGCTGTTTCCCCTAATTTTGTTTAAAATGCTTGCATTTCCAAAGGCAAATGCAGAGCTGAAACAGGGCGTCCAAAGGAATCTGGAAGGTATTGTAAATAAGCAGAAAGAGATCCTTACTTTGCTGTGGGATGAAAAAAAGTCACATGCCAGGACTATCGCAGATACTATTCAAAGCGCATTGTTTATTAAGAGTAATGACGATTTCGTAAGTCTTATAAACGGAAGAGATGGGCACGAATACCTGAGATTAAAATCGCAATTAGAGTGCACAAAGGCAGATTATGGTTATAAGGGCATTTTTATTTACGACGGAGCCGGTATTGTCCAAATGGCGACTGGGGATGAAAAATCATTGGTAGGCATGAATATTATGAAGGAAAGTCCTTTCCGCAATATTCAAGAGACCTTATATGACGGTAAAACGTATATCTCCGATGTGGTTAATTTTTCACTTAATGCAAATTCTCCGGAGGAAAATGGAAACGGGTTGCCTTCGATGTTTATGTCTTACCCTGTTAAGGGTCAAAACCACGATGTGATTGGCGCTGTAGTATTGTGGATGGACACGTCGATACTTAATAAGGCTATGAAGAGCATCGCTCTTGGGAAAACAGGAGAAGCCTATTTGGTAAACAAAGATGGCGTCATGGTTAGCGAATCAAAGTTTTCAAAGTATGTTAAAAATGCGAATGGTATGAACGCCGTGTCTTATAAAGTTGCGGAACCAGATACCCAGATACTCACAAAGGGAGTCAAAAAGTGTATTACGGATAAAATCAGTGGTTATGATCTGGAGGGATACAGGGATTATGATGGGTTAAAAGTGGTGGGTGCGTGGACGTGGCTTAAGGATTTGAACATGGGGCTCATTGTAGAAATAGACGCGGATGAGGCTTCGGGCGTAGTAGACAACATTAATTCGCTGATAATACCACTTATGATTGTGATGATAATTCCGGCCTTTATATTTGCAACGTTGATTTACCGGAAACTTTCCACAGGTTATGTGCTGAAAGACATGTCTCTGCCAAAGAAGGCTACCCTGGGTGTTACAAGCATTATTATGGTGGGGTTTGTTATAGCTATCCTTGACGGTTATGAATTGAGGAAAGAGCGCGGGTATCTTCGTGAGCAGAAATACAAAGTGCACAATCCTTTGAATGTATTGGGTTCGATTGTGACGCAGAGAGACGAAGACTTTATTAAGACTAATATTTCTAAGTTTAAAGAGAACCTTCCAATTTTCAAATCCGAAAATACTATACATACAGCAGGTGAGGAACGGGAGATCGTAAAAACTAGTATAAGACAGCCGTTAGAGAAAACCGTAGCAACATGGGAATTAAAACCTTAAAAAAGATTATTATAGGAGATAATGCTATGAATAACACAATGGTATCAACAATAGACAAGTCTAAAGAGCTTCCTGACGTAAAAGAGGCATCTGGATGGTATGAATACGAACCTTCTTACGATGGGGTGATTACGCATATCAACACAGCAGGTGCAAGGCTTTTTGGATTTACTTCACCTGACGATGTTATCGGAAAAAAAATTAATGAGCTGTATGCGCACCCCTTTGACCACGAAAAAACATTGTCCATGTTATTCAGGGATGGCCAGGCGCATGGTTTCTTTACCCTGATGAAGACACGGCATGGGAAACTGTTTTTTATAAGGCAATCCAGTTCTGTCGTCTTGGAAGGCATAGATCAATACCCTCTCAAGGTGAAGAGCGAATTTGAGCCGATACAGTCCATGCTGTCACTATGATTTGGTCTCCAGTTTAATGTTAGGAAATTTCAATCTGGTAGGGGTAATTCATGAATTACCCCTACATGCAAATAGAAATAGTTGCGGAAAGCAGCATAATTTTAGATTTTAGGAGATTGTTTTTATGAATGAATCAGTACAAACACCCAATGGAAACACAAAGGTGCTGTTGCTTGCAACACTTGCGTTTGCCACGTGCTTTGCCGGCTGGGCGCTCTTTTCTCCCTTGGCTGCATACCTGAAAGTGGAGTTTAACTTGTCTTCCACAGCCGTGGGATTGTTACTCGCAACGCCTGTATTGCTCGGCTCTATCGCCAGGGTGCCCATTGGCATTCTGACAGATAAATTTGGCGGCAGGCGGGTTTTTAGTATCCTGCTCTTATTTGGCTTTTTCCCTATGTTTATCGCAGGTTTTGCGCAGAGTTACGGCTCTTTACTGATCTGCGGATTTTTTTTCGGTTTGGTAGGTACATCATTCGCCGTCGGAATTCCGCAGGTTTCTCAATGGTATCCAAAAGAAAAACAGGGTTTGGCGCTGGGAATTTATGGTGTGGGCAATATCGGTTCTGCCGTTGCCACATTCGGAGCGCCCCTCCTTGTAGAGTCTATAGGGTGGCATAAGGTATTTATGGTTTACTCAATTCCTTTGCTCATAATGGCCTTTGTTTACTGGTTTTTCTCAGAAGATGCGCCAAAACCGGCAAATGCAAAGCCCCCAACCTTTAGTGATAAATTGAAGGTATATAAATCTTCTAATTTAATCTGGGTCTTTTGTCTGTTTTACTTCATGACCTTTGGATTCTTTGTAAGCTTTTCGTTATGGTTGCCTTCGTACTTAAGGGATTTTTATAAGATTACTCCGGTAAAGGCGGGCAGTTTTACCGCTATATTCGTATTTGCCACCACATTTGCCCGTATTCTCGGAGGTTATCTCGGCGACCATATACCCGGAAGACGCATCTTGGTCGTCCTTTCACTGGCGATACTCAGCATACTGATATTCCTAAATCTAAACGTATCGTTAATGACATCACTTACTGTCTTTTATATAATGGGCGTTTGTCTGGGCATAGGTAATGGCGTTGTGTTTAAACTTGTTGCAGAGTATTTCCCAAAAGATACCGGCACTGTCGGCGGTATGGTAGGGGCAGCAGGAGGACTCGGAGGCTTCTTCCTCCCGATTATTCTGGGCACGTTAAGGGATTACACCAACAATTATTCGCTAGGATTTATCTTCGTATCGCTCGTATGCATTATGAGTCTTTCTTTTATGGAAGAGAAAACGATAACAAAGATGCACAAAAAAGCCGTAAATGTTACCTAGTATTTCAGGTCGGTAAAGACATTGGAAACCACAGATTTCGCAGATTACACAGTCATATAAGGATGGGTTAAGTGAAGCGAACCCATCGATATTGTTTCTTCAAAATGATGTAGCAATTTAGCCTTTTGAAATATTTCAACAACAATGTTTTACCGTACTGTGTAGGGGCTGGTTTCAAACCAACCCCTACAGTAAATACAATGAATGCATGAATATTGTTTTTTAAAAAAACTAAATAGTTACAAAATGATAAATGCGAGAGGGAAGGGGAAGAATATGAGTTTATTAAAGATTGCAACCTATTCACTGGATACCCGGTGGTTTACTGCCGTTGCAGCCACGCTAATGATTGCATTCATCTCTCATTTATACGGCTGTGCACTGATTGTTCCCTGGTTTTTTATAGCGAGTCTGGCCATATTCATTTCTGTGGCAATTTTTAAGGTTACACAAACGGTATTATTCAATAAGAACACCCTGAGCGAACTGCTCAATCCCGAAAAAACACTCAATTTATTTGCCATTGTTGTAGCTATTAACTTTGCCGGCGTTTGTTTTTCAAAAGTATTTCATCTGCATACAACCGCCTGTATATTCTGGTACGCGGCTATAAGCTTCTGGCTCTGCATATCACTCTTTTCGTTGAGCACCCTGTTCTTGTATCACAAATCCGAAGACAGAAAGATTGAGGAGATATTTCACGGCGGGTGGTTCTTTATCACGGCAGGAACTCAGTCCACGGGTTTTTTGGGGGTAATTATTGCGGAACATGCAACAAGGCAGGTAATGTTTATTCAATTATTCTCGTTTGCTCTCTGGTCTATAGGAGCAAGCCTGTATCTCATCTTTATGGTATTCATTATCATGAGATTAATTTTTTACCAGTTCAGAATTAATACGGCGCTATCACCATACTGGATGAATGCCGGAGCGGCCGGTTTAACGGCGCTTACAGGCGCAACATTGTATCAGTATATTTATACCGCAGGTGGACCATTTGTAGATTTCCTCCCATTTCTGAAGGGGATTTCCCTGTTTTTTTGGTCTGTCGGGTTGTGGTGGCTGCCGTTCCTGGTAGTCCTGGCAATCAGGAAACAGGCTTACGGTGATGAAGGACTTGTGTTTACTGTGGGATACTGGGAGATTGCCTTCACCCTGGGTTTATATGCAAACAGTACGATTCAGTTAGTTGAATTGTTTAAAGGACAATATCTGGACATAGCTTCGATGTGCTTCTCTATTGCCTGCATTGCCCTCTGGTGTTTTTCATCTGTATTTACGATTGTTCATTTGGTAAGGTCTTCGATATGGGTGCCTGTTAACGACCTGACACTCAATTATGTGATTCCGTATAGCTTTAAACTGCGGGGAAGGCTCTTTAACGTGAAGGAAGTTGTAAATGAATGGCTGGATCAAACTATTCAAGGCGTACTCAAGAAGCGTTATTGCGTGGTTACCACCGACAATCTTACCTGCCTCATTTCCTACGACATTTCAGCAAAAAAATGGTACTTTGATCAGGTAAAAGACTGACGACCCAAATTCTTAAACCAACCTATTATCTTCCCAAAATTGTTTTAACACTTTTAGTAAAGATTTACGAATTACGATTTGAGATTTAAATAAAGCGTAATTCGTAAATCTAAAATTGTAAATTCCCATTAAAGAACTCTTCCGACTCGTTCTGTTTAGGCTCAGGGCGGGTTTGAAACCCGCCCCCCCATGGCGTTTAATTAACCGTTACGCCTTCGAGAAATCCCTCAAGCTTTCTGCTTCGCAGCGGATGTTGAAGTTTACGAAGGGCAATGGTCTCTATTTGCCGTATTCTTTCTCTTGTTATCTTAAACCTATTGCCAATCTCTTCCAGGGTATGGGTATATCCATCACCCATACCAAAACGCAGTTTTAGTACCTCGCGTTCCCGCAAACTCAAGGTATTTAAAACCTTTTCCAACTGTTCCTTGAGCAATGATTGATTAGCCGCATAAACGGGGGATTCCACCTTTTTATCTTGAACAAAATCTTCAAACATTGTCTCACTATCAGCGCCAATCGGATTTTCTAATGATATAGGCTGAGATGCAATCCGGTACACACGGTAAACCTCAGAGACCGGAATTTTCGCCTCTTTTGCAATATCTTCTATACGGGACTTTCTATCAAGACCAGACTGAACATTCTTGAAAACATGGGCTGTCTTGTTAATTATGTCCGTCATATGTACGGGAATTCGCACCGTCCTTACCTTGTCATCTATTGCCCTGATAATCGCCTGCTTAATCCACCAGGTAGCATACGTACTAAATTTGAAACCCATACGATAATCATATTTATCGACAGCTCGCATCAGACCGGTATTCCCTTCTTGAATAAGATCGTGAAAAGTCATCCCGCGGTTCCTGTACTTTTTTGCAATACTTACCACCAATCTCAGATTCCCTTCAGAAAACTGTTTTCTAGCGGATTCATATTCATGGTATATGGAATTGATAGCATGAATATCTTTCTTCATATCTCCAATGGAAACCATGAGCAAAGTTTTCATTTCATTTACATCGAAATTGTACGAAAGTCTCTTGAAAATTTCTCTCTTCTGATGCGACCCTTTAAACCGCTTTTCAAATTTTACTATTTCGGAAAAAACACTCAATAGTTGTTTCATAACAGGTAAAATAGTTTCCGTACGAATATGCATAGCTTCAAGTTTTCTGATTACATTCCTTTTCCTGGATGATATCTTTCTAAGAATTCTGGATCTTACATTACCAGGGCTGTTCCCCTTAATCTTTCCGTAGTCCCTCAAATTATCTTCAAGTATGTCTCTAATCTCCTCTGACATGCTATGGATTTTCTCAATCATTTCATCTTTACTTTGGTCTTTTTTTACTGCCGTCTCAATAAATTGAACGAGATCGGATTCGCTATCCACATCCTCCAGAATACGCACGTAGTTTTCCACAGCATAATCAAATGTCAAGACCCTCCTGTGGAGCAACCGACTCATAACCTTTATCTTTTTCGCCAAATAGAGTTCCTCTTCCCTGGATAATAGCGGCATAGTCGACATCTCTTTCAGGTAAATGCGAACAGGGTCGTAATCCTGATATTTTACTCTTTCTTCAAGGACTTCCCGTTCAGCAATGTCTTCTTCGGTTATGTAATTTTCGTGATTTTCGTTTGTTAACTGATCAACTTTATAATCCATATCTACTTCCCGATTAAGATTTAAAAGATGTAATATTTGTTTGATATAACAATTATTTATTATAAAATGTTTACACAAAACGGGTCATTCTAATAAATATATCGTATGTAGTCAATAGTAAATAAGTTGTAATGAGTCAATTTGTGTTAAAATTTCAATATTTATCATTATCCAAGAGACTTTTTTTCTAAAAATCAATACATTATCCATGGGAAATACTCTTAAAAGAAATTATGATGTTGTAATTGTAGGCGCAGGTCCTTCGGGAGCCGCCACAGCCAGAGGCTTGGTCAATGAAGGATTGGAAGTCCTTGTATTAGAGAAAAGGAAACTACCCAGATACAAGATGTGTTCTGGAATTATCTTCAAAAAATCGCAGGATATAACTGAACGATTTTGGGGAAAAATCCCTGAATCGGCTTATGTTACCCCGAAGCTTTTAAAGGGAGTAAGACTTTGGTCTGATAATAAGCATTTTTCAGATTGGCCATTCAATAAAGACAGCAACGGCGCACCGAACGTATGGCGTTCTGAATTTGATTACTGGCTTATTAAACATTCTAGGGCAGAAGTAAAGGATTGTTGCGTCTTAAAAGGATTTAAAGACTACGGTAATTATATAATATTGGAATGTCATGATACCTGTAATGACGAAACGATACATATTACCTGCAAATACTTAGTAAGTGCAGAAGGCAGCAGGTCGGTTATCAGGGAAAAACTCGACCCAGATTTTGAAAAAGGCATAAAATGGTTTGTGGCATATCAAAATTATTACGAAGGCACTTCCGATTTAGACCCCTTTTTTTATCACGGTTTCCTGGAATCACGATTTGGTGAGGTTTATGCGTGGTTTAATGTAAAAGACGGACTGCAAATCTTCGGCACGGCGGCAAGAAAGGGCGCGAAGATACTTCCTTATTTGAATGAATATACTAAGATGCTCGAAAATAGCTTTGGCTTAAAACTCAAAAAATTAGTACGGAAAACCGGCTGCCTGGGTAACGACATGTGCACAACCGGCAGGTTTTATTTAGGAAAAGGGAAGGTTCTTCTGGTTGGAGAAGCAGCGGGATTTCTCAATGCCTTTGGTGAAGGGATTTCGTGCGCATTATCAACGGGGCTATTCGCCGCAGAGGCAATAACGAAAGGTATAAAATCGGGAAATGATGCGCTTGCGATCTATGACGAATTAACAAAACTGGAGAGGAGGCAAACCAAATTATCGTGGAAACTGGGAGCTAAAATAGCAGGCAGAGATCTCATGCCAATATAAAATCAACGGATTTTTATTCTGGCATAACCCTGATGTTCTCCAAATTTGTCCGACCAGACGATGCCCACTTCCCAGCTATCTCCCTTTTGCATGATTTTAAGCGCGGCACCCAATTCTTCAATATCATTGATCCGATATTGACCGACATACACAAGCACATGGCCCTCTTTAATACCGACCTCGGCTGCTGGACTGTTTTTCTGTACCCCGGAAATCAATACGCCACTCTTTACCCACCACAAATTTAATTGTTTTCCAAGCTGTGGGGTTAAATCCTGCACAAAAAGTCCAAGCTTTTCCAGGGCAAGCTTTTCTACGGAAGCGAGCGGCGCTTTTTCAAGTTTAACCTCTACCTTAAGTTCACGCCCACCACGACTAATGGTTATATAAAGTTTATCCTCTGCATTTTTTTTGAGTATACACTTTTCGAAATCCAGGATATCCTGTATCTCTTTGGTGTCTATTCTTGTGATATAATCTCCGATTTTAATCTGTGCTTTATCGGCAGGGCTACCGGATTCAATAGATGAAACTATAATCCCCTTTAAAACGCCATCTCGTTCTTCAACCTGTGCGCCAAACCATATCTTGTTGATTTCTCTAAAATTTAAAAGTTTTACAAGGGCTTGTCTTACCTTATCGACAGGAATAGCGAATCCAATCCCTTGTGCCTGGTTTACGATTGCGGCATTAATACCGATAAGCTCTCCATCTATATTAATAAGTGGCCCGCCGCTATTTCCTGGATTTATCAATGCATCCGTTTGAATGAGGCCGTCATACTTGATATCTAGATCGGGGCTGCTAAATGTCATGGTGCGGTTCTTTGCACTCAACACGCCAGTCGTAATAGAGTTTTCCAAACCAAAGGGATTTCCCAAAGCTATAACGGTTTCACCAATCATGAGATCCCTGGATGTACCCATTTTAACATAAGGAAGAGGAGTCGGTGAGTTAATTTTTAATACCGCCAGGTCGCTGATAGGATCGGAACTAATTATGGTTGCCTCGAAATCCTTACCATCTGATAATCTTACCTTGATTTTAGATGCACGACTCACGACATGTTCGTTTGTGACAATGTAACCATCCTCATCAATGATGACGCCAGAACCTAATGGCCTTTCGACCATTTGTTTCTGACTCTGACCAAAAAAATCATTGAAAAACTGATCAAAGAGTTCACTCCTGGATCCAAAAAAAGGATCTACATGTCGTTGGGTAATAAGTCTCTCTGTACTGATATTGGCTACAGCAGGACTCGCTTTCTCTACCGCTATAACAATGGGTGTCCTGCGGTTAGAATTGGCTTCAAGGACAGGTGTTTTAACACAGGTTTGAAAAAGAAGACAAACAAGGGAGGCAGAAAATAATGAGAAGATGTGAGATTTTTTCATTCGGGAAAATACCTTCATTTTACTTTCCCCTAAAAAGATGGGACTAAGGGATTGACAATAAATAACATGAACGACTTCATACCTGCCTGAACGAGTCCGCTCGCAGACAGGTTGCTGTGTCATCATGGCTAAAGCCTAAATATGCCGTGTACCCACTAACCCCAGCCTTAAGGCTGGGGTTAGTGATGGTCTTATCGTTCAACTGAGCGTTCGTCTGAGCTCACGCCGAAGACTCACGACGAAGTCTGAATTGGGTTTTAGCCCTGACAGTGCCTGATTTTCCTGCTTTAATGTAATCCGCCATGCGGGGAGCTGCCTGGCGGTTTTCCATGCGGACTCGTACCCAGCGGTTTTTCTCCAACAGGACTCATTGCTGCACCAACAGGCGCTTCGGGTATAGCCATCTCAGTAACAACCGTAGTAAAGTCCTCTTCTTTTTTCATGAGTTTGGAAATCGATTCATTGTCAACGACATAGATATAATCTGAGTCTTTGTTTTTTACGTAATAACTTTGTGCATCCTTTTTCTTACCCACGTAGAGCACGGCATCACCGCTTTCCACACTGGCAGTAACTATAAATTGAGGCTTGTCCAAAGAAAACTGTGTCAGGTTAGTTGCTTTATATTGCTCAATGTAGCTGCCTTTTAACTCATCGAGATTATGGATAAAGTAGTCGACTTCTCTGCCTTGTGGTTCTTTTTCGTAATTTTTTATCTTCCATACATTGTTTACTTTATCTAACTGGATGCTTCTATCAGCATAGTCCAGAACAAGTTTTCTTACATCCGATCGTTCAAAACGTAATATTCTGGTTGGGACCAGTTCCGCATCGAAGTTTCTAATCTTGGGCCAGGAGAGTTCAAACACAAGGTCGCTATCGCTCATCATACAATAAGAATTTACTTTATCTCCCTTCTCGACCGTCTTGCCAATGAGCAAAGTCCTTGTTTCGACTGTCTTTTCTAAAGGCTCTTTTTCCGTCAAGAGATGCTCTGGGGTTTTTTCTTTCTGCTTATCAGATTTTTCAGACGTTTGTCCTGCAACCTTCTCGTATGTCATGGAAACCTTAATACCCGGTTCGTCCAATCCAAAGGCTTTAAGATCCTTTGGCGCCTTTGTAACATAGTTTTCTGCCTTTAAAAAGGATAAGTCCCATATAATCTGGTTAATTACATTCGCATCGGCTACCGTTTGGACAGGCTTTGAGAGTTCCCACAGAATTTGCCCTCCCTCATCTTTTTTATTGGTTATATCACAGGCGAAGGTTCGGTCTGGTTTTTCGATGACCAGTTTTTTTGCCAAATCTTTGTCAAAATCAATCACCAGTCTGTCACGGAAAGTCAAAAGTACATTTTCTATCTTATCATAAAATTCAGCCGCAGGAACGGTATATACAGGTTCTTCTCCTACACGTTTTACATAACACTTGGTACCGTCTGGCAACTTATTACCAACATAAAACTTGGCTAATTCCTTGTCTTCCTCTTTTGTAACAGAAATCTCAAAGACAGGGTCTTTTAAACCATAGACAGACAAGTCGGTTGGTTTATCAGAAACGAAATCCTCAATTTCAAGCACTTTGATTTTCTCAATGAAGTTCTTAACGGTGTCCTGATCTGCGTAAATGTTAATTGGTTTTGTAATCTTCCAATCCAATTCTAAGGATTTTTCGATAGCAACTAAATCAGTCGGTGTCTTAATTTCCAGCTTGTTTATGCCATAGGTCCCAATAGCTTCAAATCTGACGACTTTCTTGTCTCTTAAATCGTTCGGTTTCCTGCTTAGATCTATGAGGATTGGGTCTTTAAGGAAGAAGATTGTCGGTTCGTCTGTTCGCTTAACGTAAACTTTATTATCCAAAGAATGGCCAAACATAACAGATTGGCTGGCACCTTTTTCATTAATCGTGACGACATAACGTGGGTTATCCAGACCATATTTAGCCAACTCGGCTGTATCTGGGAGGAAGTCAGCGCTATCAATCTGTAGGTTTTTGAGCTTACCAATAATTTCTTTGATTTTTTCAAGGTCTGCGAGGTCATGAATGGGTTCAACAAGTCTCCAGAAAATGCCCTTTCTGTTGCAAACCACATTATATTCGTTTGTTTTGATCTGCAGGCTGTCTACTGCTTCCTTGTCAAAAGTAAATACCCATTTACTCCTCAAACCCAGGACATCTTTATTCGCCTTGCTGTGGAGTGTTCCCGGGACGACAACAACCTCATCACTCGTATCGAGTTTAAGGTATACATTATCGCCTGCGGCAAGTTTTTGACCCACAAATACCGTGTACTTATTTTTCGGCCCGGTTACTTGTATTTTATCAGCGCTAGCCGGAATATTTGTGTACATATGAATGGATATCTTGGGGTCGTCTAACCCGTAATCTTTAAGGTCAAACGGTTTTTCTCCTTCTTTCTTGAAGGAGCCTACCTTGTTCATATATTCGAATTCAGAGAGTATGCTGTTGACCTCGGAATTATCTGCGCGCAGCCTTTGCGGTTCAACGATATACCAGTAGTCATCTCCACTTTTCTCCAAAACGATCTTTCCGCTTTCGTTATTCAGTTCGATCTTTTTGATCATGGATGACTTGAAATCAGGTATTACCTTTTTCTGTAGTCTTTCCCATTCTTCCTGCGGCAGCTGCTTTCTCTCGTAAAGGAAAACGTACGAAATACCAATAGCGGCTACAATTAAAAGGATAATGGTAGTTTTAAGTTTCATAGCTTAATTCTTTCCTCCGACGTAGAAATCATGAAATTGAAATGGCAGTAAACCTTCACCGCGCAATGTATCCAAATTAACGACGCCTCTTCCACCAAACGAGACTGCCAATGACTATTGGTACCACAGGGATGCCGGCAATAGAAACCCAGAAGATAAAGTTCATCTGGACTGGGCTAATTGTTGCCTTACGTAAATCAGGCGGCTTGGCAGAAATTCCCAATTGAGTTTCTTTTTTTGCTAACCAATTAATGGAATTCCGAAACAAATCGGCATTCCCTGGATTTTCCACATATTCATTTGACACAAAATCCACATCTCCGAACACAACCAACCGCGCCCCTTGTGCTTGCGCATTCGGGTCGTTTGCCATAGCCGGATGTGACTGAGTGACAGATTTGGGAAGTTCTTTTACCTGTGAAGCCACGGCAAGTGAGACAGGGCCTTGTAAATCAATGTCTACGTTAAGTTCTGGTTTTTTTTGTCGTAAATTTGCAACATCAGTTTCTCCCCATGACCCTTCAGGCGCATTTATCAATGACGCGGCCTGATAAGGCATTTGATCATTGGGGGGAGCAGAACCAACAGAGCAGGCGCCTAAAATGATTGTATTGTAGCTTTTTAGGCCATCGGTAATCTTAAATTCTGCATATTCGTCCTTACCCACATAGATTTCAGCTACGGTTTGAATGCCAAAAAGTGGCATATTCACCTTGTTGTACACAACGACATCGTCACGCACCACAATACCGTATTCGGCCAGAAGCGTCTTAAATCCCGTAGGATTATTTGGAGTAATGGCAGGTTCCAGCATAAGCAATAACTTTCCCCTGTTTTCAAGATAATTCCGAATAATGTTTAATTCTTCTGTCAGGTACGCCTTCGTCGGCCCTGAGACAACCAATACATCGCAATCATCAGGAATTTTTTTGGTGTTTAAAATATCCAGCGGGACTATGCGGCAGTTGTCCCGTTTAAGGGCATTGGCAATTCCAGAGATACCCGCGCGGTCGTAATCTTCAAACTGCCGTTCGCCATGTCCCGTAACGAAGTAAACGGCCGTTTGTTTCTCCTGGGTAACGTTAAGAATCGCTTCTGTAAATGCCTCTTCACCTTTAAACTTGAAGGGATATTGTTTTTCTATAACCTCATTTTGCTGTACATGTTTGCTGTGTTCACTGCATTCGAACACTACGGTGTTTAACTGAAGCGCATCAATCTCGAGGCGTTTAGCCAATTCCTCAACCTTGGTGCGGTTTCTTAAAGGATCGATACTTTCCACCTTGATTTTGTCGGAATGATAGGCATATTCCTTGAGGATATCCATAATTTGTTCATAAAACATCTCACCCGGATTAAATAAGGTGGTTACGACAACGGGTTTGTCAAGATTCTTTAATATATTTTTGGTTTTTTGCGAAAGGGAGTATTTCCCCGTAACGGTAAGATCAAAACGCTCATAATGCCGATTATTCAAAAACCCCACAATTGCAAAGATGCCGGCAGCAAAGATGGACATTATCGCAACGTTTGTACCGACAAGCGCCTTTCTTTTCGACGCCTCGGTTGAGAACCATTTGTTCCTGATAGCCTTGGCTGTGGTAAATCCAATGATAATACCTCCACCAACCCCAACCGGAATAAGAGAAGCAAGTCCCCATGCATTGAGGATTCTTGATACACCAAAACCAGCCACAACAGTAACAATACCAGCCAGGATAATATACCCGCCAAACTGATCTAACCAATCGTTCTTCTTTTTGTTATTCAAAGTGTTCATCTCCATCTCCTGCTCTCAACTATACGCACAGCCACAAATATAAGTAAAGCAGTAAAACTGCTGTAGTAAACAACGTCTCTTGTATCTATTAACCCTTTTGTAAATGTATCCCAGTGGTCATAGGTGCCAAGATAGCTCAGACAACTATAAAACCACCCCTCGTTCCCAGTACTAGCTAAACCAATCACCAGCAGTATGAGGAGCGCAACGATGCCAATGACGGCAGCAACAATTTGATTTTTGGTAACAGCAGACACCAGTAACCCAATAGCCACGAAGAGTCCGCCCATGAGAATCAACCCAATGTAACTGGAAATAATAGCGCCATAATCGGGAGAACCAACCCATGCCAGGAATATGATATAAAAAGCAGTTGGGGCAATCATAATATTGTAAAGCGCCCAAGCGGACAAAAATTTTCCGAACACCACTGCAAAATCAGTCACTGGAGCCGTCATAAGAGGCTCAATAGTCCCTGTCTTATTTTCCTCGGCAAACAATCTCATGGTAATAACAGGTGTCAGAATGGAAAGGATAAATTGCGTATAAGCCAGACTGTATCGCAACGTCGCCTCTTGGGTCAAGCCAAGCATGACAGAAAAAAAATAGCCGGAAAAAACCATAAATACCGCAATAACAACGTATGCAATCGGCGATAGGAAGTAAGCGTTAATTTCCCTTTGGAATATCGTACCCGTGCTTGTCATTTATGTTATTACCTCCTGTTCTTGCGTGGTAATTTGATGGAATACTTCTTCTAAAGTAACGACAACCTGTTTCATTTCTCGAATAACTCCATTGTTTTTTACAATATTAGAAAAGATATCTTCCCTGATATCCATGCCTTTTTCCGCTTCTAATGCAAAATTATTAACTTCTCCCTTATCGTGCCATACGACTTTTTTCACACCTTTTATACTGGATAAGGCATTCTTAATTTTTTCGCCATTACCACGCACCTCTAATACAATATTACTTCCACTCTTGAGTTGGCTTTCTAAATTGGATGGAGTATCCATAGCAACTATTTTGCCTTTATTAATAATGATTACCCGACCGCACAGCATTTCGACCTCTGGAAGTATATGAGTAGACAGGAGGATCGTAT
>Ga0209324_10000271_pt1 | contig 35982 bp, 52 predicted proteins | sample Rifsed19ft3_FD_184015 | JGI IMG/M metagenome (GOLD analysis project Ga0209324, IMG submission 184015) | Soil microbial communities from Rifle, Colorado, USA - sediment 19ft 3 (version 2) | ecosystem: Environmental > Terrestrial > Deep subsurface > Rock core/Sediment | place: Rifle, Colorado...
CCCGCGAATGGCTGCCGCCATTGGCCGCCGCAGTCGAGGCCGTGGCCGGCGCGCAGAACGGTGTCACGGTCGCTCGGCTGATTGTGCGCTGGAATGGAGTTATAGATAATTGGACAAGAAGCGCATAAGAAACAAATCGCTTTCTGATAACAGAAGCAAATCACAAAAAGAGGCGGCACAGAAGCGATTGCAGACATGGAAGCCGGGTCAGTCAGGCAATCCAGCGGGCGCGCCAAAGCGCGGCGAATCATGGAAAGAGATTGTCGCCAAGATCGGAAACATGACTCCGCGAGAGGCCGCTGATCATTGTAATGAGATCGCCAAGCAAATCAGAAAAATAGGCGACGGCATTACACTGAAAGAGGCGGTTGTTTTGCGCGTCTATACGGCCTTGCTTTTTGAGCCTCAACCCGGTTTACTCAATGCTATAATGGAGCGCGACGAAGGCAAGGTTACGCAGCCTATCAGCGGGCCGGAGAATGGGCCAATTAAGTTCGAGGATGTCAAGTCAAGTCTATTCGGCAAGCTGGTTGAGGTCTCAATCGAAGACCCAACGAATCCAGTTCCTTAAAAACTTAACAGATGAAGAGGCCGCTGTCTTGTATTACGATTGGTCTTTCTGGGCGCGGCCTGAGCAATTGCCGCCGCCGGGTGATTGGCTCGTGTGGCTGCTGAGAAGCGGGCGCGGCTTCGGCAAGACACGCACGGGCGCGCAATGGGTGATCAATCGGGCACAGATAGGCTTTCGACGTATTGCACTCGTCGGGCAAACTAAAGCCGATGTGCGCGATACGATGGTCGAAGTCGGCGATAGCTCAATCCTGAAACTGTCCCCGCCGTGGTTTTATCCCGATTACGAACCTAGTAAGCGCCGCATCACCTGGCCGAATGGCGCAATCGGAATCATCTATAGCGGTGATGAGCCTGATCAATTGCGTGGCCCACAACATGATAGCGCCTGGGTCGATGAACTGGCAAAGTTCAAATATCCGCAGGAGACGTGGGATAATCTGATGCTTGGGCTTCGCATCGGGCCTAAGCCGCAAGTATGCGTAACTACAACACCGCGCCCGATCCCGCTGATTAAAGCACTCATTGCGGATAGGGACACAGTTGACGTTAAGCGCAGTACATACGATAATATCGCCAATCTGTCGCCGGTCTACATTCGCAAAGTGATCAGGCCGCTTGAAAATACGCGACTGGGCCGGCAGGAGATCAACGCCGATATTTTGGATGATGCACCGGGCGCGCTTTGGAAACGGGATTGGCTCGAACGAAATCGTGTAACGAACTTTCCCGATCTGGCGCGCGTGGTTGTGGCGATTGATCCGGCGGCAACGAGTGATGATGAGGAGAGCGCAGAAACCGGTATTGTGGTCGCCGGCCTGGGCACAGATGGATTCGGCTATGTGCTTGATGATGTGAGTCTGCGCGATACACCTGAAGGCTGGGCAAAGGCAGCCGTCGCCGCTTATCACCGTCATCGCGCGGATCGAATCATTGCCGAGACGAATAACGGCGGCGAGATGGTTGGGCATACGATCCGAACTGTCGAGCCGGGCGTGCCGTTCTCGGAAGTGTATGCGACACGGGGCAAGGCCATCAGGGCTGAGCCGATTAGCGCGCTGTATGAGCAAGGTAGAATCAAGCACGTCGGATTTTTCGCAGACCTTGAGGATCAACTTTGTACCTGGATGCCGGGAGAGAAATCACCGGATCGACTTGACGCTCTGGTGTGGGCATTCACTGAATTAGACATCGCAGGCACAGAATCCTATGGAGCAGCCGTCGTCGCCGAGCAGACCTACATCAGCAGCAGCGATTATTAGAGACATCGCGGGCCGCATTATCGATGCCGTATTCCCGCTGTCGATAGTCGAGCCGCGCAGCGATGGTATCCATGACGGCGCGCTCTATGGGCCGAAGCCGAAGCCGAAGCCGGATTTTGTGCAAGAGGATGATGAGGGATGGAGACCGCTTTAATGGATATATCGCTCAATCAAATTGAGGTGACAAGGGCCGTCCAAACGCTCGTCGAAATTGATGCGACTGAAGCGGCGGTGAATCTAAGTAATATTCTCTCAGCACTTCTCAAGCCAACCGAACAAGCCGAGGATGCACTTTCGGAATATGGCATATCAAAAGGAGCGCGCCTTGAGCCAACCCGCTGATACTTGATCGCCTTCGACGCCGCTTGGCGCGCTTCTTGGCGCGCTTTGAGCCTGAGCCGCCGTTCGGCTTAGCCGTGCCAGCCGATGCTTTCACGATCCGCGACGGCGTGAACTATGCGCTGCCGATTATCGTGCCGCCAGAACTATCCGGTCAGGCACGCGAAGAATTCATCCAGGCTGCAATCAAAGAAGCAACAGCGGATTATCATTTTCAATTTGACCGGTCCTACTCCTCCGAATCCCCCTTCCGAATCCCCATCGTCGATCCCCTGACGGAATGGGATTTCGTCACCCGCCGCTCTGTACTCGCTTCCTGCCATTCCGCCGCCGAACGCAATCCGATTGCGAAAGCGGCGGTCAAAATCATTCGCCTGTTTACGATGGGCGAGGGCTTGACGATCAATTACCAGGCGGAAGATGTCGAGCGTATCTTAGAGGATTTTCGCACCAGTACAGATAACCAGATCGATACACTCGAAAAGGAATTGCTCGATACACTTATCATCGATGGCGAAATCTTCGTGCGCTTTTTCAGCGATGATAACGGGCAAACTGTTATCACGCCGATACCCGCTTTTGAGATTGACTGGATAGAAACCGAACGCGGTTTTGCTAAGCGCCCGCTTATCTATCATCAAACTGGGCGGCAATCATCGGGTAAGCCGGGCGATTCAGAATCTATTGATGAAGAGATTGATGCCGATCAAATCCTGCATGTGGCAATCAATAAACTATCCTATGAGGTGCGAGGGCGGCCCGATCTGTTTGCGATTCTGCCGTGGCTGAAAGCATACAAGCAATGGCTAGAGAACCGAGCGCGTCAGAACTATTGGCGTGGCGCGATCCTGTGGTGGTTGAAGCTTATCGGCGGCACGCCAGCGCAAGTGACAAATGCGCGCGCTCAATACAAGCAACCGCCGCCGCCCGGCTCGCTGCTCGTAACGAATGACAAACAGGAACTTGCCGCCGTCGATGGGCGCGTGGGCGCAAGCGATGCCGCCGAGGATGGACGGCAAATGAAACTAATGAATGCTGTCGGGATGCTATTGCCTGAGTACATGCTATCCGATGGCGCAAATGCCAATCTTGCCAGCGCGACGGCGCAGCAGTTGCCAGCGCTGCGTTCATTCACTGACTACCAGGATATTGCGACTAATACTTGGAAGCAAATCTATCGCCGCGTGCTGGAGAAAGCGATCGCGGCGGGCGTGCTACAGACGGAACTCAATCAGATCGATACTGACGGAGACCCGGTCTATGAGGATGATGGCACGACACCCAAGACCATTGATGCGCTCGAAGCATTCGACATTCGCGCGCCAGAACTTGAAACAAGCAATCTCAAGACGCTGGCCGATGCGCTGATGATCGCAGTCAATGCCGGCTGGGTGAGCAATGAGACGGCATCTGCTGAGATGGGCTTCGACTATCGCCTGGAACGCAAGAAAATCGAGGGTGAGGAAGAGGCGGAGCAGCAAGCGGTCGCGCAAGGGCGCGGCATGACGCCGACTGATCAGCAACCCGGCGCGCCGACACTGGCGGATTATCAGCAGCAAGGCGGGGAGGAGCGCGAAAGTGATATGAACAGACAAGACCTGGCGCTAGTGATGCAGATGATTCAGGCGATGGGCGCGCGTAATCCGCCTTTCAGTATCACGCTCAAAGAGGCCGAGGTTCAATTGCCGGAATATCAGCCACCGGTGATCAAATTCGAGCCTCAGATTATAATCAATGTGCCGGAACAGGCTGCGCCGATCGTGAATGTCGAAGTGCCGGCCCAGGAAGCGCCGCGCGTCATCATCAAGACGCCGCCACAACCGACGCCAATCGTGAACGTGCCGCCCGATGCGATCCGGCTCGAAGTGCCTGATGAAACGCTGCGCGTGACTGAGCGTGATGGTGATGGACGCGTGAAAGAAATCCAGAAGAGGCGGAGCTATGAATAAGAAATATCCATATTGGACTACGGGTTTTAACCCTTTGGGGTCGGCAGAATATATTCCCACCATGAAGGTAGTTTCTGATACCTAGTGGCGCTGCCATAAGTGCGGCAAGGACAATGAGCTTTTTCAACAGCTTTGTGAGAAATGCGGAGCGATCCGCGAGAAAGAGGAGGCTTAGGACATGGCACATACCTGGACGGATACCGGTCTATCCGCGCTGCTGGCGCACTGGCCGCGCTCGGCATTCAACACATCGGGCGTGTTCTACATCGGCTATTTCGGCAGCCAGACGAGCGGCACTGTGCCGAACCGCACAGCATTCGGAGGCGCGACGCCCGGCGGCTGGGTAGAATCAGTCGCCATGCCCCGTATGGTTGTCAGCGCGGGACAATGGGGCGTGCCGGCCAGCAACGGCAATGGCTACCGCGTCACCGCATTGCAGTTGGCGAGCACGGCGACGGCGGCGGGAAGTGCAAATGGCTTTTTCCTGGGGACGCATGTATCCAGCGTCGCCGCCGATCTCAGTTACTTCTTCGCCAACTTCGATGACCTGACGCAAGTTGCTTACAACTCCGGCGACGTGATTCGCATTACGCCTGCTGTGCAGTTCAACGTTAGCGCCCTGTCGTAAGCGCGGGGAGGTCACATGCGGCGTTGGCTCTATGCCATTATGGTCATGGCGTTATTCGCCGCGACTGTAACTGGAAATGCGAAAGGGGCAGAAATGACGCGCCGGTACTATATCGCGCCGTGGACAGTGCTATACGCGATCGGCGGCGGGCAATTCTCGCTGACCGATCCGGGCGGGGCACGCCAGGTGCAGGGTAGCCGCGTGCTGCTCTGGGGCACGTGGCTGCGCGATGTGACCGGTCACTACGCCGAGACGATCAAGCCGCGCTCGGCGCGCGGGCAGGCGAAGGGAACCTGCATGAGCTATGTCGAGGCGCCGGATGTGGACCCACTGGCCCTTCATGCGCTGATCGCGGCGGACACGGAGATCGCCGCCGCGCCGTGGACTCCCGACAACCTGGACGCGACTTTCGGCACGCTGACGGCTGGGCAGCAGTCCCAAGTGAGGAGCGCGCTGTCAGCGGTGTTCATGGATGACCAGTGGATCGCGGGCGGCACAACGTTCAGGCGCATCATGTCGTACATCCTGCACGTGCTGTTCGGGGCGCAGGGACTCGGATCGGACTACCCCGACGGGCCGCTCACGTCGCGCTGGAACTCGCTGGCTGGCACGCGCCAGGTGGCGATCAACGCCTGGCTCGTCTCGGTTGGCCGGCCGGCCGTGACGGGCAACCCGACAATACGTGATGTGGTGAACAGCATCGCGCAGGTGGACTACGGCACGAACAACCCGACGATGGGCGGCGTGCAGTTCGGGGCATGGACTCCCTAAATGGCCTCTGTATCTGATCTCTTTAATAGGGCAGACAGCACCGCTCTCGGCGCGGATTGGGCCGAGGATACCGATTTTCAGATCGTCAGTAACACGCTGCGCGATGCAACCGGATCGGGCAACTACAAAAAGTGCCGCTGGGTCGGCACTCCGATGGACTCCAATAATTATGATTCCGAGGTGGACGGGCGCGCAGCATCAAATGATCTGGGTTTTGGCGCGTTCGGGCGCGGCGCGGTCTCGGCGGTCATCACCTATTACGCTTTCGAGGGCTTCGGCGGAGATTCGTTTTATCTGGTCGAGGTTACTGCTGGTGTCGATAGTATCATTGCCACCGGCTCGGCCTGCACGGCCAGCACGACTTTCAACGCGCGCCTGCGGTGCAACGGTTCGGCACTCACGGGCTTTCGAAATGATGTGAGCGATGCGACGGGCAGCGATTCATCGCTCGCCAGCGGCGCGGTTGGGTGCGTCGCCTATGGGCCTCTGAACGGGGTGAATAGCTGGATCGATAATTTCGCGGCCGCTGATCTGGTTGCAGTCTATACTAAGACGGGAGGCGTATCGTCAACACGGCTGGCTAGCGGCGTCGATGCGAATATCTTCACCGAAACGGGAAGTGCCGCATCGCCACGCATCATTATCGGCGCAGATGCAGATGTCTTTGTCGAGACCGCGCGCATATTCTCTCCAGGCGTCATCACTGGCGCAAGTGAGTATGTGCCAGGCTTTATCATTTATACCAAGACTGGCTTGATCGCCGCGACCGCGCAAATCAATGGTATAGATGCAAATGTGTTTGGTGAGACTGGCTTCGGTGCGATAACCGCACAGGTCAGCGGTTCAGATGCCAATATCTTTAATGAGGTTGCGGGCGCATCCGCGCCGAGTGTCATCACTGGCGCAAGTGAGTATGTGCCAGGCTTTATCATCTATACCAAGATTGGCTCAATTGCCGCAACGATGCAGGCCAGTGGCGCAGACTCCAATGTATTCGAGGAGACAGGTGCGGGCATTGCCACGGCGCAGGCCAATGGCGCAGATGCAAATGTGTTCGGAGAGACAGGTTTTGGCGCGGCAACTGCACAGATAAGCGGCGCAGACTCCAATGTATTCGAGGAGACAGGCACGGGCATTGCCACGGCGCAGATTGCCGGCGCGGATAGTGCAGTTGCCAATGAGACAGGCGGCGCCACAGCCACGACGCAAATCTCCGGCGCAGATGTGACAGATAGCGTCGAAACGGGCGGCGTCACAGCAACGGTTCAGGCAGCGGGCGCAGATGCGAATGTCTTTACCGAAACCAGCGTCGCCGTTTCTCCTGGAGTCATTACCGGTTCATCGTCTGCGATTGCCGTATATGAAAAAACCGGCGCGGTGACATCGACCCTCCAGGCAGCCGGCGTTGATGTGGTGCTGTTTATTGAATCGGGCGGCGTGATTGCCCCAGCACAGATAAGCGGTGAGGATGTATCAATTGCAGTCGAATCGGGCGGTGTCATTTCGCCGAGTGTCGTATCGGCGACGAAGATCGCCCTCTTCGAAGAGACCGGCTCGGCGACTGCGCCTGCGGTTGTTACCGGTGCGAGCGTATTCGAGCCAGCGTCCGGGCTTTACACCAAGACCGGCGGCGTGTCGGCCACAATGCAGGCGGGCAGCGGCGCACGGCGCATGGTCTATGTTGACAATGGCGCGGCGCTATTGGCGGCTGCGGCTGCGGGCCTGGATAGCATTGTCCTAAACAAGACGGGCGGGGCGATTGCGCCTGCGGTTGCTGGTGCGCGGCGTGTACGGGGCATCGGCGGCACGATCCCGGTTGGGATCGGTGAGTATGTGCTGGCGGCGACTGAGGAAGAGCGTCGGCGCCGGATCAATCAGGATGACGAAGAAATCCTGTTTATGCTATGAGGATAGACATGGCGCGTCCACCTGTACCCTATGAAGTCAAACACGATAAGCGGATGATCAAGGTCTGCCCGCAATGCGAATCGACCGTGTTTCAAGGCCCATTTATTCGTGGGCCGATTGTGAACGGTGAGCATCAATCGCACGAAACCTGGTATCAGTGCATGGGCTGTAATGCGGTTCGGATGCTCGAACAGTTGAACGAACGCGAGTTGCCGACGACGGATGACTGAGTGGAAAGTGAGCCTTGAGCCATGCACATACAATCTGCATTTGACATTGATCTTGATATTGATCCATTGTGGTGTGCATGGTTTAGCGGATTAGTGGATGGCGAAGGAAGTTTCTGTATCGATGTCCAGAATAATACCAGAAGCATTAAGGCATATCTGGCAATAAATATGCGTGCAGATGAATTTGAAGGATTAAGAAAAATTCAAGACACTCTACACTGTGGTAATTTAGTATATCAGCATTGTCGGAAAGGAAATCGGAATCCAGCTTATCAATATAGAATAGAGGCTCAATCATCCATTCGTCATATACTCATTCCATTATTTGATCGATACCATTTGCGAATGAAGAAAAGGCGCGACTATGAAATCTGGCGAAAGGCTGCACTTCTTATTTGTCAAGATGCACACCTGAATGGATATCGTGAAGAAGTCCTGGAATTGAAGCGACGACTAGAAGAAGGTAGGCGCTATAAGGAATGACTAGTGCCGCGTTGCGCCGCAAGTGGATTTACGATAACGAGCAATTCGTTCGAGGCCGAATCTGGTCGCTCGAAGAATCGGCGGTTCAATCGCTGATCGAATTGTTCACCGATTCGCGCGGGCGGTTGCAGCAAGGCTTGACGGATGTCTTCGACCGATACGCGCCGGGCGGACAATGGACGGCGGGCGATGCGGCTTTTCGACAGCGCACAGAATATCTACTCGCACAGATTGACAATGAAGTTGCCGGGCTAATGGCCGCCTCACAGGATGCGACATTGCGCGCGGCAACGCTGGGCTATCAGGGCGGATTCTACGGACGGGCCTGGATGCTCGAACAGGGCTTGCGAACTGACCAGTTGATCAACCTGCCGCTCCTGCCGAGTGAGGCGATCCGGGCGGCAATCCTCGCGCCCTATCGTGGTCTGACCTTTATTGATCGCTTCGCGGATGCGCGCGATGATTTCGTGAGGCGCATCCGCCGGGCAATCGTCCAATCGCAGATCGAGGGTGATACGATTTACCAGGCACAGAAACGGATCGCGGATGCACTGGGGATCAACATCGGGCGGCGCACAAAACTAGCACGCCTGGCAAATCAGGGGCTTTTCAACCGAACCGAGATGATCGCCCGAACCGAAATTCTGCGTTCATCCAATCTGGGCGCGATGCAAATTTACCTTGAGAATCGGGATACGATTAAGGGTTGGCAATGGCTGCTGACATTCGACGAACGCACCTGCGAAATATGTATCGGCAAGAACGCGGGCAATAAGGTTTACACATTCGAACAGCGCGAAACGCCGCCGGCTCATCCGCGCTGCCGATGCACTATCGTTCCGGTATTGCACGATGGCGCATTGGAGCGCAACATCGCAGGCGAGCGGATGACCTATGACCAATGGGCTGGGTCGCGCGGATTGCAAGGCGCGGACGGTAGCGTGATGCGAATGCGCGGGCGGCCTGCTCCGAAATCCAGGAGCACGGCGGCGGCACAAGCCGCACCGGGGGTTTACCCGGCATGATTGATTCAATGGCCGCGCCCATCCATCAGGATTGGTATTTTCACGAACGGTCACAGACTGGCCTGATGATCGTGGCACGCTCCGGGGCATTATTGTTCCGATTCGATCCGCAGACGAACACGATCTTTTCGTGGGATAAGCACGCCAAGCGCGAGGTTAGTATTCGGTTAGAGGACTTGACGAATTGGGCGAATCAGTAATACAATCGCATAGGCACAGAACCGCAGAGCCGCAGCAACGAGAGCCGCGCCGGGATCGCATCCGGGGCGGCTCTTTTCGTTGCGGAGGATAACATGCCATACAAAGCATTCAAGCAAGGCGGCAAATTCGCAGTCCACAAGATCGGCCCGGATGGTGGGCCGATGGGCGCGGCAATGGGGATGCATGACACGATGGACGCGGCCAATAAGCAAGTGGCGGCGTTATACGTATCAGAAAAGAAAAAGCCCAAGCGCGCCGCCGAAAGTGAACGCCTTGAAGAGAGAGAATTCAGCGGCGAGCAGCGTGAGAAACTTGCGGGCAAAGGCGCGGCGATGGAAGACGGCTCATTCCCCATCGTCAACCGGGGCGATCTGGAGAATGCCATCCGCGCAATTGGCCGCGCCAAAGACCCGGCAGCGGCAAAGGCACACATTAAAAAGCGCGCGCGCGCATTGGGCTTGACTGACTTGCTGCCGGAGAAATGGCGCGAATCCGAGACCGGCCTGCGAACCGGCTACTTCCGCGAACTCGTCAGCCTGGCCGAATCTAGCCTTGACGCAGCCGAATTCGTCGCCAAAGGCGTGACGATTATCACGCCGGGTTTTTCGAAGAATATCGACCGCGCTGGTCGCCCGCGCTATTATCCACGCGCCACGCTCACCGCCGCATTGCGCGCCTTCGAGGGCGCGCCGGCCTTTGCTAATCATCCGCGCCGTGATGATGCCGAACAACTCCCGGAACGCGACATCCGGGATAAAGTAGGCTATTACGAGCATATCCAACAGTCTCTTGATGATGGGCGCATTATCGGCGACTTCCGCGTAATCGGTGAGGCGCGTCAATGGCTATGGCCGATGATTGCCGAGACGAAACGCAAGCCTGATTACGTGGAATTGTCGATCAATGCGCTGGGTCAAACGCGGCTCGGCGAGGCTGAAGGCAAACAAGCTGTCATCGTTGAGGGCATCGTTAAGGCAAACAGCGTCGATGTCGTGACACGCGGCGCGGCGGGTGGCACATTCTCTGGTGCGCTATTGGCCTCCAATGGCGATGATCTGACGCATGATCTACTCTCCGCGATGACCTTCGAGGAGTGGCGCGAAGCCAACCCCGATCATCTAAAGCAACTGAAACGCGAATGGCAATCTGCGCGCGATTCAAAGGCGCTCGAAGAAACACGCGCCGAACTCGAATCGATGCGCTTGCAATTGACCGCACTGCAAGAGACAAGCCGGGCGGATAAGGATGCGTTGGCAAAATACCAGCGCATCGAGGCCGCCGACAGGCTGCTCTCTGCCAGCAGCATCCCGGTCAAACTGCGTGAGGCAATCCGGCCCGAACTGTTGAACCAAGACGAAGCGGGCATGGCCGCGATCATTGCGCGCGAATCGGCGAAATATGCCGCCGCGCCCAAAGCGCCGCCGCCCGTTTCGGGTTCTGGTCAACGCTCGGAATCCAGATCAACGCAGGCGACAATCGCGCCCGCGCCGGTATTCGAGGCGTTGGGTATCCGTGATACGCGCCTTGTGCCGCTGCCGAACGAATCTCCGGAGCAATGGCATCAGCGCGTCAAGCAACTCTAAAGGGAGGTCAACCCTATGGCGACAGCCATATTCGGCAACCCAATGTTGTGGGAAGATGACCGGATCATCTATGTCTCTGCCCACGGCACGACTGCCATCACCAAAGGCGACTGGGTGCAATATTCCGGCGCGGTCGGATCATGGCTCAATAAGGATGCGAGTCCAGCGTTCCGCACCAGCGGCGTCGGTATTGCACTCTCGAATAACCCGATCTATGACGAGCTGGGTCGGGCGCTCAACAACTCGGCGCTGCCCGTGCTGCGGCGCGGGATCATCCGCGTATCGGGCGGCAACAGTGGCACGCCGCCGCTGGGCGCGGCAGTCTATCCCGCCACGACTGCAAGCGGCATCGTCGGGCAGACCGGCGCAACCGGTGTGGGAGCGGTGTGGGTTACTGCGCCACGCCAGGGCATCAGCGCCGGGCCAACCGGTGCGCTCGCATCCGGCGTCGGCATCGTCATCAGAGTGCCACTGGCCGGAGATGTATCGGCTGCACAGTGGGATGTGCACTTCGACGCGACCAAAGCCTGGGGCTACTTCTAAGGGGGAATAGCGATGTCACTCACAAGCAAGATCATCGACATCCTTGACCCCCAAAGCGGGCGGCTCAAGGAGACCGTGCTGACCGACAACGAAACTGCGCCGCGCGTCAACCTGTTCGAGGCCAAAGGCGGACGGCGCATGACGCTTCAAGAGGCCACGATGACCGCCGACTTCCCGATGTTGCTGCGCGATGGCATCCGCACGATCGCATTCGACCGTTACATGGCGACACCCGTCACTTGGAATCAGTGGGCGGATGTCCTACCGAGCGATAAGGCCAGCGAAGACTGGCTCGAAGAGAATTCGTTCGGCGAGTTTCCGGTCGTGCACGAGAACACGCAATATCCGGAAGTCAAGGAAGACCTGGATCGGACGCTGAACATCCGCAACTACAAGCGCGGCATGATTGTCTCTGTTACCGAAGAGATGATCCGCTTCAACAAGGTTGGTCTGCTCACAAAGCGCGCGGCTAAACTCGGACGCGCGGCGGCTAACACGCGCGAGCAATCCTGCTACACAGTGCTGACCACGGCAGGCAACTATGTTCGCAACAGCACGACCAGCGACAATGACATCGGCGCAAACACGGCGGCGACGACCTTCAGCGCGACCGGTCTCAATACCGCACTGACGGTACTCCGCACGATGAAGGATCGCAAGTCCGGCGCTTACCTGGGCGTCAACCCGGATTTGCTCATCGTCGCGCCGCGCCTCGAAGCGGCGGCGAAGCAACTGCTTCTGTCGCCGTTCCTGATGGGCATCGGCGACGCGGTGAGCGCCGTGACGTATGGACAAGGCACAACCAATCCGTTCCGGGGATTGGTCAATCGGATCATCGTCTCGCCGCGCCTCGGTACATCCTATCAATGGGTGCTGATGGAGGCGAAGCAGGCCGTCGTGCTGCAAGAAGTCGAGGGCTTCCAGATTTTCCAGGAGTCCGCGCAGCGTATCGAGCACGAAGGCTGGTTCACCTATGACGTGATCCGCTACAAGGCACGTGACTGGTTCGGTGTCGGCATGTTGAATGACCGGTACGCGTACTACAGCAGCAGCACGACCGCGCCGACGGTCGATTAGCACAATCGAATAGTCAATCGTGGGGTGGGGGGTGTGTATCCCCCCACCCTACCCGGAGAGAGGAACATGGACGACAAGAAACTGATCAAGTTCATCGAGGCGGCACTCAGCAATCCGGCGCACCCGATCTATAAGGCGGGCATGGTTCATTCACCCGCGCTCCAGCATTACGCCGTCAACGTATCAATCCTCGGCGCGCTGACGGGTGAGCAATGGGTGAAAGAGAATTTCCAGGGCCATGCGGAGAAGATCAATACCGTGATGGAATTGATCGAAGCCGAATCAGCCGCGCCTGTTGCGCCCGCCGCGCCTGCAACGCCCGTCATGCAACCTGATCCGGTCGCCGCGATGCGCGCCGAATTGGATGCGCTGAAGGCTGAAATCAAGGCGATGGCGACGCCTCCTGCGCCCGATACCGACAAGCCGAAAGATGACGACGAGGAAGATGACGACGAAGGCGACAAATAGGAGGCGCGATGCCTGGCGATTACGGTGAGATCAAGATCATCACAGCGACGATTGCCAGCGGCGCGGGCACGGCGAGCGGCGTGTTTCCCGGCGGCTTCCGATACATCAATCTTTTCATTCCGACACTGACATCTGCCGCGATTTCATTCGTCGGCGAAACGGCGCGCTCGGCGAATTCAGCCGTCGCCCAGGCATTCGCCCCATTCCGCACGACAGCCGGCACGCTCATCAGCGCCGCGCCGCCGGGCGGGATCACGGCGATGTGGCTGGCGAGCGATAATCTGGATTTCCTGCGCGGCTTTGCGGGCGAGGTGCGAATTAGTGCGGCGGCGGCACAGGCTGCAAACCGTGATTTCGTTTGGCATCTGAAAGGCTAATCCATGCCGCTCACGATCGCGCAGCAGGTGCGCTTGAGAATCAGCGACCGCTGGCGCTATGCGTCCGAAGTGCGCTATGGTGATGGTAGCGGCTCGGCATTCAAGTTGGCGCAGGGTGCGCCATTTAGCAATCTCAATAGTGGCGCATCGGCGCTGGTTGCCACGACTGCCGGCTGGAGTGCATCGGGCGCGACCTTTAACACGGCGCTCGGCGTGCTGACATTCAGCGCAATCGTTTCGGCCAACAGTGCATGGCAAGCGGTGTATGAATGGGCCGTGTTTTCCGAAGAAGAGATCGGTCAGTTCACCGCCGTGGGCGCAGGCGTACCGGGCGCGGCGCTAGAAGCCGTGCGAACGCTGATGTTCGATGGCCTGCGCCGAGCGCGCTGGCACGCGGCGGACGGCACGATCTATGATGATACCGCCGCGCTCAAGCATTTGGCCGATATGCAAGACCGCCTGGAGAAGGAAGCCGAAGATATACCAGCGGGTGGGATCGAATCCTGGAGCGAGCAGCAGCAGTGGTGGGACGCGCCATATAGCCTATCGGGATGACACGACCTGATTCAGAATACATCCGCAGACAAGCGGCGGTAGTGCTGGCGGGTGCCGGACAGACGGCGATTCTGCGAACGTTCGTCAGCGCGGCGGGCGGCTCGCCTCAATTTGGAATGAATGAAGCCGAATCATTCCAGCAGCGAATCATCACGGGTATTTTCCGCGCGCCCTCGGCTATCGAACGTTCAATGCCTGGCGGGTTTGCTTTTGATGCCGACGTGTTGATTTCAACCGATAGCGCGCTCGCATCGCGTGACGAAATCACCTGGCAAGGTGTGCGCTATACGGTCGCAGGCAGCGCACAGATCGCATATCTGGGCGGGCGCGTGCAATATCGTTCGCCGCTCAAACTCGCAAACGGATAAAATCAATGGAGAGCCACACGAGCCATGAAGCACATTAACAACCAAACAGGCAAACCTTATCGGATTCTGTGGTTCGGTGATATGGTCATCCTGTCCGGCTTTGGCCGGATCGGTAACGAAGTTCTGCGCCGCTTGAAGGGACGCGGTTACGAGGTGCAGGCTGCTGGCATCGGTTATAGTGGCTGGCCGCATGATCTGCCGTTTCACGTCTGGCCGCTGGCGAATACCGATCTCTGGAATCCCATCACGTCGATCGTCGCTCAGACCCAGCCGGACATCCTGATTTCATGTCAGGATTTTCCCTATCACACGATGCTCTACAACGGCTGCCGGATCGATTTCTCCCGCCTCAAATGGTTATGGATTACGCCGATCGATGGCACGCCGGTTCATCCTGATTGGCTCAGGGCGGCTGATTATGCCGATGCGGGAATGGTCATCTCGCGCTTTGGCGTCGAGGCCATGCGGCAGGCAGGCAAGCACGTCGATCTGTGTCATCCGGGCGCGAATGCCGGCGAGTTCTATCCGGCGGCACAGGATGAGCGCGCGCGGTTAAGAGAAGTCGCCGGATTCGCGCCCGATGATTTCATAGTTGGCGTCGTATGTATGAACCAGGGTCGCAAGGCAATTCCGCCGATGCTTGAAGCCTTCCATGAATTCGCACGCGATAAGCCAAATACCCAACTCATCCTGGACATGGATAAAGCAAGTCCGGCGGGATGGGATTTGCCGAACCTGCTCGTGCAGTTGGGATGGACGGATGAACAGAAGAAGCGCATTCGCTATCGAGAGGACTTGTTCAAAGCGCCGGACATGCTGCCGCTTCGCAATCGGTACGTGCTAATGGATGCCCATATGGTCATCAGTCACCGTGAGGGATTCGGCCTGCCATTGCTCGAATCGATGGCTTGCCGGATTCCGACGATCACCTTAGACTATTGCAGTGGTACAGAGATCATCGGAGAGAATCGCGGCTGGCTGATACCACGTCTGGACTACATGCAGCACGGCACGTGGGGCGGCGCGCGCGATGCTTTCCCGGATGTGCCGGCGCTCATTGCCGCGCTTGAGGACATCTATCGAAATCCAATCGAAGCCGCCGCCCGCGCCGAGCGCGGCTACCAATGGGCACAGGCGCAAACGTGGGATGTAACGACGGATCAAATCGAAGCCGTGATACAACGCATCGTGAAGGAGATCAAGAGCCATGCAGAGCCAAGACACGCTAACACAAGCGGCATCCCCGCTCCCGGTTTATCTGACATCCACAGCCGGGGACACCGCGACGGTCAACATCCAGAATCCGCGCACGCTGTCGATCGTGATTCCGAGTTACAACGGCCTGGCACACTTGATCCCCTGCTTGAGGTCGCTGGTGCAGACGGCGCACCTGGCGGGGCAGGCGGGACGCTTACAGATCATCATCCAGGATGATTGCTCAACTGATTTCGATGTGATGGAGTGCATCGGGCCGCCAGCAGAACCAGAGCGTAATGCGGTCAATCTCGGCTTCGCGGGCAATTGCAATGCAGGCGCGCGGCGGGCAGGCGGTGACATCCTGCTCTTTCTCAACCAGGATACACGCGCATTTAATGAATGGTTCGAGCCGCTAATGATCATGTTCGATGATCCGAAAGTGGGAATCGTCGGGCCGAAATTGATCACGCCTGTAATGAAGCCTGATGGAGCGCGCGACTATTCGATTCAATCCTGCGGCGGATTGTATGACGGCAATAAAGGCCCTTTCCATCGCTTTCTTGGCTGGGCCGCAGATGATCGCCGAGTAAATGTCCGAGAGCGTGTGAGTTGGACGACTGGCGCGGCGTTGGCAATTCGGCGTGATCTGTTCGCGGGTGTCGGCGGCTTCGATGAGGATTACAAGCGCGGCTACTTCGAAGATGTTGATTTGTGCGAGAAGGTAAAAGGGACAGGCTTTGAAATATGGTATTGTCCGGATGCTATTTTTCAGCATACGGTTGGGGTATCGGGTGGTGTGCCGGCAGAAGTGTTCAAGACAAATTCGATGCGCTTCCATCGCAAGTGGGACGCGATAATCACACCGGATACCGGGATTATCCATGTCAATTACTAAGCGCATCCTCATCGCCTGCATCCATTATCCTGTCGCCAGCGGGCGCTATATCGCAATGGCGCTGCGCCGGATGGGATATGACGTGAGAACGACCGGCCCGACGACGGGTAATCGAATCTGGGGCATCGAAGTCGATGCGCGCTATACCTGGAAACCAGACGAGCCTGAAGAAGGCTGGACGCCGGATTTGATCATCACCGCCGATAGCGCCTACACGATTCCAGATCGGCCCGATTGGACTTGCCCGCACATCCTATGGGGACAGGATAATCATGCCAGCGATTATCGGCTCAGGGAATGGGATGCGATGTTTCTGTGCCATACTTGGGGTGCGCGCATGAATGAACCGAATGCATATTGGCTGCCGCCCTGTTACGATCCGAGCATGTGTTACGATGCGGGTCTAACGCGAGACATCGACGTGACATTGATTGGCTATCCCTATCAAGAGCGTATCGAACTGGCGGAGGCATTTCAGGCCGGCGGACTTAAAACGCACTTTGGAATGGGCGCGGTATATGATGAATATCGGGAGATTTACAATCGCACGAAAATCGCACTCAATTGGTCGCACGGTGACATCACGAATCGCATCTTCGAGGCCGCCGCGATGGGCTGTTGCGTGCTGACGAATCCCTGCCACGATCTGGATAAAATGGGGCTTTGTCCCGGCGTCGAATTGTGGACATATATCGATACACCGGGCGCAATCCGTTCTGCGCAACAGTTGATCGAGACAGGCAACTGGCAGAAAGTCGCGCAGGCGGGCAGGCAAGCCGGCGCGCCGCACACCTGGGACAATCGAGCCGCGTTCGTGTTAGAAACGATGGGAGCCAAGAGCCAATGAAACTCAATCTCGGCTGCGGTAACGTAATCTTCCCGTTGAATCGTGATGAGCCGATTCCGTTTCAGAATCATCTAATGCCACTTCAGCCGGAATGTTTCGAGGATAGTTGGACGAACGTTGACAAGTGGCCGAATCCAGGCGTTGCCGAAATCGTCAATCTATTTCATTTTCCCTGGATACGCTCAACTACCAATGCACCCTGGCCGGATAATAGTATTGATTACATTTACTGCGGACATCTCGTCGAGCACATCCCGCATGAAGTCAGAATTAGCCTGGATTGTCCGGTCTATATGTGGGCAGACTATACTCGGCTGTGCGAGGGATTCAATGGTCTATATATCTTCTTCCACGAAGTATGGCGCGTCCTAAAACCGGGTGGGCGTATTCATGTGCGGACACCCTATGCGCTGAGCACGGCGGCGTTATCCGACCCGACACATACACGATATATGACGCCGGCGACACTGGCCTACCTGGTCAAGCCGAAAGAGGTAATCCCATTCGACAATCATCTGCCGTTTGATTTCGATATGCCGCAATTGCCCATCATGCGAATCTGCGGCGATTTCGTCAAAGAAGTGCATGAGGGCATGACTGAAGAGGAATTCCGCAAACGCGCCAGCGACCAACTCGATTTCGTCGATGAGATTCAGACGACATTGGTCGCCATTAAATAGGATGAGCCATGAGCCACGCCAATGATTGCATATCTGCCTGACATTTCCTAGGAGCACCTTCCTCGAAGACCCGATGGTCATGCCGCCGCTGGGCCTGTGGTATTTGGCTGCCCAGTTGGAAGCGCAGGGCCACGCTACGGATTTCCGCGCACTGGATATTGACGAACTACCCCTTGACGGCGATTACGATCAACTCTGGATAAGCGCCACGTCGAGCCAGATGTTCGATGTCCGGCGCATCGGCGCGATTACGGCAGGTTGGACACGCACGCGCACGGTCTTCGGCGGCGCGGCAGCCTGGGCCAATCCCACTTCAGCGCTCGAATTACCGTTTGATGTCATCGTGTCGGGTGAGGCTGATCATCCCGATAGCGTGCGCCAAATTGCGAGAGGCGGGCAGCGACTCATTCAACCCGCCATTACGCCCGGCCCGATCAATTGGGCCTTGCCGCCGATCAGGAGATGGGACAATCGATACCACTTTGCACTCGAAGATCGCGCGGGCAATCGTCATCGTACAACGACCTTATTTACGAGTCGTGGTTGCCCTATGGCTTGTGCCTTCTGCGAATCTGGCCGTAACGGTGTTATCTGGGATCGGTTCGTCCGCTACGAGCCTTTATCTCTGGTCGAGGCGCAACTGAGAGAGATCGCCGAGCGCGGACATACTGGCGTCATGTTTTACGATGACATCCTGCCGTTGAACAAGCCGCGCACACTAGGGATCATGCAACTCCTCAAGCGATATGGTCTCATCTGGCGTTGCTTCCTGCGGACAGATGTCATCAGCAAGCAAGGCGGATTCGATTACTTGCGCGAATTGGCTGATGCTGGATTGGTCGAGGTATTGGTCGGAGTCGAGAGCGCCGACCAGCGCATCAAAGATAACGTGCATAAGGGCACGACGATTGAACAAGATACCCAGGTGCGCGCCTGGTGTCGGCAGTTGGGCATTCGATTCAAGAGTCTATTTATCCTGGGCTTGCCGGGTGAGGATGCGGATAGCATGGCCCGCACGCGGGCATGGATATTCGAGCATCGGCCAGATCGGATCGATGTCGGCATCCTGATTCCATTTCCCGGCACGCCCATCACACGCAGCCATGACTATGCTGGCGCGGAATACGATCTGTATTGGACTGAGAAATTGCCCGAAGAATATTTCTACAAGGGCCAGCAGCGCAAGACGAACGCGCTCGTCGGCACTTCGGCGTTGCGGCCTGCTGAGATCGAGACATTCCGCAACGCGCTGGTTGCCGACATCATCGCGGCGGGGATACCTTACTAATGGCACTCATTACGATTGACACGAAAGAGCTGCGCCAACTGGCGCAGGACATGAGGCCGAGTGATATGCTGATGGTCGCGCGCGCGCGTAAGGCACTCAAGAAGGTTTCGTTCGCAACTGAGAAACGCGTCAAGCAAGAAATGCCCGTTGACACAGGCCGGGCGCGCGCTTCGTGGGGGCATTGGTCGGGTGGCACACATAACCCGGAAGCATCCGAAGGAGATTCTATTTTCCGCGAAGAGGATGGTGGATTAAGTATCATACAAGGCTCGAACGTGCCCTACATCGAAGCCTTGAATGCGGGACATAGCCAGCAAGCGCCGGCGGGCTTCATCGACAAGGCGAAACAGGATTCCGATGAAATACTCTCTCAAGAGTTGGCTTTCATCGATATTCTGAGGCGCGTCGAAGCGGGCGGTGAGTGATGCCATTCACGGCGCATTATGGCGCGGCATATAACGTCGAGGGATCGTTCAATGATTTCTTCCGCGTCAATCTGACCGGCGCCGGCCTGCCAACCTGGATGCCCAGCGCCGTGATCAATTACGATTATCCGCGCAGGCCGTTGACCTTTCCATCTTTCAGCGTATCGCACATTGGCGCAACGCCCTTCACGATCGCAGAGGGTGATACTTTGGATGCGGGCTATCGCGGCGTGAGACAGATCGGATTGGCTGAGATCAATATTTGGGAAAGCATTGTCCGCGATCCGACTGGCTATCGGAGAAACATTCAGCAGATGCGTGATATGGTCGCGCGCGTGTTCGCAACCGGTGCGGCGATCAGCATTCTCGATGTGTACGGCACGACCGCCAGTCCAACCGGGATCGGCGCGCACATTCGGGCGCGCCCGGCAGAGACGATAGAAGTCCCTATCGATCCGAATCCTGACATTGTGCGGATTAGGATGCTCATCGGGTATAACTGGCTCGAACGAGTCAGCGGATAAGAAAGGAGAATCGACATGGCAAGAGAAGTTCGTGTATTCGCAGAGGGCACGCTACGCTGGGTGCAGGCATCCGGCACGGGCGGCTGGGCGACGGCCAGCGGCGCGCTCACGGGCCTGATCGGATTCGTGCAGGCTGGCTCGAATTTCGCCAGTGCACGCGAATTTGCACAGATTCGTGAGCGTGGTGTATTGCATCATCACAAGTTCCAAAGCAATGCCGCCACCGAGATGACATTTACCTATCTGCAATCGGTTGCGGCCAGCGGCGCGAATCCGGCGACGGCCAGTGGTGCATCGACACCTCAGATTCATCTCGAACTGCGCCAGAATGCAGCAGAGGATGGCGCGACTAGCGGCGAATATTTCCAATTCCGCAATGGCGTCATGCTGTCGCGCGGCTGGACAGAAGCCGAAGAGGGCAACCAGTATCAGGAATCGTGGCGCTTCCTGTCCTATCTCGGCCCGACAGCCAGCGGCTATATCGCCTGAGCCATGCCCGGAATCGCAACGGGCGAAGTGTTTGCCTTTCCAGAAGGCAAACTATATCTATACGCCAGCGCATCAGGCACGACCAGCGGCAGTGGGGTCGGCTTTGCCGAGAATGCGGCGCTTCAATTCGCCTATGATTGGATCGACGCGGCGGGCGCAGATGGACGGCACGATCACGTGCTGATGGCGAAAGAGGCGCGCCTGACGATTGGCGCGCTCGTCGGCGATCTGACACTATGGCGGCTGGCGAATGCAACGGCAGCAGTCAATGCCAAGTTCGAGGGATTGATCACGGGCGGCTACATTCAATCGGCTCAATTCGTGCTGTATTCTGGCGCGGTCGATGCCGCCGGGATCAATCAGGCAGAAGGCGATCTATTCAGGGGTCGCTATGAAATGCACGCCTATGAATGGAGTGCGTTTGGGGGATAGGACAATGAGCCAAGAGCCAATCATCGCGCGCTCGCTCGACGATCTCTCAGAAGTCGAAATCTACATCACCGTTACCCGGCCCGATGGTCAGAAAATCGATGTACCATTGCGGGCCATGACCGGAGAAGAAGTCTGGAAAATTCGCCGGACGATTACCTGGCCGAAGCCGCCAATCAAAGATTTTCAGAAAATTCGCGGCAAAGTCGAACCGGTCTATGACGAGCAGAACGCAGATTATCAGGCGGCGCTTGAGGATGCCAATCGCCTACTCTCCTATAGGATGATGCTCGGCAGCCTCAAGATCGAAATCCCCGGCGCGACTGAGGAAGAGAGACTTGCAACCCTAATGAACCGGCTGGGACAATGGGCATTCAATCACCTACTGGCGGCGACATCGCGGCTCAACATTCCTCAGTTGGATGAGGTTGTTGAAGCCGCGTTGTCTTTTCGTCCCTTTAGACCTGCTGAGACACAAGGCGATGGCGGCGCACCGGTTGACGATGGGCGAATGGATGAGGCTGAGACGGGCTGAGCAAATCGATCTGATGGCCTTCGAGCACTGGCGCAGCCGGGAACGGGGATCACTCATTCGGGAAATCATCGACAAAATCCCCAACGAATTCGGCGCGCTGGCGCAGGCATTAATCATGGCATTGGATATCTAATCTATGGCGACGCGCGAAACGACGATTCGGCTTACAGTCAAAGACAATTTCTCCGCGCAACTACGCCAGTTTGCGGCAGCGCTCGACGCCTCGGAGAAATCCGCGCTCAGATTACAGGCGACGGCCAGCAGCGGATTTGCCCGGATCGGCGATGCCGCGCGGCGGCTGGGCAGCGGCATGGCCCGGATCGGGAACGAAATCACGACCGGCTTGACCTTGCCGCTGGTCGGAATCGGTGTAGCCGCTGGCAAGATGTCAATGGATTTCGAAACGTCGATGAGCCGGATCGTCGGACTCGTCGGCGTCTCACAAGATCAGGTTGATGCCTGGTCAAAGGAACTTCTACAACTCGGCCCGGCGCTGGGCAAATCCCCGCGCGAACTCGCTGAGGCGCTTTATTTCGTCACGTCATCCGGTATCAAAGGCGCACAGGCGCTCGAAGTCCTGACCGTCTCAGCGAAGGCAGCCAGTGCCGGCTTGGGGCAAACTCAAACCGTGGCTGATGCAGTTACATCGGCGATGAATGCCTATGCCCGATCAGGCCTCGATGCCGAACATGCGACGGGCATTTTGATTGCCGCCGTGCGTGAAGGCAAGGGCGAGGCGAGCGAATTCGCCGGCTCAATCGGGCGCGTGATCCCCGTCGCCGCGCAGTTGGGCATCTCATTCGATCAAGTTGCGGCGGCAATGGCCGCCCAAACACTCGTTGGCTTCGACGCGGCGGAAGCGGCGACGAACCTGAGCGGTATCCTCTCTGCGCTTCTCAAGCCGACTAAACAGGCCAAAGATACACTTTCGGAATATGGCTTATCGATGGACGATTTGCGGGCAAAGGCCGGGCGTGAGGGCTTGCTGCCTGTGCTGATGGATTTGAGCAATACAATCGGCGACAATGATGAAGCACTCGCCGCCATTTTCCCGAACATTCGTGGCTTCCGTGGTTTGCTTTCCCTCGTCGGCGAGAATGCGGATAAGTCAAATAAAATCTTCGCGTCATTGGCAAAGACAACCGGCCAGGATTTGACGAATGCCTTTGCCGCCGCCGAAAAAACAGCGGGCTTCAAATTCAAGCAAGCGATGGCTGGCGTGCAAGTCGCACTCATTCAGTTGGGGGATGACATACTCCCGCCGTTGATGCCACTCATCAAGGGCCTGGCCGAAACGCTCGGCTCTGTGGTCAAGGCGTTTACATCATTGCCACAGCCAATACAGCAGGCAGTGGTGCAGGCGCTTGCCTTCGGCGCGGCGCTGGGGCCTATCCTGCGGATCGGCGGCGGATTGGTCAGTCTATTTGGCGGGTTGATCAGCGGCTTTGGCAAATTGGCCGGGTTGCTTGTCAGCGGCGCACAGGCTGCTGGCTCATTTGCGAAGACAGGTTTTGAGGCCGTGCAATATTTGACCCAGGCAGGCGCAATCACGCCGATGCTCATCGGCAAACTCGGCTTGCTCGGTGCCGGCCTGGTCGTCGTGGCAAAATATCTTGAACAGGTTGCCGTGGCTGGGCGCGCGACAAACGATGAATTACTCAAGATGTCCAAGAGCGGTGATTTATTCGAGCAAGCCGCTGCCTCGACCGAGATTATGGCGAATGGCAGTAAACGTTTACGTGATGTGTTTATTGAGCATCAAACAGAAATGCGCCAGAAACTTGAGGCAGGACAGGTCTCACTTGAGGAATATAACGCAGAAATTGAACGATCTGCGCGTGTCGCCGGTGTATGGCGGGAAGAGTTACACGTCGGCACGGGTACAGTTGAGGTTATCGATGAAGCGGTACAAATACTCACTGAAGATCAATATGAATTTGCTAAATCGCTTGATGAAGTAAATGCGCGAATGCAAGCGCAAAATGTCGAGCGGTTGCGGCTGGAATATCCAGAAGTCTCTAAAGCCGCTGATGAACTGACAGATAGCACGAAGAATCTAACCAGCAGTCAATGGGAAGTCAACCGCGTTACGCCATTGACTCGTGAAGAAATGGAGAAACTTGCCGAGGCTTTCCGCGATGCACGCGAAGCGGCAGCCGATTCGATTGATACTTATTACGAAACGGCGGCGGCGATTGTCGGTATGACAAATGCCGATCTTGCTGCAACGGCACTGGGCAATTTGCGGCAAGCGATGATTGACGGGCGTATCAGCGAAGAGGAATACAATGAGCAAGCGGGACTCATCGCCGAAACCTATGGCGGTGTGACAAAACAAGGCTTGTTGATGACGGATACTCTTGATGAAATCACCGGACTAATGCAGGCCGGTTATTTGCCTGCCTCGGAATATGCTAAAGCGGTGCAACTTATCGATGATGCGGCAAAGGATGGGAAGATCAATATCGGCGAGTTGGGGCAAGCCGTATTAGATGCTCAGGTCAAGGCGGGGGATGCAATCGACGCACACGAACGGCACGCACGCGCACTGGAGAGGGGCGCAGCGGCGGCGCGCGGCTTGGGAGATGCGATTCGTTCGATCCCGCTTTATACCGAAATCACGACACGCTATCATATTGTCACCGAGCGCACCGAAGAAGGAAGTCCAACCGGCGGCGGGCGGCAACACGGCGGGTCGATCTTCGGCGGCGTGCCCTATATGGTCGGCGAGCGCGGGCCTGAGATCGTCGTGCCAGGCATGGCGGGCAGCGTGTTTAGTTCGCCACAGTCCGCTGAGATGCTCACACTTCTGGGCGCGATCTTGGCCGCGTTGAAGCAATCCGGGCGCGGCTCAAATTACAATCTCACCGTCAACACCTCAGCGGGTATCAATCCCTCGCAAGAATTCGGCATGATGCGCGCGCTCGCGGGAGCAACGTAATGGGACTCTGGACAATCCGCGTGCCGGAGGTGGGCACGAATTACGTCCTGAATCCGAGCGCGGAGGCGACCGGGAATTTCGCCGCGCATAACGGCGCGACCGTCGCGCAATCCACGATCTATGCGCGCCTGGGCGTGTATTCCTACAGCGTCGTGCTAGGCGCGGTCAATCGCGGGATCAATCTCACTCTCTCCGCTCTGGCGAACGCAATCCACAACGTAACCTTCTACGTGCGCGGGACGATCACCGGCACACTGCAAGTCAGCCTCAATGCGGGCGCGAACTATAATGCCGCCTCGATCATCGGCGGCTCGAATGGCGCATGGGTGCGCTATGGCATTGAGATCTCGGCGGCGCAGGCTAATGGCTCAACAGCCTGCATTATCCGGGATACCGCAGCTGATGGGACGATCTACATTGACGCGGTTCAAGTCGAGCAGACATCAGGTTATTACACATCCTATATCGATGGCGATCTAGTAGGTGGATTCACAGGTGCGTATTTCTGGTCGGGCTTGCGCCACGGCTCGACCTCTCTACGTAGACTTCAGGAGCGCGGCGGCGGGCGCGACGTGGATATTGCCACATATGGCGCGAATGTGTTGCAATGGCCGGGCGCGGGCTTGCCCGAAGTGACCAATAATATTCAGGAATTGGCCTTGCAACCAGGCGCGTTTTTCCAGAACACGAAAGTCTTGCCGCGTCAAATGACTTTGCTTGTGGATATGCACTCGGCGACGCTGGCTGGCTTGCATGGTATTCGCAAAGATATTATCGACGTGATCAAGCCTGATCTAACGCGGGGAAACCAGGCATTCATTCTGGGCTACACGGGCGCGCTTTCAACGAAACCTGTTTACTGTGCATTTCGTTATGCGGGCGGCGCGGAGCAGATAGAGATCGCCGGCAGCGGAATGTGGACAGAGGGTAATGCGCGCGTGCCGATCCGCGTGCTAGCCGTCGATCCGTTCTGGGCCGAGGATAGCCAGGAAGTCGCCGCGCTCGATTTTCAGGACAGCATCGCGGCGGCGGCCTATGGCCTGCGCCGTATCAATGGTCAATGGCAGGCACTGGGGACGGGATTCAATGGATTAGTGGCGACAATTGCTATTGATAAACAGCGTGGACGCGTCTATTTCGGCGGACAATTCACGACTGCGAATGGTGTAACAGTCAATCGGATTTGTTATTGGAATGGCACAACTTTTGTAGCAATGGATAGTGGGGCAGGAAATGCAACTGTTAATACGATCCGAGTTGCCCCTAATGGCGATGTTTGGATAGGGGGAAGCTTCTTGAATGTTGGAAGTGGCGCAGCGGTCTGCAAGGGATTGGCACGCTGGAATGTGAGTGCTGGAACCTGGACAGCATTCAATCCAGCCACAACCCTATTTACAGCAGTGCTTGCTATCGAAATTGATTCAGCCAATGGAAATGTTTATGTCGGCGGAGATTTCACTAACTGGGATGGTTTAGCCAATGCCGATTATATTGCTATGTGGAATGGTTCGGCTTGGTCGGCATTGGGCACAGGCATGAATGGTGCTGTTTATGAAATTGAATTATCAAGTAGTTCTATTATCTATGTATGTGGACTTTTTACGACCGGTAATGGTGTAACCTTGAATCGAATTGGATACTGGAATGGCACAACGTTTGTGGCAATGGGTGGGGGTGCGGATGCACTTGTTGCTTCTATGGCGTTAGATGCGGCCCAAAATCTATACATTGCCGGCAGTTTCACCGTGACACCCGTCGCAGGACGTGTTGCCAAATGGGATGGAGCGACTTGGGTTGGATTAGGAGTCGGGGTTAATAATGATGCTTATCGAATAGAAACCGATAGGATTACAGGGTCAGTATATCTTTCTGGTATTTTCACGCAAGCGGGTGGCTTGAATATAGCGGATCGTATTGCAGTTTGGAATGGTTCAACTTGGATTCATCTCGATGTTGATTTGCCAGGTACGCCAATAGTTTATGCTATCTTGCCTGATGAACAGAATAAATTGTATCTAGGATATACAACTACGGGTACGGCGCTCGTCGCTGGCATAACCTACATTACAAATTCGGGCGCGACATTGGCCTATCCGATTATTACCCTCATCGGCCCGACCTCTGGCTCTTGCATCCTGCAATGGCTAGAAAATCATTCGAGCGGGCATCGCTTATATTTCAATCTCACAATTCAGGCAGGTGAGACCGTCACCATTGATTTGACTACTGGTAAAAAGACGGTAACAAGCGACTGGCGCGGCCTCATTGCGGGTGGTGATCTTTCCGGTTCTGACTTCGCAACCTTCCACCTTCTGCCCGGCCTGAATGCCATCTTCTCATTCATTACCGGCACGATCACCGGCGTCTCGCTGCAAATGCGCTGGTCGAATCAACATTGGTCAGTCGATGGAGTCGCGGCGTGAGCATCGGCGGCACAGAGTATCAGGTCGCGCTCTACACCGCTAAGGGCGCACGGTTGGCGATGCTCGATCGGTTCGTGTCGCTGGAATATGCGCGCGTGCTGAATAATGTTGGCGCATTTTCGATTGTCCTGCCATCCGATTTCGACATCACCCTTATCGATTGGAATCGTCGGATCGACATCTGGCGCAAGCCTCCCGATAGCATAGGCCGGCGCGACTTCTCCGGCTTCATCATGTCGTGGGATTTCGACGTTGATGAATTGGGCGAACAGACAATCTCGATCATAGGTTCTGATCATAATGACTTATTGCGGCGACGCATCATTGCCTATGCTGCTGGGCTGACCACGGCAGAGAAGACCGATAACACCGATGACATGATCAAAGCAATCATCCGCGAAAATCTCGGCGCAAGCGCACCCATAATTCGCAACATTGCAACTGACTACGGTTTCACAGTCGATGCCGATACCGCACAAGGGCCGACCGTCTCGCGCGGTTTCAGCCGGCGCAACATGCTCGATATGATACGCGACATCGCGGACATCTCGCGCAACAACGAAACAGAGTTGTTCTTCGAGATCGTGCGTGACAGCGATACCACGATGCGATTCTCGACATTCATCAACCAGCGGCAGGATCGCACGGCTGACAGCGCCGCGCCGCTCATTTTCAGCCGTTCGCGTGGAAACCTGAGCAGGGCGAAATATAGAGTTGATTATCGAGACCATGCAAATGTAATCTATTGTGGCGGACAGGGCGAGGAAATCAATCGAGAGATCGCCGTCGCCACAGATGAAATCGGCTCAACGGTTGCAATCGCGCGTGTAGAAAAATTTGTCGATGCCCGGCAGGAAAATGAATGGCTGGGCGTTGTGGCTGCGTCACAATCCGCGCTCATCGAGAATCGACCGCGTAAGGAATTCACCGCGACAATTCAGGATGCGCTGGGAAGTATTTATGGTACGGATTGGGATTTAGGCTATCGCGTGACGGCTTCGGAGTTTGGCTTGCAATTCGATTGCCTTATCCGGGCCGTGACAGTGAAGAAAAATAAGGACAGCAGCGAACAGGTAACGGCGTTGCTGGAGAACTATGCCTGAAATCGATACCGAGCGGAGACTGGCGGCGCTGGAGAGGCGAATCGCCGTGCTGGAGGCGACTGCGCCGGAGAAGGTATTTACGGCGACAGTCACGACGACGGATGCGACGGCGACGACGATTTACTCATTCTCGACTTCATCCAATAGTGTCATGCTGATGGATGTTAAAGTCATTGCACTTCGGACAGATGTCTATGGCGAAACAGCCGCTTATCGATACTTTATAAAGATTGAGAATATTGGCGGGGTAGTTGTAGCGGCATTGCTTCAAGATGCTGCGCTCGATGATTCGGCATTTATTCGAGAGGATAATGCAGCCTGGGCTGTACCCACATCTATCAGCGGCACAAATTTTTTAGTGCGGGTAACAGGTGTAGCGGGTAATACGATCAATTGGTACATGCGCGCGACGATCATCGGTTCAGTATGATTCGCGCCCGCGTCATTGCGTTTTATCATATCTACCCCGACTGCGACCGCGATCCCAATCCCGATCGCGACCGCAACCCCAACCATGACCGCGACCGCGACCGCGACTGCGACGGCGACCCCAACCACGATCGCGACCCCGACCACGACCCGAAATTGGCCACTCCCCACAACGGGCTGAGAAACGTGTGCCGCGACCGCGACCACGACCGCGATCGCGGTCGCGACTGATCATATCCAGTGCGTAAGATCACCGCGTTCATTTTTGCACTCGTGGCAAAACCGCGATCTGGCAGGCATCAATGACCGCACCACGCCCGACAATAACTTCCCCGTTCGGGAACGGTTCGACCTCATCGAAATTCGATGTTGCAACGGCCTGGGCGAATCGCCCGGTATCCGCGATCCAGGCAGCATCTTTCAGAATGATCTCGTGCGTCGTGACACGCACGACACGGCCCGTGTCAATCATGGTCACGGTACGGATTAAGTAATTCGCGCCGATCACGTATGGGTGATCGGCCATGCCTCCGCTACCGATCATGGCGACTATTTGTTTCACGTCTGCGATGGTCAACTCATCGATATTCATTTTATCCCTTTCCTTCATTGAGCTTTCATCTTCTGCGCTCTCTGGCGGCATGGCCAGCGGCGATGGTCACATTTTGATGATACATGACAATGACATTTATGGCACCATTTCCATCCCGGCCCTATTACAATATTCTCATAGCAATGCAAATGCGCGGAATTTGGTGTACTGGATTTTCCATATCCTTCCCAAATCAATGTTGATTGCATTGTTATCTCAATAGTCCGACTGGTCGATGACGCGCGCGACCGGCAGCGCGGCAAGCGCGTGCGGCGATGCGGTGAACTGCTGCGGCGAGATACCGATCACGCGCGCGACGGATTCAACTGCGAGATCGAAGCCGGCGCGCTCAGCAGGTGAAAGCGTGGCGCTTGCGGCACGCACACCGTCAAGCACGCGCGCGATGTCTTCTCGAAACCACACCTTGAAATCAACTTGCTTTTGCAGCACGTCTCAACCTCTCAATTCGCTCTACACGCTTCCGGTACAACACCGCGACCGTTTCCCATTGCGCGTCCGTCGGCGCGTAGTCGAATCGGTCGCGCAGTCGGCGGGCGATGTCGGCGGTTGGCAGTTCATGCAAGCGGCGAATACGGCGGCGCTTACCCTCACATGATTTCTGTTGGCGATGAATCTTGCCACACTTCGCGCAGGCCGCAACCGGTATCAGTTCGGGTAATTTGAATGCGCGCCGAATCTCTGCCCGCTTCGGCTCGACGCCATTTGCCAGCCGATAAACTGCGCCGTGCGTCACCGCAATACCTGAGCGGCGTGAGATTTCGGCGGCGACCGCCCGATACGTCAAAAGCGTTTCTGGTAACTTCATGCCCCGTATCACCACACGTAGTTTGTACGGAGCGCGTACATGCGCTTGACGCGATTTACGGGCCTTCTGGCGGCGAGTCACGATCCCCATTTAACCTACCCTGTCACATTCTGGCATTACAGTAACGCGCATTACGTTACATTACGCTATCATCCCCTGCCCGTTCGGCTGGGGTAGGGGAGAGAGCGCCGAGATAAGCGCGGCGACATTCGGGAAACGTCGCCCGCAGTATGTACCCTTGTTGCCCGCGAGTACGTAATAGAACTCCTTGAGATAGTCGATTCCGGCTTGCCAGGTAGTCGCGCTACCAGAGAATTTCTCGGCGGGCAAAATGCGCTCCGAGCCTGGCCCATAATCAGGATCGCGCATCGTTTGCTGTAGCACATCGAGTGCATGTGTGCGCCGTGCATCATTAGCGATCAGTGCGTTAGGGATTGGCAGACCATTGATTGTCGTGGTATTGCCCAATGCGCCAAGGATTTCAGGCGGATAAAATTTGATGTAGGGGATCGCAACCCAGCGAAAAAAACCCGCTGGGCGCGCGACATATTTGACGTAGCCATAGCCGCCGCGTAGTGGCTCGACGCGGGCTGCTGCAACCGCATTCGCACGCATCTCAGTATCGAGCGCGATGATGCGTTTGCAAAACCACACGAACGCGGCGATGCCGACGATGATGATGATGAGTTTCGCGGTGGCTTCGAGGATGTCAGCCATGCCATTCTCTTTCATTCAATGTTGGCAATAAACGATCACGCCATTTTCTTTCATGCTTTAAGAGGAAACGGTTTTGAAGCTTCACCCAAGCAACTTCTGAATTCCCAAACTCTTTCAATTTGTGATGGTATATGAGTCTAATATCTAGATGTTTTGTTTTGCCTACATAGATAACCTTATTTCTGTGGATGATAAAGTACACGCATGATATACGCGGGATTCCACCACGGGATAGTTTGATTCTTGGAAGCATAAGCGGATCAATCTCTCTGTTCATTTTGATTTCACCTTGCGAGCCTCAGCACGCTTCTTGGCGCGTCGGCGCTCAGCTTCCATGATGCCCCGGAGCACCCGGTTAATCATGCCGCCGGGTAGCAACCGGAGCGCCGCCCCGCGCTGGGCGAAATAGAGATGAAGGTCGTCATCGATTGCAACGGTTCGTTTAGTCATGTGTAAGCCTGGATTTATGTATGATTATAGCACTGCAAGCGTACAAATGTCAAGGGGGTATGATTATGTCATCCCGTGCAATGATATTGCAACACTCTACACGGTTCTATTTTGGCAAACTCGTTGTACAATGTAGTCGAGATTAGGAGAGAGAATGATCAATTGACCTTCGGCAGTAGCGCCGCCGTCCGGTAGTATCCGACACCGATTGCGGCCCACGGGCCGCCGGGATGCGCCCGACACAGCGCAGAGGTGAGCGGAATGAGAATCCTAAAAACCCTGGCAGAGATCGTAAAATTAGGACAAGAGCGGGCACTGTATATCCGCTGGTCGCGCGGCCCGACCCTTGATCGCGAGTGGGCGCACTCAGTTGATCAAGTTAGCGGGCGTGTCCACAATGGCTTATCGGTGCAACGTGTGCGCGCCGATGATCCCTGGCTACTCGCAAAGATGCTGCAAGAGTATCAATTCCTGCGCCGCAAAGACGCCAAAATCTATTGCTGGATTTTGGCCGGCAGCGAAAACGGGACGGACTCGGACGGCGCACCGACAATCGATGCCGACACGATCAAACCAATTGGCCGCATATCCGATGAGCTTATCCAGCTATGCTCGGCCTATAACAATGCTTGCTGGCAATGGGCGCGGGTTGGCTACCGCTCCAATCATCCGAGTGGTATTGGGGCTGAGGTCGAAAGATTGTGGCAACAAATCATCTAACACGGCGTTGCGGCCCACGGGCCGCCGGGTGCGCCCGTGATAGCGCAGGCAACCATGACGACCAAGTACATTCCGTTCGAGGAATTGACCAACGAAGGTAGAGAGAAGAATCGCGCGGCCTTGAGGCAGGAAGTCGTCGGCAGTAAATGTGTCCATGCTGGGCGCGTCAATGGCCCGGCAGACACATTTGCTACACCCGAAGAAGTTGCGGCTTTCGTGCCCGCTGGCATGGTGATCCGCAGCGCAGAGATTTATGAGACCGGCAGTATGAACATTTTCGTGGGTCTGCCTGGTATGCCGAAAGCCAGCGGCTTCGTCCGCTACAGACCGCACTAGCATCCGCCTCCGCGTCTGGCGGCGACGCCGGTCGCCGTCAGCAGCGGGAGCAGGTGAGCAATCGCCCTACCGCCGAAAAGCCGGACACCGGCGACATCAGCAGCAGCCGGGAACATCGGCGGCGGGGCGCGGCGAGCGAGAGGAGCAGAGCGATGAAAACGAGCATCCTGGTTGACCGGAATGGGAAGGGCGAGATTTTTGAGCGCGCCGTGCTGCCCAACGACGCAAACGCCGACGCCGATCCGCGACGAATTGAGGCGCACACGCCGCGCTTTTTTCCGGCGCATGACGCGACCGCGCAGCGCGTCCGCTCTGATTTCTCGCTGGAGAAACCGCGTACTATGCACGAACCTGATAAGGTTGCGGTCGGTCACAACTTGTATCGCGTCAAGCGCGGTGAGGTTGTCGGCGCGCGCGTCATTGCATCGGAAGCAGCAGATGAGATCAACTGCATTGACCGCGAGATCGACCGGCTGCACATGCTGCGCTGGCAGGTCATGGCTGAGGCGTGGCGACGCGCCCGCCCGCTGAGGCTGAGTGATCTGAATGGAGCGGAGGCGAAATGAAAACAACGCCCGAAGACGGCACACTCGATCCCGAAACCGGCGCGCCCACCGTCCCCCTGGCCCGCCTGCGCCAGGCTGAGCGCGAGCGGGATGAAGCGCAGCGCCATGCCGCCGCGCTCGAATCAGAACTGGCGACCCGCGATGGGCCGCTGGTTGACCGGCTGGAGGCGCTAGAGGCGGAGCGCGACGACTTGCGCTTGCAGCGAGATGAATTGCTGCGTGCGGTAGCTGCCTGGTGCGGGTTTGCGCTTACTAGAGAAGATTCACGTATATATCATGCCGGGCTGATGCTCACCGATGCGCGCGACTACTGCCGCTGGACACCCGCTGAGCGCGCCCGCGACGCCGAAGAGCGCGCGGGGCAGGCGGCTGCGGCAGATGAGGCAGCGCTGAGGTATGGAGGATAAGATGTATTTTCTCAAAGTCGTGGGCGAAAGTTTTACTCACTGGATCAACCTGGAAAATGCAACGGTTATCCAGGATGTCGATCTAGTCGCATCGCTCCAGGGAGAGATTGAAAATCTCCGATACGCGATGGAGCATCACGATACTAGCAGGCGCTGACCCGTCGCTGGCTGCGCTAATTCAGGCGCGTTGTCGCGCTGAGGTAGAGCATATAGTGGAGCCGGGTGGGAATCCGGTTGAGTTAGCGCAGCCAGCGGCGGACGAGTGAGCCGCAAATGAACTGAGCCGACATTCAATGGAAGGAAAGGACATGAAACGCAACGAGGCATTTCCCAGCAAGTACATCAGCAAAGAGGATTTACCCGAACCGCGCATGTTCACGGTCGAAGATGTGCAAATGGAAGTCTTCGATGACGATGAAGGTCAGAAGTCGAAGCCAGTCATGTATTTCGCCGACGAAGATTCCAAACCATTCATCGTCAATGGCACGAACTGGCTTACCATCGAAGGCATGTACGGCGAGGATAGCGACAACTGGAAGGGCAAGCCGATCACTCTGTTCAACGATCCGAGCGTGATGTTCGGGAAAAAACGCGTCGGCGGCGTGCGTGTTCGGATTCCGGGCGAGATCAAGCCGATGGTTTCCAAACAGACCGGAGATGTGATCACCGCGTTCTGGGTGATGGTCAAAGAGAAGAGCCTGGACGGTAAGGAGATCATCGCACGGCACAACGGTGATTTCCAGGCCGCGCTGAATGAGGCCAATTCTATCGAGGTCTAGCGCACTCGCCCGCCCGCGCCGGGTAGCGGGCGGGCTGCGGGCCGCTGCGCCGTGCGCGACGGGAGCGGGCACACACTGGCGGCGGCGCGGCGGCTAATCAAAAAGGAGATCACTATGCAATATCAGATTGTCAGATCGCAGAAAGAAATTGACGCCGTGCTCAATCGCGTTGCCGAAGCTGATGCAGAGGGCACTACGGCTTTTGGCGGCATGACATTCGAGCAGGGCATCAAATACGCAATCGAATGGCTCACGAACAAGAACGCCCCTCATCCGATTGATGAGGAATAGCGTGGCGTCAATGGCCGCTGCGCCGTGCGTGACGGGCAGCATCGACCCAATTTCGAGCGGACGCGCGATGTCAGGTAGCACCTGACTTGACGGCGGCGCGGCGGCCAAATTAATGTGCAGCGGCGTGGAGAGCAGACACGCAGCCTGTAGGGATGGCGGTGGCGGTGGCGTAACCCCATATATCCGATCCGCACAGCCGGAGTAGCGCCCGGCCTGCACATTCTCAAAGTCGGCGCGGCGGCCCACGACCGCCGGGCGGCGAGCCGAAACCGGCAGCCGTCCGGCAATGAGGAGAGCGATGAAAATCGATATTGATCTACGCTTTGGGGAACATCGGATGAGCGTGCCGCGAAGTGGCGCGGAATCCTAGCTGATCCGTTCCTGCGGCGGTATGTCGGCTGGGCGATTTATAGAGGTATTCTGCCTGCACGAATTACCGCCAATCTGAGCGCCGCCGATCTGCGCGCCGCCAATCTGAGCGCCGCCGATCTGCGCGCCGCCAATCTGAGCGACGCCAGATATTGTCGTCACACAATATGGTCGGACGATTTCGATCCAAAATTGAGTGGTGCGGTCTTGATTGAGGATTGATGATGACCTGCGCTGACTGTGGCAAGGCAATAGAGCCGGGAACGCATCGCAACGTTGCATTTGACCGACCGGTACGCATTAACGTTCCGACGCATGGCGGGCGATGTCAGGATAGTGTGCGTGCCTGGAACGTCAGTCAACTGCTGGAATACGTTGATGGTCAGCAGAATCAGCGCGCGCAACGGCGGGTTCAGGAAATGTGAGCATGAAACAAATCATACATAATCGATTCCGTGTGACTGTGGAATGCGGATCGCATTCATGGGACGATACGAACAATGAGGCGCAGCGAATAAGGGACGAAATCAAACGGCATGTCGATTTCGCTGGAAGTATTTATGTCGAAAACGATAGCGAGGATCAATGTTCATTTTGTAAGATGACTTGGGAAGTGGATAAGGAGACGGGTTGTCCGGTGTGTTGCCATGCAGCAGTAGTCGAATGGACAGCGGCGCAGGAGGCACGGACATGATCAGAAATGCTAAACCGGGCGATCGTGTGAGCTTCGTCAATCTGGGCAAGGTAACGACGTATAACCGAGCCGGTGAAATCGTTGCACACGCCGATAGCGCAACGTGTACGGCTGGTACAGTGGTGCGGCGGGTGAGGAAATATGTCGTGGTGAAATTCGATCCTCCAGGAATCGGGGAAGATTGGTTCAGACCAGGCGAATTGATACAATTAATGGACGGGGCTGGAGAATAGATATGATTCGCGGAAGGGATAAGAGCATTATCACGCGCTGGATGCGCCTGAGCCGTGAGACACTCAGCGTCACGCGCTGGCAATTATTCCTGCCTGATGGACATCCACATCCGGTCATCAAAGAGCGCGTCTACAACCTCATGCCAGCCAGCGCGCGGCGGGCGGAACGCGTCAACGTGGCGCGCGCGATGAGGGCGGCATGATAAAGCGTGAGCATATGGCCTGGTTTATCATAGCAGCCTGCATTGGTATCCTGGTTGTCGCGCTCATTACTGGCGGCTGGCTGGCACACAGCCGCGAGGCATTGGAGTTGCTAGGCTTTGGCTTGGCGGCGATCTGGATATACGCGCTGTGGCGCGCATTTGATGACGAGCCGCCGCCGATAAGGACATTGGATGATGACGAACCGCAACCGCCGTCGCAAACCGACAGGCTACAATAAGCATCAGCCGCCGCCAGT
>Ga0209324_10000274_pt1 | contig 35635 bp, 43 predicted proteins | sample Rifsed19ft3_FD_184015 | JGI IMG/M metagenome (GOLD analysis project Ga0209324, IMG submission 184015) | Soil microbial communities from Rifle, Colorado, USA - sediment 19ft 3 (version 2) | ecosystem: Environmental > Terrestrial > Deep subsurface > Rock core/Sediment | place: Rifle, Colorado...
ACGAGAAGGCTAAAATAGGGCTTCCTGCTAATATACAGGAAATAGAAAGGCATCTTAGATAATTGTATATTTTTATACAGAAATATTAAAAAACAGCTCGTAGCTTGCTTTTTGATGGAATGTTCTGTCTGCGGGATATCCGGCAAGATGAGGAGCGTATCTGAGGTTATCTCTCCGAAAGGCGTGATTCTTGCATGCGGAAAATGCGCCCTTGAAGAAGGATTTCCAATACTCAAAAAGCCGGATAAAAGGGTTTTTGAAGAGCCTAAAAAAGGCAGCGTTTATGAGAGGCTTTCGAGACTTTCGGGGGTAAAACATGTGGGGCAGCAGGAGAGACCTGAACTGAAAAAAGAGGAAGAAAGCCTGAGAAAAATAATTGACAGAAACTATGGGGAAAAGATGAGAAGGCAGGATTTGAGCTTGAAATCTAGGCCAGATCTCATCGATAAATTTCACTGGATAATCATGAGGGTAAGAAGGGTAAAGGGCTTCACGCAAAAACAACTCGCAGAGGCAATCAAAGAGACAGAAGCAGCGATAAAAATGGCAGAACAGGGCATAGTTCCAGAGGGCTATGATCTCATGGACAAGCTTGAAAGATTTCTCAGGGTAAAACTGATAAAGGAGAGAACTTCGTCCAGGCTTGGCCAAAGTAAGGAGAGAAATCTTTACAGAAGTTCCGGATTAAACAAGAATCAAACTAATTCAAATATTATTGAGCTAAAGGAAAAAACTCGTCTAAGCGTAGCCGAGTTAAAGGAAAGAAATCAGCAAGCCTTTTCACAACCACAAAAAATTCCCGAGCATTCACAGAAAACTCTCGGCTTCTTCGACAAGCAGAACCTTGATTCTTTAACAATAGCTGATCTGCAGAGAATGAGAAGAGAGAGGGAGGAAAATCGTCTAAGCGTAGCCGATTTAGAGAGGGAGGCAGAGATGTGGGAAGATGAAGAAAAGGAAGCAGAAAATGATAAATAACCAAAGGCTTTATAAATCAAATTTCTGATTTCTTATCATGGAAAGTATTAAACTGGAGATTCTGAAAAGTTCAAAAGACGAAATTGAGGTCAGGCTTGGGAGCATGACTCTCGTTGAGATTCTGAGGGTTTATTTAAATAAAGATCCTTCGGTGAGTTTTGCTGCCTGGAAAAGAGAGCACCCCTCTGAGAAACCTATCTTAAAGGTTACCACAAAAGGCAAAACTGCAAAAAAAGCCATAAGCGATGCGGTTGCTTCTGTAACGAAAGACCTCGACAAAATCGAGGCTGATTTCAAGAAGCTGAAGTAATCACAATAATTCTTATTAATCTTCTCTTCTCTTACTGAATATGCAGGGAGATGAAAAAACAGAGAGGGTTTCTGCCGGAAGCTTTGACCTGAACAAATGGCTGTACGGAGGTTATGAAGCAGGCATCATAACGATGATTGCAGGGCCTCCTGCAAGCGGGAAAACAAACTTTGTAATTCTTGCTGCCTGCAGCCAGGCAAAGAAAGGCAAAAAGGTGATTTTCATAGATACAGAAGGAGGATTCAGCGTAGACAGGGTAAAACAGGTAGTCGGTGAAGGTTATCAGGAAATCCTGAAAAATATCCTTCTCCTGGAACCAACGAGCTTTGAAGAGCAAAGAAAATTATTCCTTAAATTATCAGAGCAGGTCAAGAGGGAAAATATAGGGCTCATCATAATAGATGGAATGGCTATGCATTACAGGCTTGAACTCGGAGCAGTCAAGACAAAAGAATCCAAAGATGATGAAGAAATCAGGAAAGTCAACAGGGAACTTGCCTGGCAGATGAAACTCTTGTCTGAAATTTCCAAGAAACAAAGGATTCCTGTAATAATAACCAACCAGGTTTATTCTGAGTTCTTGTCTGAAGAGGAAAGAAAAAAGGGAATCAAACCAGGAGTCAATCTGGTCGGCGGGGACTTGATGAAATACTGGAGCAAGGCAATTATCGAGCTGAAGAGTGACAATGGGAAAAGAAAAGCCGTCTTGCTGAAACACAGAAGCCTTCCAAACAAGGAGCTGAACTTTGAAATAAGGGAAAAAGGAATTTTCAAGAGAGGCTGGATATAACGTTACTTTTATTAAGGCTTTTTTCCTATATTCTTTGAAATAAAATGTTTCATTGCAATTGCAAGTGGACAGAAACAATTCTTGGAGTTGTGATTCTGGTCGTTAACTTATGGCCGAATCTTTTAGGAATCCCTGCCAGCTGGTTGGTGACTGTTATTGCAGCAGCTCTTTTGATATTGCATGCCTGGTCATGTAGAGGAGTCTGCATGCCTGAGCAAATGCCCCCTGCTGCCAGAAGAAGGCGAAGATAAAATAACTCAAGGGTAGTTCTCAAAGATTTTAAATATCTGTTTCTTTCATAGTTCATGGAGGAAAAAGGGGACAAAGACATTCGTTTTGAAGTAATAAAAAGGATAGCTGATACCAGATTTAAGTATAAGGACCTTGGAAAAATTTCAGAACTTTCTACCAGCAGTCCTCCGAGCGTTTTTATTGGATCAAAGTTAAAATATCCTCTGGTGAATGTAGGAATTCTGAGCCCGCTGGAAAGGGACGAGGATGCATGGATTTACGATGATGCGGAATTCTGGGCAAAAAATAACTTCGGTATTAGGGATGTTGTCAGCCTCAGGGAGAGTCTTTTGAATTCCAGGTTTCAATCCAGGGTGACTGATCCAAGAGCAAGCAACAGGAAGTTTGTGGAGATGGCGCAGGAGCTTGCGCTTGCCTCAAGGCCAGTAGATTTAGAGATTGAACTTAAATCTAAGGTCGGTCCTGGATTCAAGAGAGACAGGGTTGTTGTTCCGCAGGGAATGAATGCTCCTCTGAAAAAAGCAAAAATTATAGGAAATGTAAAAATTGATTCCAAGCTTGACAAGGTAATGAATGATGAGATAAAGGCGGTAGAAGCTGTGGAATTTCTCTATCATAACAATTTTTCAGAATATACCTTGAGCAAAGTCCTCTCTGTCGGAGTTCTTGGCCTGAAAAAAGACAGGAAACTCGTTCCTACACGATGGAGCATAACAGCCACAGACGATATGATTGGGAAAAAGCTTCTTGAAAAAATAAGGAACTACCCATGGATTGAAAATCATGAATTGTTTTTCGGGGAGTTTATGGGAAACTGCTATCTTGTAATGCTATTTCCCAACATTTTTTCTTATGAGTTATTCGAGTTGTATCTTCCGGGAAGTTCGTGGAATCCTGGAAATGAAATCAAGGCAGCGACAGACATGGAGGACTTTTACGGAAGAACAAACTATGCCTCAAACACGGCAGGAGGCTATTATGCCGCAAGACTCCCGATTCTTGAGTATCTTGAAAAAGAGAAAAAGCAAGCTTCTATTTTAGTTATAAGAATTGAATTACCGACTTATTGGGCATCTTTAGGAGTATGGGTATGCCGAGAGGCTACTAAAAAAGTATTGGGCAATAATAATCTTAAATTTTCAGACATGAAGGAAATGTTGGAGAGCGCGAGAAAAATCAGTATGATTAAATTTGGATACGACCCCTCAAAAATCCTGAAGAAGAGCAAAATTCTTGAAAATATCAAGACACAAACTACGCTTGGGAAATGGTTTTGAAAAATTTGGATTTTGGAGTTTTTATAAATCTTTAATAAATAATCTTAAGTAGTTGCCGTCTTTTGTTTTGATTTCACCTGTTTCTCTAAAATTACACTTTATTGGAATTCTCAAAGAATTGGTATTTTTTGGATTAACTCTAATCAAAGCATGAGTTATTCCTTTTAACTTAAGGATTTTTAAAAATAAACTAACAGCTTTTGCCGCATATCCCCTCCCTCTATACTTATGGTATATTCCATAAGAGATATTTGCCTGACCTTTTTTCATTCCTTCAATTTTGTTTTCATCTGTGTTAGCTTCAACCATCCCAATGAGATTACTCCCTACCCAAATAGCTAAATTATAAACAGGACCATTTCTTTTCCAATATCCACTATTTTTCTTTATCCAGTTTCCAACAGACTTAATAGTGCTTTTTCCACCACTTAACCATTTTTTCTGTTCTTCATCTTCTCCTGCAAGATGCAATGCCGCATCTTTTAACTTAAAGGGTTTTAAGGTTATAACGCCGTCTGTTAATTCTAAATTTTTTAAGTTCTTGTTGAATTTATCTTTATATCCCACTTTCTTTTTTCTCTTCCTGCTTCTTTCTGTAAGCCTCGATCCTCTCCCTGTTTGTCGGGCAATCCCTGTTGAAGCAGAAAACCCATGGTCTTTTTCCTTTTCTGATTGATAATAGCATGGGGAAGCCGCACTTCTCGCAGACCCTGTCAGCCTTTTTTATGAGAGAATTTGGAGGAAGAGAGTAGGTATTTCTGCATTCTGGATATGCAGAACACGCGATAAAATTTCTCCTTGTTTTTTTTGAATATAAAATGCCGAGCGTTCCTTTTTTACACAAAGGACAAATGTTTAATTTGCCTTCCTCCCTCTGCTGTTCCCATAGTTTTGAATTCGCCTCTGATAATTCCTCGCCTATCTCTGCTTCTTCTTTCTTTATTTGCCCTGAGATTTTTGTTATTGCCCCCTTAGCCTCCCCAATAACTTTTTCCTCTTTTTCAATAAAGTTCTTCTTCGCCGTTTGAATTGCACCCATCTCTTTCTCAAAGGTTCTCGTCAAGGCCTCATCGATTATTATCGGGCTGTGCTTCTCCAGAGTTTCTATCAGGGAAATTCCTAGTGGAGTTGCCCTTATGCTCTGGCCTTGTATGTAGCCCCGATCGTAAAGAGTTTCCAGAATATTTGCCCTTGTTGCCTTTGTTCCAAGGTTTCTTTTTTCCAGCTCTGAAACAATAGATGCCGGAGAGTATCTGCGTGGAGGCTGTGTTTCTTTTTCAACAGTCCTTACATCAGATATTTTTATCTTCCCATTTACATCTGGAAGATTTGATTCAGAAATTTTAACAGGATAAATGCTTAACCAACCTTTATTAGATATTACAGAGCCCCTCGCATTAAAAATTAATTTATTGCAATCCGCAGTTATTGTCTTGTTCTCAAGAACAGCATCTTCGCAGAACAGGGATAGGAATCTTCTGACAATCAAATCATAGATTTTTTTTTCATCCTCACTTAATGTACTACTGCCTTGTCCTGTTGGATATATGGAAGGATGCGCTGGGTCTGTCTTTTTTCCTTCCACAGGCTTGCTCCTTGTCAGGAATTTTTCAGCCTTGTATTTCATTGCCAGTTTTCTTAAAATTTCCCTGTAATTTATGGATGGCGGAAGCTTCTGGCTGGAAGTTCTCGGATAAGATATAAGCCCTGAGAGATAGAGGCTCTGGGCGATCTGAAGAGTTTTTCCAGGATTAATTCCGAAAAGTCTGTATGATTCTGTCTGTAACGTTGTAAGACTGAATGGCGGGTTTGGCGGAATCTCCTGCTGTTTTTTTTCTGTTCTGACTTCAGCTATTTTTCCTCGGAGTTCCTCAAATTTTCCAAGTTCTTCTTTTTTGAAAATATCCCTGTTAAATATCAGTTCTATCTTCGGGTTTTCCAGGGTGATAAAAACCTGCCAGTAAGGCCTTGGTTTGAAGGAAGAAATCTGTTTTTCTTTTTTAACTATGAGATTAAGGGCAGGGCCCTGAACTCTGCCAATGGACATTATCTTGAATTTTCCAATAGCCCTCAGAGCATTCATCAGGGCCCTTGAAAGATTTATCCCGTAAAACCAGTCGAGATAATGTCTTGTTTCCCCGGCAATTGCCTGGCCCCAGTCTAGGGTTACAGACTTTTTCTCATAAGAATCATTCAGTTCTTTTTCCGTAAGTGTGGAAAATTTCATTCTGGAAGCATCTTTCTGGCTCCCGATAAATCTTACGACATTCAGACCAATAAGCTCCCCCTCAATATCATAGTCTGTAGCAACTGTCAAAGAGCCTGCATTTTTTATCAGTCCCAGAAGAACATCGTAATATTTTTTACTGAAATCCCCTTTTCTTACCATGTAATTTGGGACCCATTTTATGTCAAAAACAGGAATTCCCGATCTCTGAGAAACTTGTGCAAGACTGAATAAATGCCCTACAGCACATGCAACAACAATTTTTTTTCCGTTCCTGTCAACTTCATAATAAGGCACAGAGCCAATGTTTCTCTGAACCGATTTACCAAGAACAGAAGAAATTTTTAAGGCTGCCTGCGGTTTTTCGGTAATGATTAATTCGTAGCCGTCTTTTTTCAGGGAAACTTTCTGCGGGACATATTCTTTTTTTGCTGCTTTTGTTTTAATCTTGCCATTTCTAAGCCTCTTTTTTGGTGTTTTTTTAGCAGCAGCCTCCCCTTGCTTTTCAATTTTCACCAGAGAAGTTAAATCCGGCTGTTTATATGGCTTTTCAACTGCATATTTTATGTCTTTAGGCTCTACAGGAAAAAATTGCTCTGCAGAAGCCTCTGCCCTTGTCTTTCTCTGTTTTCTTGGCATGCTTTTGATTGTCTATTTTCGTTAATAAACGTTGCGAAATATGTTTTTAGAAAGATTTAAAAGCACATCACTTATGGGATATATACTTTAAAATACACACGTCCAAAGATGAAAGACAATTTTGACATCTTTTTTAGGAGAAAACCGGCCTTGATGCTGGTTTCTTTGAAAAAGAACACAAGGATGAGGTACGGCAGTATTCTGGCTAAGGAAGTGGACTGCACTTATAGCCATGCAGTGAAGATTCTGCAGACGTTAGAGGCTTTGAGCTTGGTTGATTTTGAAAAAAGAGGGCGGATAAAAATTATAAGACTGACCAAGAAAGGCAGAGAAGTTGCAGACGCTATAGAAAACATTCAGAAGCTCATAAGGTAAGAAAGAATTCTGAACTACCGCCCCAAAGCATTATTTTTTATTACTTGTTAGTATTTTTCTTTTTATTTTCCTTTTTTCAGAAAAATTTATAAGATTCTCTGGCCTATGGTAAGTATGGTCTTACAATACAAGCTAAAAAAAGAAACACGCTGGAAGAAATATCCTGGGAAGAACAAGGTAAAAGGCTCTGTTGGCAGCTATAATTTCAGATTATTAAATGAAGCAAAAACAAGGGTCCTTGCACAGGGGAATTACAAGAAAGTTTTGAAGAGATTCCGTGCTATTGAGTTTTTTAAGCATAGAATGTAAGAATTTTTAAACTTCTTCTTCTAAATTTTTCCAAGGCTCCGTAGCTCAGCCTGGTAGAGCACTAGACTCTTAATCTAGGTGTCGTGGGTTCAAATCCCATCGGGGCCATTTGGCACTTTAGATTAAACCCCATGATCTAACCATCTCATCAAGACTTCTTTCTTTCTTTTTGGTTCCTCTAAAAAGTTCTATTGCCTTAGTTAATTTGGTCTTTATATCTTTATCAGAAAGTAAATCTCCATTTCCATTAATCAATTTTAAATCAAAATCCAGTCCTTCTGGTCTGCATGGTTTTAAGTTACCATCCGTAGTGAGTGTAATATTACAAAATCCGTCTTGGCACATATAATCTGAACATTTTATACATTCCTCTCTGTATCTTGCAGTTTTTTCACTTGTTCTAACTCTAATAGGAGATGAAGAATCTGGTTTGAAAATAGGCATGGGATTACCGAATCCTCCCACAGCATAAACAATTCTGGGAGGGCCAAACCTTTTTTCAAGTTCTTCACATAATGGATTAAGAGAAACATAGTTCTCATTCCAAAAATTACTATTACGAGAAAGAGCATCTCTATAAAATGTAATGTCAAATAATTTTAGTTCAAGATTTCTTTCATCGCAGAATTCAATCATTTCTTGAACCTCTTCGATATTATATCTCCCAACAACCATATTAATTCTTGTAAGTATTTCTCTTTTGATCATTTCATCAATTCCTTCTAATACATCAGATACTTTAATTTTAGAAGAACTTTTTTGACTGGGATTTTCATATTTTCCTATTCTCAAACTGTCAATACTAACTTTTATTTTATGAAATCCAATCTCTTGGATTCTATCTGCATAATGTTTTAATGCAATACCATTTGTATTTAGTCTAAGGTAACCCAAATTTGGAAATCCACTAATTGTTTCTGCAACTTCAAATGTTGTCTTTGGTACTGCTAAAGGTTCCCCTCCAGTAATGCTAAAATGTCTAATACCTACTTCGTTGGCATTTTTAGCTACACGGGAGAAATCCTCTCCAGTTAAGAATTTTCTTCCATGGAGAACATAATTATCACCATCAATTGGACAATATTGGCATTTAAGGTTACATGCGCCGGTCACAGCTATCCTCATTGATGGTATTCTTTCTTCTTCTGCAATTGTACGGCCTTCGTATCTATTTTTCATATTTCAGGACCAAGGGAAAGTTTTATAAAGATTTAGGACTACTATCAGTACTAAATATGAAACCAATAGAATCGTTAATGGAGTGTGGATTTAATCTCTATGAATCAAAAATTTTGTTAGCTTTAGCTAAATTAAAAACTGCTGGTGCAAGCGAAATTGAAAAAGACTCAAATGTCCCAAAAAATAAAGTCTATGAAATCCTTGATAATTTTAAAAGGAAGGGGATTGTACAATTACTTCCATCAAAACCCAAAAAGTACAGTCTAATAAATATAGAACAAGTTCTTAAAGAAATAGTTAATGAAAAGAAGAAAAATCTCGATATTGTTGATAAAAGCTTAGATAGATTATATGAAAACCTTGGTTCTAATACCTCTTATGAAGAAACATTTTGGATAATGGAAGGGGTAGATGCAATGGTAAACAAAATAGTGGATACCTTAAAGGACTTAAAAGAAGAGTCTATAGGCTACATTGATATATGGGTAGTTAAGCCAGAAAATGTAAAAGCGGTTAAAAAAGCAATTAAGCATGGAGTAAAGTTCTACTTTTTGGGGACTATTGATAAAGAATCAAAACCTTTAGCAAAAAAATATGCTAAATTGGGGGTTAAAATTAGACATTATCCCATAAAGGGTGCTGGTTACAGTATATTTGATAAAAAGTATGTTCAATTAAGAGTAACCACAGATAAACTGATTAATCTTTGGATAGAAAACGAGAATCTTGCAGGTATAATGAGACAACACTTCTTTGAACTTTGGAAAAAGGGAAAGCCAGTTAAATTCAATTGAATTTATCTTGTTTTAGGATTATTTAACGAAAAAATAACACTTTAGTTTCGAGGTCATCGGGGCCATTTCAGAATTCTATCTGTATTCACGCCAGGTGTTGTTGCACTTCGTGCACTTGAAGAACTTTGTCTCTGCCTCGTCTGTCGCCCTTGTCTGCAGAGTCCAGAAATAGGCCTTTTTGTTCCCGCATTTCTCACATGCTTTTTCCAGCTCTATTATTGGATAAACTTCCACATCCTTATCTTTTACTATTGCGACCTCTTTCTTTTTATCAAATTTTTCAGAAGTCTTAATCTTGCTCTTTGATTTTGAGGAATAATTGCATCTGACGCATCCGTCGTTCTTTCTTTTCTGTACCAGAACCGCACCGCACCTTGGACAAAATTCCATTTTTAGTCTTTATTTACCTATCTTAGTTTAACCTTTACTTTCAACATTAATTATTAACCAATCTATTAAATAAGTTCCTTTAATAACATTTCTACTATCTTTCTTCACAAACTCCTCTTTCTTCAAGAGGTTTCTGAAAATCGTAAAATACCAGCTTTATCCATCCGAAATAGGGTGCAATCCTTGCCACAGCTTTTCCTGCCAACATCTCTTCTGTTACCCTGTCTTCAAATTCAAGCTGTCCGTTGTTGTTATCGCCGATTGTGGAAAATACCTTTCCGTTCTCTGTGTCTCTTATGTCAACTATCCTGTGTATTACCGGATTTCTCTGATTAGCATTAAAGATTATTACATCCCCTTTTTCAAGCTTTTCAGGATTTGCTTTGATGATAAAGAGAATATCTCCCTTATTGAATCCATTTTTCAAAGTGAAATCCTGGAAATCAGATATGTTTACTGAAAATTCAGAGTATTTGTCTTCATGTCTGGTGAACCATGCATCAAAATTGGAGAGCAGATTTCCTTCGTGATACATGCTGCAGGATTCCACTATTGCCAGAGGCAGAGAGGTTCCTGTTACAAGGCTTAGTCCTGGAAAGAAGATGAACTTTATGAAGATGAAAAGAAAAACTATGGAAAATATCCAGCCTTTGAAGCTGTCGTCTTTCCAGAGAAGAAACCAGAATTTTTTGAAGAATTTTTTTAAATTACTCACATCACCATCTTTTTTTGGGGCCATTTTAAATGTAACCCCTGATAGTTTTTAAAAGTTGTCAGTGAAAATAAAAATCTGTTCATCACCGAAATATTTAAATAGTGTATCTTGCGTGTATACACATTAGAGTGTATACCACCTCTTTTCGACCCAGTCGTGTCTTAGGACACGACTGTCATACTAAAATAAAAAACAGAATAAAAAGAAGAAACAAAATGTCAGACATTTTCGACAACCCGATACTCTGCAAGAACTGCAATTCCAGAATGGGGAAGACAACGGTGGAGAAAAACGGATTTCTGATGAGGGCTGTTATATGTGATAAATGCAGCCATAAGATCCTGCATCCAACCGACGAGCAGGAATACAGCAAATTTATAAATTTGAGGAACAAAGAATTTAGAGTAAAAATGAGGCTTGTCGGGAACAGCTATGCCGTATCAATCCCGAAAGAAATAGTCTCATTCATCAGGGAGCAGGAAAAGATAATGAATGACATGGTAAGGCTCTGCTTTGAAGATTTCGGAAAACTCTCTCTTGATTTTAACAGGACAAAAAGCGAAACCCATGACGATGAATTAAAAGAAAAAAATCGTCTGACTATCGCCGAATTGAGGAGAAAAAAAGAAAATGACAGATAAAAAAGAAGTTCAGTTGAAAGTCGTTGAGGCACAGCAGGATGACGCATACAAAGGCATTGCAAGAATAGACGGAGAGGTCATGAGGGAGCTTGGAATAAGGAGGGGGGATGTGATAGTAATCAAGGGAAACAGGGAAACAGTCGCGATAGCAGATCGTGCTTATCCTGCAGATGTTGGCGAGGGAATAATAAGGATAGACGGAATTCTGAGAAGAAATGCGAAGACAGGTATCGGAGAAGCTGTTAAAGTCTTTAAGGCAGAAGTCAAGGAAGCAAAAAAGCTCATGGTGGCTCCTGCACAGAAAAATATAATGGTGCAGGCAGAGCCGGAGAATCTGAGACGCGGGTTGCTAGGAAGAGCGGTTGTAAAAGGAGACGTCGTTGTTTTAGGAGGTGTCCAAAGAAGGAGAGATTTATTTTCAGAAGAGCTCGGCGGGGAATTGGGAGACATGCTCGGAGACATGTTTGGAAGCATGGGAGGATTCGGGCAGATAGGGGGATTTACCCAGATTAAATTTCTTGTTGTCAGTGCAACTCCATCTCAGCCTGTTATAATAACTGAAAACACACAAGTTACATTAAATCCAAAAGCGATTGAACTAACAGAAGAAAGCATCCCTGAAATAACTTATGAGGACATCGGTGGATTGTCTGATGAAATAAAAAAGATAAGGGAAATGGTTGAAATGCCATTAAAACATCCTGAGATTTTTGGAAAATTAGGAATAGAGCCGCCAAAGGGCGTCTTGCTGCATGGCCCGCCTGGAACAGGAAAAACCCTTCTTGCAAAGGCAGTCGCAACCGAGACTGAGGCAAACTTTATTCTTCTGAATGGTCCTGAGGTAATGAGCAAGTTTTACGGTGAATCTGAGAAAAAAATAAGGGATATTTTCGAGGAAGCTGAGAAAACAGCTCCTGCAATAATTTTCATAGATGAGCTCGATGCAATTGCTCCCAAGAGAGAAGAAGTTATGGGAGAAGTTGAAAGAAGGGTTGTAAGCCAATTACTGACGATGATGGACGGTCTGAAGTCAAGGGGGAAAGTAATTGTCATCGGAGCCACGAACAGAGTCAATTCTCTAGACCCTGCTCTAAGGCGCCCTGGCAGATTTGACAGGGAAATAGAGATAAATGTTCCTGGAAAAGAAGGAAGGCTTTCAATTCTCAAAATCCATACAAGAGGAATGCCTTTGACAAAGGATGTAAATCTCAAAGAGATAGCTTCTGTGACTCACGGATTTGTCGGTGCTGATTTGGAGGCTCTTTGTAAAGAAGCAGCCATGATAGTCCTCAGGAAAATACTCCCAAAAATGAAAATGGAGGGGGATGAAGAAATCCCTGCTGAATTTCTGGAAAAACTGATAATAAAACATGAAGACCTTGTGGAAGCATTGAAGGTTGTAAGGCCGAGCGCAATGAGAGAAGTCCTTGTTGAAACTCCTAACATAGGATGGGAGGATATAGGCGGCCTGGATAATATTAAACAGGAATTAAAGGAAGCTGTCGAATGGCCTTTGAAATATCCCGAGACTTTCACTCGGATGGGGATAAGGCCTTCCCGCGGAATTCTCCTTTACGGCCCCCCTGGAACAGGAAAAACTCTGCTCGCAAAGGCTGTTGCCAAAGAAGCAGAAGCAAATTTCATCCAGGTCAAAGGCCCGAGCTTATTGAGCATGTGGGTCGGCAAGTCAGAGGAAGGCATGAGAAAAGTTTTTGAAAGGGCAAGGCAGGTTGCTCCATGCATAATCTTTTTTGATGAGATAGATGCTCTTGCAAATAAAAGGGGGCTTGACGCAGGGACGCGAGTGACTGAGCGTGTTTTAAACCAGATGCTTGCGGAAATGGATGGTCTTGAAGATTTGAATGACATTCTTGTTATAGGTGCAACAAACAGGCCAGACATGTTGGACCCGGGATTGTTAAGGCCTGGAAGATTTGACAAGATCCTTTTGATTGGAGCTCCTGACGAAAAAGGAAGATTGCAGATACTGGAAATTCACACAAAAAAGATGCCGATTGGAGACGGAAAAACAGGACTTTCCAATGCAAAAAGGGAAGCTTTATTGAAAGATCTTTCCAAAAAAACAGACGGTTATACAGGGGCTGATTTAGAGGCTGTTGCCAGAGAGGCTGCAATGCTGTCTTTACGCGAGTCTCTGGAATCCAAGTTTGTGACAGAAGACCATTTCAGCGAGGCTCTTAAAAAAGTCAAGCCGAGCGTAAGCAAGCCTCTTCTCGAGGTTTACAAGAAAATTGAAGACACGTTCCTGAAGAGCGCAAAGACAGCGGTTCCTATGGAAGGAAGTTATCTCGGATAAGTTTATATAATATTTCTCAAAGAGATTTTCATGGCAGAAAAACTGGAAAACAAATTAAAAGGAATTTGTCCTTCATGTAAGAAAGAATCTGCATTTAATTATCATGGGGAACAGGAAATGATTAATAGACCTCCTATTCAACTTTATGATTGCAATTCCTGTGGATCTTCAATTGAGTTAAACAGAATTTATGATAGAAACCCAGAACTCAGAGCGTCGTCACAGTGACCTTATTTTCTTCTACAAGAATCGTCTGCTCTGCCTGGCTGACTTTTGCTCCAGAAACTTCTACTAACTGGTTGAAATGATGCAGGTTTCCGTTTGCTTCAAGCTCACGAAGACCGAATAAAGCTTTGGAATCAAGTGCCTCAACAATCCATCTAGAACAGAAAGGCAATTTATCATATTCTTTTTTTATAAATTGCAGAAGCTCGCGAGCCAAAGGGCTCCTCGGACTTTTCTCTGAGGTTAATTCATAAATCCCAGAAGGTCTTCCATCTCTTACTTTCCCAGAGCCAGGAGTTGCGAAAGGCTCAATTGCATACAAACCCTCTTTTAATACCACCTTTCTTCCATCATCTATGTTTGGTATTGTTATTCCACCATGCAATTCATATTGTTTCATGCTATGGCCACAGAGATTTATTATAGGAGAAAATCCGCGAGATTCTATGGTTTCAGAAATAACACCTCCTATCTGATTGGCCGCTATATCTAGTTTAACTATATCGAGAGCTTTATTTAACGCTTCTTCAGCAGTTTCTATCAACCTCTTGTTCTCTTCGCTATTTTCCAAATCCAGAGAGAAAGCATTATCCGCTGTCCAGCCATCAATATGAACTCCGAAGTCAACTTTTAGCAATCCCGAAGCCAATGCCTTGTCATCATGGCTTGGAGTGTAGTGTGCAGCGATTTCATTTATTGAGAGATTTACAGGAAAAGCCGGTTTTCCCCCGAGTTCTGAAATCCGAGCCTCTATTTTTTCTGCTATCTCCAGCAAAGGAACATCTTTCTTTACAATAGTTCTTGCGTAAGTTTTTACCTGTGAGGCTATTTTTCCAGCTTCCAGCACTTTTGTTTTGTCGATTTCCATATTAAAAGTAATGCATAAAAAGTTTTATTTTTTTATTCAGAATTTTTTCCCTGCCCATTTTTTCCTTTTATTCAGATTTTTAGTAAGAAGAGCCGGAAGCACAGGCTCATAATTCATAGTTCCTGGATTGAATTTCATCTGTAGTTTTAGCTCTTTGATTTTCCTTGTCTTTTTCATACAATGATTAGAAAAAGTTGTTTTTTAAGCCTTTATCTTATCTTTATCTTATTTTGTAGACAGCAGTTACTGTTGCAGAGATTTGCTGTTCGTTTGGAACAATGCTTGCTGCAGCCTCTTTTGCCTCTGCTGAACTTGCTCCTGCAGCGTCATATGCGAGCCATGGAACATAACCATAATCATTTATAGTTACAGAAACCAAAGAACCAAGGCTTTTGCCGAGACCTTCTGCAACGCCCTCTGCCTTTGAAGTCGCGTCCTGTGCAGCAAGCTTCATTGCTTCTGCCTTGTATTTATTCTGGTTTTCCTGGCTCAGCTCAAAGTTGATGTAACTAATGCCTGCTTCAGAATCTACGCCAGAATCTATGACATCCCCTATTTTTTCAGACTCATTTGCAGAAAGCTCAACTTTTAGTGAATGCGTTGCCCTGTAGCCGGTTATTTTTCCCGTTCCTGTCCTGTAATCATACTCAGGGTAAACGCTGTAGCTCACGGTTTTGATGTCATCTCTTTCAAAGCCCTTGCTTATCAGAGAGTTTATCAAAGCATCGGTTATCCCTGAATTCTTATCTGCAGCCTCGTTGCTTGTTGCGCCTTCGGAATCCACGGTAAAATAAACTCCGACAAGATCTGGCATTACTTCTATCGTGGCTGTGCCAGCAACACTTATTGTGTTCTTATAGGAAGGACTTAGGGAATTGAGAAGTATCAACACAATTATGATAACCCCTGCAACTATTATCAAAGTTGTCTGCACAGATTTTTCCATTTTCATTATTAATTAAATAAGAAGAATTTATAAATCTTAGCTGGAATCAGATTGAACTAGCCTCTTTCTCTCAGCCTCCTGTTTTTCGGGATAAAATTCCCTATTTTTTCTTCTGATGCCTTGCCTGTTCCAAGAAAATCTTCTCCATGTTTCATAGCTAAAAATCCGCGTTTTCCTGTTTTAATCAAAAGCTCGCGGCCTTTCATCCATTCTTCTGCCTGGCTTTCATCTAATTCAAAAATATCTTTCTTAATCTGGCCCTTAAGAATCTGCGAGCCTTCGATGCTTAATCTAATTTCGCCTCCGACAATCTTTGCAAGGTAAATACCAATTCTCTCTATCGGAACCAGAGCCTCGAGTTCTCTGATTTCATTTTCAGGCAAATCCCCTGAAAACAAGAAAAGCCTTTCCTCTCCCCTCATGACTATCATTCCTGGAATTGAATCCACGCCAAACTGCTCGTTGAGCTTTTTCCCAACCTCGGCTTTTTCTCTCTTACTCAATATTTTTAGGTAGTTCATTCTTCTTGTAAAAATTCAAAGATTTCTTTCTGTTTATGTGCATTAAGAGAAACATGAAGTTCTCCTGTTGACGGCTTTACATTTAAAAAACCTAGGTTTATCAATTCCTTTATTGCTTTTTTATGCTCTTTCGTTCCTCTTAAATAATCTGGAAGAGCTTTTTGTAAATTCTTCATTTCCGTGTGTCTTCCGCCCCATATACTTAAGTTGGTTAATTTTCTTAGAAACCTCTTCATTATTGCTGTTTGCAAATCCATTTTCTTTACGAGCAGTTTTAACTATTAAAGTGTTTTGAATTATTATGGAACACTAATGTTTCATAAAAGAAACATTTATAAATGTTGGATTTATATAGATTTATGGAAACATTATTTAGACAAGCATTGGGAGATAACCCAAAAATAAGAGTATTGGAATTTTTAATAGAAGGGAGAGAGCTAGACTACAGCATAAGTGACATAGCCGAAGGAGCCGATATAGGAAGAACAACCCTATTCAGGATTTTTGATGATTTAATAAAAAGCGGGATTATTGTTCCAACAAGGCAGATAGGAAATGCAAAATTATTCAGACTCAATAAAAACAGCTCCTTTGTCAAAAAAATGATTGAACTCTTTGACACAATTATCATGAACAAGAAAAGAGTTGCTGTTTAGGCAGATTATTTTATAGATTCAATTTTATTTTGTATAATAATAATTTGTTTTTATGATACTTCCCATATTTTTTAAAACCTAAGGAATCATAAAATTTTATTACTCTTTTATCTTTGCTTGAGACAGTTGAGCATATAATATTAATTTTATTTCTCTTGCTATAACTTATTAGTTCTTTCATTAATTTTTTACCAATACCCTTTCTTAATCTCAGAGAGCAAATGAAATCAATAGTTATACTGTTTTTATCCTCTTTGAAAGTAACAAGTCCGTCAATTTCATTTTTGGACTTATGGACAAGACAATTTATTTTTCTTAATTTATTGACTGTTTCTTTTAATGTCGCATATCCTTCAGGTTTTTCCATAGATAGCCCTTTAATATAAACTTCTGCTGCTTCTTCTAAATCTTTACTTTTTAATTTTTCTATCATTTTATCCTTTTCATCTTAGCAATGAAAAACCCCTCTGTGTCGCTGTCCTGGGGATAAATCCTGCAGGATTTTTTAACTTCCTGATTATAATTATTACCATCCCATTCTGTTATACCGCTTCTACATTTAATAGGTAACTTTATGCTTTCTATCTTAATATCTGGAAATTTTTCCAGGATAAAATCAACAACATCTTCGTTTTCTTCAGGAGCGTGCGTGCATGTGCTGTAAACAATTTCTCCTCCTGGTTTTAAAATTTCAATGGCAGAAGCAAGTAGGGCTTTCTGAAGCCTTGAAAGAATCTTTATTGTTTTGGGATTCCACATCAATGCTGTGATTGGGCTGCTTCTTATTGTTCCTTCTCCGGAGCAGGGAGCATCCACGAGAATCTTGTCAAATTGGAAACTCTGTTCCTTCAGCCTCCTGCACAAAGCAATGCCGTCTTTTTTTGTTATTATAGTATTTGAGACGCCACACCTTTCAAGATTGGAAGCCAGAATTTTCAGCCTTTTGAGGCTAGAATCATTTGCTATTATGGAACCAGAACCTTTCATTTCTGCTGCTATCTGCGTTGTCTTTGAACCAGGAGCAGCTGCAATATCAAGAACAAATTCCTCTGGCCCGGGTTTCAGGGCAAGAACAGGGAGCATGCTCGCAATTTCCTGGACATAATAATATCCTAAAAGGTGTTCCAAAGAACGGCCGAGTTCTCCCGGAGCCAAATCATTTTCTATAATCATAACCTCAGGGCAATCTTTGAATGGCTGATTAACAGACCAATTTTTAGACCTTAATCTCTTTAACAATTCCTCAGGGGAAATTTTTAAGGTATTGCATCTTATGGAATTCTGCACTGGCTTCTTTAAAATTTCCAGGTATTCTTGAAATTCTTTTCCCAGCAGTTTTTTCATTCTCTCAAGAAAAAGTGGCTTCGGTTCGTAGGTTCTCATGAATTTAAGTAACAAATGGAATTTTTAATATTTGGGGTAAAACACAAAATTTATTAATCTCTTTTCTTTATTAAGTAAAATGGTCGAATTAATTGGGTGGGGAGGGGTTATAATTATTGGTGGTGGATTGGTTATGCTATATTCTTTAAGCAATAGAAAATGGCTTCCTTTTATTGTAGGGCTTCTTGTAGCAGCCGGCGGATTTCTTCTGACAGACTTTTCTTTTTTAGCCTAGAATAATCTTTCAGTTAATTTGGATAAACCATATAGGGCTGCCACAATAGGAACAAAAGAGAGAAAAACATGATAAGGCATGCTTCCGGAAAAAGTCGGTTTGCCGTTATTTAAATCTTTTTGTAAATAGTATACTCCAAGACCGAAAGGCAAAAACTGTTTTCTGAGTCCGGTATTCCATGCAGTGCGCCAATCAACTTCTTCAGAGAAGCATCTTTCTTCCAGAGATTCTGAACCCATGATTATTAGCCAAACCAATTCTTTTTAAAACTTTTCCTTTAGAAATCTCCTAATTTCATCTGTTTTTTTCCCTCAATAATTTCCCTGATATCCACATTAAAAACCTGGAGGATATTCTCCACAGCAGGAAGAATCTGCTTTTGAAGGTAATATTCTATGTTGTATTCCCCTTTTTCTTCAGGAAGCTTTACCTTTTCCCTGACGAGCTTCTTTTTTTCCCTTGTCTCTGCGATGAAATACTCAATCAGATTTCCGCCGCTTATCGGAATTCCCTGCTCTTTCATTTTTCTTGCAGCAATGACATGCGGAGAAATTGCCTTGTATTCCTCAATCGGCTTTTGCAGCATTGTCCTTATTGTTATGTCCTCCCTGTTTATCTCTCTCTGCTTGACTTTTTTAACAACTTCTTTCAGATATTGCAAAGCACGAGCCTCATTTCCGTCCTCAAGGACAAGGCGGATTATCCTGTTTTGCAATTCCCTTGCAAGATGGCACCAGTCTCTTCTCACTGTTTCAAAGCCACGGATCTTTAGCTTGCCGTCTCTGCCTATCAGGGCATATTTCTTTTTGGCTCCGATAGTCCCTGTTCTCTTTGTAACCCACAATCCTCTGGTGAAAAATCCTTCCAGTTCAAGCTCCATGATTCCGGGAAGCTCGGAATTGAGTTTTTCAAGCAACTTTAGCGTTTGTGACTCTGTTTTTCCATTCATTAGAAAGGCTATGGAGTCTGTATCAGAGTAGATGACTTTGTAACCAGTCCTGTTTATCCTGTCAATTGTCTGTTTTATGAAGTCCCTGCTGATTGAAGTTGCTGCTGCAGAAGCCTCCGGGCAATAATATCTTGCTCCGAAAAATCCCTGGTAACCGTAAGAGGCATTGGCAAGAAGCTTGAAGGCATTGCTCCTTGCCTTTTTTATGGCATCTGGCTTTTCTTTCAGCTCCTGCTTATATTGCTTCCTTTTTTCTATAATTTCCCTGAGCATCTGGGGAAAGAATTCTGGTTTTTTTGAGAAGTATAATTTTCTGCCACTTGCCTCAACTTCAAGGAAATCTTTTTGCCTTTTTTCTGAAAAAGACGAACGCGAAAGATTAAAAGTAACTATGATGCTCGGCCAGAAACTCGTGAAGTCAAAGATGCAAATATCTTCATACAAGCCAGGGGTTGGCTCAAAGACAAAAGCTCCCTCGTACTTTTCCCTGCGCATCCTGGCACTGATTTCATCATGAACTGGTTTTTTCTCAGGTATTTCGTCGAATCTGTTAAGGTTGTGCATTATGTAGTCCTCAACATTGTTTGACATCCCGTTCCTTGTCACAGAGAAAACTGGCTCCTGCATTATCCTCGTGAACTCGAGCATGTCTGGCCAGAATTTCTGAAACAAGCCGTAGGCAAGGACAGAGTCATGAAGGTTGTATTCAAAATAGCTGTCCCATTCTTCCTTCTTGATTTTTGACGAGTGCCTGAACTTGAAATCTTTTTTTGTGTCTCCAAGGAATTCGCGGGAGACCTCGTTCAGGGAAAGGGTTTCTGACTGCATGTACTGGGAATATGCTGTCTGGATGAATTTCATCAGGTCAATGTGGACAATTCCCGATATTTTTCCTGTCGGAAGGGCGCCACGGAAAAATCTTGGCTGTGTGTTGTCCAATCCAAGAGTTAACGGAACCTTTAATTTTGTTGCCCTTGTTTTTAGGTAAGGCAAGTCGAAACCATCTGAAAAATATCCAACGAGAAAATCAGGAGATATTTTTTTCACATAATAAACAAATTTTTTAAGCAGTTCTGCCTCATCTTTCACAACCTCAACATAATCTGCCTTAGGTTTTTTTCCAGCACCGGTTTTCCAGGTAATCACCTTTTTGAAATCTTCCGAGACGAGGGAAACCATCAGAATCTCTCCCTCCCCTATCTTGAACTCATCTGCTTCTATATCATATGTGAGGACCTTTGGGGAAAAGTTCGGGATTTCCAGCCTTTTGTGGCTTTGGAGCCTCATGCAGAGATCAACCTGCAATTCCTGGTCAATTCCCCCAAACTCTCCGGAATTATCAATGATTTCCCCCTCTATCTCATACCATTGCAGGGGAGCAATCTGCCTTTCTATTATGTAATGGGTAATGAAGCCAAGGTCATAGCCTCTTCTGTTTGTAATCCCGGGCAAGGCAAGCCTGTCTGCAATATCGTGAAGGTCTTTGTAATTTGTTGCAAAAATCTTTAATGCCTTGACTCTCTGGCCAAGGAAGTTTTTTTCATGCAGCTCAACAGCCTCAACCCTTGTCTGCCTTCCTTTTGAATCCAGCCTTATTTTTTTTATCTTTTCTATGAGGTCTTTTATTTTGTTCTGGCTTAAATCCCCTGAAAGCACAGCCCACAGATAAACAGGGCAGGAATCAATGACGCAAACCCGCTTCCCCTGCCTGTCTCTTCCTATGATTCTTATATGGTTTCTGCCTTCAAAATCGAAGTAATCATAGTCCACCGGTATAAAATCTGTCCTCATTCTTTTATGAAGGAGAAGCGTTATTTAAATTTTAAGAGTAGGCGGAAAAAATTATAACAGCAAAATTTATATACTCTTATCAAGTAGTTACAATATGGCATCACAAACTCTTTTATTTGATACTGGAACACCCTCTTTGGAGAGCCATATTCCAGAGCAAATAACGCATCAACGCCAACAGAGTTTGGAAAGAGATCTGAAAGAATTGGAAAGAATAAACTCTTTGATTTCAATAGTAAAACCAACAGCAGATACCGGAGAGATGCATAGCAGATTAACAGAGTTAAGAAAGCATGGCTGCCAAATAATGCCCCACAGCGAAATGAATAATAAAGAATTAACTAATTATTATCGTTCTGTAAGAAGCGAGTTGCGTACACAGATTCTTGATGCAGAATGCAATCTTTCACTTCACCAATACCCCGAACATCTCATGTACAACTAAAACAAATAATTATTTATATTTGCTTGAGGCTCTATAAAAATGGGTTTGAATATCAGGGAAATAATCCCCAGAAAGGAAATCGAGATTTCAGATTTGAAGGACAAGGTCGTTTTTGTAGATGCCTATAACATGCTCTACCAGTTTCTTTCAACTATAAGGCAGCCTGACGGGACTCCCCTCATGGACAACAAGAGGCGTGTTACTTCACATCTTTCAGGAGTTTTTTACAGGAATGTGAATCTTCTTTCAGAAGGAATAAAGCTGGTCTATGTTTTCGATGGCGAGCCGCCGAAATTAAAGGCAGGCACTCACAGGATAAGGTCAGAAATCAGGGAGCTCGCAAGAGGAAAATATGAGGAGGCGAAAAGGGAAGAAGACGTGGAAGGCATGAAAAGATACAGCTCTCTTCTGATAAAGATGGATTCAGAGATGGTGAGGGAGAGCAAGGAGCTTCTGGAGGCGATGGGAATAGGTGTTGTTCAGGCTCCGGGAGAGGGAGAGGCTGAAGCAGCTTATCTTTCAAGAGTTAAGAACAACAGCTTTGGAGTTGTCAGCCAGGATTATGACAGCCTTCTTTTCGGAGCAACAAGGCTTATCAGAAATTTAGGGCTTGCAAAAAAAAGGAAGATTGTTTCCGGATGGCAGGAAATCAGGCCGGAAATGATAGAGCTGCACGCTGTTCTGAATTTGCTTGAAATAAATCTTGACCAGCTAATATGCCTTGGAATTTTAGTAGGCACTGATTACAATCCGAAAGGTGTTCTCGGAATAGGGCAGAAAAGAGCTCTGGACATAGTGAGAAAATATAAGCAGCCTATCCTCATATTCAAAAGCGTTGAAGAGCAAATCATGAGCCTGTCGGAAAAAGACAGGTTTGACTGGCAGGAAATCTTTGAGCTTTTCCACAAGCCAGCAGTTATCAACGCTGATTTTAAATTCGGGAAAGCCGATGAGAAAAAAATAAAAAAAATTCTTGTGGAAGAGCATGATTTCTCAGAGGAAAGGGTTGACAAGCAGCTGGAAAAGCTCAGGGAAGTCAAGGAGAAGAAAAAACAAAAAGCTCTCGGAGATTGGGTTTAAATCAATTGGTTCTTATGTCTTTTTCCCTTACACCTTTTCTGATGAGAATTCCTGCGCCAAGAATGGCCAGGCCTATTAATCTAGCTGTCCATTTCTCATATACTAGATTTGTAAAAGACACAAACACAATAAACAAACCAAGAACTATGAAAAACCACGAAAACCCCAACTTCTTTATTATCAAGAAAGCCAAAACCAAAAAGACAATTACCAAGAGAAAGGAAAATGAATCTACTGAAAAGCCAAGGTCATAAAAAAAGGATTCGATATTGTAGCCTGTTCTGTAAAGGTAATAAACTATCATCGTGGATATTGAAAAAGCCACAATCCCTGAGGCTGTTGAGTTTGGCTGCCCGCGGGCATTCCTGAAAAGATTCGCTCTTGAAAGAGCGAGAATTAAAACAGTGAATAGAATAAAAAACAGCAATACGTAAAAAACCGTCGAGGGATCCAGCCTATCAAAAATATCAGCAAGTGAGATACTTCCGTAGCTTCCATAACCATATCCGTATCTGTCAAAAAACTGCGCGCTGGCGAGTTTTACTTGAAATAGGAATAAAAATATTAATGATAAAAAAACTTTTAATATGCTAAATTGTAAAAAGCGATTATTAATACTAAAATTATCCTCTTTTTCTTTCACCAACTTCATGCTTAATTCAGGGAATTTATTCTTATAAACTTTCTTGTGGCAATCGGTAATAATATTTATAAAGTTAGTTTAATTAATGAAAGGATGGTGGTGGGACGTATTTATGGGATTGCGGCTATCCTTCTTGCATTAGATGCTATGTTTTCCCATATTCTTGGTCAACTTTTGCCAGTATTAGTTGTGGCTCTTGGTGTTCTTATATTACTCACACCCATGGGCGGCGGACCAATGGGTTACCAAACGACCTCTCAAAAAATTAGAAGATATGTATTTGGAATATTTATAGGCATAATTGGGCTAGTTCCAATTATTCAAAACTATACTGGTTCTTTTTATATACCTGTAGTAAGTGGTTCTATAGAAATATTGCCTTGGGCCTCAGTAGAGGTCTGGACAGGTCAGGTAATCCTTATTTTGATTGGAGTAATATACTTTTTTGCTGGGACAAAAGCTGGAAACGCACCTATCTGGACTCATTAACTTTTCACAAACCTTTAAATCATATTTCTTGTTATATCTCTTGTGATTATTAAAATGAAAAAAGCATCTTTTGACATCTTTGGAAACATTGCTTTGGTAAAATTTCCTAGAGGAATAAAGGCAAAGGATAAGAAACTCTTTGCTGATAAGTTGCTTCATGATAACAAATCAGTAACAACTGTGCTTGAAAAAACCCGGGGATTTAGGGGAAGGCTCAGGAAGCAGGAAACAAAATGGCTTGCAGGAGAAAAAACAAAAGAAGTTTTATACAGAGAAAACGGCTGCGTCTTCAGGTTTAATATTGATAAGACATATTTTTCTCCGAGGTTGAGCAACGAAAGGAAGGAAATTGCGCAGAAAATAAAAAAAGGAGATGAAGTTTTGGTGATGTTTGCTGGAGTTGCCCCTTATTCAATTGTTATAGCCAAAAATTCCGGAGCCAGCAAGGTAGTTTCCATTGAAATTAATAAAGAAGCCAATAAATATGCTAAAATGAATGTTGAATTAAATGGAGTCAAAGGTAAAGTTGAAATTATCCAAGGCGATGTTAAAAGAATTGCTAATAAAATCAAAGAAAAATACGACGTAATTGTCATGCCCCGCCCACAGCTTAAGGATAGCTTTTTGAGAGAAGCATTTATTCTATCTAAAAAAGGCACCAGAATTTTTTATTACGATTTTTGTAAGGAAGAGGAGATAGAGCAAATTGTTAACAGGATAAAATCAGAGGCTAAAAAATCCGGAAGGAAAATTAAAATATTAAAAATCAAAAAAGCAGGAGAAATAGCCCCATACAAATACAGAATCCGCGTGGATTTTGTTGTTATAAATTAGAAATCTTTTCAAAGCCTCTTCTCTTCTTTGATTGCCGTGGGGGCTTCACCGCCGTGCCATGTAAATCTCGGGCGCACTCTCATCGGATAAATCCTCTCCGAGTTATCATCGAGGATAATCGCACTCCCTTTCAGGCTCGGAAGATCGTCCATCTGCTTTTTTATGCTTTCAAGTATGTAAGACTGCATTATGTAATTCAAAGCCTCAACATCCGGCTTAGAGGTCACCCTGTGCGCAATGACAATATCTGCCTGGGTCATGACATCCCTGTGTATCTGGCCAGGCTGCTGCGTGGCTAAAACAAGGGAAATCCCAGGCTGCCTTCCCTCTCTTAGAAGCTGGATCAGGGCATCTGTCGCCACTGTTTTCTCTGAGAGAGGCAGGAATTCATGGGCCTCGTCTATGAATATCCAGACCAAAGGATTGTCTCTCTTTATTTCCCCAGAAAAATATTCGAGGCCGCGGGAAACAGAATCAATCTCTTCCTCTTTTCTCGAAGACATCCTCTGATTGAAAATCTTTCTGCAGAGAAGGCTTATCGCCAGAGCCCTTATGTTGAAGGCTCCGACAGCATTATAGACGCTTAAATCCAGGACAGTAGTTGTTCCTGCTGAAACCAGGTTTTCAACTTTCGTTTCTTCTTCACCCTTTTTTGCAAATATTCCCCAGGTATTTGCCGCCTCGAACAAGCCCGCTGCAGCATTTCTTGTTTCCTGAGGAGTTTTTTCATCCTTTTGCAGTTCCTCAAGAACATCATCTAAATCATAAGTTCCCTGCTCCTTAAGCCTTGCAATTGTTCTTTGTATGAGGACAGAGACGGGATTGACAATGTCCAACCCAAAAGTCAGAACCCAGTCCTCGGCTGTTAATTCTGTAACGTCCAGTGCGAAAGAATCGTCTGCCGGAATCCCTTTTTCCAGATATGAATCATAATGCCCGGACGGAACAAAAATCTTTACAGGAAGATTCTTTTGTTTCAGGCCCCATTCCTGCAAAAGCTCCTTGTCTTTTTCATTTTTGAATTTCATGGTCCAGTAGATTCCCATCGTGTCAAATATCAGGGAGCCTATGTTCTGGCTTGCCTCTTTTGGAAGAGCCGAAAGCTCTTCTGCCAGAACACCAAGGGTGTAGGATTTTCCAGAGCCCCTTTTTCCTGCAATGAGAACCACGTGGCTTCTCGATATATCCATAAAGATTTTGTTGCTGAGAGAAGTGTATTGGCCCATTTTGACATAGCCTTTTCCTATGTATACGAGGCCGCGGTCACCAAAAGCCTTTTTGTCTGCAGCATCCCTGCCAACAACAATGTCATAAGCCATTATTATATAACATAAAATAGCTTTTTATATTTTTTATGGGCAAAACCGTGTTTTATCAGAAATTGGAATTATTGTTTTAGATTACTTAGATATTCCACTTCCTCTTCGGAAAGCCTGAGTTCTTTCTGGATTTCCGGCTTCAGGAGGAAAGGCTTTATCATGGAAAATTCAGCCATTGCCCTCTTCCCTCCTATGTGGACGTATTGCGCATATTTACTTGCTATGGATTTCTTTTTTTCTGTCCTCTTGTTGTTGAGCCAGATTTTTAAAATTCTTGTCGGCTTTTTGTAGCTGGTAAATCCAGACTTTGTTTCTTTAAGGTTTTTTGAGCTGGAAATTCCGTAACTCAGCAAGGCATTTTCATAAACGAGAAAACGCCAGTACTGCTGCCTGTAAATTCTTCTTTTGAAGATATCCACTCTGCTCAATGTATTTATGGCTTTTGCGAGCTCTTCTCCAGAGTATTCTGCCGGCAGATTTTCCTCAACCCACAGCATTATCTCTTCCAGAGGCATGTTCACCGAATCAAAAAGCTGCAGCATGCTTTCACTGGGCTTGCCTTTGAAAATCATTCTCAGGGCAGAGAAAATATCCATCTCCTTGTTTCTTTCATCGAAGATTATTTCCCCTGGCTTCGCCATGCCAGAGGCTGTCTGCAGGTCGTTTATCGCAGCCCTTAAATCTCCGCGGGCCTTTACGGCAATATTTGTGAGAACATCCATGTCCAGGAATTTTTTTTCCTTCCTGAGGATTGATATCATGATGTTTTTTATCGTCTTGTAGTCTATCTCTTTCAGCTGAATGAGGTCTGATTTTTTTCTTAATCCTGTGAATTTCCTGTTCCAGACGTCGTTCGCAGTTATTATCATGGGATATGCGGAGGATTCCACCAAGGCGAGGAGCTCAAGAAGGCCTCCCCTGTCCGTCTCCGATATGCCGTCAACTTCATCAACGAGAATTATCTTGCTCTTTTTTGTCAGGGATTTCTGCTCTGTTGCAGGCCGCAGAATCTCGCGAAGTTTTTCCCTGTCCCTGAGATCAGAGGCATTCAATTCAAAAAGCTCTGCTTTATTTTCATCTGCAGCAGCGAAAGCCAACGATGTCTTCCCTGTTCCAGGGGGCCCGTAGACCATCGCAGCCCTGTTCTCTCCTTTTCTTCCGAATTTTTTCAGGAACTCTTTCAGAAAAAAAATAGCCTGCTCCTGGCCTTCAACATCTGAAAAATTCTTCGGCCTGTATTTTTCTGTCCAGTTTATTGTTTCGGTCATCTTAATTTTTCCATCCCTTCAAAATGAATCTTGGGATCATTTATATCATAAACATCATTAACCACGTACCTTCCGCGTGTATAAACTCTTCCCTCTCGAGTAAAATGGGTTGCTTCTATGATTGTGATGCTTGCTAATGGTCTTGACAATTCTTGATTTCCTTTTGTTTCCCTTAAAGGTATCTCTCCCCCAAGCCAGTAATTTCTCTGACCTTCTTTTAGAAATGGACAAAATTTACCTGGCACTAAACTTTCCGGTAAGCATTCTTCTTCCAATCTTCCTCCTGTTCCATGTTTCCTCAATGCCAAATTTGCATTAAATTCTACTTGAATTCCCATTTTCCTTTTTCACTTACCAAGACCAGCAAGCACAAAGCTTGCCAGCAGGGATTGCAGCTGAATGAAAGGGTCGCTGCCTTCAACAATCCTGAATTCCGCCTCCCCTGTTTTTTCTGTAAGTTTCACTTTCACTTCCGGCTCTACGGGAAGATTCCAGATTTCTTTCTGGATAGCCTTTATCACGTCCTGGCCAGAGATGCTCTCCCTGAGCATGATATCCAGGAGTTTTTCCCTGGATTTCTGGAAATCTCCGGAGATCGCATAATCCAGAACAACCCTGATGTCTTTCGGCTTTGCGCTGGAAATTATGGTTGACACAAGGTCATAGTTTATTGAAGGGGATATGGATGCTGTTGATTGCAAGATGTTGATGCAGCGCCTGCAGTCTCCTTCGCTTCCTTCATAGATGAGTTCAAGGGCGTCAGGGCTTATCGTTAATTTTTCTCCTTCTTCTATTTTTCTTATGATTCTTTCTATGTCTTTTTTTTCCAGGAGCTTGAATCTGAAGATAGCGCACCTGGACTGAATAGGATCAATAATTTTGCTGGAATAATTGCAGGAAAGGACGAATCTGCACGTTGCTGAATAGTTCTCCATAGTTCTTCTCAAAGCCTGCTGGGCTTCAGGAGTCAGGGCATCTGCTTCATCCAGAAAAATTATCTTGAAAGGGACATTTCCTATGGATTTTGTCCTTGCAAAATTTTTTACTTTCTCCCTTACGACATTGATGCCGCGTTCATCAGAGGCGTTCAGCTCCAGGTAATTCTCACGCCAGAATTTCCCAAAAAGCTCCTTGACAATTATCAAAGCCAGGGTTGACTTCCCTGTTCCTGCGGGTCCTGCAAAAAGAAGATGTGGTATGTTAAGGGAATTCGTGAGGGATTCGACTTTCTTGACGGTGTTGTCCTGCCCGACAATCTCTGAGAATTTTGAGGGCCTGTATTTTTCTGTCCAGATTTCGCTCGCCATAATTTTTTATTTAGACAAACTTTTTTAATTTGCCGCACCAAATTGCCCTTTGGTGCAAGGGACAATATTTTAAGAAAAAAACAACTTATAAATATTGTTATTATGGAAATTGAAATATAAAAAATTAAATGCTTCTTTCTCTTCGAAGCTTCCTCTTGCGTTTTTCCTTTCTAAGGCGCTTTCTCTGCCATTTCCACCGCATCTGCCCTTTTTTCTTCCAGCGCCTGCTTGAGCGTTTCATTATAAAGTCTGGAGAAATTTACTTTTAAAGTTATCTGATTCACCTGCTCCTTATAACCCCGATTCTCGGGCAGTATTTCCTGACAGGGCACTGGGAACACTTCGGGGAAATTGGCTGGCATATTGTCTGTCCGAAGAGGACAAACAAGGCATTGAATTCTGGCCAGTATTTTTTTGGAAGTATTTTCTCCAATTGTTTCTCTGTTTGCTCCGGAGTCTTGGTTTTTACCCAGCCAAGCCTGTTTGGAATCCTGTGGCAGTGCGTGTCTATCGGAAGCGCTTCTTTCCCATATGCGAAAGCGAGAACAATGTTTGCTGTTTTTGGGCCTATTCCCTTTATGGCCAGAAGTTCTTCTTTGATGTCAGGAACTTTTCCATTGTGCCTTTCAAGAATGACCTTTGAAACGTGCTTTAATGTCCTGGCTTTTTTCCTGTAGTGACCAGAGGAAAAAATAAGTTTTTCCAGTTTTTTCTGGGAAAGAGCCATAATTTTTTCAGGGGTGTCTGCGACTGCAAAAAGTGCAGAACTTGCCTTTTCCGTATTTTTGTCCTGTGTCCGCAGAGAGAGCAAGCAGGCAATGAGGACTTTGAATGGGTCAGGATTTTTCCTCATCCTGTTCAGGGTTGTTCTTTCTTTATAATCAAAATGCTCTGCAAGAAGGTCCATCACCTTTGAGATGTTTTTTTGGTATTTGTTCATTTGCAAAACGCCCCGACCGAGATTCGAACTCGGGTCACAGCCGTGCTCTAAGACAAACGTCAACTAACGTTGCCATTTGAGACAAACGTCAGCAAGCTGCCATTTGAGAGGGCTGCATTCTTGGCCTCTGAACTATCGGGGCTTTGATATTTTTAATGAGAAGGAGCCAGAGTATATTTAAATTTTGAGCTTTTAAAATTAATCAGTTTTGTCTTCTTAGACTATTTAAAAATATAAATCTTACTTCACAAGCAAAACCCTGTCGTTGGGCCTTACTTTGTCAGGAACTTTTATGCCTATGTGGTCGCCTTTCTTTGCCGCCTTAACAGAGCTTTTTTCTATCTGCATGCTTCCTATCTTGACCTCGAAGTCAGTCGTGTGGCCCTTTACATGTACCTTGTCTCCGACTTTCAACCCAGAGGAAAGCTTTATAGCAGCAACCCCGACATGGCTAAAATAGCCTGAAATCCTTCCTATTTCTTTTTCATCCGCCATGATTTACCTAAGAGTAATGGATATTTAAATTTAGTGATTATTTCATATCTTAATAATGCTTAAATATCTACGTTTGCTCTGAAATTAATGGAAAGTGAAGACGAATGCAAGAAATGCAAGGGAACAAGAAGAGTCAGGGATAAAGACGGAACAGTTCATGTTTGCTATGACTGCCTTGCCAAAGGCAAGATGGACCAGCACGATAAAAATCCAAAAACAGCAGAGGATTACAGGATAAAATTATAATTCTTATAACCAATTTTTTTGATTGAGAAATAGCCCCACCAGGATTCGAACCTGGGTCACCGGCTTCAGAGGCCGATATACTTGACCGCTGTACTATGGGGCTATGCAATTTCTTAATTGCACTTATTTTTAAATGTTAGTTAGGTTTATATTTCCAATCTTCCATTAAATGACATGATATGGAAAACGCATCTCGCAATAGGGCTGGCTATCGCACTCTATTTCTCAGACTATGTAAACAAGCCACTGATATTTATTCCTGTCGTGCTGATTTCCAGCTTTTTTCCTGACATAGATTCAAGATTTTCTTACATAGGGAAAAGGGCTTTGTTTAGGCCAGTTCAGTGGACTGCTTCCCACAGGGGAATAATTCACAGCTATACGATGTGCATCGCCCTTTCGCTTCTGATAGCCTTTTTTTTGCCTGTTCTCGCTTTACCTTTTTTCTTAGGGTATAGCTTTCATCTTTTTGCAGACAGTTTCACTCCACAAGGAATAAAACCGTTCTGGCCCCTCAAGGCTGTTTCCAAGGGAGTTGTAACCACAGGAGGAAAAATAGACAAAGCTGTTTTTTACACCTTTGTACTCATAGATATTGTCCTCCTCGCCACCATACTCTACACCTTATTTTAGATTAGAAAAATTTTTATATGCGAGCATCTTCCACCCTGGATGAATATACTCTTGATTCTTGGGATAGCTGCCCTTGCCCTTGTTTATCTGGGATTCAAATGGAATAACATGAGAACAAAAATTGCCTTCTTTTTCATACTTTTCGGGGTCTTGTTCTTGTTATTCATCTTTGTCATTGCCAGCGGACGTTTGGATTTTTCAGACCTGGGGCAAGCTTCCTCATCTCTGAAAAGCTATTTTTTGACGATTAAAGGATTTGCAGTTAAGGTTTTTGAAACTACAGGAAATGTGATAGGCCGCCTGGATTCGGGAAATTCCACTGGTTGAAAAATGAAAATTCAGATACTCATAGTCAAACTCCTGGTTCTTGGAGCATTGTTCATAATAAGCAACCAGAACCTTCACCTCCTTGTTTCGCAGGAACGGGAAATTTTTTTTAATACCTATTCCGGATGGATAACAGACATAATGGGAAAGATTGTAGATGTGACAGGGTATGCTGTAAAACTCAAATGGCTCCCTACTTCCTGAGCAATATTTATAAACCAAAATGCCCATGATAGAATATGGCTAAAAAAACAAGAGTGATGACAGGAGGACCCCAGAGAATTTCCTACTTAAAAAACAGAATAAGCATTTCATGGAGAAGTTTTATCATCTTTTTAGTGTTGTTTCTGGTATCATTCCTGCTGTACATCCTCTCTTCCAGCCCTCTTTTCCTGAATCTTTTCCAGTTGCTCTCTATCATCTTCGGATTTTTGTCCCTGGCGCTCCTCATAGTGCTTATAGTTTTCCTGATTCTTAGGTCAGGAAAGAAATAGTTGTTAAATTATTATAAATTAATGTTTCTTTAGAAAAATTTTTAAATATGTAAGCGCTATAGTGGTATGAAATATAAACCAATTTTACCTAAAAGATGGAACAGTAATCTTGCATACATTTTTGGTTTATTGATTGGGGACGGTTCACTGCCTAAGACTAAATCTAAAAGACCCAACGGTAAATTTCAAAAAAGATATCACATATATTTTATTTCTGAATCTAAAAAATTTATCGATACAGTTTATGATCCACTTTTTAATTCTTTATTTGGTCTAAACCCATGGATAGAAACTAAAATAAGAAATGGTAGCAAACTTTATATTTCAAGGATAGAATCAAAAGAGATTTATGAGTTTTTCCAAAAAAGAGGGTTTACAGTAGGAAGAAAAGCTAGAATTGCAACTGTTCCTAAAATGCCTAATAAATATCATATTCACTTTTTGGCTGGACTTTTTGATACTGATGGTGGTAAGAAAGGTAGTGGTTTTGGTTTATGTACTGCAAGTAAACATCTCGCATTATTCTGTATTGATATGCTCAAAAAGCACAATATTCCTTTTCATTCTTGCCCATGGAAATATAAAGATCATACTTATCATCAGATATATGTTGGAAAGAGAAATATGTGGAAAGTATTAAAAACATTCCCCATTAAACAAGTTGATAAAATTAGTTTCATTAAAACAAACTCGCCACAGTAGTTCAGTCGGCAAGAACGCAACATTGGTAATGTTGAGGTCGGGAGTTCGATTCTCCCCTGTGGCTTTCGCTTAAGTTTATAAAACAAAAATCTTTACAATAAAACATGGGAAAATCAGGAATAGGGCTTGAGCAACTAAAGAAAGAATATGAAAAACTTCAGAGAAAATATAATCTCCCGAGCTTTAAGGAGATGAATGAGGATTTCCATATAGAGAAAATTGCAGAAAATGATACAGAACTTCTGCCTGTAGAAATAAGAAGATGGATGTGGGAAAAATTTTCCAACTACATGAGGCTTCTTGAAGGAATATTGAATCCTGTAAATGTCCCGATGTTTATCTTCAGTATTATAAAAACCCTGAATCCAGAGGAAAAGAAAAATATCTCAGAAGTTTATAAAAAACTTATGAAAGAGGAGATAAAAATCATAAGGCTTGACCTTGATTTCAATGAATCAAAAGAAGCGGAATTTATCAAGGAATCCTATAAAATTTGGCAGGAAATAAAAAAAGAACTTTCACAAATTTTTTCAGAAGTCGAAAAAAGAGGCGGGACAAAGACAGAGGAAAACAGCAGAGGGTATTTTGGTTAAGATTAGCATAGGCATAATTCATAATTTTAATAGTACATAAAACAATTAATTTATAGGCTTTATTTATTAGAAATTATTTTACCAGCTCTTTTAAAACATTCTCAATCTCTATCTCAAAAAGGGCCACTGGCATTTTTATTTTCCAGTTCTTCAGGGCTTTTGGATGTGCTTCTCCAACGAATCCGAGACTTTTTCCATTCAGAGAAATCTCCGCGGTTCTTCCTTCTATGAACCACTGCGGGGGATTTTTTGGCTCGCTGAATGAAGCTTCCAGGGCCAGCATCCTGAACAAGTATTCAATTGCCTGTCTGGCTTCTGTAAAGTTTCCTGGCGATAAAGCCAAAGCCAGCATTTCTTTTTCAATCACTTTCTCGGAAACAAGCCGGAAAACTCTTCCTATTTCGAATATTTTCTGCGGATACTCCGAATCAACATTTTCTGAAAAAATCCTGAGCAGCGAATGGCTCAGATCTCTTCTTAAAACAGAATATTCTGTCTTTGATCCTTCAACTTCTATGACGTTCCCCTTTTCCCCGGAATTTATACCTTCTGCCTGATCCTTTTTGTTCAGGTGATAGCTTGAAACCTCTAAAAAACCAAGCCCTGATAAAATCCAGGCCACGCTCCTCTTTATTTTTTCCTTCGGATCCTCTGATCCTATGGTGGATATCTCTGGGATTTCTGGAACGAAATTTTCATAGCCATGCGCAATTGCTATGTCCTCTATCAGATCAACTTCATGCAAGATGTCTGCCCTCCAGGCAGGAATCTCGGCAGTTTTCTTTTTGTAATTGTAACCCATTTTCTCGAGAAGCAATTTGAGCTGTTTTTCATTTAAATCCAAACCTAAAAGCCTGTTGGCATTTTCAAGAGAGAGCTTCATCTTTCTCGGCGTCAAGTCAGGGGTTTTTTCCTTTTTCAGGTAACCCAGATATCCATATCTAAGATACATCTGATAAATTTTCCCACCCATCTCTGCAAGGCAGGTCACGATTATATTCAGGCATGTTTTCAAAATCCCGGGGTCAAAGCCCGAGCATTCGATAAACACGTCTCTGGTTTCCTTGGTTATTTTTCCTGTAAGCTTGGAATTAATCACAGGAGGCATGCTCAGAATCTGCTCCTTGGAGTCTGTGAAAATCGGAAATTTAATCTTTCCTGCAAGAAGATGGGAATGCTCTTTTCCTGCAGGATGCCTTTGCAAAATTTCAAGTCCAGAGAGCTCTTTATCCATCTCTAATGGAATGAATCTTATCTTGTCAGGCTCCATTGCCTTGAAAGTTATCGGCAGTTCTATCTTTTCCAGAGGATAGATTCCTATCGCAGCCCTTTTTCTCTTTCTTCCTATTGTTATATGCAGCTTTTCCTGTATGTTAATTATTTCCTTTATCTTTTCATCATCGAGCTGCAATCCTTTTACAATCGCGCATGCAGTGTATGGCCTTATGTCTTTGACAGAGGAATCCACGATAACCTCGTAATTTTTCTCTGGTGGGTTTACCTTATAATTCACGAGGCCTGTTTTTTTCCCAAGGAAAGCCAGGAAAGACCTTTTGAATCCGTGATATGAAAGCAAATCTGGCCTGTTTGGAAAAACTTCTATGCTTATCCCGTCTTTCTCCTCTCTTTCGATTGGAGTCCCGAACATGAAAATCCTGTCCTTCATTTTCTCGTCGAAAATTCCAATGTCTTTTTCAAACTGTTTTTTGCTGAAGGTTACGATTGTCATTTTGTTATTTCACCCAAAACCTCATTTTTCTTAACTGATCGAGGTCATTTTTGTATAATTCACGAAGGTCTTTGATATCGTAGTAATCCATGATTATCCTGTCAAAGCCAGGGCCCCATGCAAGCACAGGAATATTCTCTCCCAAAAGAGGAACAACGACCTCTGGCCTGAAAATTCCAGCTCCGCCCAACTCAAGCCAAACTTTTTTCCCAGGATGCCAGAAATCTATCTCCACGCTCGGCTCTGTATATGGAAAATACCCAGGTCGGAAACGAACTTTCTCAAATCCCATTTTTGCGAAAAATACCTTCAAGTATCCCAGCAAATGCCTGAAATTTACATTTCTGTCTGCAACGATTCCCTCTGTCTGGTTGAATTCGAAGCCATGGCTCCAATCAACGGTTTCGTTTCTGAAGCATTTTCCTATAGCGAAGAATTTTGCAGGAAGTTCTTTGGAATCCAAGGCTGCAAGTGTCTGGGAAGAAAGGCATGTCGTATGCGTTCGCAAAACAAGTTTTTTCGCTTCCTCTTCATCCCATTTGTAATTCCATCCTGTGCTGCCAGAAACACCTTTTTCATGGCTATCCCTTACTGCTTTGATAAGTTTTTTTTCAGGAAGATCTTCCTTCTTGTCAATAAAAAAAGTATCCTGCATTTCCCTCACCGGATGGTCTTGTGCAGTGAACAGGGAATCGAAATTCCAGAAGCTCGAAACAACGAGGTTTCCCGACATTTCTTGGAATCCAAGTTGGGTCCACAGGGTTCTCGCATAATCCACAGCCTGATTAACAAAGTGCCTTTTTCCTCCGCTTATCTTTGACAGGGGAAGGCTTACGTCATATCTTCTGAATCTTTTGCCTTGCCATAAAGAATCATTTTTCAAAATTTCAGGGGTTATCTGTTCTATCAAATCCTTTCCCTTTAATCCCACAGCCATTATCTCTCTTCCAAGATTGGTCAGCTCTATGCCTATGACTTTTTCATCTGTTATATCCACCATGCCTTTTCTGTTTTTCAGGGATTCAAGCGCAGATTGCTGTTCGCTTCCAAGAGAATCGTATTCTATGGGGAGGGATTCGAGAAAGATTTCCTCCGGGCTTTTCCTGGAAATTTCCTCTTTTCTTGCGTTTAAAAATATTTTCCCATTTTTCAATTCTATGAATACTTTTTCTTTCAAAACCCCCAGAGAAGCTCTAAACTCTTCTTTAGAAAGCTTGCCCTGCTTTTCTGCTTCTTCAATTTTTATAATTCTTCTTTCCTCCAAAAGGGCAAGCAACCGCCTCTCTGGAAGCCCCTTCCTCCTGTACAATGCCCCGTTGACTCC